>Ga0070761_10001179_pt1 | contig 16444 bp, 13 predicted proteins | sample HubBroMetageREF1_FD_66724 | JGI IMG/M metagenome (GOLD analysis project Ga0070761, IMG submission 66724) | Reference soil microbial communities from the Hubbard Brook experimental Forest, New Hampshire, USA - Hubbard Brook CCASE Soil... | ecosystem: Environmental > Terrestrial > Soil >... | reverse complement strand
CTGGACGAGTTCTATCCCGGCCGGCTCGTCACCGCCGCCGACCTCGGCCCGTTCACGATCACGCTGAACCAGTTCGAGGCCAGCTACATCACCTCCGGGGCCCAGCGCGGCCAGCCCTCCTCGTTCGACGCCCAGGTCAGCTACACCGCGCAGCCCGGCGGCCCGACGCGCACGGACAACCTGGAGGTCAACCGCCCCCTGTCGGTCGACGGAGCCAAGGTCTACCTGATCGGGCACGGCTACGCCCCGGTGTTCAAGGTGACCGACGCGCGCGGGCAGGTGGTGTACGACCAGGCCACGCCCTTCATCTCGGGCAGCTCGGGCGGCAACTTCCTGTCCCAGGGCGTGGTCAAGGTTCCCGGCGCCCAGCCCGAGCAGCTCGGTTTCACCGGCGTGTTCGTGCCCACCGCGATCGAGATCGGCGGCGTCCTGTCCTCCGCCTTCCCCGCCGCCGACAACCCCGTGGTGAGCCTGATCGCCTACGCCGGGAACCTCGGCCTGAACAGCGGCGTCCCGCAGTCGGTCTACGAGATGGACACCGCCGGGATGCACCGGCTGACCGCCGCTCCGCAACTGCTGGCGCCCGGCCAGTCGCTGAAGCTGCCCGGTGGCCAGGGCACGATCGCTTTTACCGGATACGTCCCGTGGGCGAGCCTGACCATCACCCACGACCCCGGCCAGCTGCCCGCCCTGATCTGTGGCATGGCCGCCCTGGGCGGCCTGCTGCTCTCGTTCATGGTGCGCCGGCGGCGGGTCTTCGTCCGCGCCCGCGCGACCGGCCCGCCCGGTGATGTGCCCGCCGGTGTACAGAGCACCGTGCAGCTCGGCGGCCTGGCCCGGATCGATGCCAGCGGCGGCTTCGAGGCCGAGTTCGCGTCGCTGGCCGCCGAGATCAGATCGGCCCACGACCAAGCGGCGCAACGTCAACACGAGGGAGAGTGAGGGGCATGCCCGTCAACCTGGCCCTAGGTCACGTCAGCAACGATTTCCTGATCGCCGCGCTGTTCCTCTACTCCCTGTCGGTGGTCGCGTTCGCCGGCGACTTCGCCTTCGGGCGGCCGCGCCGCGCCGATCCGGCCGTTCGCGTGCTGCGGGCCCAGGAGCGCGCCGCCGCCCTGGCCACCGTGGGCGTGGCCGGCGCCCCGGCGGGAGGCGGGCCGGCGGGGAACGGTCCGGCGGGGAGCGGTCCGGCGTCGAGCGGCCCGGCCGCCGTCCCGGACTCCATGCCCGAGGTCGCGGTGCCGCCGTTGCGCGCGATCGGCCAGGCCGGCCGCTGGATTCAGGCGGCCATGGCGCTCAGCGCGACCGCCGTCGTCGCGCACATCGTGGCCGTGGTGACCAGGGGCCTGGCGGTGCACCGGGCGCCCTGGGGCAACATGTACGAGTTCGTCACGGCCCTGACCTGTGTCGCCGCCCTGTTTTTCCTGGTCGTCATGATCCGGTACCGGGCCTGGGCCCTCGGCGTGTTCGTCATGGGCGCCGTGGTGGTGGTCCTGGGGCTGGCCGAGACGCTCATCTACACCACCGCCGGGCAGCTGGTTCCCGCGTTGCAGTCCTACTGGCTGGACATCCACGTCACCGCGATGACGCTGGCCTGCGGCATCTTCTTCGTCGCCGCCGTGCTCGGCGTCGTCTACCTCGCGGCCGACCGGTACCACCGCCGGGTCGAGGCCGGCCGCGCCGAGCCCGGCAACGGGATCATGCGCAGGCTGCCCACCCTCGAGCAGCTCGACCGGCTCACCTACCGCACCGTCGTGTTCGGGTTCCCGGTCTGGACCTTCGGGGTCATCGCGGGCGCGATCTGGGCCGATCAGGCCTGGGGCCGCTACTGGGGCTGGGATCCCGTGGAGACGTGGGCCTTCATCACCTGGGTGGTCTACGCCGCGTTCCTGCACGCCCGGGCCACCGCCGGCTGGCGCGGCCGGCGGGCCCACTACATCCAGTTGCTCGGCTTCGCCAGCCTGACGTTCAACGTCCTGGTCGTGCAGGTCTTCATCGCCGGCCTGCACTCCTACGCAGGGGTCAGCTGATCGGCGGATTACGCCGGATCTCCTGCTCGAGCGCGCGGAGGAAGTCCCGGTCGTCGTCTGGGCCCTTGGGCGGCGCCGGGTGGTCGGCGGCCTTCGCGCGCCCCGCCGGGTGGCGCGCGACGGCGTCGTCCGCGGCCGTCCAGCGCTGGCTCGCGGCCGAGTCCTGCGCCTGCGCCTGCGCCTCGGAGCCGTCCGGACCCGAGCGCGGCACCGGCGTGACGATCCGGGACGAGTAGCGGACCGGCCGCCGGACGACCAGCCAGGCGAACGCGCCGCCGATGAACGTGACCGCGATAACCGCGATCCAGGCCTGCTTAGACAGGCCCCGGCACTCAGGGGCGGGGGTCAAGATGGCGTCCGTCAGGCAGTAGAGCCAGCAGCCCGTCATAAAAAGAGCAAATAGGGCAGCGGACAGCAACATGGCCGAAGCCTAACGCCAGAAATCTATGCCGTGCGGAGTAATGGTTCACTTTTACCAAGGTGAACGACCGTGACGCATGGGCGACATCGGGTGACGTGGCACGCCATCTCGGCATACCCTGGCCGTCAGGGCAACAGAGCAGGAGACGGTAAATGCGGCTAACGCTGTTCAACCGCATCCGTCGGCTCGTCCGTCCCCGCCGCTTCCAGGCCACCGGGACCGTCTCCCAGGGTAGGCACCGCAGGGACCAGCGACTCGTGCCCGGCCCGGAGCAGGAGGCGCAACTAACGACCCAATCGCTGAGCCCGCTGACCCGGACCGCGGCATCCGCGCCGGAGGGCTGGGCCGCTCCGGGGACGCCTTTGGTTCGCGACGCGCAGCCCGTCCCGGCCCGCCGGGCTTCCGGCTCCCCCGCGGTCCGGACGGGCGGAGCCAGGGCCCGGATCCGGGAGGCACCCGGCGAGGCCGCGGCGTCTGTATCCCGGCGGGACTGGCACGAGGCGACGACGCAGCCGCCCGCCGAACTGGCCGCCGAACTGGCCGCCGACCCGGGCGCGCAGGCCGAGGCGCTGGCTCGCGCCGCGGCCGGTATCCCGCATCAGGCCGGTGCGGCCGGGCGGAGGCTCTGGCGGGCCGCCTGGATGGGCCTGCCGTTCACCGCACCGCACGACCAGGAACGGCCACGAGCCGCCGACGGCCGCCGGCACTGCGGCTCGATCGAGTCCATCCTCTGGCGGCAATGGGACGCGGCCACGCTCCCGCCTCCCGAGGTGATCGAGGCGGTCGACCGGCTGGCCGAACTGCCCGAGCAGATCAAGGAGAGGCTGGCTAACGGGCTCGACGCGATATTCGTCGGGCCGGGCGGCGTCCCGGAACTGGACGAGATGACCGCGCTGCGCGGCGTCCGGCTGCCGTCTGGGCAGGCGTCGTGGGATGCGTGCGCGGGCGCCTACGGCGAACGCAAGATCGTCGTGGGATCGCAGCCTTCCCCCACGCCGGACGTAATGTGTCACGAGATCGGGCATGCGCTCGATGATCTCGACAGCCCGCCGGGTAAATGGCAATCGGACTCGCCGGAGTTCCGCATGCTTTACGATCAGTGCCAACCGCACCTGGCCAGCGATTTCCACCGCCAGCCCGGCGGCCTCGGACGCAAGGAATTCTTCGCGGACGCGTTTGCCGCGATAGCGTCGGGGCAACGGCCGGCCCTGGTGGACATGCTGAGCGGGGACACGCGGACCGCGCTGAGGGTCATGCTGTATTTCAACAGGCGCTATGGCATCTAGGGTGAATCGGGCGATGTTTGTCATACGACTGCCGAACGGGAATCTGCGCGTTCCGCAGAGCGCGATCGGCCATGACGGGCGCGTCATCGGCGACGTCTACGTCGAGATCGGGCCGCAGGACGCCGATTACTCCCGCCTAGCGGCGCAGGCGCTGACCCCCGAGGAAGCCGCCCAGCGCAAGGACCGGTGGCGGGCCGAAGACGAAGCGCTCCGGCAGGAATTCCTCGAATACGCCAAGCGCCACACCGACCCGGCGTGGCCCGCGGACGACGAGGAATCCTGACCGCGGCCCGCTAGCGCGCGCGGCGCATCCGCCAGATCAGGAGCAAGCCGAGCCCCATGATCACCACCCCGGCGCCGAACGCGCTCGCGGCGGTGAAGCGCTGGGGCGAGTTCGCGGGCGCGGCAGAGGCCTGCGCGCCAGGATGCCCGGCCGCACCCGCGGACGCGGCCGGCGTGGCGGCCGCGGTGCCGGGGGACGGCGCGGCGAAGGCGACCACATGCTCCGCGGAGGGAGCCAGCAGCAGGCCGTCGGCCACGCTCGGAGTGGGGAAATGGTTCGCCGGGACGCCGATCGCCACCTGCTGCCGCGCCTTCCCGGTGGCCGGATCGAGCCCGTACAGCACGCCGTCCTGGCCGATGGTCCACACCAGGCCCCCCGCCACGATGGGCGGCCCGCCGCCCAGCCCCGAACTCCACAGCAGGTGCAGCGCGGGCGGAGAGCTTGACGCCTGGACCGCGACAATGCCCGCCAGGCAGGGCAGGTAGACCGTCATGCCCACGACCGCGGCGCCGCCGTCTATGTCGTCGCTGCAGGCCGACCCCAGGGTGGCTTCCTGGTGGCCGATGCCGCCCAGGTGCGCGCCGTCGAGCAGGTAGACGATCCGGGATTTCCCGGCCAGCAGCACCTGGCCGCCGGGCAGCAGCACCGGCGCGGTGGACATGTCCAGGTCCCGGGAGTTGTTCGTGGCCCACGTGCTCGGCGCGAAGAACTGCAGCAACTTCAGGGACGAGGACAGTTCCAGCACCGAGTCGCTGTCGTCATACGCGTGCGTGTACGAGTAGACCGAGCCGTTCCCGGTGCTGACCCAGATGTCCCCGCTGCCGTCCACGACGGGCGCTGCACCGCCCATCCAGACGGCCCCCTGGTTCTCGTCCGGAGCCGCGTCGACGGTGAAGAACGTCGCAGTCCCGCCCGTTTCCGCGACCGCCCCGACCCGGCCCCGGTAGGTGGCGCAGTCTCCGTCGTTGCCGCCCATCCCGAACACCACCTGACCGGCGTCGAGCGTCAGCCCGGTGCGCTGCAGCAGGTCCGCGGGAACTGCCCCGGGCGGGTCCACGTCCTCGCTCATCTCGGTTTGGCCCGACGCGGTGGCCAGGCCGAACAGCCGGTGGGCCGGCTTCCCGCCGGCCATCTCGTCGGCCACGACGAAGATCTCCCCGCGCGACTGGTCGATCACCGGCGTACCGGTGATGCCCACGGTGGGCCTGATATCGCCGCACGGAAGTGAACCCGCGGGCACGGGGGTGCCCAGGTGCACGGACCACGCCACCGCGCCGGTGGCCGCCGACAGCGCGTAGACGGCGTCGTCTTCGGTCGCCACGTAGACCCGGCCCGCGGACACCAGCGGCTCACCGTAGATTTGCCCGTCCAGCGCGGGCGACGTCCACACGCGGGTCGTGGTGTCGACCGTGCTCACCGGCGGCGCGACGCCGTCGCCGGCTGGGTCCTCGTGATACACCGTCCACGAGCTCGCGGCGGGCGCTGACGACAGGACCTCGGCGTCGGCCGGGCCGCAGGCCACTGCCCAGGCCAGGCCGGTGCAAGCCAGCAGTCCAGCGGTTTTCCCGAGCCTGCCGGATCCGATTACCGGGTGGGAACGATAGCGCCGCACGTCGACGAGGATAGTTGCTGCCTCGACGAGATGACCGCGTCGTTACAGTGCGCTTTTTGCCTTTTCCGTCGCGTACCACCTCGCCACGCTCGCGTCGGCCGCAGAAACCAGGGATGTCCACGGCCTTGGGTTCACGCCCGCGCGGTGTCCCCTCGGGGTCGGCCAGTTCACGTGGACCCAGTCTTGGGCGTAGACATAGTCGAGCGTCGCCCACCGAAGGCGAACTCCAGACCATCCCCGCACGGTGGCATCCTGTCTGGCCGAACGGACCACGCCGTCTTCCTGCGCTTCACACAAACGCCGGAGCCGTTCATAGGTCTGCGGCCGGTTGCGGTACTGGAAATGATGCATGAACACCCCTTCGCGCGGCTCTCCCACCCTGACGGGGGCACGCACGCGATGGAAGCCGGTGTCCAGCCGGATTTCCGGGCCGGACCGGTCCCAGCGGATCAGGGGATGCTTCCAGTGGCCAAGGCTGCACCAGGCCATTCGCAGTTCCTGGCACATGGGCTGGTAGTCGAGGGGGTGGCGATCAGGTACGTTCGCCGGATCACCGGTCGGGAAATGGTTGAACACCCGCGCGCCGACAACGCGGAACCGGCGGTCAAGCCCGGCGAGATAGTCGATGATCGGCAGGCCCGCCGGGCCGTGGACGAACTCGTCCGCATCGGCGAGCAGCCACCATACATGGTCGGCGTCGACTTCGGACGATACGGCGTTGATGACGCCCGTCATCTCAGCGAGCCGACGGCGCTCGTCGTAATAATCCGTGTGGTACGCGCGAGCGATCTCGGCACCAGCGGCCGCCGCACGTTCCAGGGTGTTGTCCTGGCTTTTATTGTCGACGATGAACACCCGTTCGCAACCCTGCGCGAACGCATTACTCACCGTCGCCTGGATGACGTCTTCTTCGCACCAGGTTCCCACGATGCCGTACAAGCGCACCGGAAGTAACGGATCTGGCTGGGCGGGATTTGCCTCGACCCGGGACCATCGCCGGGCGACATTAAACTGGATGCTCCACAGCCCAACCGCGGACCGGATGCGCTTGGAGAATGGCACCTGGACATGCAGGGCGGAAGCGTTTATCTCGGGCATGGCCGTCTGCGTCCTCACTCGCCACCAGTTCGCGACGAGGCATGTTCGCCGCATTCGCGATGGTAGCTAATGCGGACAGATAACACCACAGCAGCCGGGCCGATCGCTGCGCTGTAGCGGGCAGGAGGGTGACCGGCGCGGCGGGCGGCGACGGCTTAACCCCTTAAGGCAACCGGGTGCCCCTGTGGCGTCGGTTCGCTGTCGCCACGTAGCAGCGCGCGTACCTCAGACTCGCGGAACCTACGGTGCCCGCCGGGCGTACGGATACTCGTGATCCGCCCGGAGGCTGCCCAGCGGGTGACAGTTTTCGGGTCGACCCGGAACAGGGCCGCGACCTCTCCCGGCGTGAGCAGGCGCTCGTTGTTGCCGTCCACGTTCAGTCCCCTCCGACTGTCTCCCTCGTCGTTGATCCCTCTAGTTTGGCGCTGAACGAGTACTTTCGACCTAGATTTCTGGAAATTAGATGGGCGTTTCGCGGATCACCGCTCGCCGGCGAGTAGCCGAAACGTGACGCTTGGTAAGAATTGCATGAGTGTACCGGCACAGAGAGCAGGAAATCACGCACCGTGGATGACGGAATGGTCAGCCTGACCGAGGTAACCGAGGCGGCACGTCGGCTTGCCCCCGTGGTGGTGCGCACGCCGCTGCTACCCGTCCCCGGGCTGAGCAATACGCTCCTGGTCAAGCCCGAGTCGCTGCAGCCGACCGGCTCGTTCAAGCTGCGCGGCGCCTACAACGCGATCAGCGCCGCGGGCCAGGCGGCCCGCGAACGCGGGGTCATCGCCCACTCGAGCGGGAACCACGGTCACGCAGTGGCCTACGCCGCGGCCCTGCTGGGCGTGCACGCCGTGGTGGTGGTGCCGGAGACGGCCCCGAAGGTCAAGACCGACGCGATCGAGCACTACGGCGCCGGCCTGGTGACCGTGGCGCCGACCCTGTCGGCGCGGGTCGCCGCCACCGAGGAACTCGTGGCCCGGCACGGGTACGTGGTGATCCCGCCGTTCGACGACCGGGCGGTGATCGCCGGACAGGGCACGGTCGGCCTGGAGATCGTGGCCGACTGCCCGCAGGTCGATCTGGTCGTGGTGCCGGTCAGCGGGGGCGGCCTGATCTCGGGCATCGCGGCCGCGATCCGGGCGCTCCGTCCGGAGGCCGCGGTGGTCGGGGTGGAACCCGAACTCGCCGCGGACGCCCGCGACTCCTTCCGCCGCGGCGAGCGGGTCGCGTGGCCCGCGGCGGAGGTCCAGCGCACCATCGCGGACGCGCTGCGGGTCGAGCGGGTCGGCGCTCTGCCCTTCGCGCACATCCGCGCGCTCGTCACCGACATGATCACGGTGACCGAGGAGGAGATGCTCACCGCGGTCAGGCTGCTCGCGCGGCACGCCAGGCTGATCGCCGAACCAGGCGGGGCGGCGGCCGTGGCGGCGTACTTGTTCCGCTCCAGGGAACTGCCACAGGCCAGTGCGCCGGTCGCCGTGCTCTCCGGCGGCAACATCGACCCGCAGCTACTCGCCCGCATCCTCGCTACGGACTGAGCGGCACGAGCAAGCGACGGCGACCGGGCTCAGCCTTTTGTCTACCTAGGTAGACAAAAGAACTCTACCTAGGTAGCATCCCTGATGGTGGCACGTCGTCGTTCCGGCCTTTCGACTGGGCAAGACGAGCCAGGGGGGCGATGTGGGACGCTGGCGCGTACGTTACGGCCGACCGCTACTTGACCCCGCGGCGCGCCTGCGGGCTGGTGTGGTGCTGGGTTCCTGCGCGATCATCGTGGCGGTCCTCGGCCTGCTCTTCGCGCACCAGACCGCGGCGGACCCGTTTGACCGGGCCGTCGACTCTCCGGTCATCACCGGGCTCGCGGGTCACCAAGGCCTGGCGTCGTGGCTTGCCGCGCCTGGCTCGCAAGTCCCGGCGGCGGTGCTGAGCGGCGCTATCGTCATCAGCTGCCTGCTCACCGGGCAGCTCAACCGGGTCGTGCTGGCCGTGGCGGCGGTTCCGGCGGCCGTCGCAGTGAACGACGGCCTGTGTAAGCCCTTGTTTCACCGGACCTATCTGGGCGCGCTGTCCTATCCGAGCGGTCATACCGCAACGATGTTCGCGCTGGCCGCGGCCCTCACGGTGCTCCTGTGCGTCCCGCCGCGGCCGGGTGAGGCCAGGGCGCTGCGGATCGTGATCCCGGTTGCGGTCTGCGTGCTGGGAGGCGTGGTGGCGGTGGGCGTCATCGGCCTGCGGTGGCACTACTTCACCGATACCGTGGCCGGCGCCGCCGTGGGCATCGGAACGGTTTGCGGTCTGGCGCTGCTCCTGGACCTGCCCGACCGCCGCCGCGAGTCCGAATGACTATGCTGGGATTGTCATGCGAGCCACACTTGCCTACACCACCGCGCGCATCCTGCTGTTCGTCGCCTCGATCATCCTGCTCTACCTGGTCGGGGCGCGCGGGCTGCTGCTGCTCGCCCTGGCCTGCCTGGTGAGCGGGATCGCCAGCTTCGTGGTGCTGTCCCGCCAGCGCGACCGGATGTCCGGCGCGCTGATGGGCCGGATCAAGAACGGGCCGCGGCGGCTGGCCGGGTTCCGGGCCAGGCTCGAGGAAGGCGCCCGGGCCGAGGACGACGACTAGGCTCTCCGCTAGATCCTGCGGATGGCCGCTAGATCCTGCGGATGGTGGGGCCCAGCCGGATCGTCGGCACCGGTGTCCCCGCGTCGGAGGTCCCGTTCGGCTCCTGGGCCGCGCCGGGCAGCCAGCCCCCGGTGGCCAGGAGCTTCAGCACGGCGCCGACGGCCTCATCACGCGTCATGGCCGAGGTGTCGAGGACCAGATCGGCGTCGCGCGGCTCCTCGTACGGGTCAGAAACCCCCGTGAAGCCCTTGATCAGGCCGGCGCGCGCCTTGGCGTACAGGCCCTTCCGGTCGCGCGCCTCGCATACCTCCACCGGGGTGGAAACGTAGATGAGCAGGAAGTCGCCGACCTCGGTGACCAGCTTCCTGGCCACCGCGCGGGCCTGCGCGTAGGGCGCGATCGGCGCGCAGATGGCGATGCCGCCGTGCCGCGCGACCTCGGCCGCCACGTATCCGATGCGCGCGATGTTGAGATCGCGATCGGCGCGGGAGAAGGTCAGCCCGGCCGACAGGAGCTGGCGCACGTGGTCGCCGTCCAGCAGCGAGACGGTCCGGTCCCCGCGCTCGACGAGCGCCTCGGCCAGGCCGCGGGCGATGGTGGACTTGCCGGAGCCGGACAGGCCGGTGAAGAAGATGGCCAGGCCGCGTTCGGCCCGGGGCGGCCGGGCCCGCCGCAGCTCCTGGGCCACGCTGGGCGGCGCGAACCAGCCAGGTACCTCGGCGCCGGAATCGAGCAGCGCGCCGAGCTCGGAGTCGGTCAGCTCACCCCGCTCGGCCCCGGGCTCGATCAGCGCCAGCGGGCGCCATACCTCTGACCGCGGATCGTAGGCCCACTCACCCGCACTGATGACCGGTATCGGCACGCCGGGCAAGGCCAGGGTGCCGTTCTTGGCCGCGGGCGGCAAACCGGCGGAGTCCGGGACCTCGGAGGCGTCGGCCAGCAGGTGCGTGGCGCCGTAAGCGGCGGCGACGATGGCCTGGGCCCGCAGGTCGGCCGACGGGCCGGCCGGCCGCCGGGCCAGCGGCACGGGGATGACGAGCGTGCCCGCCGGGAGGTGCTGACGGGCCGCGAGCACGGCCCGGACCAGAGCCTCCGGCCGGGCGACCACGTCGGCGTGACCCGCCACCAGCGGCAGCAGGAGCAGCCGCGCGTTCAGCTGGTCGGCGTAATGGCGCAGCTGGCCGATGTGACGCTTGTTCAGCGGCCGCCAGGTCGCGTAGGCGAGCACGGTCCCGTCGGTGAGCTCGCGCCGTACCTCTTCAGGCCGTCGCCGCAGCTGACGGAATGGTCCGTGCTCTGGTTCGCGGAGAACCGTCACCGGGCCGGCCAGCCGGACCCGGGCCTGGGCGCCCGGGTCGCCGGGCTCGAAAACGGGCCGCCGTTCGGCGACCGAGAGTACGGCGAGCGGAGAGCCCTCCGGATCGGCCAGGACCACGTGACCGGCGTCGGCCGGGATCGCGTCGGCCGGTACCTCGAGCGTCACCGGCACCGGCCAGGGCGTGCCGTCGATCAGCAGGCCGCGTTCGGCTACCGAGGCCGCGTCGCCGGCGTCCATGAAGCCGCGCAGCGGCGCGAACACCCCCGTGGTGAGCAGCTCGAGATCAGCCAGCTGCGCCTCATCGAGCGTGAACGCTGGCCAGTCCGCGAGCTCCGCGGGCAATCCGCCGGGTGCCGGTCCGGACGGTGTCTGAGCAGTCAGCTGGGCCTCCCAGGTTCCCCTCTGGCCTTCTTATCACGCCGGCGCACCTCACCGGGCCTGGTGGGGCAGGTCGGGCCGGCTCCAGTCACCGTGCTGTGGCGCAGGGCGTAAACTGGAAGGGTTCCGCGAAAGAGCCGGGTACACCCAAACCCGGCCGATTCGTGCTGCCCGGATCATGGCCGTGGACCTTCACGGCCGACCCCCCGCGGTCACCAGGGTAGCCAGGATAAGGGACGAACAGCGATCACAGGGACACCATTGAGCCTCGCCGGACTGCTCACCACCCTCGACGACGATCCGCAACTACATGAAGTAGTCTCGCGTGCGGAATCCGACACCGCTTCCGGTGCCGGGCGAAGCGCCGCCACCCTGGCCGGGGAAGATCTCGTCGCGCCGCCGACGCTGCGGCCGGTGCTGGCCGCGGCGCTGACCCAAGGCCGCGCCGGGGTCGCGCGCTTCGTGCTCGCGGTGACCGCCACGGCCCGGGAAGCGGACGACCTGACCACGGCGCTCGGCTCGTTTCTCCCCGCGGGCAGCGTGGCCGCCTTCCCCGGCTGGGAGACGCTGCCGCACGAGCGCCTCTCCCCGAATTCCGACACGATGGGGCGGCGGATCGCGGTGCTGCGGCGCCTCGCCCACCCGGCGCAGGCCGGCCATCCGGACGGGCCGCTATCGGTGGTGGTGGCCCCGGTGCGGAGCCTGCTGCAGCCCATCGTGGCCGGGCTGGGCGACCTGGAGCCGGTCAGCTTGCAGGAGGGCCAGGCCTGCGAGCTCGATGACCTGCTGACCAGGCTGGTCGAGATCGGCTATTCGCGCGCCGACCTGGTGGCCTCCCGCGGCGAGATTTCCGTCCGCGGCGGCATCGTCGACGTCTTCCCGCCCACCGAGGAGCACCCGCTGCGGGTCGAGTTCTTCGGCGACACCATCGAGGAGATCCGCTACTTCAAGGTCGCCGACCAGCGCAGCATCGGCCGGGCCGACGATGGGCTCTGGGCGCCGCCGTGCCGGGAGCTGCTGCTGACCCCGGCGGTCCGGGCCCGCGCCAAGGAACTCGCCGACACTCATCCCGCGCTGCGCGACATCCTCGGCAAGCTGGCCGAGGGCATACAGGTCGAGGGCATGGAGGCGTTCGCGCCCGTGCTGGCCGACCGGATGGACCTGCTGGTCGACTACGTGCCGTCGGGTGGCATCGTGCTGGCCTGCGATCCGGAACGGATCCGGGCCCGCGCCGAGGACCTGGTCCGGACCAGCCAGGAGTTCCTGGAGGCGTCCTGGGTCAACGCCGCGGTCGGCGCAGAGGCGCCCATCGATCTCGGGTCCTCGGCCTTCCAGCCGATCGTGCGGATCCGCGCGGCCGCCGCCGCGCTGGGCCTGCCCTGGTGGACGATCGCGCCGTTCGGCGTGACCGACGCCCAGCAGAATGAGCTGGGGCCGGACGAACACGCGCCGGACGCCTACCCCGGCACCGGAATCGGCCTGGCCGGATCGGAGGACCGCGTTCCGTTCCGTATCAATGCCTCCCTGGCACCTGCCTATCGCGGCGATGCGGACCGCATGATCACCGACGTGCGGGCCTGGCTGGCCGAGGACTGGCGGGTCGTGCTGGTCACCGAGGGTCACGGCCCCGCGCAGCGGCTGGCCGAGATGCTGCGCGGCGAGGGCATCGGCGCCCGCCTGCAGGACCTCGACGACGCACCGGAACCGGGCGTCCCCTACGTCACCACGGCCCGGATCGAGAACGGCTTCGTCTGGCCCGCCATCAAGCTGGCCCTGCTCACCGAGAGCGACCTGGCCGGGCGCCCGTCCGGGCTGCCGACCACCCGGGACATGCGCCGGATGCCGAGCAGGCGGCGCGGCGGCGTCGACCCGCTCCAGCTGCGGTCCGGGGACTACGTGGTGCACGAACAGCACGGCGTCGGCCGGTACGTGGAGATGACGTCGCGGACCGCGGCCGGCGCGACCCGGGAGTACCTGGTCATCGAGTACGCGCCCGCGCGGCGGGGACAGCCGCCGGACCGGCTGTACGTGCCCACCGACCAGCTCGACGAGGTCACCAAGTACTCCGGCGGGGAGGCACCGACGCTGCACCGCCTCGGCGGGGCGGACTGGGCCAAGGCCAAGGGCCGGGCGCGCAAGGCCGTCCGGCAGATCGCCTCCGAGCTGATCCGGCTGTACTCGGCCCGGATGGCCTCGCCCGGATTCGCGTTCGGGCCGGACACGCCCTGGCAGCGCGAGCTGGAGGACGCGTTCCCCTACGTGGAGACCCCCGACCAGCTCGGCGCCATCGACGAGGTCAAGCGCGACATGGAGCGGCCGGTGCCGATGGACCGGCTGATCTGCGGCGACGTCGGCTACGGCAAGACCGAGATCGCGGTGCGGGCCGCGTTCAAGGCGGTGCAGGACGGCAAGCAGGTCGCCATCCTGGTGCCGACCACGCTGCTGGTCCAGCAGCACTTCTCGACGTTCTCCGAGCGGTACGCGCCGTTCCCGGTCAAGGTCAGGCCGCTGTCGCGTTTCCAGAGCAAGGCCGAGACGGAGGAGACCCTGCGCGGGATGGCCGACGGCACCGTGGACGTGGTCATCGGCACGCACAAGCTGCTCCAGCCGGAAACCAGGTTCTCCCGGCTCGGCCTGGTGGTCATCGACGAGGAACAGCGGTTCGGCGTGGAGCACAAGGAGTACCTCAAGCGGCTCCGGACCGAGGTGGACGTGCTCGGCATGTCGGCCACCCCCATCCCGCGGACGCTGGAGATGGGCGTGGCCGGGATCAGGGAGATGTCGACCATCCTCACCCCGCCGGAGGAACGCCACCCGGTGCTGACGTTCGTCGGCGGCTACGACGCCAAGCAGGTGGCGGCCGCGATCCGCCGCGAGCTGCTGCGCGACGGCCAGGTGTTCTTCGTGCACAACCGGGTCAGCTCGATCCGCCGGGTGGCGGCCCAGGTCGCCGAGCTGGTGCCCGAGGCGCGCATCGCCGTGGCGCACGGGCAGATGAACGAGCACGAGCTGGAACAGATCATGGTCGACTTCTGGGAGCGGAAGTACGACGTGCTGGTCTCGACCACGATCGTGGAATCCGGCCTCGACATCCCGAACGCCAACACGCTGATCATCGACCGGGCCGACATGTACGGCCTGTCCCAGCTCCACCAGCTCCGCGGCCGGGTCGGCCGCGGAGCCGAACGGGCCTACGCCTATTTCCTCTACCCGGGCGAGACGACGCTGACCGAGACGGCGCACGAGCGGCTGGCCACCGTGGCCCAGCACACCGAGGTGGGCGCGGGCATGTACGTGGCCCTGAAGGACCTGGAGATCCGCGGCGCGGGCAACCTGCTCGGCGGCGAGCAGTCCGGGCACATCGCCGGCGTCGGATTCGACCTGTACGTGCGGATGATCGGCGAGGCGGTCAGCGAGCTGAAGGGCGACGGCCCGGCGGAGAAGCCGGAGGTCCGGGTGGAGCTGCCGGTCAACGCGCACATCCCGCACGACTACGTGCCCGGCGAACGGCTCCGGCTGGAGGCGTACACCCGGATCGCCGCCATCGACTCCGAAGCCGACGTCTCGGCGGTCCACGACGAGCTGTCCGACCGGTACGGCGAGCCGCCCGAGCCGGTCCGCAACCTGCTCGAGGTGGCGCGGCTGCGCGCGGCGGCCCGCCGGGCCGGGCTGACCGACATCACCGCGGTGGGCAACCACATCAGGTTCGCGCCGGTCGAGCTGCCCGATTCGCGGCAGGTGCGGGTGCAGCGGCTGTACCCCAAGACGGTGCTGAAACTAGCGGTGCGTACGATGCTCGTACCAGTACCGAAGACTGCTGCCATCGGCGGCCAGCCGTTGCGGGATACTGAACTGCTGACCTGGTGCAGCGAAGTCGTCCGGTCGGTGCTCGCCGACCTGCCTGGATCGTGAGAAGGGACATTGCGGTGCTTCGGAGGCTTGTCAAGGCGTCCGCCATCGTGATCGGCGTCGGACTGATCGTGACGGGCTGTGCCGTCACGCCGGTGAAGATGGGCGCCGCGGCGATCGTGGGCAACCAGCGGATCTCGATCGCCACCCTCGACACCGAGGTCACCAACCTCAGCCAGGCCGCCAAGCAGTACCCGGGGGTCGTCACCCTGACCGCCACCCAGGAGACCCAGGCCACCCTGAGCTGGCTGATCCGGTACCAGATCAACGAGAAGCTGGCCCAGCAGCAGGGCATCACGATCTCGCCCGCCCAGGCGCAGGCGGCGCTGAACCAGGCGTACGCTTCGGCGAAGACCGCGGCCGCGCAGCAGGGCCTGACCAACCCAAGCCTGAACCTCATCCTGGCCGCCAGCGGGATCCCGCCGAACACGTCGGCCGAGCTCGGCCGGTACGAGGCGATCGCGAACCAGTACCTGAAGATCGCCAACGGCGGCACCACCCCCACCTCGACCTCGGCTCAGACGGCGGCCGGCAACAAGCTCAACCAGGCCGAGTGCCAGGCGGCCAAGACGCTCAACATCGCGGTCAACCCCCAGTTCGGGCAGCTGGATTACACCGGGTATCAGGTCGTCGCCCTGTCCCCGGCGGTGTCCCGGACCCAAGGGCCGGTCACGGCGGCGTCCCCGGTAGCGACGGCGCCCGCTTGCTGATCGTCCTCGCTACCAGCCCGCGGGTAGCCCCCGGCCTGCTCAGCTGGCCGGCCTGGGAGGCGCTGCGCTCCGCCGCCGTCGTCCTGGCCCCGCCGGGGCATCCCCAGCTGCCTGCCCTCGACGCGGCGGGGATCGGGTACCGGGTGGTCGAGGAGCCCCCGTCCGACCCAGACGGGCTTACCGTGTGGCTGCCCCTGCCGGGCGCGGATCCGCCGCTTCCGCCCGGGGCCGAGCTGATCCGCGGGTCGGCGGACCTGCCCGGCGCGCACCTGCTCGACCTGGTCGTCACCATGGACCGGCTGCGCGTGGAGTGCCCGTGGGACGCCCGGCAGACCCACCAGTCCCTGGCCCCGCACCTGCTCGAGGAGCCGTACGAGGCCCTCGAGGCGCTGGAGTCCGGTGACGAGCAGGCGCTGTGCGAGGAGCTCGGAGACGTTCTGCTGCAGGTCTTGTTCCACGCCCGCATCGCGGCCGAGCGGGACGACGGCACCGGGTACACCATCGACGACGTCGCGGACGGGATCGTGGCCAAGCTGGTCCGCCGGCATCCGCACGTGTTCGGGGACGTGACGGTCTCCGGCGCCGATGAGGTCAAGCGCAACTGGGACGAGATCAAGCGCGAGGAGAAACTCGCCCGCGCCTCGGCGCAGCCGGCCGGACCGGCGCAGGTCGCTCCGTCCACCCTGGACAGCGTGCCGTTCGGCCAGCCGGCGCTCGCGCTGGCCGCCCAGCTGCAGCGGCGGGCGGCCCGGGCCGGGGCGCCCGACGACCTGGCGCGC
>Ga0070761_10001177_pt1 | contig 16457 bp, 13 predicted proteins | sample HubBroMetageREF1_FD_66724 | JGI IMG/M metagenome (GOLD analysis project Ga0070761, IMG submission 66724) | Reference soil microbial communities from the Hubbard Brook experimental Forest, New Hampshire, USA - Hubbard Brook CCASE Soil... | ecosystem: Environmental > Terrestrial > Soil >... | reverse complement strand
TGGGTTGCGCGGTTGATGGATTCGTTCGGAGCGCGGGTTGACTGAGCCAAGAGTGAAGCCCCGCAGATCGTGAGTACGGACAAACAGCAAAAGACCTTCGTCATGGTTCCCTCCGGGCGGAATGTCAATGTCAAGAATGGTTCGCCCCGATAGCTCTATACGTAGGCGCTTTCAGCACAGTTTGCTACAATTCGCAACATAACACATGGGCGGGGTGCCTAACCGAACTGGGGAGCGTGTGTCAGGATGGCTTGGTGGGGCGGACAATTCTGGGGATTTTTGACAAACTGAGCGGCATTGGGCAGGGTGCCTGCGCCACGGTGGCCGATGCCCCACTGGAATGTTCCCCAAAACGGTTATGCACCCTAGCTTTGGCCTTGGTACGCCCCGGGATACGGGTAAGGATACCGCCCATACCGCTTATACAAAAACCAGTTCTCCGCGCAGTTCACCAGCACGCCCGTCAGCTTGCCCGTGGCGTTCACTTTTTGCAACGCCGCCAGACACAAATTCCGGTCCGAGTGGTCCGGCCGCACCACGAAGATCACTCCATCCGCCACCGCCTGCACCAAGTCGTAGTCGGTCACGGCGGAGATGGGCGGAGTATCGATCAGAACAAACCGGAAGCTGTTCTTCACCACCGCGCACAATTGATGCCAGCGCGCCGAATCCAGCAGCTCCGCCGGGTTGCGCCGCGCCTTTCCGGCCGGGAGTACGTACAAGTTGGTGAACTGCGCGGTCTCCACGATGGCTTCTTCGAGCTTGCAATCGCCATTCAGCACATCCGCCAGGCCGGGATCCTCCGGCAGCCCCAGCATGCGCGCCAAGCTCGGCTTGCGCAGGTCCGCGTCGATCAACAACACGGTGGTCTCGCCTTTGATGGCCAGCGCTCCGGCGGTGTTCACGGCGGAGAGCGTCTTGCCATCCCCGGAGCCGGAACTGGAGACTACCAGCACGCGCGGCGCATCCGGATTCTGCAGCAGGTTGGTGCGCACCGTCCGGTATTGCTCGCCTGCCCGCGGGCTGCTGCCGTCGTACGGAAGCAGCGGCGACGCCTCGCCAAGCTGAATCGGCGCCACGCGAATGCGGCTCTCCGGATCCGTCAGCGGGACCGCCCGTTCGGCCCCTTCCGGTTGCCGGGGTTGCGGCGGCCTGGTTTCCCGGATCAGCCCGGCCTTGGTGTCGAGAGCCTGGAAGATGGTGCTCACCCTTTTCTCCTGCCACCCGGCAATACCCCGCTCCACCACGGCTGGCGCGGAGCGTCCGGGGAGCCGCCTGCCCTACGCAGCGGCATTACAGGACCGTCTCCCGCCTGCAGCAAACGCAACACCTCCCTGGAATTTATCGCGGGAGCCTCCAACGCGACGCGCGGCGCCGCCACGTCCTCCGGCGGCGGCTCCGTCAATTCCAGGACGCCCAACGCCTCGCGCACGGTTTCGGGGCCAACGGATGCCGTCTCCGAAGTGTATGCCCGCAACAACGCGATGTCGCAAATGGCGTTCATCACGCGTGGAATGCCGCGGGACCAGGCGGCCACCAGGTCCACCGCTTCCGGGTTGAACGGGAAGTTGCCATTGCCGCCGCCTTGATGCCAGCGGTGGCGCATATACTGCTCCACTTCGGCCGGTTGCAGCGGCACAATGTCCAGGCGCACCGAGACGCGCTGGCGCAACTGCCGCAGGTCGTCGCGCCGCATCAGATCGCGCAATTCGTTCTGGCCCGCCAGCACCACCTGCAGCAGCTTGCGCTCCGCGGTTTCGAAATTCATCAGCAGGCGGACTTCCTCCAGCGAGTCCGCGGAGAGCTTGTGGGCTTCATCTACCAGCAGCACAGGCGTCCTGCCCTCCTCGTTCGAAGCCATCAGAAACTCCCAGAATTGCATCAGCCGCTGCGCCTTGCTCACGCCCGCCACGGGCAGCCCAAACCCGATCAGAATGAGCTCGAAGAATTCGTCCGGCGGCATGTTGGTGCTGAACACCGAACAGAACCGCACTTTCTCCGCGGGCACCGACTGGATCAGCTTTCGCAGCAGAGTGGTCTTGCCGGTTCCCACTTCACCCGTCAGCACCGCCGTTCCCCTGCGCCCCAGCACCGTGAAGATCAGGCCTGCCAGCGCTTCCCTGTGTGTCGGCGCAAGGTACAGGAACTCCGGATCCGGAGTCATCGAGAAGGGCGCTTTCGATAGATGAAAGAATTCTTCGTACATACGCAATCGCTACAGTCCGCGCGCCTGAACGCCGGGAACAATGGCTGCGATGCGGCCCAGAATGGCAATGTCCGGCGGCAGTTCCCATTCTCCCAACAGCACATTGCGCTTCATCTCCCGAGCCACTCCCGCCACCACGGCAATCAGCAGGCTCAGCGCGCAACTCAGGCCTATCCATTGCGGCCGGTCCGGCGAGAACGGCTTCGCCGGCGGCTGGGCCGGATCGATCATGGTGAATCGTTCCCCCTGCTGGCGGCGTTCCAGGTCGGTCGCCATGTCCGCCGCAATTCTTTTGTCGAGCAGCGATTTGTAGTTGGCCTTTGCGATTTCATAGTCGCGCGACAGAGCGGTGAGCTCCTGTTCCCGCACCGGTAGGGTATCCATGCGGGCTTGCAGGGCCGCTATCTTATTCAGAATATCCTTTCGCTCGGCAGTCCTCAACTCCAGGTCGCGGCCCGCTAACCCCAGCTCGGTGCGTAAGCCGGCGATCCGTTCGCGTTGCTGCAACAGGTCCGGTATGATCGCATCCGGCACGTTCGGGGCTGCCGGTGGAGAATTGTCTGGCCCGCTCCCTGACGGTCGCGGCTCTGTAAGGGCGCTTTTCTCCGCCTGGCGCGCCTGGGATAACTGTTTCTCCAGCCGCTGGACGTCCGGATGCCCTTCGGTGTACCGCAAACGCAACGCATCCAATTCCGTCTGCAGCACCGTCGAATCCCGGACCGTGCCTCCCCCCGTGGCCGCGGCTTGCGGCGAGTTCCGGATTGCCGCCGTCCGCTCCAGCACTTTCGCCGTGGATTCGGCCATGGTCAGCGAGGTCGACAGCAACGCCTTGGATTGTCCGGCCCGGTTGATGGCGTCCTGATTGGCCTGCAACTCGATCTGTGCCCGCGACAGAGCGCCTGCCAGGGAGCTTTCCTGCTCCGGCAATTCACCCTTATGTTTCAGCTTGTAGTTCTCAACTTGGGCCTCCAGAACGGTCAGCGTCGTCTTGGCCTGCTGCAACTGCTCCTCGATGAACGCGGAAGTGCCCTCGGCGTGGTTCTCGCGCGTACGCAGGTTCTCCTCGATGAAGAGATTGCCGATCTGGTTGGCCACCTCCGCTACAGTTGCCGGATCCGGCCCCTGGTAAGCGATCCTGAAGGCGCTGGTGCGTTCCTGGCTCCAGCCTCGCTCCAGCGTGATCTTGGTATCCTTCCGCATCGCCTCGATGATCTCTTCCTGCGGCAGACGCGCCTTTTCCCGCTGGTACAGATGGTATGTGTCGATGATCTTTTGCAGCCGGCTGGTCGCCAGGATCTGCTGCGAGATCGTGGCCAGGCGGTCTTGCACGTCGGCGTTCGCGGTAGACGCCACGTACCGCTCGGGGACTTTTTGGCTGTCGACCAGAATCACGGCTTCGGCTCTGTACATCGACGGCATCATGTACACCGCAGCTCCGCAGAGCAGGCACAGAAAGATCCACACCAGGCCAATCAGGGCCTTCGACTTCCATAGCGTGCGCGCCAGGGACAGCGGCGACATTTCGGGGTGTGCGGATGGTCCGGGCGTGAGGGGGAACATAGCGGTTTGGCCGGCGCGGACAGGCCAGGAGGACTGTCCTACTTTGCCGTCGGCCGGCGGCGGCGCCCCATGAAACCGATGCCCAATAACAGTCCGCCCAGCAGCGTCATGCTGATGGAACTGGCCTCGGGTACCACGCCGCACGGCTCGAAAGCGTTTACCGAAGCCACGCTGCTATCGATGATCTGCAGGGTACCCGTCATAAACGTGGTGGCGTTCGTTTGAATTTCCAGGACCGAGGTCTCGTCTCCCGGGGGAACCCCGGGTAAGTTGGAAAAGTTGAAACCAATCACATTGCCGGTGCTGCTGCGGTCCACCGTAGCGGGATCGATGCCGCTGGGCGGGCTGCCCGGGCCGATGGAGTAGCCAACATTCGTGAGGAAGCTGCCGAAATTAGCCAGGGTGATGCGCTCGATATCGTCGGTTGAAGTCGTGTTGCTCTCCACGACGACGAAGAAATCCAGGCAACCCGCGCAGAAGCTGTTGCTAGGGTCCGCGTACACCGTGGCGGCGTATTCGCCCGTAATGGTGGTCTGGCCCAGCGAGTTCGTGGCCGTGAAGGGCTGTAAGCCGGTGCTGGCCAGGAAGGGACCGGTCACGGGGGTCCCGAACGCGCTGGCGGCCACCGGTGAGGATCCCCCGGGCGAAAGAATAGTCGCATGGGCCAGCGCGACGGTAAACATCAAGGCAAGTACGGAACTTCCAAGTAGTTTCATTCGGTCATCTCTTTCGGCATACTGCGTCGGCGCAAAAAGAGCAATTGGTGTGCCAAGTGGATTTGCGGAAGCCAGTCCAAATGCCTGTGCAACTTGGAGTCATATCGCTGCAACCGCAAGGCCGCGCGCGGTCTCTTTTTTGGAAATCCGGACAAAACTTTGGGTCGGGAAGGCGTTCGGGAGCAGTCTCCAGACCCGCCCTTTCCGCCGAACCTCCAAGTTAGGCTCTGGCGGGACGTGGACGTCCCGCGCAGGCGTGGACGCCCGCCCCACGCTACTGCCTTCTGTCTTCTGTCACCAAGAGCTGCTCCGCCATCCTGGCTTCCGGCAAATCCGGCGCGTTCTTCAACGCCGCCCGCAAAGTCGGCTCGCCCCGCTTGTCGCCCAGCTTCAGATACGCCATCCCCAGGTGATAGCGTATGACAGGATCGTCCTGGCCTTGCGCCGCGTCCTCCAGGTACTTCACCGCGGACCGGTACAGCCCCTTACGGTACATGATCCACCCGATGGTGTCGTCTACGCCCTTGTTGTCCGGAGCGATTTCTTTCACCTGCTGCGCGTACTTCAATGCCTCGTCGAATTGGCCGGTTTGCGAGGCCAGTATATAGGCGAGATTATTCAACGCCACCACGTTGGAAGGGTCGGCGTCCACAACTTTGCGAAAGTACGCCAGCGCCTGGGGATAGTCCTTCTCCATGTTTTCCAGCCAGCCCATATAGAGCCACAACTCGGGATCGTTCCGATCGGCGGCCAACAGGCCCGCCAACGTGCGGTGCGCCGATTCCAGCTTGCCTTCCGATACGTCCAGCCGCGCCAGACTCAGTTGCGCGGGCCTGAACCGGGGATCGGCTGTCTTGGCCGCCATCAACGCCGCCCGCGCCTCGGCGGGCTTGCCTTCGGCCAACAGGAGCTCGCCCAAGAAATTCTGGACCGGCGCGGAATTGGGACGCCCGGCCGCGTATTGGCGTACGGTCCGTAGACCCGCCGCCTGCTGGTTCTGCAGGCCATAGAGTTGCGCCAGCGCCCGCAGCGCGGGCACATCGTCGGGATGCTGCTGCAAAGCGCTGTTCAACGAAGTTTGCGCGCCCTGGTAGTCTTTCCCCTCCATCTTCACCAATGCGTCCTGCAGCAGCAATTCCGGCGTGCGGGCCAATTTGAGGCCTTCCGCGACGCCTTTGCGCGCCTCGTCCCGGCGCCCCAGGTCCATCAGGGCCCAATTCGATTGCACGATCAACGGCACAGCGCGCTTTTCCGAGTTTGGCGCCTGTTGCAGAATCTCCAGCGCGGCGGTGGCGCCTTTGGAAGCGATCAGCAAACGAGCCAAGTCGACCCGCGCAGCCGTCAGCATGGGATCCAATCTGACGGCTTCGGCAAGTTCCTGCCGTTGATTCAGCGTTCTGCCCTGGGCTTCATCCAGACGGGCCAAAAGCATATGCGGCTCAGCCGCTTCCGGGCGATATCTCAAGACGAGGTTCAAGTCGTTCTGGGCGTCTTGATACTTTCCGGCGTCCATGGAAAGCTCGCTGTGCTGGACCAGGGCATCCGCATCCTTCGGATTCCTGGCAATAGCGGCGGCCAGCAGTTTCTCCGCGTCGGGCCGCCTGCCCGATACCAGATACATCTTCACCAGCCGGGTGCGCGCCGCGCGATCGGCGGGGTCTTCTTTGGCCAGCCGCTCCAATTCGGCGATGGCGGCATCGCGCTGGCCGGTTTCCAGCAGAAAGATCGCGTACACCGGCTTGTAGCTCTTGTCCGGCAGCGCCGCAACTTGTTTGAAAACCGGCCCGGCTTCGCCTTTCCTGCCGCCGTGAAATAGAGTCAGCCCCAGATCCAACCAAGCCGCTGCATACTTCGGGTCGATCCGGATCGCCCGCCGGAATTGCTCCTCCGCCTGTTGGGGCCGGTGCACGACCAGATAGAATCTGCCCATGACCAGCGCGACTTCGGCGGACTGGGGCGACTTTCGGTAACACTGTTGCAGCGCTTCCTCGGCGCCTTTCACATCGCCCTGGGCCAGCTTGGCGCGCATCAAAAGCGCTGAAGAGACGAGGCCGCCTGGAAGGCGTTCCAGCGCCTGCTCCAGGTGCGCGGCAGCCTCTTCCGGTTTGCCCAGCCGCAGTTCCGTCAGGGCCAGAGTGTTCAGTGCGTCGACGTTGTTTGGAAACTCGGAAGCCACCTCCTGGGCGCGCTTCTGCGCGTCCGCGATCACCACCCGGTCGTTGACCGCGGCCAACAAATCCGCCAGCTTCAATTGCGCCGCGGCGTGCTTGGGATTGAGATCGGTGGCCTTCCGGAAACAAGTCATCGCCAAGCTCCGGTTACCGGCGCCCAAGTACGTCAAGCCGAGCTGATAGTAGGGCTCCGCATCCAGAGGCGCGGATTGTATGGCGTTCCGAAACTGCAGCCCCGCCCGAACGTAATCTTTCTTCTGCAACAGCTTCTTACCCAGCTCGATGAACCGCGACTCGCGTTGCAGCGGTGTACGCGAACAAGCGGCCAGGACTAACAGTCCGGCCGCCAATAGACAACCCGTCCAGTTACGCGCGCGCAAGAGCCTCCTCTGCAAAAAGCTGGATGTTCGGAATAGGAGACTAGCACTTGCCTTACCAGAATATTAGCTGGGATTTCACGCGATTTGACCGCCCGGAGTGCCAAAAATTGGTCCGGAATCCCCACCCGTTGGAAACCTCTGCGTCCGGCTAGGCGCAGGGGGGATGGAACTCAGGATGCTAAGCGCCTATGAAATAACTGTGCCATCTTGGATCCGGGTTGGCTCGATGTGGGGCAGGCAATGGCGCCTGCAGGCGCGCTTTTTGGCGCGCCAAAGCCGGCTGAAAGCCGGCTTGCAGCCAAGATTGGCCGCCCCACCAAAATGGCGCTAGACATTGCATGGCGATACTCACCGAGCGGCGGGAAAGGCGGGCAAAATCGGGCGCGGAGCGCCGCGTACGGCATCGTGTACCGCTTTGCTTGCCACTATCGATTCTGAAAAGGCATCCGCGCATGCGCGTATTATCCACGGTAACCGAGAACCTGAGCAGCCGCGGCTTCTTCTGTCTGGTGGACGAACCGCTGGCCCTCGGCGAGAGCGTGGCGTGCATCCTCGGACTGCCGTTGTGGCACGATCCCCAGATGTCTCTGGCTTTGCGTTGCCAGGCACAGGTGGTGTGGGTGAAAGCGATGCAAGATGGCCGCTTCGGCGTCGGATGCCGCATTGACGATTACGCCGTAGTTGCCTGAGGGGGTGTTTTCTTATACCTAAATTGCAGGGTCCGCTGACGGGCGTGCGGTGCGCCGTGTCTCCCGGAGTATCGGATTTTCCCGATGCAGCCCGCGTTCACACAAGCCTGATTACGCCCGTCCGAGAATCCGCGCTGCTGGCGCATCGGGAATCCCCTAAGTGCTGCCGGTAGATCCCTTAGAAGTTCTACGGCAAGCATGGAATTGACACCCGTCCAAGTGGCCTGTTTAATTGAGTGACAATCCTTGGAGGATCGATCCCCGCATATGCGTGTAGCGCTAGTGTCGCGCGATGAGTCTTTCAAACGGCTATGCCGCGAAGTGCTAGCCACGCGGCCGGCGCGCCACTGGAGTCTGCTGGTGGCTTCTCCGGAGGAAGCCACGCCTGCGGCGGACCTGTACATCTGGGACTGGGAACGACAGATACCCCTGCCCCATCTCTTCAGCGATCCATCGTGCCATGCCCACATGCTCGTAATCGGCCGCCAGGATCTGCCCAACGTCGCGGAAACCATGGACGGGCTGCCATGTTCCGCCGTGACCCTGGTGTTGAAGCCCGTGAATCCGGACGCCTTCCGCGCGCTGCTGGAACAGGCCGCCCGCTGTTATGACCCGCCCTGCGGACCGCCCGCTAGGCCGATCGGATCGTTACATGACGACCGCGACCGCATTCTGGATTGCCTCCTGGCCACTACCCTCCGCCTCCAGGAATGCGATCGGGACCGGATGAACTTCCTGGCCCGCGCGGTGCACGACTTTCGCACGCCCTTGACCGCCGTCAACGGGTACTGCGGGCTCCTTCTCAGCGGACAATTCGGGCCTCTCACCGGGGAGCAACAGGAAGTCCTCGACCGCACCCTGCACAGCATCCGGCGGCTTAGCCGGCTGGCCACCGCCCTGTTTCAGTGGAGCTCCGGCTCGCGTACGGGTTTGCAATCGCAGATCCGGGAAGGCGATATCGAGGAGTGTTGCCGTCAGGCATTGCACGAGATCCGGCCCCTAGCCGACGAGAAAAGCATCTCCGTCAACGTGGATTTAAAGGCGCCCGAACCGGCTTTATTCTTCGATCCGGCGCAAGTGGAGCAGTTGTTGATCAATCTGCTGGAGAATTCTTGCAAGTTCACGCCCAGGGGTGGCTGCATTCAAATGCGTGGATTTCCAGCATTTTGGGAGAGACGCTCGGGTGCTGTTTCGCACAATAATACTTTGATCGAGCGGAGGCGCGCCGCCTCGCGGCGGGCGAACGCCTACCGCATGGAGGTTTCCGATAACGGCATGGGAGTCCGGCCTGAGCACTTGCACACGATCTTTCAGGAGTACACATCGTATGGCGGAGGCAGCGACCGTTCCGGCAGCGGATTAGGCCTGGCCATCTGTAAGCGGATTCTGGCGGAGCATGGCGGCGAGATCTTCGCCGAATCGGGCCACCAGGGCGTGACCTTCGTCTTCCACCTGCCTTTCATGGCGGATCGCAGCGGCATTCATCTGGTGGCCGGGACGGCGGGCGGTGAAACGGCATGAGACACGACAAAACTATCCTCATCGTAGAGGACGAGGCGGACGCACGCAATTACTTTGAGACGGTGGTGCACTGTCTCGGATATCCCGCCGAAATCGCCGAAGATGGCGAGGAGGCCCTGGCGTGCCTGGACGGCAATCGCGCCATTTCGCTGGTGTTGATGGACCTCTTGATGCCGCGCAAGGACGGTCTCGAGACTCTGCGCGAGATGCGGAACAGCGGGCGTAACCAGCCCGTGATCGTCCTTTCCGGGGCGGCCACCACCAACAACGTGGTGCAGGCCATTAAAGCCGGCGCCACCGACTTCCTGGCCAAGCCCACCAGCCACGAGGACCTCTGCGCGGCCATTCGCAGCGCATTGAAGGACGAGCCAGTTCCGGCCGAGCCGGGGTACTCTCGCGGTCCGTCCGGGAGCGCCTCCGAAGTCTGCCTCACGGAAAGCTGGATGGGGAAAGACATGCAGGTGGCCTGGCGGCGGGTGGCCGCCTCGGACGTCCCGTTGCTGATCGAAGGCGAGACCGGCGTTGGCAAAGAAGTGCTTGCCCGCCAGATTCACGCCAACTCGCCGCGCGCCCACATGCCCTTCCTCAAGCTGAATTGCGCTGCGTTGCCTGGCGAATTGGTCGAGAGTGAACTATTCGGCTATGAGCGGGGAGCGTTTACCGGAGCTTTCACCAGCAAGCCCGGCAAATTCGAGCTGGCCCAGGGCGGCACGATTCTGCTCGACGAGATCGGCGACATGGATGTCCGCCTGCAGGCCAAGCTGCTGCACGTCCTGCAAGATAAGGAATGCGAACGGCTGGGCGGTAAGGACCGTATCCCCTTGGACGTGCGCGTGACGGCCGCCACGCATTGCGATCTATTAAGAGCCATTGAGGACGGCCGGTTCCGCAGCGATTTGTATTACCGGCTGAATGTGGTAAGCATCCGCGTGCCGCCGCTGCGGGAACGCAAGGCGGATCTCCAGGCAGCCGCGGAGTTTTTCCTGCGCAAACATCGCACCGACGGGCCGTCCGTGTCTTTGCTCTCGCCGGAGCTGCGGCAAGCTATGATCGAATACGAGTGGCCGGGCAACTTGCGGGAACTGGAAAACATGATGCGCCGGCTGCTGGTGATCCAGGACCCCGCCGAGCTGACGCGGCAGTTGCATTCCGCGGCCGCGCCGCCATCCGTGATCCGTTTCCATTCGGCCGGCGCGGGATCCAGCACGGGCTTCCCGATTCTGGAGAAGGTCAACGAAGCCAAACGCAAGGCGGAAACCGAAGCCATTCTGCGGGCGCTAGACGCCTCCCGATGGAACCGCAAGCAGGCCGCCAAGATCCTCAGGATCGACTACAAGGCGCTGCTGTACAAGATGCGCAAACTGGAGATTGAGCAATCCATCGGAGCTCTGCGCAGTGCCGCCGGCGGCGCGTAGGACAGGCCTCCTGGCCTGGTGTGTCGAGTAACTTCGCACGTTGCGCGCCAGCATCCTGTTGGACGCGCTGCCGGGCCAGAGCTGGTTTGTTAGCGCCGGTTTAAAAGAACCGCGATTCCGCCGGTTTTGAGGCCAGATCAGAGCCGCTGTACGGGTGACCGCAAACACCAATGCGCGAACCGGCGTGGACAAGACGTGCCGGCTTAAGGGGCGAGTTCAGGGAGACACGTCGCTCAGATCAACTCCGCACCCTCCGCGCCGTCAGCAGGATTAGGAGTTGTGGAAAGCCGCTGCCGTTTCGTCTCCAGGCGAAGGGATTCGACAACGAGGCCAATGGTTCCGGCGCTATCGAGAAAGTCCGCTACGCATTGAGGCCACATCGGGCCGGAGGAGCTGGACTGTGCCGAAGGCTTTGAGCCGGTTAGCAACCTACGTATCGCGATCCGCATGAGGGGCACGGCGCGCAGCGGTCATTCCGTCCGCGACAGATCGACCAGTTGGCGCAACACCAATCGTAGCGCGTCCGTCCGGCTTCAGCCAAGCAGAATTTAGAGTTTCGTATAGAGCGGGTACCGCGTCCTGGCCGATGGCTGTTTTTCTTTGACTACAAAACCGGCGGAATTGCGGTCGTTTTATCCCGGCGCTAACACTGGCTTGGGTACAGCATTGCGCTTGCCAGAAGCCGAAGGAGTTGGGCTACTCCTACGAGTTGTGGACCTACAAGTTGTTGACCGGCGAAAGGCCGAATCTTCCAATGCAAGGAGGCGAGCTTCGCTCACCGAAGAGCGGGTTCTGGAGAACCCGCGCAGGCCTGGAGGCCCGCCCCACAAAGCGATGGGGCCGTCCGGATCGGCTGCGGGCAGGCCCTGCCGTACGCCGGCCGGCGGCCCGGCAGGGCTTCAAGTTATACTGATCCGAGTGAACCGAGAACATCATAAGTGGTACAGCCCCCATCTGCAACGAGACATGGAACTGCTCACGTACGGACACGGGGGGTTGCCCCTGGTCGTCTTTCCCACGTCCATGGGCCGCTTTTTCGACTATGAAGACCGCGGCATGATCGGCGCCATCGGCTATCAGTACGACGCCGGCCGTCTGCAGGGTTTTTGCCTCGATAGCGTCGATTCCGAAAGCTGGTACAACCGCGGCATTCCTCCGCGGGAACGCGCGCTCCGCCATCTGCAATACGAGAATTACGTGATCCACGAGGCGCTGCCGTTCATCCGCGGACGCAATCCCGAGGCCCGCGTGGCCGTTACCGGCTGCAGTTTCGGCGGCTATCATTGCGTGAACTTCGCGCTACGCCATCCCGAACTGGTGGGTCCTTGCGTCAGCATGGGAGGCGCGTTCGATATTCATCAATTTCTGAACGGCTATTACGACGACAACTGCTACTTCAATTGCCCGCCGGATTTTCTGCCGAACCTGACCGACGATCGCTATCTGAGCGAATATCGCAACGGCATGAAGATGGTGCTGGCCACCGGTGAAACCGACATCTGCCTGAATGAGAATCTGCGCTTGGACGGCATCATGAGCGCCAAGCAGATACCCCACTGGCTGGACGTTTGGGGCGATGGCACCGGCCACGATTGGCCATGGTGGCAGAGGATGGCGGTCAAGTTCTTTGGATAAGTGGGACAGGCAGGGATGCCTGTCCTACGCGGCGTCCCGTTCCGCCAGCGCGCTGGTGACCTTGGCCACCTTGACGCCTTTGGCCACGCCGAAGAAGCGCAGAATTTGAATCTGTATCCAGGACATGTCGAACTCGTACCAAGCCAGGCCGTGCCGCGCCGAAGTCGGATGCGCGTGGTGATTGTTGTGCCAGCCCTCGCCGAAGGTGATCAGCGCCACCCACCAGGAGTTGCGCGAATCGTCGCGCGTGTCGAACCGCCGGTATCCCCACATGTGCGTAGCCGAGTTCACCAGCCAAGTGGCGTGCAGCCCGATTACCACCCGTAAGGCGATACCCCATAGCACCATCGATACACCGCCGATGGCGAACAGCACTCCAGCCAGCAGTACATTCGGCAGCCAGTGGTAGTTGTTCAGCCAGACGTAAAAGCGATGCTTGGCCAGGTCGGGCGCGTATTTCGACATCATCTTGGTGTTGTTGTGCTTGGCTTCGCCCATCAGGATCCAGCCCACATGCGCCCACCAGCCGCCATCGTGCGGCGAGTGCGGATCGCCCGGCAAATCGGATTTCTGGTGGTGGATACGATGCGTGGCCACCCAGAAAATCGGGCCGCCTTCAAACGTCAACGCGCCGCAAACCGCAAACAGGTACTCCAGGCCCAGCGGCACCTGGTACGACCGGTGCGTGTGCAGCCGGTGGTAACCCATGCTTATCCCCAACCCGGTGGCGAACCACAGGAGGAACAGCGTGACCGCCAGATTGGCCCAACTGAACATAAACAGCGCGGCAATAGCCCCTATGTGCAGCAGCACCAGCACTAAGGTGGTCGGCCAGTTCAGGCTTTGCTTCTCCGGGAACTCGATGATTTGGACATCGCGGGGCTTTTCAGGGGATACTGTGGGCGCCATACTTTCACGCTAGCAGGGAACCCGGCTGTGCTTTGTAAGAGTTGTGTAATTTCGGACGTATCCGTTGGATAACCGATAATCGCTGGATACAAAAAGGACGTGGGAGCGGCTCGGGACAGACCGTGCACCAGGAGGGGCAGCGCATGGCGACGCCCCACTGCCCTCTCCTAACGAAAATCGCCTTGCATCGTCACATATTAGTATAGTAGAATTACAAACAGATATAGTAGAACGCGATGGCGACACCCAAATTCAGCAAACTCGAGCTCCAGATCATGCAGGCGCTGTGGGACCGTGGCGCGATCTCCATCCGGGAGATTCAAAAAGCCTTTCCCGGGCAAGACTTGCCCTCCTATACCACCGTCCAGACCACGCACACCTCGTCGAGTCCGGTAAGCTCACGCTTGAGGACGTCAAGGAAGCTCAGAATACCTTCGAAAACTGGCAAAGGAGGATAAAACGCCATGATTCCCAGCGACTTTACTTCGGCATTGGCTAATCACCTGTGGCAATCGACGGTGTTTGCCGGCATTGCGGGACTGTTGGCCCTGGCGCTGCGTAACAACCACGCGCGGACGCGGCATTGGCTTTGGCTGATCGCCTCGGTGAAGTTCCTAGTCCCGTTTTCGCTGCTCGCCGCCGTGGGCGGCCGGCTGGGGTGGCTGACCGCCAACCGCATAGCGCAACCGGAACTCCCTCTCTTCATGCAACAGATCGGTGAACCGTTTCCGCGATTGCAATCTCCCGCCGCTGTGGCTCCGGCGGTTCTTGCGCATCACGCCAGTCTGTTGCCTGCCATTCTTCTAACCGTGTGGGCGTGGGGTTTCCTGGCGGTGGCCTTCTCTTGGTGGCATAGATGGCGGCGCATCCGTGCCGCCGTGCGCTCAGGGTCACCGCTCGATATGGGCGCTAGGGTCCCCGTGCTGACTTCGGCAGCCTTGCTGGAACCTGGGGTTTTCGGCATTTTTCGCCCGGTACTGTTGCTGCCGGAGGGCATCACGGAGCGCTTGGCGCCGGCGCACCTGGATGCGATTCTGGCGCACGAGCTGTGCCATGTTCGGCGCCGCGACAATTTGGCAGCGGCCCTGCACATGGCCGTCGAAGCGATTTTCTGGTTCCATCCTCTGGTTTGGTGGATTGGAGCGCGTCTGCTGGAGGAGCGCGAGCGCGCCTGCGACGAAGAAGTGCTGCGGCTCGGCAGCCAGGCGGAAGTCTACGCGGAAAGCATTCTGAAGACGTGTCAGTTCTATTTGGAGTTGCCCCTGGTCTGTATGTCCGGGATCTCCGGCTCGGATCTGAAGAAAAGGATCGTCCGGATCATGACGCAGCGCGCTGCAAACAAGCTCACCCTCGGCAGGAAGTTGCTGCTGGCTGCCGCCGGTGTAGCCGCGCTAGCCGGCCCCGTCTTTTTTGGCCTGATGAACGCCCCGCAAAGCCGCGCGCAATCGTCGGCGCCGGCCAGCGCGCCCACTCGCACATTCGATGTTGTGTCGATCAAACCGAACCACGATAGCGGCGGTCATTTTAGGTTTGGCAACGATCCGGGGCGGCTCGTTGCGGAAAATGTTACTCTCAAATTCCTGCTGCAAATTGCGTACCGTGTTAAGGATGCTCAGATCTTGGGAGCACCGGCCTGGACCAGCTCCGATCGTTATAATATCGAGGCTAAGTCGGACGACTCCTCCGCCGACATGCTGCGGAAACTCAGCGACGATGAGCAGGAGACGCAAGCCAGGCTGATGCTTCAGTCGATGCTTGCGGATCGATTCAAGCTGGCGTTGCATCACGAAATGAAAGAGCTGCCGGTGTACGTACTGGTGGTGGCGAAGAACGGCCCCAAATTCCACGAGTCGGCCGACACGCCGGACGCTCCGGCTCCCTCAGGTCCGCCGGCGCCAAACGAACCACAACGCAGGCATACCCTCCGCATGAATGGGCCGGGGAACGTTAGCGCCATCGCTCAGAACCTTGACATTTTTGCCGACGTGCTCTCGCATCAACTCGGCCGCCCGGTATTAAATAAGACCGGCCTGAAAGGCGACTATGACTTCACGCTGAAGTGGACGCCCGATGAGGGCCGCGCTCAAATGCCGGGTGGGCCGCCTGGAGAGGCCACACCGTCCGCCGATGCGAACGGTCCGTCGATCTTCACCGCATTGCAAGAGCAGCTCGGATTGAAACTGGAATTGCAAAAAGGTCCGATGGATACGATCGTAATCGACCACGTAGACAGACCTTCGGAAAATTAACAATGGCCGTAACCAAATTCACCAAACTCGAGCTGCAGATCATGCAGGCGCTGTGGGACCGGGGAGCGATCTCCATTCGCGAGATTCAAGAAACCTTTCCCAAGCAGGACATGCCCTCCTATACCACCGTCCAGACCACCGTTTACCGGCTGGAAGGAAAAAAGGCGATACGCCGCGTCAAGAAGATCGGCAATGCGCATATTTTCGAAGCGGTGGTATCGCGCAACGCCGCGCAAAGCAGATTGATCGACGACCTGCTGGGCCTGTTCGGGGGCCGCACGCAACCAATCATGGCGCACCTCGTCGAATCCGGTAAGCTCACGCTCGAAGATGTCAAAGAAGCTCAGAATGCCCTTCGAAAACTGGCAAAGGAGGAGAAATCGCAATGATTCCGGTTTACTTTACCGCGGGACTGGCCAATCACTTGTGGCAATCGACGATGTTTGCGGGCATCGCGGGACTGCTGACGCTGGCGTTGCGAAACAACCACGCCCGGACGCGCTATTGGCTTTGGCTGGCCGCTTCGGCGAAATTCCTGATCCCGTTTTCGCTGCTGGCCACCTTGGGCAGCCAGCTCGTCCTTTTGACAGGCTGGTGGACGGCCGGCCGCGTGGCGCATCCTGCGCTATCGGTCGTGATGGAACAGATCGGTCAGCCGTTTCCGTCATGGCAATCTCCCGTCGCTGTTGCGCCAGCCGTTGTGGCGCAGCACGATAGCCTGCTGCCGGGGCTGATATTGGCTATTTGGGCGAGCGGTTTCCTGGTGGTGGCTTTCTCCTGGTGGCTCCGATGGCGACGCATTCGTGCCGCAGTGCGCGGGGGAACGCCAGTGAGCCTCCCCGTGAGCCTGCCCGTGCTTTCGTCGCCAGCCATGCTCGAGCCGGGCGTTTTCGGCATCCTTCGCCCGGTGCTGCTGCTGCCTGATGGCATCGCAGACCGCCTGGCGCCCGCGCACCTGGAGGCGATCCTGGCGCACGAGCTGTGCCATGTTCGGCGCCGCGACAAT
>Ga0070761_10001176_pt1 | contig 16458 bp, 13 predicted proteins | sample HubBroMetageREF1_FD_66724 | JGI IMG/M metagenome (GOLD analysis project Ga0070761, IMG submission 66724) | Reference soil microbial communities from the Hubbard Brook experimental Forest, New Hampshire, USA - Hubbard Brook CCASE Soil... | ecosystem: Environmental > Terrestrial > Soil >... | reverse complement strand
ATCATCCTTCTTCTTGATCAGCAGCCATTCGTTTCCTTTGCTTCCGGCGCGGCCTTTGATGTGCACGAGCGCGAAATCGCCCTTGAGCCGCTTCCCCTTGAGGCGAAACTTGAGATCGCCTTTCGCCAGCATCGCGGCTGCTTCTTTCTCTGTTCCCGGAACGTACTCGCCGTTAACCGGCACCGGCGAGAGCGGCTCCCATGTGCCTGCGTCCCAAACCATCACAGTGCCGCCGCCATAATTGCCCGCAGGGATGGTGCCTTCAAAATCGAAGTACGACACAGGATGATCCTCGACCTGCATGGCCAGACGCTTGTCCGCCGGATCAAGCGACGGACCTTTCGGGACGGCCCACGACTTGAGCACGCCAGCCATCTCCAGCCGAAAATCGTAATGCAGGCGGGTCGCGGCGTGACGCTGTACGACGAAGCGGTGCCGCGATTGTTTTTCAATCTTGGGCGGAGGCTCGGGCGTTTCCTCAAAGCGCCGTTTCCGTTTGTATTCGTCGAGCGACATGATGGATATTGTAATTCCGGAGAGCTCGTTAACCCACGACCATATACTGTACGCGTATGCAACGCGAATACCCGGAGTCGCCGCTGGTGGGAGTGGGTGCGGTGATCGTCGATCATCGTCATGACGACCATGATCAGAACGATCGCCGCGTGCTGTTGATTCGGCGCGCCACCCCGCCGCTGCTGGGCGAGTGGTCGTTGCCCGGCGGTGTCCTCGAATGTGGCGAGGCCCTACGCGAGGCCGTGGTCCGTGAAGCCCGCGAAGAAACGGGATTAATGGTCGAGGCCGGTGAACTGCTGGGCGTGTATGAGCGTGTAATCCGAGACGACGAGGGAGGGGTGCGTTATCACTACGTGCTGATTGATTTCCTGTGTCGACCGGTCGGCGGTGACTTGAAAGCAGGGAGCGATGCGGCGGATGTTCGCTGGTTTACGCGCGACGAGTTGCCCGCTCTCAACCTCGCTTATGACGCAAACGACGTAGTGCTCAAGGGATTAGCAAGGACGCAGCATCCATAGCGAGGCGGCGAGTTGCTCGCGTGGGGACGGGCGTGCAGCTCGGCAGCCACCACTATCTTCAGTCGGCCATTTTTGCCACGTGCACTGCAAACCCCGTCTTCGGCAGCAGAGACCTTAACTCGAACACCTTAAAGCCGTCACCGGCGATTTCAGTCTGTCGATAGAGTCCGGGCTCAGTCTCCGCCGTTTCGTGCCGCCCTTGCAAGTCGTCGAGAAACTTCTGCGCCTCTCTGAGGCTAGCTTCCACGCTTTTGGCGCGCGTCACCACCGCCTCAGTCGCATAGGAGCGGACAAGTTTCGGCCAATACTTTTGCAGCAGTTGAGTGCTTGCGAAAATGTCGGCCCAAACAATTTCCCCGTTCACTGCGACCACGACACCCACCGCGTTCTTGTCGCGCAGCTGGCGGATGACGCTTTCGTAGTTACGCTCCACAGGTTCGGCGACGGCATCAACCTTTTGCTGCACTTCTTTGTTATCCATCACGCGGGCGTAGGAGGTAGTCGAATTCACCTCCGCCGCTGCCGGAGCGGCAACCACCATCGACATTGCCGTCTTCGATTTTTCCACGTTATCCCAGACCTGCTGCTGATTTTTGGCCGCCATCGCGCTCGCGCGCACGCCGGGCGCCGCGAAGACAGCGTCCCCGGCGGAACCGTGAAATTCGTTCTTGCCGTTCGCCGCGACCCAGCGCCCCGGCTCCACGCAAAAGACGCCCAGGTCGATCGGATCGCTCTCCGCGGGGACGATACGATCTTTGCCAATCACGCGATCCTGCTTGCCGCCAGTTACTATCTCGCCGGCAAGAAGTAACAGCGGCCGCTTCGAGTTATTAACCAGGACCAGTTGATTCACCTCAGGTCCGCGCACAGGATGAATCACTGACGGTTCGCCGGGACGATGGCGGATGAGTCCACGCGCCTGGCCAGCTTCAGTTACAACAACGTCGCCGCTGCGCAGGCCTTCATCCAGAGTGAGAAACTCCGTCGTGTCATACGACTTACTGGCCACCACAGGAAAGACGGTCAGATTCCCACTGCGAATCGGGCTGAGCAAGGAATAACCGGATGCTGGCGCCACTTCGCCTGCTCGCACCAGGCACGGGATCACAACCGCAGCGACAACTATCAGAGCGATTGCCGCAAACACGATCACCAGCCGCATATTGGGCCCCTCCCCGCAGTAAAGACACTGATACTGCCGCGTGCGCGCGATTCCGTGCGCGCGCTGCCTCGCCGTTACTTCGCCAGCTCTTGTCCAGCTCTTTCCCGGCACACCCTTCCCCGGCACACCAAAGATAGAGCGTGCCGGGGGCTTACGTGCGAGTCTCCAGGAGTGTCTTTCTCTGCTCGCTGATCACAGAACGTACGATTTCTACTTCCTTGCGTCTAAATAATTGCTAGCATCATAGTGGTACCAAACACGGTGGTACCGGAGTCCGTGCCAAAGCCCGTCCAACCCGATCGCGGAGCAGACTCTGCCGTGGCTCTTTACGAGCGCAGCGGGGCCGCGGCTTATGGCGTGAGCGCCGAGCGGTTCGCTGCCATCCTGGATGAAATTCTGCGCAAGTATTTGTATTCAAGTTCGACGCAGCATGGTTCGGCACAGCATGATTCGGTCCATTCGCCCGCGGTTTCGCCGGAATACAAAGCCGACTTTTGCTCTGCCTTGCGCCTGGAAGAGCTGGCGCTGGCGCGCGCCTGTGCCGCGGGAAACGAGCGGGCATGGCAGGACTTTATCAGCCGCTACCGGCAGAAACTCCACAGCATGGCACTGCACATTACGCGCGACGGCGCGCACGCCGCGGAGTTGGCCGATTCGCTGTTTGCCGATCTGTATGGCGTAACCGCTCGGGAGGGAGTACGCAAGTCGAAGCTGTTGTCGTACACCGGACGCGGTTCGCTCGAAGGCTGGCTGCGCACCGTGATGGCGCAGGAGTTCGTGAATCGCTATCGCAAGCAGAAGCGTACGGTCAGTCTGGAAGAGCAGACGGAAGAGGGTATACAGTTTGCGGCAGCGGCGCCTGAGCCGGCGTCCACTTCGGATCCACGACTGGAAGCCGCAACCGACGAGGCGCTAGCGGAACTGTCGGCAGAGGACCGGCTTACGCTGGCCTCTTATTATCTCGATGGGCGGACGCTGGCTGAGATTGCGGGCATGCTCGGGTTGCACGAATCGAGCGTCAGCCGGCGGCTTGACCGGCTCGCAACCGGACTCCGGAAGCGGATTCTGGCCGGCCTGCGAATGCAGGGAATGAGCCACGCCCAGGCGGCGGAAACACTGGAAACCGACGTGCGGGATATACGCTTGAATTTGCGCTCGCGCTTGACGCAAGATTCAGGAACGAATACGTTCCCTGGTAGTAGTAAGATCCCGGCACAGGACTCCGGCGACGGAAGGACCGACTGACGGAGCGAACTGACTGACCAAGATTGACAACGACTGACTGACCAACGACTGACTTACGACGACTGACTGAATAATGACTGAAGTACCCAAGATCGTGCCCAATATCGTGTTCGACCGGCTGCGGGCCGCTCCGCCCGACCGAGCGCATCCGGAAGCGGATCTGCTGACGCCTTTTACCGAGCGGACCCTCTCGGGTACCGAGCGCGAAGGCGTAATCGAGCACCTGGCGCTCTGCGGAGAGTGCCGCGAGGTGATCGCTCTGGCTCTTCCGGCTGCGGATGTTGCGGCTCTTGCGGACGAAACTGCAGCGGATCGGGCAACGTCGATTCCCGTGCGCGATGGAAATGGAAATGAGAGAACGTGGCTGACGCTTGCCTGGCCCAACCTTATCTGGACCAACGTCTGGGCCAACCTTGTTCGGCCCAGGCTTGGCGGGCCTGGTCTGCGCTGGGCCGCGCTGGCGGCCGGAGTGGTGGTGGCTGCGTCCGTGCTTTTGATGCATCCGGGAAAACTGAATCAGGTGGTGCTGCCTTCTTCAAACCGGCAGGTCGCGACCACGTCGCCAATGGAGCAATCAGCCTCCTCGACTAAAGCTGACGAAACACAGCTAAAACCGGAAACGCAATTGTCCCAGCAACACCCACCCCCGAGACTCCAGGCTGGACCCCAGACTGGACAGATAGTGATGCCGCGGCATCAGGCGGCGTCCACAATGCTGCTGGCTGATAACAAGAAGCAGTCAGCCCAAGCCGGCAGGCCGCCGGCAGGAGTTCCTACGCTCGACATATCCACACGTGGGGGGGCGAATGAAACCGTCGAAGTTGCATCGGGAACTCCGGCAGTAACGACGGAATCTTCTCCTCAAGGAACCTTGATGGCGCGAAGCGACGCACCGGCAATTGAAAAAGCCAAGCCGGCGCTGCAAAGTCAAGATACCAAGGCCAGCGAGGCGCAGCCAACCAGCGCACAGGCAAGTGAGCAACAGAACTCCGGCACTGCGGTTGCCCCCGGGCTTAGGTTGCATGCAGATGTGATATCTACCGCGAAACTGGCGCCCGCTGCAAGCCGGGCTTTGGCCCAGCACAATGTCATCTGGACGATTACTGGGGGCGTCCTGCAGCGCTCTTCGGACAGTGGCCAGAGTTGGCAAGACGCTTTGCGGCCAAATCATCCATTGCTCTGCAGTGCAAGTCGCGATAAGGATATATGGACCGGCGGGCAAGCAGGAACACTCTTCCACTCCGGTAATGGCGGTGTAACTTGGGTGCAGGTGCGACCTTCCATCAAAGATCAGCAACTTAGTTCCGATATAACTCACATTGATCTGCCGGACGATGCGCACAGCCCGGACAAGATTGTAGTTTCCACCGGCAGTAGCGAGATCTGGAGCAGCGCCGACGGCGGAACCACCTGGGAGAAGAAGTGATCCGCTGCATCTGAGTGTTCCGCCTTATAGTTTTCCTCTTGGTTGACAGTTTGCGGAGCATCCCTCAAAGCATCCATACGTTTCGTGCTTTCAAATAGATAGAATCTACTAACTAACGAAGTAACGTTACCTCCGCGCATGACCCCGCAGTACTCATTTACAAGCTTTCCATTACGAAAGTGACATTTACAGTTGGGCCAAACGGACATAGGATGGGCATGTGGTTTGGCAGTTCTGGGGGAGGGCTGCCAGAGGCGTCCTGAGCTTTACTGCTCAGGACGTTTCTCATTGCTCTCGCAATACCGCTCTCGCAATAACTCGTCGCAATAACTCGCCGCGCAAAAGCTTCCTCGATCTTACGTCTGAGCAGGAGCCGCCATCCCCTTGACTGCAAAAACGGAGTCTACTGTGGCTACAATCTGGTCCATGGCTCCATCGATGTCGAGCGTGAAACGAACCAGATCCATATTCTCAAGCGCGGGATAGCTCGTAACCAGGATTTGCCACGCCGCATCGCCGCCGAAATCGATCCCCATGATCTCGTCATAACCGTAGCCCAGGTAGCGCACTCGGCACAGGAGATCACTGAGGTGGACCAGACAGGCCAGCGGTCCGGCGGCCGGCAAAAGGGTGGTGTTGTGGTGACAGCCAGCGGCGTCCGCCAACTCCTTTGAGAGGCCCCAATGCTCGCAAAGTATCTGCCCGCTCTCGCCGTGAGTAAATCCTAGAACCTGCTCTTCGATGACGTGCAGGGGCGCGCGCTGCTCGGCGCCACGCCGCAGGCATTCTCTAAAGCCGTCGGTATAGAGGACCGAGTTCACTAGAAATCCGAGGTCGTGCAGCAGTCCAGCCAGGTAAGCTTTTTCGGGCTCCGGATATTCGATTTTCTTCGCTATTCTTTGTGTGACTAAGGCGCAGCCGAGCGAGTGCCGCCAGAACGCAGCCGGTTCGAGCACCCACTTATCGTTCGGGACAACTTGATTCACGCACAAACCGAACAGAATCGACCGTACCCGCTCCAGGCCGAGCGTCATGACCGCGGAGCGCACGGTCTCGGTCTGGCGCCTTCCGAACAGAGCAGAATTGGCCAAGCGGAGGCATTGCGCCGCAATCGCCCCGTCAAAAGCGACTAACTCAACCACTTTTTCAACTTCGATCTTCTCGGAAGGCAAACGCAGCATATCGAGCAGCGGCATCAGGATCGCGGGAGCGGTCGAAATCGAGTCCAGTGTCCTGGTCTGGGCTTTCAGCTGTGATTGCATTTGGGCGTTCATTTCTTAACTCCACCGGCCGGAGCGGCTGCCGCTTTCCAGTACGCCGTGGTCCCCGTGAAATGGACGAGCCGAAACGATTCGTCCACCTGAAACAGAGATTCGGCATGTCCCAGAAAAAGGTAACCACCGGGCAGCAGGTTGGCATAAAAATGCTGCACCACGCGGCGCTTCGAAGCCAGGTTGAAGTAGATCAGCACGTTGCAGCAGAAAATGACATCCATCCCTTTCTGGAACAGCATCTTGCCGTCGTCACGCAGGTTGATGCGGTCAAAACGGATCTGCGATTTGAGCAGATCGTTGGCCTGGAGTTTCTTGTCTCCTGCATCTTTGAAGTACTTTTTGCGCAGCGCGTCGCTGGTACTGCGCAGGGCATACTCGTCGTAAACCCCGGCGCGCGCGGCTTCGAGCGAGTTATCGTTCAAATCGGTGGCCAGAATGTCGAAGGTCCAACCCGTCAGCAGCTTGGCTTTTTCTTCGAGCAGAAACATGGCCAGCGTGTGCGGCTCTTCTCCGGTCGAGCAGCCGGCGCACCAGAAGCGTAGACGTTTGGGGCCAACCGAACCTTTGGTTTCGAGGATTTGGGGAAGAATGACGTTGCGCAGCGCATCCAACTGGGTAGGATGGCGGAACATGTAGGTTTCACCAATGGTGATTTCGTTCAGCAGCAGGCGCAGCTCCGCGTCGCGGTTCCCGTGTGTGGTCAGGTGGTCCAAATACTCCGCCGGGCTAGCCACCCCGAGCGCAATCATCCGGCGCGCGCAACGCGAGACCAGAAGATAAAGCTTTTCCTCGGAGTGATAGATTCCGGAAATCCCGTAAATCAGATCGCGGATCTTCAGATACGCCGGATTAGCCGGGTTAGAATCCGGAGTTATGGCAGGCTGCGCTTTTGCGATCTCGATGGGCATGGTTTCACTAAACTCGTAAGTTCTTCACCGGCGCGCAGCGCCAGCCAGGGCTCTCCGCGTGGACGCTCTGCGCACCACCTCCAGCCCTATGTCGGCCAGAGGATATATGCGATAGGTGAGGCCGGCGGCAACGACACTGCCGGGCATGCCCCAAACTACCGAGGATGCTTCGTCCTGGACGATGATCTCCCCGCCCGCCTCCCGTACGTCGGCCGACCCGCGAGTGCCGTCCGCCCCCATGCCGGTGAGCACCACCGCCAGCACATTCGCGCCGTAGCTTTGAGCCACGGAACGGAACAATACGTCCACGGCTGGGCGGCAGGAATTCTCCTGAGGATCATGGTTGATGCCGAGCACGAATTCAGTTCCCTTGCGAGCCACCGTCATGTGATAGTCGCCGGGCGCAATCCACACTTGGCCACAATGCAATTTCTCTCCTGCTTTACCCTCTTGCACCTGGAGCCGGGTGAGCGCATTGAGACGGTCGGCGAGCAGGCGCGTAAACAGCGGCGGCATGTGCTGCACAATCACGACGGGCACAGGAAAATCCGCGGGAAGCTGCGCGACCACCGCAGTCAGCGCGTTCGGTCCACCGGTCGACGTGCCGATGGCCACCACGTCGATCCGCGCTTGCGGGCGATCGGAGAAATAGGGCTGTGGCAATGGGGCGGGCCCGGGCTGCCGGACACGCGCGCCGCACAAGGATTTGATTTTTCGGATCAATTCGTCCTGCACCCGCTCGCCCGAGGTTTCCGAGCTGCCGCCATGGGAGGGTTTGGCGACATAGTCGCTGGCGCCACGCGCCAGTGCATCCAGGGTCGCAGCCGCGCCCCGCTCGGTGAGATTGCTGAACATAATCACCGGCAGTTTGGGATGGAGTTTGCGAATCTCGTCCAGCGCTTCCAGCCCGTTCATTCCAGGCATCTCGATGTCGAGCGTAACCAGGTCCGGTTTGGTCTCCAGTATCCGGGCCAGGGCTTGGTGGCCATTTCCAGCCGTGCCGGCGACGACGATCTCCGGATCCGATGCCAGCAGATTGCTCAGCACCTTTCGAATGACCGCTGAATCATCGACGATTAATATCCGAAATGGTTGCATGTCTCAGTCCCGAATGCCGCTGGCCTCATCCGCGCGGGCCACGCGCCGTTTAGCGTGCCGCGGCGGCCCGCGCTTTCAACCCGGCGTATTCGTCTGCTTGCTGCCCCCTCCCCGCGTCAACCTTGAACTGCCCGACCAGTTCCCGCAGTTGGCTCGCCATCCGTGCCAGATGCACGGTCGCCTTCTGCGCTTCGCCCACGCTGGTCGACGTGCTCTGCGCCGCTTCCGCAACTCCTTGAATGTTGCTCGAAATCGTCGTCGCTCCCCGCGCTGCTTCCGACACGTTCCGAGACATTTCGCTGGTCGTCGCGCTCTGTTCCTCGACTGCCGTCGCAATTACCATCGAAATCTGGCTGACCTTGTCGATCACGGCCTTGATCCCTCCAATCGCCTCGACCGCCCCGCCCGTGTTCTCCCGGATCACCGTGATCTTCTGCTTGATCTCTTCCGTCGCTTTCGCCGTCTGCTTGGCCAGTTCCTTGACCTCGTTCGCGACCACCGCGAATCCTTTCCCCGCTTCGCCCGCGCGCGCCGCTTCGATGGTCGCGTTCAGCGCCAGCAGGTTGGTCTGTTGCGCAATCGACGTGATCACTTCGATCACCTTGGCGATTTCGACGCTGGAATCGCCCAGCCGCGACACCGTCTGGTTGGCCGCTTCCGCCGCCGCCACCGCCTCCAGCGAAACTCGGGCCGCTTCGGCAGCGTTCTTGGCAATCTCGCCGATGGTGGAATTCATTTCCTCGGCCCCAGAGGCCAGCGTCTGCAGGCTGGTGTTGACCTGGCCGCCGGCTTCGGAAACCACTTGCGCCTGCGCCGTCGTCTCCTCGGAATTGGCCGTGATTTGCTCGCTGGTGGCGGACAGCTCTTCGCTCGAGGCCGCGACCTGTTCCGCGGTGCCGTTGATCGACCGGATCAGCCCGAGCAGGTTGTTCTTCATGCCGTTGAGTGCGGCCCCGGCCCGGCCGAGCTCATCCTGGGACGCGATTTCCACGTCCTCGGCCACCAGATTCTTGGCTGCAATCTCCTGAATCAGAACCAGCATTCGGCCGAGCGCAGCGGTGATGGAGCGAGCGATGAGAAGGGCTACGATCAAACCGACCACCACGCCTACCATTGCGAGCAACACGACGACGAAGCGCACGCGGGATTCAGCCGCAATCTGTTCTTTCAGAAGTTCGTTTTTCAGGCTTTCTTCCAGATGCACCAGGTCACTGACCGCGTTGCGCAAGGTCTTCCGAACTTCGTTCGTCTGCGGATTGAATGCGAGCTCTTGCGCGTCCTTTGACCTCCCTGCGCGCCGCATTTCGATTTCACGGTCGGCGATGCCGCGAAATTCAACATAGTCGCGCTGAATTTCAGCCTGCAACTTCTTGCCTTCCTCGGTGACCAGGGTCTGGCGCAACTTTTCCATGTTTTCCGAGTATTCCTGCTTCCCTTCTTCATCGTTTTTGAGCAGGTCTTCGTTGCCCGCCAAGAGGAAGCCGCGAATGCCGGTTGTCTGCTTTTCGACCGCAGCTTCAATCTGCGAAGTCATGTCCTTCTTGGTCATCATTTCCACGACGCGGCCCGAGATTTCCGTAAGCTGGCCAACCGACTCGTAGGCCACAACGCCCATCACTGCGATGATCAGCAAGAGACTGCCAAAACCCATGCCCAACTTCACCTTTAAGCTCATGTTCCTCATCATTTTCCTCTTGAGAGATTGCTAACCCCTGTGTCTCTGCGACTGCGCTCGCAACCAGCCTTCATCGGCAAATCGGCAAAGCAAGCACGCACCGAATACTGTTCTTCGGAATTCGGGCTTAACTTGTGGTTACCGTCATAATCGTTACCCTCATAACTCATGCGCCGCTCGCCTGCCCCTGACTCAGTGCCTGGATTTCGCAGGCGCGTTCGCTATCGAGAACGTGCATCAGCTGGCCCTCGAGCTTGTGCACTCCGAGGATCACCGACCGCAACCGCGGAGACAGCGTTTCGGGCGAGGGTTCGAAGGTCCCATCTTCCACCTCCACCACATTGCCCACTTCGTCGGCGAGCAGACATACGGTGCCGCCGACCGCCCGCACCACCAGGCAGACCGGCGTCATGTCCAGGGGACGCTCCGGCAGTTCCAGCTGGCGGCGCAGTTCGAGCACCACCACCACCTGCCCGCGCAGGTTCATCAGGCCGCTCACCACTGGCGGGGCAAGCGGAACCGGGCGCAACTCGCGGTAAGTGACCACTTCCTGAATCTTTTGCGACTCCACTCCAAAGAGCAGGCGATTCAGGTAAAACGTGCAGAATTGACGGGCGCTGGTCATGGTTCGAGTCCCGATGGTTCAAATCTCAATGGTTCAAGGCTCACGTCTCGGCGTTCAGGTCTTACCTCTGACCTCTCACCTCCGACCTCTGACCTCTCACTCTCTCCGTTGCGCAGCAGGGCGCCCACGTCGAGCAACTCCGTTACCCGGCCCGCGATCACGGAGGAATGCAGCACGCCGGCGCGCGTCGAGGGCGACTGCGGTTCGAGCGTGCTCTCGACAATGTCGAGGATCTGGTTGACCACCAGTCCGAAGCATTGCTGTCCGGAGGTTTGACCGCCGTTTTCGAGCACCAGCACCTGCAACATCTCGCTGGTCGGCAGCGCCAGCACGTCGTCGCTGGGCGGCCGTTGCCGCCGCTCCTCGAGCGCATGGCTGACCCGGATCAGGGGAAGAATCTGCCCCCTGTACTGGGTCACCCATTGCTTGCCGGCGCGCTCGACCCGGGCCCCGGAAATGTTTTCGAGACGTGCCAGCAGGTGGAGCGGCACGGCCATCCGCGCTTCCCCCGGGCCCGTGAAGAGCACCAGTTTTTGTTTCCCGCACGCGCCTTCCGCGGTGGCTTCGGCCGCTTCGCCGGTGAAGTGCGCGTGTACTTCCGCCCGTACGCCGCCGCACTGCGCCAGACCGAGCACGTCCAGAATCAACGCCACCTTGCCGTCTCCCATGATGGTGGCCCCGGCATAGACGCTGATGTTTTTCAGGTGCTGGCTGAGCGGCTTCACGACAATCTCCTGGGTATCGTTGATTTCGTCCACCACCAGCCCGAAATGCCGGCCATCGGCTTCGAGCACCACAATGTTGACGGCCTGATTCGCGGCCTGATTCGCGACTTGGTTTGCGACTTGGTTTGCGTCCGCGCTCGCCGCGTCCCGTGCCTTCGCGTTCCCTTCCAGTTCCCGGTTCAAATAGACGAGTGGCAGCAGGCGGCCGCGCAGGCGGTACACAGGCGCGCTGTGAATCATTTCGATGCCCTGGCGCTCCGCTCCACCTTCCATGCGAACCAACTCCCGCAGACTCACCTGCGGAACCGCATAGCGCTCGCCCGCGCTGGTGACAATCAGAGCGGGAATGATGGCCAGGGTGAGCGGAATCTTCATGCGAACCATCACGCCCTGTCCGGGTGTGGACTGCAGGTCGACGGTGCCGCCGATCTTTTCGATGTGCGTCTTGACCACGTCCATGCCCACCCCGCGGCCGGAAACATTAGTCACTGTTTCCGCCGTGGAGAAGCCCGGCAGTAAAACCAGATTCACAATCTCGCGATCGGTCAGGCGGCTCGCCTGCTCGGCGGAGACCAGTCCCTTCTGCACCGCTTTGTTGCGAATCCGCTCCTGATCGAGACCGGCGCCGTCGTCCGCAATCTCGATGTTGACCTGCCCGCCTTCATGAAACGCGCGCAGCGACAGGCGGCCTTCCGGATTTTTCCCGGCGGCCTGCCGGACCTCGGGGCGTTCGATGCCATGATCCACGGAATTCCTCACCAGGTGGGTCAGAGGATCCTTGATGGCCTCGATCAGCGTCTTGTCGAGTTCGGTTTCTTTACCCTCCATCTCCACCCGCACCTGCTTGCCGCAGGAGAGAGCGAGATCGCGCACCGTCCGGGGCAACTTGTTCCAGATGTTGCCTATCGGCTGCATGCGGGTCTTCATCACGCCTTCCTGCAGTTCGGTCGTGATCAGGTTGAGCTTCTGGCTGGTGGCCAGAAGGCCGCTTTCTTCCGTGCGGTTGGCACACTGCAGAATCTGATTGCGCGCCAGCACCAGTTCCCCCACCAGGTTCATCAACTGGTCGAGCAAAGCGACGTCCAGCCGGATGGTGCTGTCGATGGCACTCTGCCCGCGCGCCGCCTGCTGCACCCGCAGCGCTTCCACCACATCGGCCGGCCGCACCGCGCCCTGTTCCACCAGAATCTCGCCGATGTGGCGCGGGTCGCCTTCTTTCTGCGTCTCGGCCGCGCGCAGAATCTCCGCCGGCGTCGCCCCGGCGCAGCGCATCAGAATGTCGCCAATCGTAGATGGCGAGGCGGCCGGTTCCGGAGCGCTCTCCGGCACGGCAGCGGCCTCGCTCTTGGACTGCGCCGCGGCCGACGCTTCGACCCGCGCTTCAATCGGCGCCTCGGCCGGCACTTCGACCGGCTGTTGCAGCCGCGTCAACCTCGTAATCAGCGCGCTGTCGTCCCGTTCGCCCTCGATGCCGGTGGCTTCTATGCTCGCCAGCATCTGACGCACCGCATCGACCGTCGCCAGCAGGGCAGTCGTGATTCCCGGATTTAGTACAAGTTCGCCATCGCGTAACCGTCCCAGCAGGCTTTCGCCAACATGTGCCACCGCTCCCAGTTTGTCGAACGCCAGAAATCCCGAGGTGCCTTTGATGGTGTGTATGGTGCGGAAAATGCTCCCCAGCACCTCGCGGTCGTTGGGATTTTTCTCCAGCGTAATCAAATCCCGATCCAAACGATCAAGGTTCTCGTAGCTCTCGACCAGAAACTCTTTGACAATGTCGTCGGAATCATTCATAGCGATTACCGCTTCTATCGGCGGAACCTGTCGTTGGCTTGAACTCAAAAGCGCGGCGGATTGCGCCGTCCAATCCCTCAGTCGGCGCTACCCTCGCACTCAGGTCCCGCGCTCGCACTCCGCCCTCGCACTCGCAACGAAGTCCCGATCCAGTTAGAAAGCTCTTACGCCGCTCTCGAAAATCCCTGAGAGAGGGAGCATTCGCGGGGCCCAAACCGCGGCGCACCTTGCACCTTCGACAGTCGGCGCGGCCGGTGGATATAGCACGTCGGAACACTGCCCCGGAGGGACGTTTGAGAATGGCCCGGCGTTTCAGCGCCTGGGGGGAGTGGAAAGTCTAAGCGGCTCCCGGAGGGACGGCTGAATTGCCGCGCTCGCTCGTCAGCGCGATGATCGTTAGCTAGTTTTCGGACCGGGTGCCCCACTCATTCGCGTTTTTTGCGAATGAGTGGGTTTCGCGGCCATAGAAAAAGCAAATGGTGCGGATAACTCCCGAGCAGACCAACGACAGCAAGACCAGGCCTTTGCGGAATCGCCCGTCTTAGACGGAGTAGGACACATCATCACTGCCCGCAGCTCGGTCCGCCGAGTCTGCTACCGCGCTCTCCATCGTTAAGGCGGCGTCGGCCGACTTGCTGCCCCGCCGCATGGCGACGATGCCGGTGCGCACCATCTCCAATACACCGTAGGGACGCAGCACTTCGAGCAACCCGTCAATCTTGTCTTCCGCCCCGGTGATTTCGATGGTCAGCGATTCGGGAGAGACATCGACCACCCGCGCGCGAAACACGTTGGCGAGTTCCAGCACGTGGGACCGCTCCTCGTGCGTGGCCGCTACCCGGATCATGGCCAGATCCCGGACAATGGCCGGCTGATTCGTAATATTTTCGACCAGCAGCACGTTCACCAGTTTGTAGAGATTCGCTTCGATGCGGCGGGCCTGGTCGCGGTCGGCGTCGACGGTGATGGTCATGCGCGACACCTCCGGTTTTTCCGTACGCCCGACCGTGAGCGAATCAATATTGAAGGCGCGGCGCCGAAACAGCGAAGCCACCCGCGTGAGCACGCCAGGTTTATTTTCGACATACACCATGAAGGTATTCAGCATGACTTCGATTCATCTCTCATTGAATCATTGAATATCAGGTCAGAGGTTAGAGGTCAGATTGCAGAGGTATAAGAACCTCGAAGCTTAGGCTTTGACCTGTGCAGTCTGACCTCTCACCTCTGACCTCGTTTCATTCGTCTTCCGCCGTCTCGACAATCGGGCTCGGCCGCCGAATCATATCGTGCAGCGCCGCCCCCGCCGCGACCATCGGATACACGGTGTCTTCCTGCTCCACCTTGAAATTGATCAGCACAGGCCCCTCGTGGTGGCGCGCCGATTCGACCGCGGGCACAACTTCGGACCGCTCCGAGATGGTCATACTCCGAATGCCATAAGCCTCGGCCAACTTCGCGAAATCCGGATTGAGCAACGGCGTCGCCGCATAATTGCGGTCGTAGAAAAATTCCTGCCACTGCCGCACCATGCCGAGAAATCCGTTGTTGATGATGGCGATATGAATCTTGAGATTTTCCTGCACCAGCGTAGCCAGTTCGCACATGGTCATCTGGAATCCGCCATCGCCCACCACCACCCAAACCTCAGCCTCGGGGCAAGCGACCTTGGCGCCGATGGCCGCCGGCAGCGCGAATCCCATCGTGCCCAATCCGCCGGAAGTAATCAGCGAGCGCGGACGCTCGTGCTTGTAATACTGCGCCTCCCACATCTGGTGCTGGCCGACGTCGGTGACGACGATGGTGTTGCCATCGCGCGTCTGCTGCCACAAGTCGTTAATGACATGTGCGGCATAAAGATGACCGCTGTCGGGCAAGTTCTGAATGTCGCGCACCGCCGAATCGCCCTTCAGCCGGTCGATGGAATCCAGCCAGTCGCTGCGATCAATGGATTCAACCTTCGGCAACAACTCCAGCAAAACTTCCCGCAGGTCTCCGACCAGCGGCACATCGACCTTGACGTTCTTGTTAATCTCCGCCGGATCGATCTCGATGTGAATCTTCCTGGCATTGGGCGCGTAAGTCTTCAGGTTGCTGGTAACGCGGTCGTCAAAGCGCATGCCGAATGCGAGCAGCAGATCCGCTTCCTGAATCGTATGGTTCACCCAGGCTTCACCATGCATGCCCATCATGCCGAGATTGAGCGGGTGCGACGCGGGAAGCGCGCCGAGACCAAGGAGCGTGAGCGCGACCGGGATGCCGGCGCGCTCGGCAAAATCGCGCACCTCGCGCATGGCTCCAGAAACGATGATGCCGTGGCCGCCGAGAATCACCGGCCGCTTCGAATTGTGAATCAACTCCAGTGCCCGCTGATACTCTTTGGGAGCTGGCGACAGGTCAGGCCGGTAACCCGGCAGTTGCGGCTTTGCCGCTTCCCAGTCGAACTCGCATGTGCCCTGCTGCGCATCTTTCGTGATATCGACCAGCACCGGCCCTGGTCGCCCCGACCGCGCCACATAAAATGCCTCGCGAATCGTCAGCGCCACTTCGCCAGCATGAGTAACTAGATAGTTGTGCTTGGTAATTGGCAGCGTTACTCCGGTGATGTCGGTTTCCTGAAATGCATCCGACCCAATCAACTTACTCCCCACCTGCCCGGTGATGCATACGATCGGGATGGAATCGAGCATGGCGGTGGCGATTCCGGTGACCATATTGGTGGCTCCCGGCCCCGAGGTCGCAACCGCAACTCCCACTTCTCCACTGGCGCGCGCGTAGCCGTCGGCCATGTGAGTTGCGCCCTGTTCGTGCCGCACCAGCACGTGATGGATATTGCTGTGCTTCAGCGCATCATAGGCAGGCAGAATCGCGCCGCCGGGATATCCAAAGACGCGCTTCACGCCTTCCCGTTCCAGACATTCCCAAAGAATACTGGCCCCGGTCATGTTCATTGTCTTCGTCTTTTGCCCGGTCTTGGTCCTGGCTTTAGTCGGCGCGTTTTTCTGACCCGTCATGCGACCCCTCTACTCGTCCGTGGTGCAAGTGCGGTGGCGCCAGCCCTCTGCAAAAACAAAACCCACCGTGCCAACGTTTCTGGCGAGTGGGATTAACTCCGTCGATTCGGCACGGTTGCAAAGGAGATGACGCAATAGTAACAAACCGACCGGTCGGTTGGCAAGAGAAAAGTCCTTACCGTGGACGACAACCGCCCGCCGATCACTCGATCCGTTTGATTGGAATGTCCTTGCCGTCCGTGTGCAGAACCATCGCGGTCACGTGGCCCTGGCTGTCAGTTTCGAAACTGTAGACATCGTCGGCTGTCGTGGAGAAGAACTGCGTTTCGCTTTCGGCAAGCAGATCCTGTTTGGCCTCGTCGCTCCCCTGCACAGACTCCTGCACAGAAAGGTGATCGCCTTCGCGGCGCACCGTCAGAATAATGTTCGACTGAATAATGTTCGACTGAATAATATTCGGCGGCAGGCCATAGCGGCC
>Ga0070761_10001174_pt1 | contig 16464 bp, 15 predicted proteins | sample HubBroMetageREF1_FD_66724 | JGI IMG/M metagenome (GOLD analysis project Ga0070761, IMG submission 66724) | Reference soil microbial communities from the Hubbard Brook experimental Forest, New Hampshire, USA - Hubbard Brook CCASE Soil... | ecosystem: Environmental > Terrestrial > Soil >... | reverse complement strand
CGATTCGATCTGGATATTCGGGACCACTCGGTTTTGGGCTCCATGTTCACAAAAGCGGAAGAGAAAGGGCGTCAAGAGGGCCTGCAAGCGGGCCTACAAGCGGGCGAACTAACGGTCCTTCGACGGCTTATCGAGAAACGCTTTGGCCGAGCTCGAAGATTTGAGTGAGCGAGTGCTGGAGGCAGGCAGTTTGGACGAATTGCTAACGTAAGGCGGCCCAGCCCGCGGGTTGCATCCGGCTAATACGTGCGCCCCAAATACGCCGAAATCACGATGATGAACAACCCAGAGATGGCCGCCCCAGCGAACAGGCGTCCGCGATGTTCCGGGTTCTTGGTCACGAGCACGATGCCCACCGCGAAAACGTGCGCCACCAACATCAGCTTAACGATGAGCAGGAGGTAGTAGCGCGGGTTGTGTCCGGGCTTGGTCGCCAGGTTGTAGCCGCCGGAGACCAACAGCGCAGCGATGGCCCCGAAAACCAGCGGGCGATACAGCGCGGCGGCCCTGTCCGACAGGGTTTTGCGCGCTTCCGCAGCCAGCACTCCGGTGGCTGGAACCATTACCAGCCAACCGTACAGCATGCCGCCAATCAGCGTAGCCACAGACGCGATATGCAGCCAGCGCATGAAGATGCCAAGGGCTTCGTACATGGGTTGATTATACAATCGTTACTTATGGTGCACGAGATCCTGCCGGTGGGCATGCTGCAATGCAATTGCTCCATTTTCGGCGACGAGCAGTCGGGCGACGCTTTGGTGATCGATCCGGGCGACAATTTGGCCCAGATCGAAGCCATCGTGGCGCGCCACGGCCTGCAGGTGAAAGCCATCGTGATTACGCACGCGCACATCGACCACATCGGCGGCGCGCAGAAGCTGCACGCATCTACCGGCGCGCCGGTCTACATGCACGAAAACGACGACAAGCTGCAGGACATCATGGACCTGCAAGCGTCGTGGCTGGGCGTGCGCACACCGGAGCGGACGGTTATCGACGCGCCGGCGCGGGATGGCGATATCCTGCGCGCGGCCGGCGCCGACTTCCACGTGCTGCATACGCCGGGCCACACGCCGGGAAGCATCAGCCTGTGGCTGCCCGCGGAGAAGAAGCTGGTGGCGGGCGACACCCTGTTCCGCGACAGCATCGGGCGCACCGATCTGCCGTTCGGCGATGGCGATCAAATTCTGCGCTCGATTCACGACAAGTATTTCGCGCTCCCGGATGAAACCGTAGTCGTGCCGGGGCATGGACCAGTGACCACGCTGGGCCGCGAGAAGCAGTTCAACTATTTCCTGCAAGGGATGTAACGCTTTCGAACGGTGCCAACGCCGGACGTGCAAAACCCCCAATATGTTGGCGCGGCGTGCCCGTCGCCCCCCTGATTTTCTTGGGAATTTGCGATTCTCGAAGTGCCGGGCAGGCCATTGTTAGGCTGCTTCCGGTCACTTCCGCGCAAGAAACGCCCTCCATAACGGAGCAATCGGTTAAACACCGCACGCTGCTATCGCCCGCCGAGGCCGGCAAAGGATCCAGACGCAGTATTTCGACGCATTGCAGCGCGATCCGGACGTGGTGATCGCGCATGGGGCGGTCATAAAGGCGCTGGCTGCCCTTGAGACCGATAGGCGCGATCGGGCACAATAGAGGAATGAGGCTTGAAGAGCTGCGCGGGCCGAACAGAGAGCCGATCCTCCGCCTGGCGGCAAGTTATGGCGCTCGCAATATCCGGATCTTCGGCTCGGTCGCCCGCGATAGTTCTCCCGCGAGCGATGTCGACTTCCTCGTTGACCTCGATCCCGACAGGACGCTGATGGACCTAGGGGGATTGCTCACCGGCATCCAGGAGATCCTGCACTCGCCAGTGGACGTCGCCACTGAACGGATGCTTCGTCCGGGCGTTCGGGAGCGGGCCTTGCGGGAAGCCGTTCCATTGTGAGAGACGACAAGGAGAGGCTCAAGGATATCCTTCAAGCGGGGACCATATCCTTGCAAAGACCGGTAGTGGACGAGAGACATTCGGGGCGGACGAGTTGAGAACGATCTCACGCCGCTGCGAAACAGGGTATTGCAGATCCTTGAGGGAGGGGTTCCGTAGGATTCCGTTCGGCGATGGCGATCTAATTCTGGGCTCGATTCACGACAAGTATTTCGCGCTGCCGGATGAAACCGTGGTCGTGCCGGGGCATGGACCAGTGACCACGCTGGGCCGCGAGAAACAGTTCAACTATTTCCTGCAAGGGATGTAAATGCAGATACCTAACTGGCCGATTTCGACGGAGCGGGAACTCGAGCTGCTGCGCGCAGTCCTCGACAGCGGACGCTGGGGCGGGCATAGCGACTTCGTCAAGCGGCTGGAGAGCGAATTCGCCGTATTCACGCATTGCGCGCACGCCATATCGGCCATGAACGGCACCGTTACACTGGAAATGGCGCTGTGCGCGGCGGACGTGGGCCCGGGCGACGAGGTAATAGTGCCAGCCATTTCATTCGTCTCAACGGCCATGGCGGTATCGCGCGTGGGCGCCACGCCGGTGTTCGTGGATATCGAGCCGTTGAGCTTCAACATGGACCCGGAGCGCGCCGCCGCGGCTATCACGGCGCGGACGAAGGCCATCATCGCCGTACACTTCGGTGGGGCCATCGCGGACATGGACCGGCTGGCGCCGCTGGCCACCGAACGCGGCCTGGCGCTGATCGAAGACGCGGCGCACGCGCACGGTTCGGAGTGGCGGGGGCGCCGCGCGGGCAGCCTGGGCTTGGCCGGGTCGTTCAGCTTTCAGAATTCGAAGGTGATGACGGCGGGCGAAGGCGGCATGCTGACGGCGAACGACGCCGCGTTCGCCGAGCGTGCATGGTCCATCATGGATCAAGGCCGCAAGCCCGGCGGCGGCTGGTTCCATCACTACCTGCTGGGGAGCAACTACCGCATCACCGGGTTGCAAGCGGCAGTGCTGCTGGCGCAGCTTGAGCGCCTGCCGGAGCAGAACTGCCGCCGCACACGCAACGCGGCGTTCCTGCGCACGGAACTGGCGGACGTGCCAGGGCTGTCGTTTCAGGCTGTGCCGAAGCAGCAGAATGCCAACTCGTGGTATTTGTTGCTGGGCCGCATCGACGCGCAGCGCATGGGCCGCACACGCGACGAGCTCCATGGCGCGCTCACCGCGCAAGGCGTGCCCTGTACGCCGTTCTATCCACACCCACTCTACGGCAACCCGCTCTATCGGGAGGGCGGCTGCCGCGTGGAGCCTTGTCCGGTGGCCGAAGCATGTATCGGCGACGCCTTCTGGCTGCCGCATCGCGCGCTGCTGGGGGATGCAGAGACTACGCGGGAGATAGCGTGTTCAATTCGGAAAGCTTGTAGGGAGGTGTTCATATCATGAGTAACGATCAAAATCCTATCAGCCGGCGCGGGTTTGTTCAAACCGCAGCGCTGGCAGCCGGAACGCTGGCCGCAACAGACCTGACGCGCGCAGCAGCGCCGGCCGCCGATGTAAAGATCGGTTTGTACAGCATCACCTACGGAGGTGTCTGGTATCGCGGCGATGCCCTGACCGTCGAGCAAGTCATCGGACGCGCTCACAAGTTCGGATATCAGGGCGTGGAAATCGACGGCAAACGTCCGCATGGCAACCCGCTCGATATGCCGCAGGCACACTGCCGCGAACTCCGCCGCATGGCTGCCGGGCAAGGCATCGAGATCTACGCCGTGGCCGCCAACAACGACTTCAGCAGTCCCATTCCGGAGCATCGCGAGTCGCAATTGGTCTATACGCGGGAGCTGATGGGTATGATGGCGGACCTGGGCGCCAAGGTGCTGCGTGTCTTCCTGGGCTGGCCGGGTGTCACCTTGCTCTCCAAAGGCGGCGGCAGCTACGAATTCGCGAAAGCCGTGTGGAAGGCCGAGCACCAGGATTTCTCCGCTGAACAGACATGGGCCTGGTGCCGTGCGGGCCTGACCGAGGCGGCCAGACTGGCCGGCGATTTCGGCGTAACGCTGGCGTTGCAGAACCACCCGCCGGTGATCGACAAAGGCTACGTCGATTGTCTGCGCATGGTGAACGAGATCGGATCGCCACATCTGAAGATCTGCTTCGATGCGCGCCTGGAGCACACGCTGGACGATGCCGGCGTGCGCAAGGCGGTGAACGAAGTGGGCGCGCTCCAGACGCTATGGCACTACGGCGGCGAATACGACCGCGGCACAGACGAAATTACGGTGAAAGGCGACGAAAAAGCTCTAGCGGAAGCGCTCGGCTTATTCGATATCGGGTACCAGGGTTATGCGGGTTTCGAGTTGTGCCATCCCTTGCCGGTGGTAAACGGTGAAACCGTGGGCCTGGACTTCGTGGATAAGAACGCGCAACTGGCGGCCGAGTATATGCGTGGCATATTGGCGGAGGCTAAGAAACCGCACCGGGTTGGGGCTGGCGATTCAGGAAGCGGTGGTAAAATATGAAGCACGGAGATCGGCGATGAGCGCACACACAGTGTTACTTTCCGTCGAAGAGTTCCTCAAGTTACCAGAGCCACGGGAAGGCCACATTGAGTTGCATCGCGGAGAGGTTGTCGTAATGCCGCCGCCAAAACGAGGTCACCAAAGAATTCAGGACCGCATCATGATGTTACTGAAGCGGCTGGTTGACAACACTGGCGTTGTGCAAATGGAGATGGCCTTTCGCCCGACGCCCGAGAACGAAGTCTGGCAAGCCGACGTTGCTTGCGTCTCCGTCGCACGAGATGCCGCCACTGGCGACGACGAATATCTGATGGGTTCGCCCGAGTTAGTGGTGGAGGTTCTGTCGCCAAGTAACACAATGGATGAGATCCTCGACCGGCAAGGCATGTGCCTGGCGAATGGTTGCGTTTCATTTTGGACCGTCGATCCCAAACGCCAAATATTGATGGTGACCACACCGGATCGAAAGACGATTGTGTTCGATCGCCAGTCGGTAGTGGCCCTGCCGGAGCCGCTGAACGGCAGTATCGAAATCGCAAAAGTGTTTTCCGACTGAAATTCTCACGCACCGCTGCCCGGCTCACTGCACCGCGATTCCCCGCGCTTCCAGCAAATCCCCCGTCCGCAGCAGCAGATTCATCAGGTTTCGCCGGTAACTCACGGAATTCTGCACGACGCTCGACTCGGCCGCGACCAGCGCGCCTTGGGCTTGCAGCACGAAGAAGATGGTGCTGTTGCCCAACTCGTATTTCTTCTGCTCCGCCTCCATGTATTTCCGGGAGAAATCCTGCGCCACCACCGATAGCTTCATGGCATCTTTGCTGGATTCGACCAGACTCACCGCCGTCAGCACGTCCAGGCGCACTTGCTGCCGCACCGTGCGCACATTCAGGGTGTCGCGCTTCTTGGTGACGAGGGAGTCCGCCATGTCCGCGGACGCCCGGTGATTCTTGATCGGCAGGCTCAACGTCAGCCCGAAGGAATACATGGGGTAGCCGAAGCCGAACATCTGACTCAAAGCTGTGCCGAAACCGCCCGGAATGGCAGCCTCGCCGCCGCCTGGATAGTAGATCCCCCCCAGCCCTTGGGTGGTGTAGCCCGCGGTAAGTTCCAGGTCCGGCAGGAGCTCGTTCTTGCTTTGACTGATGCCGAGATCGTCGATGTCCAGGTTCTGGATAGCCGATTTCAGGTCCGGCCGGGTGGCCAAGCCTTTCTGCACTTCTTTCTCGGCGTCAATGGGCGGCGCGTCTACTTCAGGCCCCACCGTCTCGGTCAGTACGATGGGCAGCGTGCGGATCTGCGGATCCAGATCGGCTCCCATCTGCCTGCGCAGCGCGTCCTCGGTCTGCTTTAAGGCGTACTGCGCTTGAGAAACTCCGATCTGCGACGTGGCGTACTGCTGTTGGGGATTGTAAATATCCAGCGGCGAGAGCGCGCCCAACTCCAGTTCCCGTTGCGCGCGTTTCAACGCCTGGTCGGCCAGGTCGCGCGCGCTCTCGGCCACGCGCAGGTTTTCACGCGCCAGCACCGCGTCCCAGTAGGCGTTCTCGGCGTTGCTCACTAGTTGCAGCAGATTTGCCTTCAGATCGTATTCCGTTTTGCGTAAGCTGCTGGTGGCCACCATGATGGGCAAGCGGTTGACATACGTGCCGCGATTCTTGATCAGGGGCTGCGAGATGTTCACCCCCAGGGTGGAATTGAGGTTGGGATTGTAATAGTAGTAGCCGCTATTGGTAGAGAGCTTCTGGGCGAAGAACCCAACCTGGTAATTCAGGCCGGTTGGCAGGGTCTGGCTGTAAGTGAAATTGGCGGGTTGGGTGAGCGCCACCAGTGCGCTGGCGCCCGCGCCGGCGGTAAGCTCATTGCCCGATGGCGTGCGCTGCTCCGTACTGCTGAAGCTGGCGGCCGCCAACGGATCGAATGCGGCGAATGCCCGCGTGATGGCGTTCTGGGCGACATCCACGGTGAGCCGCTGGATGGCGATGTCCGTGTTGTTCGCCATCACCAACTCTAGATACGAGCGCAGGGAGAGCTCCAGCTTGCCGCCCACCACGTAATCCGGCAGGCGCACCGGTGACTGCAGTTCCACATGCGTGACGGGCCTGGCGAAGGTTTCGCGGAAGTAGGCCGGCTTCGGAAACGAGGCAAGCTGCCCGAACGCAGCCGCTACAAACAGAAGGCTGGCGAGGAAAGTGCGAGAGAGCATGGGATATCTATGATTGGACGCTACGAGGCGGCATTTCGCTCAGATTTTTTGTGGCGCATACGACAACTCGCGGCTCGAAGTGCCACGCGCCAACAACTGCACACAGTTCTCGCATTACGACTATATCGAAAAGCTGGTCGCAGGAGTGCGGTCGCGGCAGGCACGAGTGCCTACGCCACGAGGTTTAGCGGTCGCCGGTAGAGCTAGGACAGCGCTGATGGAGGGCTTCGTACGCCTCGCACGTAGCGTGCACCGCCGTCGCCGCCGAGTCCGTTTGTATCTGCGAGATGTAGAAGTCCGCGTATCCTGGGGGGAGGCCCGTGGTGTGCTGGTTAGCCGCCAGATCGCCGTAGGGGCCTTGCACCAAAAACTCACCCGCCACCGCATCAATGCTCCACGTGCCTGCTGCTGTCCCGTTTTGCCCTTGCATCATCGCACATTGGGCCAGTGGAATTGACGGATAACAGGTTGCCCCGGCTTGTACGGGCGTGAAGGTTATCTGAACGTTCATGTTTAGGATCGATGTGTAAGTCCCCCCGGTAGGCGGGGATGTCAAGAAGAGCGTCAACGTTCCGGTGCTAGGGGGGGTGGGCGCCAGCGTGACGTGGACCGTACAAGTGTCGCCGGTCGGACTCGCGGCCTGCACGGTGCCCTCCAAGTTCAATTCCTGCACAATGATCGGGACCGTGGCGAAGGGCGGCGTGTTGGTGGCCGGGTTGCCGGAGCTGAAAACCGCATCTCTTGGGCGTACGATGCTGGTGTCGGTACTGCCATACTTGCGAGTGGTGCTCTTGATCGGCACACCGTGCAACGTCACGGTGATCCCCCCTCCGACAGGCAACGTGGCTTGTGTCCCAGACGCTGTCTGCAAGTAGTCGGTGCCAGCCGCAATGGCGATGGGCTGGGCATTGGCGATCCCCAATCCGATCAAGGCGCCGGCGACGATGAGCCAACAGACGGCGGTGTGTGCGATCAATCGTTTTTTCATTTGAATCTCCTCTCCGCTGCATGTCTTTGGGAGGCCGGATGGCGATGTCCTCCCGGATTCCCGATGCTCAACCCCAGACCCGGTCTTGAGTGCTGGTGGGAGTAGTATACACCCGAATCGCCACCGATCGCGACGATTTTGCGGGAAATTTGGGGCAAGAAACGTCTTTGTAAGCCGGAATGGTGTAGAATGGCATGCTGTCAGGCGTCCCTTCGGGGAATAAACCCGACAGCACCATCAGGCATATGAAGGAGGAAGGCTTATGACGAGTAGGCTGGCACTAGGGGCGATTTTCTTGACGACGGTAGTTGGGGCGCCGCTGGCGCGGGCGGCGACGTACACCGTACTGCACACCTTCTCGGGATATTCGACGGACGGCGCGAACCCCGCGGGAGGTCTGATCGCCGACGCGAATTTCAATGTCTATGGCACCACTTATGAGGGGGGCGCAGCGGACCAGGGAACGGTGTTCGAGTGGGCTGCGGATGGCCCGGAGACAGTGCTGTACAGTTTCACAGGGCTCGCGGACGGGGGAGGGCCCGAGGCAGGACTGGTCCTTGGCCCGAACGGCAGTCTCTACGGCACTACCTACTTCGGCGGGGCGTACGACTACGGAGTAGTGTTCGAACTGACGCCGCCCGCGGTAGCCGGCGGCGCCTGGACGGAGGCCGTGCTGTACAGCTTCACAGGTGGGCCGGACGGAGGGAACCCCTGGGCAGGCCTGACCTTAGGCTCGAACGGCGTTTTCTACGGCACCACCACCGGCGGTGGATTGGGTGTCGGGGTAGCCTTCATTCTGACGCCGCCCACTTCACCCAACGGCCCCTGGACGGAGACGGTGCTGCATAATTTCGGGTCGTTCACGGGCGACGGGGCGAACCCCTATGCAAGTTTGACCTTCGGCACGAACGGCGTTCTCTACGGCGCCACTGAGTCCGGCGGCTCATCGGGCTACGGAATAGTGTTCAGTTTGACAACGGGCGGTGTTTTAACGGTGCTGCACCCGTTCACAGGGGGAGCGGACGGGGGGAACCCTCAGGCAGGTTTCGCCCTGGACTCGGCGGGCAATTTCTACGGCACAACTCCATACGGCGGCGCCGGCTATGGAGTAGCGTTCAAGATGACCGAGGGCGGCACTTTCACGTTGCTGCACACTTTCACAGGCGGAACCGACGGGGCGTACCCTTTCGCAGGTCTGATCTACTCGATCCCCGATCTATATGGGGTTACGTACTTCGGCGGCGCATCGGGCGGGGGGACTCTGTTCAAGATGACCACGGCTGGCGTTAAGACCGTGCAGCACAATTTCGCAGCCGGGCAGTACCCTTTCGGAAGTCTGGTCAAGAATTCGGCGGGCACTTACGGCACTACGTACTACGGCGGCTCATCGACCGACGGCCAACTCTTCAGCCTATCCACGGTTGCGGGCCCGTCTATCGAAACGGCGCCGGCCTCCGGCAACGTGGGAACGGCCGTGACGATTTTGGGCATCAATTCGGCCAATCTGACAGGTGCGACCAGCGTCACCTTTAACGGCACTCCGGCGGCCTTCACAGTCGTCTCGAGTTCCGAAATCACCACCACCGTGCCCGTCGGCGCGACCAGCGGAACGGTCGAGGTAGTGACACCCAGCCGCACGCTTTCGAGCGATGCGCCCTTCCAAGTGCCGTAAAAGCGGTGGCGATTTCTTACCGGTCGTTGGCCGGACCGGGTTGGGTCCCAGAAGGACACGGCTGACCCTGTTCTTGGTACGCCTCGCACACCGCGTGCAGCGCTGTCTCCGACGTGTCCGTCTGTAGCGACGAGATGTAGAAATCAAAGTATCCTGCCGGGCGGCCCGTGTGGTCGTTAGCCGCCAGATCGCCGTAGGCGCCATGCACCAAGAACTCACCCGCCACAGGATGAATACTCCACGTGCCCTTTCCTTGCGACATCGTACATTGGGCGAGTGGAATTGGCGGATAACACGAGGCGGCGGGCGTGAACGTTATCTGTACGTTCACTGTCAGCGTCGACATGTACGTCCCCCCTGTGGCGGACGTTGCCGTGAGCACCAACTGCCCGACGCTGGGGGGAGTGGGCGCCAGCGTGACGTTGACCGTACAATTGGTCCCAGTGACCGTATCTAACAGCGTGCCCTGCAAGTGCAATGCCTCCATGCGGATGTTGACGGTCGCCGTGGACGGCGTGTCCGGCCCGGGGTTGCTGGGTACGAACACAGCGTCCGTTTCCTTAACGATGGCGGTGTCGGTACTGCCATACTTGTGGGTCGTGCTCGTTATCGGCACACCGTGCAACGCAACGGTTCCCTCTCCGAAAGGCAATGTGACTTGTGTCCCAGTTGTCGTCTGCAAGTAATCGGTGCCCGCCACAACTGCGGCGATCTGTGCATTCCCCAATCCGCTCGTGGCGCCGGCGGCGATGAGCCAACAGACGGCGGTGTGTGCGATCAATCGTTTTGTCATCCGAATCTCCTCTGGTGGAGTAGTATACACCCGAACCGCTACCGATGGCGACCGATTCAGAGGAAATTCGCTGGAGACTTGCGGCAAGAAACGTATTTGTTAAACCGGAATGGTGTAGAGGGGGAGCGGACGGGGCGTACCCACAGGCAAGCCTGGTCGAGGAATCGCCAAACAACTTCTACGCGTGCCCCTAAGAGCGTGCTGCGCAATTTCGCAGCCGAGCCGTACCCTTTCGGAGGTGTGGTCCAGAATTCATTCCCGTGCCCGGCGTGGCGCAGACGATTGTCGTTTGTCGTCTGGGCACCGTGCTCGAACTCGGCGGGCCACAAAAAGCGTAACCAAACGGCTGCATGCGAGTATTAGCAGTATGCGCGCATTCCGGAAGGACTCCCGCTACGCGGTCCGTACGCTTCTCAAGACCCCCGGCTACACCGCCGTGGCGCTCGCCACGCTGGCTCTCGGAATCGGCGCCAACACCGCCATCTTCAGTGTCGTCAACCAGGTTCTGCTGAATCCGGCAGGCATCGCGCACCCCGAGCGCATCGTCTCGCTGCGTGTGCATTACGACAAGCTGGCGCTGCGCAACATCGGCGTTTCCATCCCCGACTTCGCCGACGTCCTGCACAGCACGCGGCAATTCGATGCGGCCGCGCTCATCAATCAAGGCGACTTCAACTACACTGGCTCGACCGTTCCCGAACGGCTGCGCGGCGCCAACGTAACCTGGCGCTGGTTCGATGTCTTCGGCGCGAAGGCCAAACTCGGGCGCGTGTTCCAGCCGGAAGAGGACCGGCCCAACGCCAACCAGGAGGCCGTGCTTTCGTACGCCGCCTGGAAGCGGCTCTTCGGCCTGGATACCGGCGTGGTCGGCCGAACCATCGATCTGAACCAACTGCCCTACCGCATTGTGGGCGTGATGGGTCCGGAATTCCGCTGGCCCGTGGACGTGGACCTTTGGGTTCCGCTGGGCTTGGCAGACACCCAATATACCGAAGGCAATCGCTTCAACGAGAGCTATAACGCCATGGCGCGGCTGAAGCCGGGCCTCGCGTTCGCATCCGCCAACGCGTTCGTGGAGGTGCTCGGCAGCCGCGTGCGCAACAGCGGCACGCAGAGCGGCGCCTACGCCAAAGACGCCGCCTGGGGCATGTTTTTGCTGCCCTTCACGGATTTCATCGCCGGCAATACCAAGACGCCCATCCTGGTGCTGCTGGGCGCGGTCGGTTTTGTGCTGCTCATCGCGTGCTCCAATATCGCCGGCTTGATGCTGGCGCGCGCCTCCGGGCGCAGCCGCGAGATCGCCGTCCGCGCCGCCCTGGGAGCGGGCCGCTGGGATCTCATCCGGCAGTCGTTGGCGGAGAGCCTCGTTTTGGCGCTGGGAGGCGCCGTGGCTGGCCTGGGCGTGGCTTTCGCCGGCCTGAAGGGGCTGCTGGCTCTGGCGCCGGAAGGTCTTCCGGTGGCTGTCGGTGTGCGCATGGATTCGACCGTGCTGGCCTTCACGGCACTGGCAGCGCTCCTGGCCGCCATGCTCTTCGGAGTTGCGCCAGCCTGGCAGATCTCGCGCCTCGACCGCTACGAACTTTTGAAGGAAGGCGGCCGCGCCAATACCGGGGGCTTAAGGCGCCAGCAACTGCGCGCCGCGCTGGTGGTCGCCGAAGTAGCCCTGGCGCTAGTATTGCTTGTCGGCGCGGGATTGTTTCTGCGCAGCCTGGCCGCGCTTGAAGACGTCAACCCCGGATTTCAACCCAACGGCGTCATCACCGCCGGCGTGTCGCTGCCGCGCGCGCATTACGCCGACGGCGGCAAGCGCAACGCGTTCTATCGGGCCGTGCTCGGCAACCTGGCGGGCATGCCCGGCGTGGCCTCGGTGGCCGCCGCCACTCCGGTGCCATTCAGCGGCGACGGCGGTTCGGCGTCGTTCGCCATCGAGGGGCGGCCGTCGCCTCCGGGCGATCCGGGTCCGCACGGCGATATCGGTTTCGTCAGCCCGGACTTCTTCGCCGCGCTGAAGATCCCCATTCGCAAGGGGCGCGTCTTCTCGGATGTGGACCGCCCGGATACCGAGCCGGTGGCCCTCATCGACGAAATCCTAGCCCGGCAATACTGGCCTAATGAAGACCCCATCGGCAAACACCTCCGCCGCGGCAGGTCGGCGCCGTGGGCCACCATCGTCGGCGTGGTCGGCCACGTCAAGAACGCGGATCTTGGCGGCGAAGATGTCAAAGGCAAGTATTACTTCCCGCTCTACCAAGTCCCGCCGCCGATGGCGACATTTGTGGTGCGCACGCCCTCCGACCCCGCGCGGCTGGCGGCCGGCATCCGCGACGCCGTCCGGTCAATCGATTCCACGCAACCGGTTTCGCAAGTGCGGCTGCTGCCCGAAATGGTGAACAGTTCGCTCGCGCCGCGCCGCTTTGTGGTGACGGTGCTGGGAGTCTTCGCAGGCATGGCGCTGTTGATGGCGGTGATCGGACTGTACGGCGTGATCTCCTACGCGGTGACCCAGCGCACACAAGAGTTGGGAGTGCGCATGGCGCTGGGCGCGCAACCGGGCGAGATCCTGCGGCTGGTGCTGGGCCAGGGCATGCGGCTGGCGGGCGCCGGCGCGGCGATCGGACTCGTAGTATCTCTAATCGCCAGCAGTTTGTTGCGGAATGAACTGTTCCATGTCAGTTCCTTCGATCCGCCGACTTTTGGCTTGATGGCCGCGGTGCTGATCGGCGCAGCGTTGCTCGCCAGCTACATTCCCGCGCGGCGGGCCACCCGCGTCGATCCTATGGTGGCGCTCCGGTACGAGTAGCGTAACAATTCAAAAAGCGTGGAGTGTCACAACGACATCCCGCCGGAGACCTCGATACGCTGCCCGTTCACCCAGCGATTGTCATCCGACAGCAGGGCCGCGATCATCGGCCCGATATCGTCAGGCACGCCAACGCGTCCCAACGCGGTCATGGCGGCAACCTGCTTGTTGATTTCCGGGTTGTCACGCACCATCCCGCCGCTGAAGTCTGTCTCGATCGCCCCCGGGGCAACCACGTTGGCCGTGATCCCACGTACCCCAAGCTCCTTCGCCAGGTAACGCGTCAATACTTCGATTGCGCCTTTTGCCGCTCCATAAGCTGAAGTGCCTGGAAAGGTGAAGCGCGCCAGTCCCGACGAAATGTTCACAATCCGGCCACCATCGTTCATCAGCGGCAGCAGCTTCTGTGTAAGGAAATAAACGCCTTTGAAATGTACATTCACGATCTGGTCGAACTCAGCTTCGGTTGTTTGATCGAACGGCTTGTGCAAAGAAGTTCCGGCATTGTTCACCAGGTAATCGAACCGGTCCCGACCCCAACTTCGAAGCGTGCCGCGGACGTCGTTGACGAACCCATCGAACAAACCGATATTTCCGGCGTCGAGCTGGAATGCGGCAGCCTTCCTGCCCATGGCTTCTGCCTCGCGGATGAGGCTTTGGGCTTCGGCCAGATTCGAGTGATAGGTGAGGAGAATATCCACGCCTCGTCGAGCGAGATTGATCGCCGTGTTGCGGCCGAGTCCGCGGCTTCCTCCCGTAATGATTCCGGTTTTGTAGTTTTCGTTGCTCATAGTTTGCTCCTTGAACACTCTTTTTACCAGGGAACGATGCCTTGCGCGTTCGAGAAGGTCCCAGTCGGACCCTCACCAAGGAGCAGCGCCAGGCGAATGATCTCCGCCGCCCCTTCGGGAATGGTCTGTGTCCCCCGATGTTGGTTGAGATCGGTTGCCGTGTAGCCGGGGTCGACTGAATTCACTTTGATCGACGTGTCCCGCAGTTCGTAGGCGAGCTGCACGGTGAGCATATTGAGAGATGCCTTCGATGCGGCGTAGCCGAGATACTTCGAAGCGACATGGGTCCATGCCGGATCGCCACTCTTCGTCAACGATCCGAGGCCGCTCGACACATTGACGATGCTCGCGGATGGAGCCCTGCGCAACAGCGGAAGCATGGCTTGAGTTACTGCCACGCTGCCCAGAAAGTTTACGCGTAAGGTCCGTTCTATTGCTTCGAGACTGCTACTCGACGGCAGGCCGTCCCCCTGCCCGACGATGCCGGCATTGTTGACGAGGACGTCTAGATGGCCGAAATCGGCATCAATAGCGTGTGCGGCAATGGCGATTGTGGCGAGATCGTCGAGATCGATCGCGAGATAGCGGACATCATAACGTTTGAGCTTGGCTGCCGCCTCCTCGCCGAGTACTTGATTGCGCGCGCCTAGCAGAACTCTGCAACCTGACGCGGCGAGTTGCTGGGCGACTTCGAAGCCAATGCCTTTGTTCGCTCCGGTAACGAGAGCGATTCTCTTTGGTGCGCTTTGCATTGTTTTTTCTCTCCGCAGAGCGATAGCGATCTCAGGCCTCGAAGGCGCTGGCGCGATCGAGATCTCCAATTAGCCCAGGCTGCGTCGTTGGGCGCCATCCCAGCCGTTCCTGCGTTAGCGCGCTGGAAGCTGGACAGTCGGCTCCCACGAACAACCCCAGGAAGCCAAAATGTTGGGCCGCCTCCTCGGCGGACATGGCGGCGACCGGCACCTTCAGCCCCCGGCCGATGGCGTCGGCGATCTCTCGCAGCGGCACGCCCTCTTCGGCGACCGCGTGATACCGGGATCCGGCAGATCCCTTCTCCAGCACGAGCCTGTAGAGACGGGCAGCATCGAGCAGGTGCACTGCGGGCCAGCGGTTGAGCCCGTCGCCGACAAACGCCGAGACACCTTTTTCGCGAGCCAAAGCGATCGCGTAGGTGACGAGGCCTTGCTTGACCCGGTCATGGACCTGCGGGAGGCGGATCACCGACGCGCGTACGCCACGCGCCGCCAACGAAGCTGCTGTCTGTTCCGAAACTCGGGGAAACGAAGTGGGACTGGAAGCGGGCACATCGTCTTCCGTCGCGAGGCGCCCTGGCGCGATCAGCCCTATCCCGGAAGTGACCACCAAGGGGCGATCGGAGCCGGCAAGCGCGGAGCCGAGCGCCTCGATGGCGCGCCGGTCCATCTCGCAGTTCGCCGCGAACTTCGAGAAGTCGTGGTTAAAGGCGGTGTGAATCACGCCATCCGACATGGCGGCTCCACTGCGCAAGCTTTCCAGGTCTTCCAGACCGCCTCGATGCACCTGCGCACCTGCATCGATGAGAGACTTGGCGCCCGCATCTGTGCGAGCGAGACCGACCACCCGATGGCCCGCGTCGATCAGCTCCGGAATAATGGCGGAACCGATAAAGCCTGTAGCACCAGTAACGAAAATTAGCATATTCTAGTCCTTTCTGGGCTGGCCGCTTCGCGTCGCCGTTTAGGCGACCGACATTGACCAACCGTTCCGAATTTGGTAAAACGGAGATAGTCTCCGTATATCTAGATTACCGGAGGGTGTCTCCGGTTGCAAGCTTTTTTTTCAAATGGCTACGAAACGTCCCCTCCCCGTCCAACGAAAGCCGCGCGCGGATGCGAAACGGAATCGCGACCGTGTTCTGGAGATTGCGAAGGAGGCATTCACCCGGTCGGGCGCGGATACAAGCCTGGATGACATTGCCAAACAGGCGGGCGTCGGGGCGGGAACGTTATATCGCCATTTTCCTTCGCGCGAGGCTCTGATCGAGGCGGTTTATCGGACGGAGGTCGAAAAGCTGGCCGCTGCGGAGCGGAACTTTGCCGAGACCATGCCCCCGATTGAGGCGTTGCGCGCGTGGATGTTTTTGTTTGTCGACTACATCGCGACGAAGAAGATCATCGCGCCGGCTCTGAATACGCTGGTCGGGGGCCACTCGAAGGTGTTCGAAGCCTCTTACAGCCGGATCTGGGAAGCGATTCGCGCCCTGGTGAAGCGCGCCATCAAAAGCGGCGACATACGTAAAGACCTCGACCCCATCGATCTGCTTCGCGCCCTGATCGGCGTGTCGAACGTCGCGTCCAGTCCCGACTGGCAACAAAGCGCCAGGCGACTGGTGGATATTCTGATCACAGGCTCGCGGCCGGTCAAATAGGTCCACTGCGAAACGCCGTTAGGGGGCGACGCGGAGACACGGAGACGCGGGGACGCGTGCGACGCGGGGACGCGGAGACGCTACCCGCCCGCATTTGACGGATCATCCTGCTTGGACAGATCCACGGTCTCGCCGTTCCGCCTCCGGAACCAAAGCTCCCTCTCGCCGGTTTCGGGATCCACCCAGGCCACGTCGAGGTTGGGCGGCCGGTCGTCCTCTTTTTCCTTCTTGGATGGTTCCGCATGGGCTGGTTCCGGCTGCGGCTGGCGGGCGGCTTTGATGCGCTCCAACTCCTTGTAGGCTTTGAAGTAGGCGCGCTCCAGGCGGCCGGTGACCAGGGTCATTTTG
>Ga0070761_10001173_pt1 | contig 16475 bp, 14 predicted proteins | sample HubBroMetageREF1_FD_66724 | JGI IMG/M metagenome (GOLD analysis project Ga0070761, IMG submission 66724) | Reference soil microbial communities from the Hubbard Brook experimental Forest, New Hampshire, USA - Hubbard Brook CCASE Soil... | ecosystem: Environmental > Terrestrial > Soil >... | reverse complement strand
GCGCTGAAGCTGAGGTTGGGGCGCACTTGAAACTTGTCCTGAACATACCAGCCGGTTTCGTTCGAGCGGTAGTAACGGTTGGCATCGCCCTGCAGGAAGGTCGTGGTGATGAATCCGTCGGCTGTATAGGTGATGGGTGAGCCGGTGAGAAAGTCGTCCCAGTTGACGAAACCAATCATGCCCGAATTCGTTCTTTCATCGCGCGCGTTGAGCTGGGTGTAGGAATAGCTTCCGCCGAAAGTGACGGTGTGTTTGCCGTGGCTCCAAACTGCATTGACGGAAGGCATCCAGCGGTTCTGGAAAATGCCGGTAAATGCGCCCTGCGAAGCTGCCGTGGAGCCGATCGTGGTTCCGGCGTTGAACACGAAGTTGGTATTCAACGGCGAGGAATTTCCTAAATCGTCCACGATGGTGATGCCCGGAAAAACATTGGAGCCAAGATTGTTGATGCCCACCGATCCGGCGGAGAACGGCTGCTCAATCGTGCTGTAGACCTTTTCGCGAATGAAGCCGAATACTTCGGCGACGCTGAAGCTCGGTCCAAAAGACTGCGTGTTGGTGATGGAAGAAACCTGACTGCCCGCATCCAGACGTTGCGGGAAACCTTCAACCGCGGAGTACCCAAACGGCGCAAGCGTGGGATCGTGCTGGTAATAGTATTTCAACGACAGAGTATCTGTGGAACTGGGTTGGTAGTCGAGATCGGCAACCGCGTGATCGGATATGAAATACGCCGGGTCGGTGAGGAAAACATTTTCCGGGAAGTTAAGGCTTGGCGTGAAATTGGGATTCGCCGACGGGAACAAAAACTGGCCGTTGGGAAGCGTGGCGGTCAACAACGCGTAGGCAACCGGATCGATGTTCGGTGTCCCGGTCGAGCCCGGCACGTTCGGCGCGACCACCGGATTCACAGAAGTCCCCCAGTTGACAGAGGCGACATTGGCCAGCGCTGCTGGACTGCGGTCGCTCGTCAGCCCGAAAGGCACGGCAGTTCGCGAAGTTCCAATCTCCAGGTCGGAAGCGTGTGTGTGCTGGTAACTGATGAAGCCGAAAAGCTTGTCCTTGATGAGCGGACCTCCCAGCGTTCCGCCCAGCGTGTAACGATGCAACTCGGGCACATCTTCGTTCGCCGGGATGTTGGCGTCCTGCTTATAGAAGTAGGGAGCGGCATTCCACGCATTGGTCCCGCGGTGAACATAAGCTGAGCCGTGAATAGAATTCGTGCCGGAAGCGGTGCTCATGTCGAGATGGGCGCCGCTGGTCGACCCCTGTTGCGCGTCGTACATCGACGTATTGACGCGAAACTCCTGAATGGTCTCCGGGGCAGGCGTGGGCAAAGCCTGGCCGATCGCGAGATAGGGCGAGGCCGTGCTCTGAATCTCCTCTGCAGTGGTACTGCCCGCGCCTGAAACCCCGGTGTTATTCACGATGCGCGCCGAAGCTACCGAACTCGTGCTCTTGCCGTTGAAGAGATTGCTGGCGTCGACGCCGTTCAGCAGAAAAGTATTGCTGGTGTCGCGTTGGCCATTGGCCCAAATCGGCTGATTCCCCAGGCCCTGGTTAACGCCGGTGCCACTGGGCAACTCCGCATTCACTCCCGGAGAAAGAATGGCCAGTCCGGTGAAACTGCCCGTCGGCAGCGGCACATCTTCAATCTGTTCGTGCTCGAGCACGTAGCCGTTCGTGGTGTCGACGGCGTTCATGGCCGGCGCTGCCTCGACGTCGATGGTGGTTCCCACCTGGCCGACCTTCATGGAAACATTCAGCGTCGCAGTTCGATCGGCCTGCACCGGAATCGAAGACAGTCTCTCGGTTTGGAATCCATCATGAGCCACGGTGACGGTATAAGTGCCGATGGGCAGGTTGACGAAGTCGTAAGCGCCGTTGCCGTTGGTTTTCAGAGTGCGAGTCAGCTTGGTCTGATCGCCGACGATGGTCACGGTCGAGTCGGGCAGCACGCTGCCGCTCTTGTCGGACACGGTTCCGGTAATGCCGCCCAGAGTCTGCTGTGCCAGTGCGCACAGGGAAAGCTGCAAAAACACCGCCGCCAAGGAAATGCCCAGCTTCATTTTTGTCGCCGTCAGTCTCGTCGCCATCAATCTTGTCGCCATCAATGTGAACCTCGTCAAAGGTAGAAACAGAAATCCAATGCGGCCGGCCCCGGCCGCGGATCGCAATTGGACTATCGGAACTTTCTACGGCGTGGCCGGGGAGCTGGTTGGCTCCGCGTTTGATCCGTGCTGTGCCCGCACTTCTTCTGCACCGTCAAGGCTGGAAAACTGTTCCGCCAAATGTACGCGAACTCCAGGGAAAGCGAAAGCCAGAGGCCAGTGAAAATTCTTTTGACCCGAATTACTAATTTTTATGGCTGGTTTTTATGGCCGGTTGTCATGGCTTGGACGGCTCGATAATCCCCGTCCCGCCTGCCCGTTTGCTCCGCGCGCGAAGCAGGAACCATCCCAGTCCGGCAATCAAATAGGCGAGATAGATGAAAGGGAGCTTGCCGTAAGGCCCTTCGGGCACGGGATACAGATTGCCCACCAGCGCCAGCAGCATGGCCACCGCAGCCAGCCATGGAATGATCTGCGCGCCCCGGGTAAATACGCTGAATTGCCGCAGGTAGCGCGGCAGCCCAACGCACACCAACGCATAGGCCACGATAAAGCCGTAGGTTGCCAGCGAACCCATCCAGCCATACACATCCAGTCCGCTGGCCCCGTGATATGCCAGCACAGCGACCGGCAGCACGGCTGCGATGCCGGTGATGACCACGGCGCGGCTGGGAGTGTGATTGCGGGCATGGGTTTTGCCGAACGATTCGTGCGCCAGTCCGTCGTGCGCCATCCGCAACAGCACGCGCGCGGCGGCCGTAATGCAGGCCAAAGTGCCGGCGAACAGGCTAACCAGAGCGCCAATGTCGATCAGCAATCCGAGCACCGGCACGCCGCCGACTTGCGCCAGCACGTACATGGGAGCTTCGCTCTTTCCCAGATCCTGCCCCACAGAGTGAAACCCTAAGACTTCCGCGTAGGCGCACACCGTGAAGAAAGCTCCGGCCAGAACCGAACTCTGAATCACCGCTCTCGGTATCGTCTGGAGCGGATTGCGCGCCTCCGCCCCCAGCGTGGTTGCACTTTCAAAGCCCACAAAGCTGAACAGTGCCAGTACCAGACCGAGGCGGAGTCCGCTTCCGGTCATGCCGCGCAGATGAAGTTCATCTCCATCCAAATGCCAGCCGTGGCGAAACAGCACCAGGGCGACCAGAATCACGATCACCGAGACCGACGCGGCTTCGATCCACAACATAAGCCGCGCGGAAATCTTTACGTCGCGATAGGCGATCCAGATCGCAACGCCAGTCACCAGCAACGACAGCAACACAGCAGAGAAAACGTGCCCGGTTGCATCGCGCAGTAACAGGTTGGCATAGTGGTAGAAGCCCCCAATCACGCTCGATCCCGTGGCCACATAGGCCAGCAGCAGACTCCAGGCCACCGTCGCGGAAAGCCACGGCGGCAGGGTCATTGATGCATATGTGTACAGCGACCCTGGAGAAGCCGAATGACGCGCGTAGCGCGCAATGCACAACGCGACCAGAAAAATCGCGACCGTAGCCAACACGTACGCGAGCCAAGTGCCATTGCCCGCGAGCGCGCAGACCAAGGGGATGGTCGCTGCCGGCGTCGTGGTCGGGGCCATGGTCGAGACAGACTGCGCCAGAGTTTCCAGAGGAGAAAGAATTCCTCGCCGCAAGCCGTAGTCCGCGCCCTGCGAAGGCTCCAGCGGTATGGATTCCATGACCTAAGCTGCTCCTTCGTCGACCAATTGCGATTGGCGTGGGATTGTACAACACTCGCCGCCAGACTCAGTTCGCAGATGGATGCAGATGGATGAAATATTGGAGGATGGTCTAGAAGAAAAATCAATTTGTGCCAGTGGAAAAGAAACGCGCGCGAATTTGAGCTTCGTGCTAGCGTCAACTTCTCAGCCGCTAATTCCTGTGTACGAGAGGTTCGGGGGTTATTCCAGCGTGGTCCGGAGGTCGATATATGAGATCGTGTCCCAATACAAAATGCGTAACCTTTGGACGCATCGTCTACTCAGTAGCGACCCGTTGCCCAATATGCAAATGGGACTTGAAGAGCGTTCTTCCCGCCAGCGAGACGGCACCTCCGAAGCCGGATCGGCATCTTCCCGCGCCGCGCTGAGGGTTAATTTCTGCCCGACCTACTTCCCAATATCTTCGTTCCACAGGTCTGCATGCGCGCCGATGAATTCGCGCATCATGCGAATGCATTCCGCATCGTCAAGAACCACAACGCTGGTGCCGTATTGCCGGAACAGGTCTTCAGCGCCCATGAAATTTCGATTCTCTCCAATTACGATGCGGGGAATCCGGAACAGCAGGGCCGTACCCGTACACATGATGCACGGGCTCAAAGTGCTGACCAGCGTCAGTTCCATCCAGTCGCGTCGACGCCCCGCATTGCGCAGGCATACCGTTTCCGCGTGCGCCGTGGGATCGCGGTTTTGCACGCGCAGGTTGTGTCCTCGCGCTACAACTTGACCTTGATGGTTCGCCAGAACCGCGCCGATCGGCAAACCGCCTTCGCACAGCCCTTTCCGCGCCTCTTCAAGAGCCGCTTGCAGTAATTCCTGATCACTCATAAGTTTTGGTCGTTCGTGAATTCCCAACGGTGTCCCGTGGCGAAGCTCGCCGCGTAACAGTCGATGAATGCGAGGCACTTCTCAACCGGACTCAGATTGCTGCATGCGCCCATGCAGTCATTCTAAGCGCGATCTGAATGGTTGGCGCAATATCGCAGATCGGGACTATCGAGGCGGGCAGGGTTGCCAATCTTGTACTGATGACGAAGAATCCGTTGGAAACTATCGATGCGTACGACAGCATCACAACGGTCTTCGTGCATGGGAAACCAATCTCGCGCGAAGATCTGGCAGCTGACAAAAGGTAACAGGTTGTTTGCGTCCGGGCCTGTAAAGCCGAGGTCATGGCCCCACTCAAACGGAACCCGCGTTTGAGTGGGGCGTGGGGGGCGCTTTATTGAAACCGCTAAAAGAACAGCTTCAGCCCGAATTGAAATTCCCTTGGGTCAAATGCCGAAGTGACAGCGCCAAAGTTACTGGCGCCCTGGTTCACGCTGATGCCTCCGTTGTTAGCATCGCCTTGGAACTGAGTATGGTTCCAGGTGTTGAAAGTCTCGATGCGAAGTTCGATCCGGCTGCCGCGCTCCTCGTTGATAACGAAATTCTTGAAGAGCGAGAGATTCCAGTCGTCGCGGCCCGGACCGCGCAAGGCGTCGAACGTAAGGTTTCCGTAACAATCCGGGCCGGTGGCACAAGCAGGAGCCGAAAAGGCCGCCGGATTGAACCATTCAGCGGCGCTCTTCGGATATGCGATACTCCCGTTCCCGTTCGGCCGGTCTCCGCTAAAGCCGCCGGGAAACAGGTTAGAGACGTTACTGCCGCTTATGCCCAGATTGATGGGCGCTCCCGTCTCCATCGTAACGATCCCCGACAGCTCCCATCCACCCGCGGTTGCTCTGAGAAGGCGGCTGCCATTGTTTCTAAGCAGTGGGATCTGGTAGACAAAGTTCACGAAGGCGATGTTCGTGCGGTCGAATACAGACGGGCCCACATCGTACGCTGGCCCAAGATAGGGGTTGGTCACAGGTTGGAGATCGCCACCGCTGCCAACGCCGCTCGACGAATCGATGGAGCGCGAAAGCGTGTAACCGAATTGGAGTTGGAGGTCGTTTCTCACGTTCCCGTGCAGGTCAACCTGCAGCGAGTTGTAGTGCGAATTGGCCTCGTCTTCCGACATGCGGATCGCCCCGAACCCTGAATACCCGTACTCCTGGTTAATCCCAGCCCCGCCAGCCGCAAGCAGAGCCGGTAGATCGCTTTCCGGCGGGAGATTCAGTTCCCGATAGTCGTTCTCATGCCGACCTTGGCTCCCAACATAGGAGATGCCAAGAACGGACTTGGGTCCTAACGCCTGCTGTATGCCAATGCTGTACTGGTAGCTCGTCGGAGGCTTGTAATTGAGAGCGATCCCGGTGATGCCGACGGGAAGAACCGGCAAATCCGCCGAGCTGATCGTCGTGCCGTTGTTGAGCTGAAGCCCAGGGTTAGAGAGAGAAACGTTGTGCAATGTGGGGCTGGCATCGAACGGAGTGTTCGTTGCTCCGTTGTACATATCGTTGCCCTGGACGCGGTCGTACATGATGCCGAAGCCGCCCCGGAGCACGGTTTTGGCCTGGCCCGTGAGGTCATAGGCAAAACCGATGCGCGGTCCGAAAGCGGGCCAGTAGTTATTCGTCAAACCTTTGGGTAGTCCGTTCACACCGCCGATGCCGATGCCGTTCTCGTAGAACTGCAGGCCAGCTAGGATCGGATTGGGGCTGGTGCCTAATCCCGGACTGGGGCCGCCCGCGCACGGAGGGTTAGACACCGTGCTGCAGATATTACCGCTCGAGTCGAACGTGGCTGCCAGAGCCGGGTTATACAGGTTGGGATAAAAGTTCGCCGACTGTTGGTTGGCCTCGTAGGTGTGCGGAGCTCCGTCCCAACGCAAGCCCAGGTTTAGGGTCAACCGGCGATTGACGCGCCAGTTGTCCTGAATGTATGCCGCATAGGAAACATTATTCCAGTGTCCGCTGGAATGGACGGCATCCTCTTCATAACTTTGGGCGTCGCCCAGCAGAAAATCGGCAAAGTCATTTCCTTTGGAGTTCGCTGTAGAAGCCGTGAAGCTGCCGTTGAAGTCGAAGTTCCCCTGAGTAAGAGCAAAATAGTCCTGGACTTTCTTGTAAAGCGCCCAACTGAACCCGAACTTGAGCTGGTGTGCACCCTTCGTCCAGGAAAGGTCGTCGCGCAATTGGTAATCGTTCGCCGAGTTGATCCACGGCTCCCAAGCCGAAGTGTAGTCCGTTCCAGTAGTCCCGTTCAGGTCGATCGATGGGATGCGGTTGTCGACGTTGGGCCCGGTGAATAATCGGTTGAAGGCAAAGCTCGAGGGAGCTGAGACCAAGCCCTGCGGGAGGATGTTGATCCGGTTGCCGTCATAGTTGAAGGCGGTTTCGTTGAGCAATGTCTGACTAATCACGTGTGTGGTATGAATCACCGCGCTATAGGAGGGGTTCCCGAAAGTGTTGAAAACTGAGGGCACGTTATCAGGGACCCACTGCGCAGTCCCGTAAGTTTGCGCAACCTGTTCGGAAACCCAGTGCCCGAACACTGAGAACTTGCTGGTGAATTGGTGGTCGATACGGGCAATTTCTTCCCGCAGATTCGTGGGCGAATTGTTCCCGCCGATGAATTGGGCGCCGCTGGTCGGAGCCGGGAAGATGCCGCCGTATTTGCCGCCCGCGGTAAGCAGAGCTGTCGCGTTGCTGTTGATCATGCAATCAGGAATCGTGTTATTGGGAAATGGTGCACCGGGCACAACACCAGCCGGCGCCGTACCTCCAAGGCAGTTCGCAAACTGGATTGAGGCCGGAACAGTGGTCAGGCTGGGATCCGAGATGATGTTCGAGTTCCCGTTGGGCAGGGTAGTAGGAAGCACCGCGCCGGTTCCCGCTCCAGCCGCATCCGGATACTCGCTTAACAGCGGAACGGTTTGGTTAATCAATCCACCTTGAATGATGCTGCGCCATTCCATGTTGTAGAAGAAGAAAGTTGGATGCTCTTTCCACAGAGGAACCTGCCCGCCAGCATTAAAGCCATAAACGTTGAGCCGCAGTTCGGCAACCTTATTCGGTGCAGGGTTGAAATAATTGCGCGCATCAAAGGCGTCGTTGCGATCGAACTCCCACGCGGAAGCATGAAACTGTTTGGTTCCGGATTTGACCACCGTCGTGATGGTCGCGGACCCGGTGAGCCCATACTCGGCGCTGTAGTTTGAATTCAGGCTGCGGAACTCTGCAATGGCATCGAGCGACGGCATGACGGCGGCTTGACTTCCGCCGCGATCCAGGTTTTCCCCACCATCCAGGGTTTGCAGGTTATTGCCAGCTCGCATACCGTTGATGCTGACATTATTATCTCCACTCACCGGAGTGGCTATCATGCCCATCCCTTGGATGCTGGATGCACCCGGCGTCAGGGCGTACAAGTTGTATAAACTTCGTCCGTTGGTCGCGAGTTCGGTGACTTGCTGACCGGTGATCACGCTGCTGACGTCGCCGGAATCCGATTGCACCTGCACGGCGTCGGCCTCAACCGTGACACTTTCCTGGACGGAACCAACCTGCATCACGAAGTCAATGCGCATGCGGTCGTTTACGTTCAGGACGACATTCTTCTTCTCGGTTTTCTTGAAGCCGCTGCCTTCGGCCCGAACCGCATAGGTGCCGATATTCAGGTCGGGCGCGACATATTGGCCGGCGTCGTTGGTCTTCAGGCTGCGTGCCTGGCCGGTGCTGGTCTGGGTCACCGTGATGGTCACGTTGGGAACCACGGATCCCGACGGATCGGTGACCGTTCCGACGATGGTGGCTTCCTGAGCCACCGCTGGGGTCGCAACCAGCGTCATCACCAATAACAAGAAAAAAGGGATCGCGAGCGAGTACAGGCTGCGGCTTGCGACAGAAGAGCCAAGACTCTCGGCGCACGGGGGCGAGAAGCGTTTCATTGCCATCCTCCAGGTTCGCTGTGACGTTACAAGATGAACGCGATAAGTGGTGTCTGGCAATACCCGCTTGACGATAAGTTCGTATGACCATTATGATTTGGTGGAAATGAAGAAAGCTCCAACAGGAATTTCCCCGATCATTGCGATCGACCGCAGGGCCTCTAAGCCTTTGCATCGCCAAGTCTATGACGCTTTTCGCACCGCCATTGTGGATCGCAGTGTGCGCGCCGGGCAGCGGGTTCCGTCAACTCGTATACTCGCTCTGGAATTGGGGATCTCGCGCATTCCTATCCTCACCGCATATGCCCAACTTGTCGGGGAAGGATATTTCGAAAGCCGGATCGGGGCGGGAACGGTTGTCTCGCGGTCCTTGCCTGACCAAGTTACGTTTCCGGAGGCGCGTGGCACACAACCGACGAAAGCACAAGTTGGATCGCGCCGCCTGTCGAAACGCTGTGCGGACTTTTCTCCTGTCAGGAATGCCCCGTGGCAACGCGGCTGGGGAGCTTTCGGGGTAAGCCAGGTAGGGTTTGGTCATTTTCCATTCCAGGTATGGAACGCCTTGGTGACGCGTCACTGCCGAAGTGCCCATGCAAAGTCTCTTGATTACGGAAACCCGATGGGTTCGAAGGACCTGCGGGAAGCGATCGCCGCTTATCTCAGGACGGCCCGCGGCGTGCGCTGTGAAGCTCAGCAAATTATGGTGGTGAGCGGTTCGCAGCAGGCACTCGACATTTCGGCTCGCGTTTTTTTCGATCCGGGAAGTCGCGTCTGGATGGAGGAACCCGGTTACCGCTTTGCGCGCGATGTGTTCGCCCTTAATGGTTGCCAGATCGTGCCCGTTCCAGTGGATTACTCGGGCATGGACGTGGCGGTTGGCATCCAGCGGTGTCGCACCGCGCGAGCCGCACTGGTCACTCCTTCTCACCAGTATCCGCTCGGCGTCACCATGAGCGCGTCTCGCCGGATGCAACTGCTGGATTGGGCACAGAACTCACAATCGTGGATCATTGAAGACGACTACGACAGTGAGTACCGGTACGAGAGCAGGCCCATTGCATCTCTGCAAGGGCTCGATACAAACTCTCGGGTGGTTTACATCGGAACTTTCAGCAAGGTTTTGTTCCCCTCTTTACGCCTGGGCTACCTGGTCATTCCTCCCGATCTCGTCGAGCGCTTCCTGGCGGTTCGCTTGGCGATGGATATTGGCCCGCCGCACTTCTTTCAGGCAGTGTTGGCCGACTTTATCCGGGAAGGTCACTTTTCGCGGCACATTCGAAGAATGCGACTGCTCTACAGCGAGCGTCGAAAAATACTAATCGATTGCATCCGCGAAGAACTGGGTTTTGGAGCAGACGTTACTGGCGGAGAGGCGGGGATGCATCTTTCGGTGACGCTGAAAGGGATTCGTGATGTAGAAATTGCTGAACGAGCATCCCGCCAGAACCTTTGGCTCGTGCCCCTTTCAAGTTCCTATATAGGCAAGGCTTCCCGGCACGGATTCATCTTGGGGTTTGGCAGCACAGAAGCCGATGATATCCCCAACGCCGTGCGCAAACTGCGAACCCTTCTTACCTCCAAATAGAAATCGCTCAGCAGTATAAACTGGAGGGCAGAGCACATCTATGTCTTCCTTCTCGTCTTCTTCCTCCACCAGAAAACACGCGGGCACTGGCACGTCGAGTGCTCAACCCGCTGTCGCCGAGCCTTCATTTGCCGAGCGCGCACGAACGTTGCTATATCTGGCGCGCGTAGGCAGCCTGTCGACTCTTTCCCGCAAACAACCGGGATTTCCCTTCGGATCGGTCATGCCGTATGGGCTGGACGAACAGGGGCGGCCACTTTTTCTGATCAGCACCATGGCGATGCATACGCAGAATCTGCAGGCGGACCCGCGCGCCAGTTTGCTCGTAACCCCAAATGACGCCGCCAGCGATCCGCTTGGCTCGTCAAGAGTCACACTGGTCGGGAGCGCTGTGCCAGTGCCGCAGTCGGAGATCGCTGACGCTCGCAAGATCTACCTCACAAGCCATGCCAACAGCAAGTATTGGGTAGACTTTGAAGACTTTTCTTTTTATCGCCTGGATGTGGTGGACGTTTACTACGTCGGGGGGTTCGGAGTGATGGGTTGGGTGCCTGCCTCCGAATATATAAGCAGCCATCCGGATCCACTTGCTGCCTCGATGAGCGAAATTATTCAGCACATGAATGCCGACCACAAAGACGCTTTGATATTGCTGGCCAAGCACTTCGCTAACCTCGACTCTCAGACCGCAACCATGACGGCAGTCGATCGCCTGGGATTTCATGTGCGCCTGCAAACCAACGATGGCGTGCGGGGTACCCGCATCGCGTTCCCGCGAGAAGTACGAGATTCAGCCGCGACTCGCACCGTCCTGGTCGAAATGGTTCGACAGGCGAGAGCTAAGTCGGGGTGACTGACGAGTGCTTTTGAATCACCTTCCATCATACTGATGGGCGCAGTATTGATACTCCACCGTTCCAGTTGGAGAATACCGAATGTCACCAGCCTCCCAAACGAGCGACCGCGCGATCGGCGTCGACTTTGGGACCACGAACAGTTCAATCGCCTGTGCCGATCTCTCAGGCGAAGTGCAGCTTGCCAAGTTCCCATACTTGGGCAGCCTGACTGATTCGTACCGATCGCTGCTGTATCTGCAGCAAACGAAGGTGGGCGGTGCCAACACGCTAAAGTCGTGGACTGGGCCCGAAGGCATTGAACAATATCTCGCTGCGGACGTGAAGGGACGACTGATCCAGTCCCTCAAATCGTTCCTGAGCAGTCGCAACCTTCACAGCACGGAAGTTTTCGGCCGCCGTCACACTATTGAGGATCTGATCGCACGGATTCTCCGGGACCTGCGAGAAAAGGCGGAACATCAGTTCGGGATCAGGATCAAGTCAGCAGTCGTTGGAAGACCGGTTCATTTTGTTGGAGCAGAGAACGCAGAAGATGACGTTTATGCGGAGGGGCGACTTCGATTGGCCTTCGAGTCGGCTGGCTACGAGTCCGTAGAGTTCGAGATGGAGCCGGTAGCAGCCGCACATTATTACGAGTCCACGCTCGACCATGACGAACTGATTCTGATCGGAGATTTCGGGGGCGGTACGAGCGACTTCTCTCTGGTTCACGTTGGCCCTACGGTTCGTCAAACAGGAAGAGAAAGTGTCTCGGGCCGCATTGTTGGCAATGCGGGGGTGGGCATAGCCGGGGATGCCTTCGATGCGAAGATCATCAGGCACCTCGTGTCTCCCGCTCTTGGAGCGGGATCGCAGTTGCGTTCTCTGGGCAAGATACTCACCGTTCCGAACTGGGTTTATATCAGGCTAGAGCGCTGGCACCATTTATCGCTGTTGCGAGGCAGGGACGTGCTGGAGATGCTGAAAGGCGTTCACGCGCAATCGCTCGAACCAGAAAAAATCGGAGCACTCATTCACTTCATAAAAGAAAATCTCGGCTTTCACCTCCACCGCGCCGTGCAAAAAGTTAAGAACGACTTGTCGAATGCCCCTCTGGCTACATTCCAGTTCTCGGACGGGTTTGTTGATCTAGAGGCGGCCGTGAAACGCGCAACCTTCGAGGAGTGGATTTCTGAGGAACTGGAGAAGATCGCAGGGTGCGTCGACTCTCTGCTTACGTCTTCCGGTGTCCTGCCCAGGGACGTCGACAGGGTCTTCTTGACGGGTGGCTCTTCATTTGTGCCAGCGGTGAGGAGAATCTTCGAAACGCGGTTTGGAAAGCAGCGGATTCGGGGAGGAAACGAATTCACTTCGGTAGCTCGCGGCTTGGCGCTGAAAGCGATGGACGTGCGCTAACTGCAATTCACCGCCGTGACATTGCTAGCCCGATCTTTGCGTTGCAGCCCGAGAACGAGAAAAAAAACAATTTGGAGTAGTGTCCCACTTCGGGAAAGAAAAAATGACCGAGCACGAAATCTCCTCTCTCAATCTCGACAAGTGTGCAATATTGATCAGCGGCAGCATCCTGAGTTGCGGTATTTTCGTATTTTTCGACCCGATAGATGATCGCTGCTCACCACTACTCCCGAGCTGTTCGAGTTGTGCTGGCGATTGTTTTTCTTTTCGTCATGGTCGCTCCTGTTCCCGGCCAAGCTAGTCGGCCCGCTAAGGAGCCAAAATGCGACAGGACGTGTTCTCCCTCACGGAAGGTGATGCGGTCATCCATTGGCCTGCTCCACTAAGCGCCGACAGCATCAGCGAGTTAGAGGCTTGGCCTGATCTGGTCAAGCGCAAGATTAGACGAGCCGCTGCTGAACCTTTCGATAAACCGACTGAATGAGCCTCCTTTCGGCGGCTTTTTTCTTGGCGACGTAGTGTTGCTATCCGCGTTAAGACCCAGCCTTGCCCTTAGCTTTCGGAACCTTCACCCCTTGCTCGGCTTTGCAGGCTGGATGGACCAGATGCCCTCTGGAATCAAACTGAGCTTCCTCTAACTCAACTGGCTTGTGACAAATCGGGCAGAGGAACGGGCTCACCTTAAGGGCTGGCACCTCTGTTAGATCGACTGATCCCGCCAGAACTTTGGTCTCAGAAGTGGTCAATTTTGACCACCTTTCGCCGCTAGATCCGTGGGAACATCTCCCGATGAAACAAGCACTCAGCCCCAAGAAGGTGCTTGCGATCCGTTGTCCTGCCTGCGGTGCCAGACCAGGGGAGAAGTGCGAGCTTAGCACCGGACTGCTTCGCTCGACTCCGCACCAAGATCGGCAAGCCCTTGTCCCTGAAGAATCGTAGTAACCTAGGATGCTCGTGTGCGTTCGGAGTCAGACGCAAACCGAGAACGGAAACGTGATCGCAAATTCCCGTGGGGATTGGTCCCGATTGCGATTGCGCTGTTCTTAGCGGCTACGGGAGTAGAAGTGGCGGTGTTTCTGTACTTCCTGCGAAAATATTAAACCACCCTGCAACGCAGTATCAGGACACTACCAACCTGAGAGTGGATATTGGCCATAAATGGGCCTACAACATGGGCTGGAATTATTACCAGTACGGGGAAGGTTCGTTTGTCGGCCCGACCGCGCCACGCTACTTTCACGCCAACTCGCTAACAGAGTCGCTACGTTACGCGTTCTGAAGTTCTGCGATCCGGCTGTGGCGTTCGTGCGGGGGGATTACTTTCGGTCACCATAGTCGCTATTTTCATGCTCCCAAGATGCCGATCTAACCTGACAACATTTCTCACACCTCCGATATTCCCGCTGATCATGCAGGTCGAGAGAGAAGATTGGTGCAAACTTGGAAAAACGAAGAGAACCTCGGATTCAGGCGAAACTGCATGTCCGAATCGCTGCGATTGATGACAGGGGACGCCCTGTCCTCCTCATGGTTCCGACGCGCAACGTCAGTCGGCAAGGGGCTTTATTAGAAGGTGTTCAAGGCACATTGAAGGTCGGGGATATCGTCGCTATTACCTACAAAACCAGTAAAGCCCGGTTCCGTGTGACTTGGGTGGGTGAAGAGGGAAGAGCGGGTCAAATTGGTGTTCAGAGCGTAGAAACCGAAAAGTGCATTTGGGATGCGACGACTTTGCCGCCGCTGGCCGCCGACCTGTACGTCACACCCCCTGCCAAGGTGAGCAAAGATCTACCTTAGACTCGGGTTTGTGAGACTCGGGTTGTGCGAAACCGCCGCCACGGTCCCGCCGCCTGCTGTTTCCCCGGGACTCCCGCAGCGAGACAAGTGGTTGCTTGGCTTTTGCCAACGTTGCAGGCGTTACCACGGCGCTGGCGATTACTTGCGTTATCTATCGACCTGCTCTGTACTCCCGCTAGCATCCGTCATAGAACCACTGGGCTGTTAGGGATGCCGCCGAATAGGAGCAGAATAAGGCGGGGATAAGCTCCGAAAGTGGAGTGGCCTGCGAGAATCCTTCGCTCGACCAGAAACAGCCCAATCCTTTCTTGTAAGCGCGGGCAGTAGACTGTAGCAGACTGTGACGCGTTCCTAAGTAAATGAAAAGCTGGTGCGAAAGGGGGGACCCGCCCCCCCACGGTTTTACCCGCCAGATCCTAAGTTCAACTCGAACGAAGAATCAAGGCGAGGAAGGCTTGAGGCTAGGCCGCGAGAAGCGGCCTGACGTTATCGTACTCGATATGCTACTGCCGAAACCTGGGAGTCTGGACGTCCTTCAAAGCCTGAAAGATGATCCCGCAACAACGGGAATCCCGGTGATCACCTTAAGCGGTTTGCCCATGACTAACGAGGCACAATTGCGGAGAGACGGCGCGGTAAAGTACCTGCAGAAATCAGTCTTCGAAGACCTTGACCATTTGCGAGCTCTGACCTACCACGGAAAAAACTCACGTAATGCTGGGGAGTAGTAGAAGCGCAGGTCAGAGAGGAGTACGATGTATGCGCTTTTGGGGCATAAGGAGCCTTGGGTGCCAAAGTGGCAAATTCGAGGAGTGGAAGAGAACCTGCTCCGCGCTTTTCTCCATCATATTCCGGACGGAGTCTATTTCAAAGACTGCGAGAGTCGTTTTGTGCTCATCAGTCGCTCTCTGGCCATCAGATTTGGGCTGAGCGATCCCTCCGAGGCAATCAACAAAACAGATTTTGACATGTTCAGCGAAGCGCATGCGAAACAGGCATTTGCTGACGAGCAAGAAATCATCCGCACCGGGAAGCCAATCGTCGAAGCTGAGGAGAGAGAAACATGGCCGGACGGACGCGAGACTTGGGTGCTTACTACCAAATTGCCGTTAATAGATGACCAGGGGAGCGTCATCGGCACTATGGGGATTTCTCGCGACATCACTGAGCGCAAACACGTTGAGCAGGAGTTGAGGGAATATCGGGTCCGTCTCGAAGGACTGGTTGCAGAAAGGACTGCCGAACTTGTGCAGGCCAACGCGGAACTCGAACGTGATATCGCGGCGCGAAAGGTCGTGGAGGAAGCGCTGGCCCTGAAAGCGCAGGAGCTTGTTCGATCAAACGCAGTCTTGGAGAATCTTTCGCTGATTGACGATCTTACTGGGCTCTACAACCGCAAAGGTTTTTTTGCGCTCGCCGAGCATCGAGTGAAGCTGGCCTATCGCACCGGCGAGCCTTTCTCAATCGCTTTCGTTGACCTGGACGGTCTGAAGCGAATCAATGACACGTTCGGTCACCAAGAGGGAGATCGCGCTCTGTCGGACGCGGCGAACGTGTTGAGAGAATCGCTCCGGGAATCGGACATCCTCGCTCGGCTTGGAGGCGACGAATTTGCCATTTTCATTGCCGAGGCCCAGGAGAGCAGGATTGTCAGCATCAAGGGCAGGATTCAGCAGAAGCTGGACTCCTGGAATGCCGAAGCAGGCCGCAAATTTCATCTCTCGTTCAGCATGGGGATTGTTTCCGGTGTTGGCCGGGAGAACTCCGATGTTGACACTCTGTTAGAGTTGGCCGACACGCTCATGTACCAGCACAAGAGTAGTCGACAATTTTCCCGGCGAAATGCGGAAAAGCGCAGTCCGCGTTAGGCTATTCCTCCGTCCTCTTGAGACCCTTAGACTGATCGGCCCTCAGTCGGTGAAACTCACTCATCGCAGGAGATCCATCAGGTGGGCACAAAACCGGGCACAACGGAAAAAGGGACGATTCCATATCAGTTCTAGCTTGTTGGTGCGAAAGGGGGGACTCGAACCCCCACGGTTTTACCCGCCAGATCCTAAGTCTGGTGCGTCTGCCAATTCCGCCACTTTCGCAACGGGTGCTAAACCCAGATTATACAAGCGGTTCAGCCCTGTCCAAAGCGTCGTCCTACTCGTCACTATGCCCGAAACTATGCCCAACTTGG
>Ga0070761_10001172_pt1 | contig 16488 bp, 14 predicted proteins | sample HubBroMetageREF1_FD_66724 | JGI IMG/M metagenome (GOLD analysis project Ga0070761, IMG submission 66724) | Reference soil microbial communities from the Hubbard Brook experimental Forest, New Hampshire, USA - Hubbard Brook CCASE Soil... | ecosystem: Environmental > Terrestrial > Soil >... | reverse complement strand
GAATGCTCTTCGTCATTGGATAACTGCCAAAAAGGGTTTACGAGCGCGGTCTTTGCATCCCTGATCGAATCCCGTGCAGACCGTTCCAGAAGGGGTATCCAGGAGCAACAAACGCACCTTCATATTAACATGCGGCTGGTGCGAACCTTGCATTTTTTGTCGATTAGAGCAGAGTGTCGCCGATTGTTTTCTGTGGGTTAGGCTGGATTCTAATTCCGAAGTATGTCGATTAGAAAGAGGCAGTGGCGACCGAGGAGTTTGTAGCGGTAAGAGAGCGGCCAGCGCGCAGTGGACTGAAGCGCGAGCAGCGTGGACCATGTGGCTTCCTCGCCGGGGCGAAACAAGCGCCCGACTGGTGGTAACACACTAGTTACGATAACGCAAGAGGAACTGGGGGGCGGTCGCGCCGCAGAAGGTCGTGTTGGGCGGGGATCACCTCAAAGTCCGCGGCTTGCCTGCGGCAGGCGGGCGAGGGCGCGGCACCCTCAAAACCTGGAGGCCCTGGTCTCGGCAGCGCGGAAGGGTAGGCTATGCGCCAGCGCGGGCGACGGGTCTATTTTCGTTAATATTTCCCGCGTACGAAATCTGATATATTTCGCGCTCTCGTCGCGTATCAGAGGTGACTGCCAGCAAGCCCATGGACGCCATCGTTCTCGAAAACATCACCAAAGCCTATGACTCAGTGACCGCGGTCAACGCGGTCAGCCTGAAGGTCCGCGCCGGCGCCATTCTAGGCCTGCTGGGGCCCAATGGCGCAGGCAAGACCACCACCATCCGCATGATCATGAACATCCTGGTCCCGGATTCAGGCTCGATTCACGTCCTCGATGAACTGGTCAGCGACAGCACCCGCGACAAGATCGGTTACCTTCCGGAGGAGCGCGGCCTCTATCCGCGCATGAAGGTCCTGGAGATCATCGTCTTCCTCGCGGCGCTGCACGGCCTGACGCAAACCGAAGCCGCCCGTCGCGCCAAGGAATGGCTCGACCGCCTCGGCCTCTCCGAGTGGTCGGACAAAAAACTGGTGGATCTCTCCAAAGGCATGCAGCAGAAAGTCCAGTTCATCACTTCGGTGATCCACCGCCCGCCCATCATGATTCTGGATGAGCCGTTCTCCGGCCTCGATCCTGTGAACGCCGCCACCATTCAGGAAATCATGCTCGATATGCGCAAGCAGGGCTCCACCATCGTGCTCTCCACCCATCGCATGGAGCAGGTCGAGCGCCTCTGCGATTCCATCTGCCTGATTGACAAGGGCCGCAACGTGCTCGACGGCGAGCTGCGCGCCATCAAGCAGTCCTACGGCAAGAACACGCTGCACGTGGAATTCACCGGCAGCGACGCTTTTCTGAATCATCCGGCAATCGGCCAAATCACCCGGCTCATCACGGGTATCGAGGCCAAGTTGAAGCCCGGCGCCGATCCGCAGGAAATCCTGAAGGCCGCGGTGTTTTCGGACGCGCGCATCACGCGCTTCGAGCTTCTGGAGCCCTCGCTGAGCGAAATTTTCATTGATAGGACGACTCATGCGTAAAATCCTGCTGATCATCAAGCGCGAATACCTAACACGCGTCCGGACCAAGGGGTTCATTATCGGCACGGTTATCGTGTCGCTGATCGGCGTGGGCTCGATTTTGCTGGTGGTATTCCTGGTGGGCCACACGGCCACGCAAACTTCGCGCATGTGATTGTGGATAATTCCGGCCAGCTCGCTCCGGCAATTGTGCACGGCCTCGACGGCAAGCTTGCCGACGGACAGCCGCAATTCACGGTCGAAGAAACCGTGTTGCGCCCGGCACCGCCTGACGCCCTGCAGCAGGACCTCCGCGCGCGCATCAACAGCGAAAAGCTCGACGCTTACCTTTGGATCCCACAAGACCTCGACGAATCGTTTGAGCTCCACTTGCGCAACCCCGACAATTTCGCTCTCATCGGCCCGCTATCGCGCTCCGTGGATCAGGCCCTGATTTCCAGCCGCTTCGAACATCGCGGCGTGCACCTTGACGACCTGCAGACGATCCTCAAGGGCACGGACCTGAAGCTGCTGAAAGTCAGCGAGGCCGGTGAATCCGTGGAAAAGGGCCGGGGCATTGCCATCGCCACCGCGCCGGGGGTGCTGCTCTGCACTTCTCTGCTGATGTACGGAATCATCACCATGCGCTCGGTGATCGAGGAAAAGGCTACACCCACCAGGGAAGTGCTGATCTCCTCCGTGCGGCCGTTCGAGCTGCTCGCCGGAAAAATCCTCGGTGTGGCGGCTGTGGCTTTCACCCAGTTTGCAATCTGGATGACGACCACCGCGCTGCTTTTTCCCTACGGCGTGCCGGCCTCCTGGGGCCTGACGCGCACCTCACCGCTCGTCGGTGTGCACGTTCCAATTTCGCTGGTGATCTACGCCGGCGTCTTTTTCATCGGCGGGTATTTCATGTACGCTTCGATGTTCGCGGCCATCGGATCGGCCTGCTCGAATGAACAGGACGCCCAGCAATGGCAATGGCTGGCCATGGCGCCTTTGGTTTTCTGCATGATCATCTACGGCGTGCTCCTGAACGATCCTGCGTCACGCAACGCCGTGATTCTTTCCGAGATCCCGTCCTTCGCGCCGGTTTTAATGTCTCTGCGCATTTCGCTGCAGACTCCGCCCGCCTGGCAGATTGCGCTCTCTCTGACGCTCTTGATCCTCACCACTATCGGCGTCATGTACGCCTCTGCGAAAATCTATCGCATCGGCGTGCTGATGTACGGCAAGCGCCCAGCGCTCGTCGAGCTGGTGCGCCGGCTCCGCTATACTTAGCTGCTGCGGCGGCGCGGCCGGGCGATTTTCGTTGTGTTATTCTCCGACGTGCGGGCGACGTCAAACGCGCCGCGAAGAGAGGAATCCATGGGCGTAAGCGTGAATCCAAATATGGTGACAACTGCATTCGATTTGCCGGGATATCGCGTGGTTAAAAGTTTCGGGCTCGTGCGCGGCGTCACTGTGCGCTCGCGCAGCATTCTGGGCACGCTGGGCGCTTCGCTGGAAACGCTGGTGGGCGGCAATATCACGCTCTTCGAAGAAATGTGCGAGAAGACCCGCGAGGAATCGCTGGAATTGATGATGGAGCATGCCAGCCAGCACGGCGCAAACGCCGTGATCGGCATGCGTTATGACGCCACCGAAGTGATGCAAGGCGTCACCGAAGTGCTTGCTTACGGCACCGCCGTTCAGGTAGAACGCATAGCGCCTTAGTGGCGCGGGCGAAGGCGTCATTACGCCTCAGGTCCAGCGGCACGTCTCAATCCGGCGGGAGATCGGCGTCAGCTCGATAGCAGATGGCGCGGACGCGCGCACAGGCTTACAATGAGCCGTTTGCTCATATCGGAGGCACCTCAGCATGAACCGTTCGCTCAAGTTCGTTTCCGCGATGTTCGCTTTCGGATTGATTGCCGCGGTGTTGGTGACCCGCGCGCAAGCGCCGAAAACGCAAACCGTGGAATTCCCAAGCGGCAAAGAAAAGGCCAGCGGGTTCCTGGCCGTGCCGGACAAACCGGGCCCATATCCCGGCTTGATTGTTGTCCACGAATGGTGGGGATTGAACGATTGGGTGAAGGAACAGTCCGAAAAGCTGGCCGAGCAGGGTTATGTGGTTCTGGCCGTTGACCTCTACCGCGGCAAGACCGCCGCGGATCCCTCTGAAGCCCATGAGCTGATGCGCGGCCTGCCGCAGGATCGCGCGATCCGCGACATGCAAGCGGCCTACGATTTCTTGGCGGCGCGCAAAGATGTGAAGCCCGGCCGCATTGCCGCAGTCGGCTGGTGCATGGGCGGCGGCCTTGCGCTGCAACTCGCGATCCATCAGCCGCGCCTTGCCGCCGTGGTGGTGAATTACGGCGCGCTGCCCACCGACCCGAATGACCTTCAGCAGATCGGCGCGGCGATCCTGGGGAATTTTGGCGCGGATGATAAAGGCATCACACCCGCGGACGTTCAGGCATTTGAGAAAACCATGAAGGGAATGAACCGCCGTATTGACGTGAAAATTTATCCGGGCGCCGGCCACGCCTTCGAGAATCCCAACAACACCACCGGCTATCGCCCGGAAGCCGCCGCCGACGCGTGGAAGCGCACGCTCTCGTTCCTGCACAGCGTGCTGACGTAAGCCAGTCGCCCGGTGCTTCGCGTTCCGCGCTGGACGAATGGCCACTCATCCAACGGTGAATCTGCGTTGGCACCGAATGTCTATGAGAATCATCAAAAAGGGCAAGAAAACCGAGCCGACTGCGGCAATCACTGAGAAAGGAGAATTGCAAATGAAGAACAAGACCGACCACAAGAACCCACCGGCCAGCCAACTCCAGACGGGTTCGGAGCGCGCCCGGCCCATACTGCACCAGCATGCCAGCGAGATTCAGCCCTACGGCAAAATTGCCAAGCTGCCGATCGCGCTGGATCAGCGGGTTTGCGCAGCCGACGTCGAACTGCTGAATCAGATCCTCGCGGATACCATGACGTTGCGCGACATGTACAAAAAACATCATTGGCAGGTCGCCGGGCCCACTTTTTATCAGCTGCATCTGCTCTTTGACAAACATTTCGAAGAGCAGTCCGAGCTGGTGGACGCCATCGCGGAGCGCATCCAACTGCTGGGAGGCATCAGCATCGCCATGGCGCCCGACGTCGCCGAGACCACCTTCATTCCTCGTCCGCCGCGCGGCCGCGAAGAAGCTCCGGTGCAAATCTCACGCTTGCTCGAAGCTCATGAAATCATTTTGAAGGAAGCCCGCACCGTGGCCAAGCAAGCGGCGGACGCAGGAGACGACGGCACCAACGATCTGCTGGTGAGCCAGGTGATCCGCACGAACGAACTGCAGGTGTGGTTCCTGGCCGAGCATCTGGTGGACGTTCCTGTGATTCGTGCGGACAACGCCAAGGCGGCCGCGTCCGGATCTTAAGCGCATTTCGTATCTGGCCAACTGTGGAAGGAGGGATGCACATGCCAGCTTGTACTCATCTTAAGGAAATTCGCCCGGTGAAGCCGCATACGAACGGTTGTGAGGAATGTTTGAAGATGGGCGACACCTGGGTGCACCTGCGGCTGTGCCTGGAGTGCGGCCACGTGGGCTGCTGCGATTCATCCAAGAACAAACATGCCACCAAGCATTTCCATTCCAGCAAACACCCCATCGTGAAATCAATCGAGCCAGGCGAGACCTGGGGCTGGTGCTACATTGACGAAGTGGAGCTGGACTTCGCGTGACGGCGCGAAGTCCGGCTTCATATTTCCGGTGGGATGCGATCACGAGGAAATCGCCGCGGTGCCCTTCGTCTTGACGAGAACTTCAGAATCGAATCCAGCGAATCAGCAATCCCGCGATGCCTGCACCCAGTAGTGGACCGAAAATTGGGATCGCCGCGTAGCTCCAGTCCGAGCCGCCTTTTCCCGCGATAGGCAGCACGGCGTGCGCGATGCGCGGGCCCAAATCGCGCGCGGGGTTGATGGCGTATCCGGTGGTCCCGCCCAGAGAAAGTCCGATGCCCCACACCAGCGCGCCTACCAGATAGGGGCCCAGGCCGCCGGCAGGTCCGGTGGCGGCGACTTGCTTCGAGAAAATTGCCGCTACAACAAATACCAGCGTCAGCGTGCCGATCACTTCACTGGTGAAATTCCATGCGGCGCTGCGGATCGCGGGCACGGTGCAGAAGATCGCAAGCTTGGCCGGTGGGTTCGGCGTCTCCTTCCAGTGCGGGCCGAAGTGAATCCACACCAGCACGGCGCCACAGAACGCGCCGAGCAACTGCGCCGCGACATTGGACAATAAGTTCGCGTAGTTCCCGGACGAGACCGCAAAGCCGAGCGCGACTGCCGGATTCAGGTACGCCGCCTTGCTGCCACACGCCAGCGCCGTGAACACTCCGGCCATCACGGCGAACGCCCAACCGCTGGTGATCACCATCCAGCCAGCTCCTTCGGCCTTCGAGCGTTTCAGCAGCACGCCGGCAACGACGCCGTCGCCCAGAAGGATCATCACCAGCGTGCCCAGGAATTCTCCCAGAAACGGTGAACCCATTTTTGCTCCTCCTCACGTCGCCTGCCGTGCGCTGCCGCTGCCGTCGTGGCGGCCCAAATCCAATCCGTAGCTATTCGTCCGTCCAATCGAAGGAACGCGTGACTGCTTTTTTCCACGATTTGTAGAGACGCGCGCGCGTTTCTTCGTCCATGTTCGGATTCCATGTGCGCTCCACGGCCCAATTCGCGCGGAGGTCGTCAATGTCCTTGTAGAAACCCACCGCAAGCCCGGCAGCGTATGCAGCTCCGAGCGCCGTGGTTTCCTTGATCACCGGGCGAACCACCGGAAGATTCAGAATGTCCGCTTGAAATTGCATCAGCAGGTCGTTTTCCACCATCCCGCCATCGGTCCGCAGCGCCTTCAATTGAATTTGCGAATCCTTCTCCATGGCCTCCAGCACTTCGCGTGTTTGAAACGCGGTGGCCTCCAGAACCGCACGCGCCAAATGGCCCTTGTTGGCGTAGCGTGTCATTCCCGCGATCACGCCCCGCGCGCGCGCTTTCCAGTACGGCGCGTATAATCCGGAAAACGCGGGAACAAAATAAACGCCACCGTTGTCGGTCACCGATCGTGCCAGCGCCTCGACGTCTGAGCTTTTCTGGATCAGTCCGAGATTATCCCGCAGCCACTGGACGAGCGCGCCGCTGATGGCGATGCTGCCTTCGAGGGCATAGCGCGCCGGCTCATCGCCGCGTTTGTAGGCGACGGTGGTAAGCAATCCAAATTTGGAATGGATAAGCTTCGTGCCGGTGTTTTCGAGCATGAAGCAGCCGGTTCCGTAAGTATTCTTAGCTTCGCCGGGGTTGAAACAAGTCTGCCCGACGAGCGCGGCCTGTTGGTCGCCCAGAATTCCAGCGATGGGGACATCCTTAATCGAATCGAGCTGGGCTTTGCCGTAAATTTCACTGCTCGATGCAATCTTCGGAAGTATTTTTTCCGGGATGCCGTACACCGCGAGCATCTCCCGGTCCCACGCGAGAGTCGCGAGATCCATCAGCTGCGTGCGGCTCGCATTCGTCACATCGGTCACATGGACGCCGCCCTGCGTGCCTCCCGTCAGCTTCCAAACCAGAAAGGTATCTACATTTCCGAAAAGCAAATCCCCCGCCTCGGCGGATTCCTGCGCTCCCGGAACATTTTTCAGGATCCAGCGAATTTTCAGTCCACTGAAATACGTAGCCAGTGGCAGTCCGGTCTTTTCCCGAAAGCGATCTTGGCCCCCATCGCGCGAAAATTCCGCGACGGCGTCGTCCACGCGCGTATCTTGCCAGACTAGGGCGTTGTAAACCGGGCGGCCCGTCTTGCGATTCCACACGATCGTTGTTTCGCGTTGATTGGTAATGCCGATTGCCGCGAGATCCGTGGAGCGCAGGCCCTTGGCTTGCATCGCTTCGGCGGTCACTTCCTGCGTGCGGCGCCAGATTTCATCGGGATCGTGCTCCACCCATCCGGGCTTGGGGAATAGCTGTTCGTGCTCTTTCTGCGCGGCCGAAACGATGCGCCCGGAACGATCGAAGACGATGAACCGCGTGCTGGTCGTGCCTTGATCAATCGCGCCCAGGTATGCCGTCACTGTAATTTCCTCCCGAATGAATCGCAGCTCGCGCCGATCAATTTGCAGTCGCCGCCGTAGTCGGCTCAGCCGGCAGTCCGGCCAGCTGAATCAGTCGCGTGATTTTTTTTCGATACTCTTCCGCTGCAGATCGCTCGAATTCCGGGCTCCAGCCGAGTTCTTTAGCAAGAATCGCAGCCGTAGGTGCCGCGGCGCTGATTGCCGCCCGCCAACTGAAGAATTGCAACCCAGTGCGGCGCATGAGCACATCCTCGATCGTGAGCGCCATCTCGTAGCGCGCGCAGTAAGCAATTTCGGCGCGCAGCGGAGCGAACCCGGAAACGATGGGTGCCGCGAGGCTGGAATCCTCCTTGGTCAACTGCAGCACTTTCGTCGCGTTGGTGCCGAACTTTTGCGAGAGATGTTTTGCCGTCTGCTCCGGCAAATTGTAATCGCGCAGCAGCGACTGCCAAAATTCAGGAGTGTAGCCGGCCGACCCGTACAGCGGATGATCGAGCGTGACGCCAGGAGTGGCCGCGCGCCCCAGCGACTGCTGCACCGCGTTGATGGTGTCTTCGGCCATCGCCCGATGCGTGGTCCATTTCCCGCCCATAATGCTGATCAGTCCGGAGCGCGCGTCCACTTCCACTTCGTGGTCGCGCGCCAGCTTTTTCGTGTCGCGCGAGCCGCCCGCGCTCACCAGCGGCCGCGCGCCGGCAAAGCCGCTGACAATCTGTTCGGCGCGAATCGTCGCGGCGAAATAGCGATTGATGTGGTGCAGAAGATACGCGACGTCGCCTTGCGAAAGATACAATTCATCGTGGATGGTCACCTCCTGCTCGGTGGTGCCGATCAGCAGGCGATCGAACCAGGGCACGGCGAACAGCACGCGGCCATCGTCCGTTTTGGGAATCAGCAGCGCGTCGCGCGTGGGAAAAACTTCCAGCGGCAACACCAGGTGCGCGCCTTTGCTCAAGCGCATCCGCGAGGGAGTTCCCGGAGTGGCGAGTCCGCGAATCGTGTCCGCAGCCGGTCCGGTGGCATTCACAAAACCCTTCGCCCGAACGGTGAACCGCTGCTGCGTCCATTGCTCCTCTACTGCGGCGGCTTGCAGTTTCGCGTTCGCATCCTTCGTGAAACCAACAACGCGCGCATAATTCAGAGCTTCGCCGCCTGCTTCGACGAAAGTGTTGATCAAACCCATGTTGTAGCGCGCGTCGTCGAACTGTCCGTCGGCATACGCGATGCTTCCAATCAAATGGTCAGGCGCGAGGCCGGGCATCCGCTCGAGCGCTTTCGTCTTGGAAAGAAAGCGGCTGGGAAACAGACTGTCTTTCCCGGCAATCCATTCATAGAGCTTCATTCCGAATCCCATGTAAGCGACGTTGAACCAACTGGAACACGGAATCAGAAATTCCATGGGCCGCGAGAGAAACGGGCCGTTGTGCAGCATGTGAATGCGCTCGTGCAGAGCGCGGTTCACCACTTCGTATTGCGCCGGATCCAGCTGCTTCACCGCCTCTTCGAGGTAACGCACGCCTCCGTGAACAATTTTGGTTGCCGCACTGGAAGCACCGCTTGCAAAATCCGCGCCTTCGAGCAGCACCGTTTTCATCCCGCGCAGCTGAGAATCCAAGGCACAGCCCGATCCCGTAGCGCCGCCTCCGATCACGCACACGTCGAACGGATTCGCCTGAATTTTCTCCAGCGATTCGCTGCGGCTCTTCATAGCGCCCTCCGGCCGGGTTCCACTGACGGTCACATAGTCGCCGAATCAACCCGCAACCTGCAATCACAGCCTGTTCATATCCGCGCGAGAGTGAGCCCGCGAGTCATCGAAGAATGAGAACGATTATGTTAGGAAAGGTGCCGAACCAGATCACTGATCGAGCCAACAGAAAATCGGTTGGCGGAGTTTGCTGCGGAGAATGTAAAGCCGGGTCATGAGGGAAATCATGAAGGAAATGGTAGGCCCGTGCGGGCTCGAACCGCAGACCTCCACCGTGTCAACTCTGAGGTACAAACACTAAACCCCTTGGCCTGCTTTGCTTTTCCGTATTCGCATGGCGCCAAAAGTCTATAAGACAGCCTAGTTTTGGTGACGAATTGGTGACGAGTTTTCGATATGGTTTGGAGGGTTTTGCGGGCTGGGCGAAGGGCTAGCTGGGTCTGCCGATCCAGCTACAAAGCCGCACCACGGACACATTCTGATAGTTTCCACCAAACTGAATATACGGGCCGTCGCTATAGCTGACTCTCATCGATTGGTGTTGCTGGTCGGGAATGAAACCATGCCTCCCACACGCGATCCCGCCTGTTAGGTCGCGGGCTGAACGCGACGAAAGCTCTGGCCAGAGGAGAAGTGTCTTGCCCTTGACTCCCTTTATGGAACTTACCAGCCCGCCGCCGAGGCCGATTCGTTCCTGCAGGGTTAATGATAGTTTCGCAGAGGGCAAGAGTTGCGCCCGGAATCTGCCAGGCTCTCACGCTACTGGAATAACTCCGCGGTCGCGAGGAAATTGCCGTTAGAGTCGACGCCACCCACCAGGAGAGCGTTCCCGTTGCCGAGCAACGTTGCTGTGTGCGCGGCGCGGGCGGTTTCCATACTGCCTGTCGGTGTGAAGGTTTCAGCCGCGGCGTGGAAAAGTTCGGCGCTCGCCACAGATTGAAAAGTCGAGGTCCCGAATCCCCTGTTACATGATGTCTGGCTCGTGGCGCCTCCCGCAATGAGGACTTCGCCCCCAGTAACAAGCGTCGCGGTATGCGTGACGCGGAGAGCGGACATTTCACCGACGGTCGCTTTGAAACTCGCGTCGCCGTCGTTGAAGATGAGCGCATTATCAATGGAGACCCAGTTGCCGCCTTCGCCGCAAGGCGAACCGAGAAGCTCGCCTCCCGTAAGGAGCACATAGCCGTCTGTGAGCAAAGCAGCGAGGTGAAGAGCGGTAGTTCCGCCGGTCGTTGTTGCGGTGAACATGGCGTTTGCGGGTGAGAACAAATCTCCCAAAGCAGACCCGGAGTTCGTGCCTCCGGCTAGGAGAACCTCGCCGCTGGGGAGAAGAGTCGCCGTGTGATAGATACGGCTCGCTAACATGTTGTTGGTCGCCGCAGTAAATTGCCCCGAATTCGGGTCGAAGAGTTCGGCCGTAGCGGTCCCCGGATCAGCCACGGGCCCGAAAAGCACCTCCGGCGAGGTTCCCCCTCCGGCGACCAACACTCTGCCAGTGCCGTCATGCAGTAGCGTCGCCGTGTGCCCAACTCGTGCAGTTTCCATATTGCCGGTAGTAGGACTGAACGAGCCGGTCGAAGGGTCGAAGACTTCCGCCGTGGCGAGAGCTCCCGTCGCGTTATTTCCTCCCGTAACCAAGACATACCCATTGATGAGTAAAGTCGCTGTATGCCCAACTCGTGCGGTTCCCATGCTGCCAGAAGTGGCGAACATCCCCGTCGCTGGGTTATAAATCTCGGCTGATGCGAGAGGTCCTGTCGAGTTTTCTCCTCCAGCAATCAAGACGGTCCCATTCTGTAGCAAAGTCGCCGTATGCCCTGCGCGCGCGAACTCCATGCTGCCTGTACTGGTAAAGGTGCCAACAGGCGCAGTGCTGGAAACTTGGATGGCATCCGACACCCCGGTGATTGTTAGCACGACTGTGTCGGTCGCTGTAATCGTTTGTCCGCCGTCGGTCTTGAGCGTGGCCGAGAAGGTACCCGTACCGTTCGCGAGAGTTGAATTGGCCGGAAGCACGGCCTGGCCGTCGGTGCTTGTGAAGTGCACAGTGCCGGCGTAACTTGCTACCGTGCTGTTGGAGGCGTCGAGGGCGGTCACGGAGATGCTGAAAGCCGTGCCGGCCGTGGCCGCGGCCGGAGCGGTGACGGAGAAGTGAGTAGCGGCGCCAGCGCTGACGACGATCGAGCTCGAGCTGCCTGTGATCGCCGACGTGGTCGTATCGGTTGCGGTGATGGTTTGATCGCCAGCAGTCTTCAGCGTGACCGAGAGATTCCCCACTCCGTTCGTCAGCGTCGAGTTGGCTGGCAGCGTGGCTTGGGCATCGCTGCTCGTGTAGTGCACGATCCCGGAGTAGCTGGTTGCCACATTGTTCGAGGCGTCGAGGGCGGTGACGGTGATGCTGAACGCCGTTCCAGCGGTGGCCGTACCTGGAGCGGTGAGGGAGAAATGAGTGGCTGGTGGAGGCGGAGTGCTCCCGCCCCCGCAAGCACTGAGGAGGCACAGACCGCAAACTGAGATTAGGAAAACCAGAGATTTTTTCATGATGCCTCCCCAAGACCTCATTCGTCATACGCCGGCACGGTCCAACCGCTTTCGGTCGGGCTATTGCGGTGATGTTTGGGGCGTTCCGAGCCTACGATTGCCGTCTGCCCTTAGAGATCGAAGTCGCGTCCTCATTTCGGCTGGGGACAACTTGGGCTGATTCGCTGCTATGGCTGAAGCCTTGGGGATTTCTGCGGTGTGAACTTCGGCCGCGGCAGACGGATCAACAAGACTATCGTCGCAGCCCTCGATGCCGGGATGATTCTGGTCGCAGGGGATCAACAAAACCGTATGTACGTTGCCGCTCGCGTCTATGCCAATACCTGCGATCTCGCCGGCGTCGTTGATGGTGATCACATTCAATGTTGGAAAGCCGGGGTTAGGGGAAATAAGCGTGCTCAGGTCAACCATGGGGCCCCCATTCTCCCAGAGGAATGCACTTGGCGAACATCCGGATCCCGAATTGCCCACGACTTGCTCTTGCGCGTTCACCGAAAACGCGTACGCACAGTTAGAGCCGTTGATGGCTCCAAGATCGTGCATCTTGCCGTCCCACAGGACCGCATCGTACTGGTTGTCACCTGCCAGGTAAGCTCCTCCGACAATCAGGCCAGAATCACTGATCATCGAGGCTTCTGAGTTGCTCCCGCCCAACGTGCCCAAGTCCTGTATTCCGTTGGACCTCGTCCAAACGAAGGCATGTTGTATCTGGTCTCCTGCCAAGTCGGAGTTCCCGACTACTTGACCATTACTATTGATCCAGGATGGAAATCCGCACGTGCCACCCAACGTTCCAAGGTCGATCATTTTGCCGTTCTCCCAGAGGAACGGGTCCTGAGTTGGGATTGGTTCGATTGATGAGCAGGGAGTCAATATCTGGTTCGGTGTCGCGTTCGTGTACGAGATGCCGATTACCTGGCCTTGCTCATTGATTGCCATGCCATAGGCGTTGGTCCCGGTGCCCAGAGTACCCAAGTCCCGCATCACTCCGTTCTGCCAAAGAAACGCCCTCGACCGATATGGTGTGACGGGATTGTAATTGTTATAAAGGTTGGACCACAAAAACAACGAATCGGGATCGTAAACCGTGTTCAGGGCCCATCCCACCACTTGTCCGCTGCTATTGACGGCTTGGGCCCCACTCTCGTATCCCCCTTCGGGCAATGTCCCAAGATCGATGATTTTGCCGTCGCGCCACAGAACGGCACGGTCCTCCGGGAAACCAGGGTTCAGAGGGTCGGTCTCGCCGTTCTGCGAGGTCCCAGCGACCAGGCCGTTCGCGCTGATCCAACTCGTAGCGCTGCTCGCGCCGCCGGGGAGTACTCCGAGATCCGTGATAACGCCATTCTGCAATCGAAACGCGTGAGCGACGTAGCAATTCCCGTCGAAGCAAAAGTTCGTTTGATATTCGTTGCTGGAGAACTGATACGGATCCTGCATGGAGGTATCCGCCCAGCCCGTGAGCGTCCCCGCGCTGTTTAGGTCTTGGACAGATAAAAATCCGGCATACTCGAAGCCATTTATCCGACTCCCGGGCCCGCCAAACGTTGCAGGTTCGATAAGTTTGTAATGATGGTGCTTCGATTGGTTCTGTGGTTGGCTCTCCTGCGCTGTCGAGCTAATCGGCAACGCTAGCGCAGCGCACAAACTTAGCCCGATCAAGAGGGCATTCGGGTTCTTCCTCATAATTTCCTCCTTGGATCCTTTCGTTGTTGCGAGCCGTTGATTAAGCTTGCCGCGCCCATCAATCGCCGAGAGTCAGAGGCATCCCGGGTGTCCAGGATGTTCGCCGACTAATCTCTCTACTCACTCATGCGCAAATCAGGAGCGAAAGTGATCATATCGGGACGGTTCTTTCTGGCATCTGGGACCGGGGGCAGTTCAACGATAGGCACGGCAGTGTATAATCCGGCCACGACTCAAGGTCAGCATTATCAAGACGCGAGCTATGTCTGCCACACACGAAGTGACGCGATTGCTTGCCGAATGGGCGAAGGGTAACCAAGGCGCCCTCGATAACCTCACACCACTTGTCTACAAGGAGCTGCGTCAACTGGCGGCCGGCTACCTGCGGAAGGAACGTCAGGGGCACACGTTGCAACCAACGGCGCTCGTTCATGAAGCCTACCTGCGACTCGTTGATCAGGGCAGCCCCAATTGGCAGAACCGATCGCATTTCTTCGGAGTAGCTGCGCGCCTGATGCGTCAGATCCTGGTGGACCACGCACGGCGGAGGCAAGCCGGCAAGCGAGCAGGGAGCCGAGTCAAAGTGTCACTAGAAGATACGATTAGTTTTCGACAGGAGCGCAGTCGAGACCTCGTAGCCCTCGACACTGGACTCGACTCGCTGGAAAAGATCGATCCGCGGAAATGCAGGGCCGTGGAGCTCCGCTATTTCGGCGGGCTTTCGATGGAGGAGATCGCCCAGACGCTGGACGTCTCAGCCGTTACCGTGCGGCGTGATTTGAGGATGGCGGAAGCGTGGCTTCACCGCGAAATGCAGAACGCGTAGGTGTCACTTGACCCCGGAACGCTGGGCGCAGATTGAGGAGTTGTTCCATCGCGCTTCGGAGTGTGAGCCGAAGCACCGCACAACCTTGCTAGCTGAAGTGTGCAGCGGTGATGCGGAATTGCGGCGGGAAGTCGAGGCGCTGCTCTCTAGCCAAGAAAGCGCGGGCGATCATCTGAAAGCTGCCGTGGGCGTGGGACTCGATACCATCGGGTTTCCATTGGTAGGAGAGACCATCTCGCATTACCGCGTCCTCTCTGGTCTTGGCGAAGGTGGCATGGGCCTGGTGTACCGCGCAGAGGACATCAAGCTGAGCCGCAGGGTGGCGCTGAAATTCCTGCCCGAAGATTCCGCAAGTGATCCGGCGGCGCTGGGGCGCTTCGAACGCGAAGCACGCTCCGCCTCCGCGCTGGAGCATCCCAACATTTGCCCCATTTACGAATTCGAAGAGCACAAAGGCCGGCCCTTCATCGTGATGCAGTTGTTGGAAGGACAGACACTGCGGGAATTAATCGCCGCAACAAGTCCGGGCAAGTCGCCATTGGGAATCGAGAATTTGCTTTATCTCGCCATTCAGATTTTGGATGGATTAGACGCGGCCCACCAAAAAGGAATCATCCACCGCGACATCAAGCCTGCGAATATTTTCGTGACCAAACAAGGCCACGCCAAGATCTTGGACTTCGGGTTGGCGAAACTCGCGCCGACCTCCAACACCGTGAGGGACATTTCGAGACCAGAGTTCACGAGGGGTGTCGAGGGAGAACAATCCCTAGCCGGCGTCCTATCAGGCACAACTCCCGATCCATTTCTCAGCCGGACGGGGGTGGGCATGGGAACGGCAGGTTACATGTCGCCGGAGCAGGCACGCGGCGAGAATTTAGATGCTCGGACGGATCTATTTTCGTTTGGCCTCGTGCTGTATGAGATGGCGACGGGGCGACGCGCATTCAAGGGTGACACAGGACCGGTCCTACGTGACGCTATCCTGAACCACTTACCTACCCCGCCGTCTCAATCGAGATTTTCTGGCCGGTAAGCGCGACGAAACAAGTTTTCGCCGGCGTGGAGAAGAATCAATTTCTTCAAATCAAGGAGCTTGACAGAAACTATACGAGGCTCGACCGCAAGCCGGTCCGTTGGGGTGGCTCACAAACTAACCTGGCAGTCGTTTCCCGGCCAGCATCCGAAAATGCGGTGTCAAGACAATGACGGGCGCGAGACCGGGATCTGTGCGCGTCAAGCTGGTGCTGCTCCTGGCACTGGCGATCCTGCTCTTCGCGCGGCAGGGACACGCTGCGCAAAGCTATGCGGCGCGAGGTTTGGTGTTGAAGGTCGACAAGCCGCACCGGTCCCTACTGGTTTCTTGCGAGAGGATTCCCGATTACATGGGCGCGATGGTGATGCCCTTCTCTGTGCGCGACTCCGCTGAGCTGAATGGTCTGGACGCCGGTACGATGATTGAATTTACCGTGGTTGTTGATCAGACGTCTTCCTATATTAAGGCCATTCGCATCCATCATTACGAAAGCGTCGAAGCAGATCCGCTGGGCGCCCGGCGCCTGAAGCTCATGGCGAGCCTCGCCGATCCCTCGTCGGAGCAACCTGAAATTAAGATCGGCGATTCGGTGCCCGATTTTTCTCTGATCGACCAGAATCATCAAGACGTGTCGCTGTCTCAATTCCGCGGGAAGGTTGTGGCGTTGACTTTCACCTACACGCATTGCGTGCTTCCCAATTTCTGTTTCCGGATCGCGAACAACTTTCGCCAATTGCAGAAGCGCTTCGAGGACCAGTTGGGCCGAAACTTGATATTCATGACCATCACCTTCGATCCCGCGCACGACACACCGGAGGTCATGGCCAAGTACGGCGAGACCTGGAATGCGGATTCAAAAGGCTGGCGCCTGCTCACCGGATCTCCGTCCGCAATTGAGAAGGTCAGCGGGCAATTCGGCGTGGGTTACTGGGCTGACGAAGGCGTGATGATCCACTCTCTGCATACCGTAATTGTCAACCGCGATGGGACTTTGGCCGCAAACCTTGAAGGGAACGAATTCAGCGCAAATGAACTCGGCGACTTGGTCCAAACCGTGCTCGTTCGCCCCC
>Ga0070761_10001170_pt1 | contig 16502 bp, 9 predicted proteins | sample HubBroMetageREF1_FD_66724 | JGI IMG/M metagenome (GOLD analysis project Ga0070761, IMG submission 66724) | Reference soil microbial communities from the Hubbard Brook experimental Forest, New Hampshire, USA - Hubbard Brook CCASE Soil... | ecosystem: Environmental > Terrestrial > Soil > Temperate... | reverse complement strand
CCCAGGCTGTAGGTGTCAGCGACCGCGATGCGCACGATAGGATGTCCAGCTTTCTCCAGCGCGGCGACCTTGGCATCCTGGGCCGCGTCGGGCGCGCCTTCCAGTCGAAGGTAGGCAAAGATGCGGTCATTATTATTAGCATCGCCGTAAGCTTCCGGCGCGCCGATGGCTTCGCGGTCGATGGGGATGATGCCCTTGCCGAGCTTGCCGGTGGATTCTGCAATTAACTGCTCGAGCCACGCGCCCAAGTCGGAGATTCCAGGCGAAGTGATGAGCGTAATTTTGTCGTGACCAAACTTTGCAGCGGTGCCCATGATCAGGCCGAGCATCACTCCCGGATTTTGTTCTACGGGAGTGGAGGGCTTACAGGCTTCGACCATTTCCTTCGTACGCTGGAGGAACTTGCTGGTGTCGAGACCCATGGCCGCGGCGGGAACCATGCCAAAGTTCGAGAGCGCGGAGTAGCGTCCACCGATGGACGGCACTCCGTAGAAAATGTGGCGGAAGCGGTCGCGCTCGGCCACCTGCTGCATCTTGGAGCCGGGGTCGGTGATGGCGATGAAGTGGCTGCCAGTTTTGTCTTTATCGTTGCCATTGCCAATCGTCTGCTGCACGCGCTCGAAGAAATATTGCTTGTAGATGTTGGGCTCGAGGGTGCCGCCGGATTTGCTGGAAACGATGAAGAGCGTTTTAGCGAGGTTGATCTTTTTTTCTACGCTACGGATCTGCGCCGGGTCGGTCGAGTCGAGGATGTGCAGACGCGGGAAGCCGGGTGTTTGCGGGTACGTCAGCGAGAGCACTTCCGGACACAGGCTTGATCCGCCCATGCCGAGCAGCAGAATGTCGGAGAATCCGGCGCTTTTGACCTCGTCGGCGAGGGCTTTTAGCTTCGCGGCGTTGGCCAGTTGTTCGTCGGTGATGCCGAGCCAACCCAGCCAGTTGGCTTCGTCATCGCTGGTCCAGAGCGAGGCGTCGCCTTGCCAGAGACGTCTTACTTTGCCCGATGCGCGCCAGTCGTTAAGGTTTTTTTTTACGGCGGCGTCGAGATCGACCGGGAGCGACGCGCTCTGGGAATTGATCTGGGGCTTGCTTGATTGCTTGGTATTTTTTTCGACCGCGGCCAGCAGCGTATCGAACGCGTCGGCGAATAATTTCACACCGTCGGCGGTCAGCTTGTCGGTGACATCTTTCATGACGATGCCAACGCCGGCCAGATCGGCCATCGTTTTGCGTGCGCCACCCACGTCTTCGGTCAGACTCTGGCGCGGCTTGCCGTGATCGCGGAAAGCATCGAGCGTTGCCGGAGGAACGGTGTTGACGGTGTCGGGACCGATCAATTCCTCGATGTAGAGCACGTCGCGATAATTCGGATTCTTGGTGCTGGTGCTTGCCCAGAGCACGCGCTGCGTCTGCGCGCCCTTGGCGGCCAGCGTTTTCCAGCGCGGAGAGGAAAAAATTCGCTGGTAGGCTTCGTAGGTCAGCTTACCGTTGGCGATTGCCACCTTTCCGAGAATGCTCTGCAATTTCGCCTTTCGGGCTGCGTCCGTTTCTTTTTTCAGTTGGTCGCCAACGAGCGAGTCCGCCAGCGAGTCGATGCGGCTGATGAAGAAGCTGGCCACGCTCGCAACCTTACTCACATCGCCGCCGCCGGCAGCGAACTTCTCCACTCCGTCAATGAACGCTGCGGCTACTTCTTCATACACTTCCTGCGCGAAGAGCAGCGTCACATTGACGTTGATGCCTTCGCTGATCAGTTGGCGAAACGCGGGAATGCCTTCGAGTGTGCCGGGCACTTTGATCATCACGTTTTCGCGAGCCACGCTTTTCCACAGGCGCCGCGCCTCGGCGAGCGTGCCGTTGGTATCGTGTGCGAGGTAAGGAGAAACTTCGAGGCTCACGTAGCCATCGCGCTTTTTCGTGCTGCGGTAGACGGGAGCGAGTAAGTCGGCCGCGTCTTGTATGTCGCGAATCGCCAGCAGTTCGTAGCGACCCTTGGCGTCGAGGTCGGCTCGGCCGGCGAGTGAGTCGAGAAAATCCTGATACTGAGTCGAGCCGGCAATCGCCTTCTCGAAAATCGCGGGATTCGACGTCATGCCGCGCAGCCCGTCTTCTGTGATCAGGCGCTGCAGTTCGCCGTCCTGCAGCAGGTCGCGGCGGATGTAATCGAGCCAGATGGATTGGCCGAAAGTCTGAAGCTGGGTGAGAGGATTGGCGGCTTTTGCGGTTTCAAGCGTGCCCACTGGATTCATAACATCTCCTAAAAAAATCCTGGTAGAGACACGGCGTGCCGCGTCCCCCTCCACGAATGCTTGGCGGCGTCCCAAGAGACGGGGCAAGCCCCGTCTCTACCCAAGCAGCTCTCGCGCTGCCTGGATGATTGCTTCGGTTGTGAAGCCGAACTTCTTCTGCAAATCCTTGAGCGGCGCGGACGCTCCAAAAGTGCGCATGCCTAGGATGCGGCCTTTCTGTCCTGTGTATTGCGCCCATCCGAAGGTCGAAGCCATCTCGACTGCGACTCGAGCGGTGACTTCGGGTGGAAGCACCTCGTCACGGTAACTCTGGTCTTGATGTTGGAACAAGTCCCACGAAGGCATGCTGACGACGCGCGCGCGGATGCCTTCGGCTTTCAGTTTCTCGTAGGCGTCGATGCAGAGGTAGACCTCGCTGCCGGTGGCCATAAGAATGACCTGCGGCTTGCCGCCTTCAGCGTCGGCCAGGATATAGGCACCACGAGCCAAGCCGGCGGCGGACGCGTATTTCGTGCGGTCGAAGGTCGGCACGGCCTGCCGCGTCAGGATCAGCGCCACCGGCTCCTTCGACTGCTTCATGATGACTTTCCACGCTTCGACCACTTCGCCGGCATCGGCGGGACGCAGCGTCATCAGTCCCGGAACTGCCCGCAGCGTGATCAGTTGCTCGATCGGCTGGTGAGTCGGTCCGTCTTCGCCGACGCCGATGGAATCGTGGGTGAAGATCCAGATGGACGGAACCTCCATGACGGACGAGAGGCGGATCGGCATCTTCATATAGTCGCTGAAGATGAGGAAGGTCGAACCGTAGGCGCGAATTTTCGACAGCACCATGCCGTTTACGATCGCGCCCATCGCGTGCTCGCGAATGCCGAAGTGGAAGTTGCGCGCGTTGTAATTGCCCGCTTCAAAATCGCCGGCGGTGTCGAAGGTGAGCCGGGTTTTGGTCGATGGATACAGATCGGCTGAGCCGCCCATCAGCCAAGGATGATTTTTCGCAATCGCGTTCAGCACCTTCGCGGATGAGTCGCGAGTTGCGAGCCCCTTGGGATCGGGCGCGAAGGTCGGGAGTTCCTTGTCCCAACTCTCCGCCGGCTGGTAGCGCTTCATGCGTTCGTATTGCGCCGCTAAATCGGGATGCTGCTTGCTGTAAGCGCTGAACAGCGCGTTCCACTGGCCGCTCAGCTGCTTCCCGCGTTTCCCCAGGACGTCGCGGAAATGCTCACGCACGCCGTCTGGCACCAGGAATTTGGCGTCTTCGGGCCACCCATAGAAGCGCTTGGTCAGCTTTACTTCTTCTTCGCCGAGCGCCTCGCCATGGGCTTCTTTTGTGTCCTGCCGGTTTGGCGAGCCGTAGCCGATGTGGCTGTCCACGATGATCAGCTTCGGACGATCCTTAACGCCGAGCGCATGGGTATAAGCGTCCGCGAGCGCCACCAGATCGTTGGCATCGTGCAGGTGCTGAACATCCCAGCCATAAGCGGCGAACCGGGCGGCCACATTTTCGTCGTAGGCGAGATCGGTATTGCCCTCGATGGTGATGTGGTTGTTGTCGTAAATCCAGCACAGGTTCGAAAGCCTCAGATGCCCGGCGACCGATGCGGCTTCCGAGGAAATACCTTCCATCATGTCGCCGTCGCCGCAAAACACCCACATGTTGTAGTTGAACAGCTCGAATCCCGGACGATTGAAATGCTCCGCCAGCCAGCGCTCGGCGATTGCCATGCCGACACTATTGGCGACGCCCTGACCAAGTGGGCCGGTGGTCGTTTCAACACCCGAGGTCAAACCGTATTCGGGATGCCCGGGCGTTTTGCTGCCGATTTGCCGGAAATTCTTGATCTCGTCGAGCGACAGGGCGGGCGTCGAAAGAACTTTGCCGTCGGGACTGACGTCGCGTAGGCCCGCCAGATGGATCAGGGAATACAGCAGCATGGAGGCGTGGCCATTGGAGAGAACGAAACGGTCGCGGTTCGGCCAGACGGGATCTTCCGGGTCATAGCGCAGAAACTGCTGCCACAGACAGTAGGCCACCGGAGCCAACGCCATCGGCGTCCCGGGATGGCCCGAGTTCGCCTTCTGGACTGCGTCCATCGAAAGCGTGCGAATCGTGTTGATGCACAACTGATCGAGCTGGGTACCGGTGGCGACAGACTGGTCACTGACGGCCATCAATTCTCTCCTCGGAATTTGGCTTGCACTGCCCCACTGCCAAATTGGATGAAATCAGCGCCTAATGGATACACCCACGCTGACCGCCTCCAGTTTACATCGTGATCAGGAAACAAGACGAGGCACAAAAAGGACTGCTGACAATTTTACACCGAGAACGGTTGACTCGTTGACATCGGGGGAGGTGACGTAGCGGCTCAGTTTGGAAGAAGCATTCCCCCAGGCGGCGAAAGCCGCTACTGACTGTGTGGCTGTTACGGCACGACTGAAGTCGTGCCCTTTCAAAACAAATCGAAACTGAGCCACAACCGTAGATGGCGCTGACTTCTGCAAGGCAAAACGACGATATTCAGGTGAGAAAAGTTTTATTCTGGCTGGTCCTGTGTTGCAGGGTGGACGCCAGTTGGTCCACGTCTACGGCGGAAATATTCATTACGTCTGGGTCAAGCATGGGGATGCGGTTGCTACCGACGGCGTCGCGCCGTACTTGGATCAGCAAAGCCTGCAGCGCCTGGGCGTCGTATTTTTGCGGGGTCAGGCGGATCAGTTCCTGAAGCGCTGATCCGAGCGACAGGCGTTCGCGGTAGGGACGCTCGCTGGTCATGGCGTCAAAGGATTCGGCCAGGGCCACGATCCGCACCGGTTGCGGTATCTCGTTCCCATGCAAGCCGTCGGGGTATCCGGACCCGTCTGAGCGCTCGTGGTGCCAACGTACGATTTCCGGAATCTGCGGCCAGGGAAACTGGACCTGGCTGACGATCTGATGCCCAACGACGGTGTGGTCGCGCATCTCGCGGGATTCCTCGGGGTCGAGCTGCGCAGCTTTTTCCAACAGCCGCTTATCGACGGCAACCATGCCAATGTCGTGCAGATAAGCCGCCGAGCGAAGGGCCGCGACAGCGGTCGGGTCCATCCCCAGCGCCTCGCCGATTGCCTGCGAGTACCGGCCCACGCGCAATGAGTGTCCATGAATATTGATGTGTTTCACGTCGATAGCGGTGGCGAAAGCTTCGAGTGCGTTGTCGTAGAAGCCGTGCAGCGAGGCCAGCAGCCGCAGGTTTTCCGAGACCCGTTGGGCCAGCGTCTGACCGAGAGTGTGATTCTGAATGGCCAGGGCTACGTAGTGGCTCAGCATTTCAAAAGCATCGAGCGCATCTTCTTCATACAAGCCTTCGCCGGGCCGGCGTCCGAGGACGATCGCTCCGACCAGCTTTCCCCGGACTTTCAGTGGGCAAATGCACTTGAACAGTTCGGGAGCGACGTTGCCGTTCGAGCTGAGAAAGACATCGTAGGTGGAACGGTTGAGCAGCACCGGGCCGGCGGCCGCGGTCAGGGTGTGTACGTGGCGGGGAAGCAGGGGAATCAGCGACGGCTCGGGCAGCAGCGCGAAGCCTTGCGCGTCGACCGAGGTCAGCAAGGAGGGCCGTTCGCCGAAGGAAAAAAGGACAGCCTCACGCGCACCGGCCGCCTCCATTACGGCGGTCAGCATGGTGCGAGCGGTTTGGTGGAAGTCGCGGTCCGCCGTAAGTTCGGGCCCCAAATCCGCTAGCGCTTCGACTGTTCTTAAAAGCTTCTTGAGATTGGTTCCCTGCAATGCCTCTTGCGGAGGTGAATGCGAGAAACCAGAGCCCCATCAGGTTAGCATCGCCCCGCGACCGGTTTGTTGGTTAGTTTGGTGCAAGGAAGGCATCGGGTGATCGGGAGATTGGGCCATCGATCGGGCAACTGAGGATCGGTAATTCGCGGGGAACGATGCCCCGACGGTCCAGTACCGGATCAGAATTTCAGGAAGTACACGAAAGGGCACCACAGCATCACTTTCCTTGACACGCGCGCGGTGTTGGCTCATACTTCGGCCAAATCGCCCGCGCCGCTTGTGTTTTGGCGTGTTGTATCCGGCAGTTTACCGGAGAGGAATCTGTGGTTGTGCCTCAATCCAAGCCGTTTCGCTCCGGGAAAATACTCAACCCTCTGGATCGCGATGCTTCGCCGGAAACTTCCTCCAATCGCTCCAGCAGCATGTCTGGCAATCTGGAGCAGAGCGCTGCCCTATCGTCGCTGAAGGAGCTGATCGCAGCGGGTGACCACCGCCTGGAAACGATTCTCGGGACCATCACAGACGCCGCCCAACAGCTGACGGGCGCCTCCGGAGCCGCGCTGGCGATGTGGAAGAACGGCGCCATGGTGTGCCGCGCGCGGAGTGGCAACCCGGCTCCAGCTCTGGGTGCGCGGTTAAGTGCGGAGACGGGAATCTCAGGAGAGTGTTTGCGCAGCGGTAAGGTTCAGAATTGCACCGATACTGAAAACGATCCGCTCGTTGATATGGAGGTCTGCCGCTGCCTCGGTTTGCGTTCGATGGCCGTTTTGCCGATTCTGGGCTGGCGCGGGATCAACGGAATTCTCGAGGTTTTTTCCACCAACCCCTCCGCCTTCAGCGAACAGCACATTGCTCTACTTCAGCAACTGGCGGCACTTGCGGAACGGGCGCGCGCCGCGCAACCGCATGGTGCATCGTCGGTCGCGCCGAAACCTTCGTCTGCGCGGGAGAAGCCGCAACCCTCTGGCCTGCTGCCGGCCTCGGATCGTTTCGGGGACGTGGTGCTCGCTTCCCTGGGCAGCAGATCGCGACCATTTGTCTTAGGCGCTGGCGGCCTGGTGGCGATCGCGCTGCTTGCCTTGGTGATCTGGCTTGGGTGGAGCGGTCCGGAGGAGACGGATGGGAAGGCGCACGCGGCGCCGCCAGCTTCCCTCAATGTTGCGACCGTGAACACCGCGCCGGCACATCCCCCCGACAATGACCCGGTCTGGAAGGCAAATCCTGGAGGCGAATTCCTGTTTCCATCGCGCGCAAAACCTTCAGCCGGAGCTCCGGTGAAGTTCGCCTCAAAAGTGGACATGGTCGCGAAAAAGAAGAGTCGGGCGGATCGATCTCTCTTGCTCGCCGACGTGGCGGCCGACGGTGTCGTCCGACAGGATGCTCCGGGCTCGCGGATTGGATCGCCCTCCGATGCAACTTCCGCGGCCGAGTTGTCGTTGCCCGGATCTGCTGCGCCGGTGTCGCGAGCAGTTTCAGGTGGTCAACTCGTGCACCGTGTTGAGCCGGTTTATCCCGCCGAGGCTCTTTTGCTGCGACTGGAGGGCACGGTCATTCTGGCCGCAACGGTGATGGAGGATGGAACCGTGGGCGACGTCAAAGTCGTCGAAGGCTTGCCTGAGTTGACCCCCGCGGCCGTGGATGCGGCGAAGCAGCAGCGGTATGAACCTTTTGAACTCGACGGAAAACCGGTGAAGAACGAGATCGCGATCAGCATTGACTTCAAAATCCCCGAAGCAAATCATTGAGACTCACTGAGTCATTTGAACGTTGAATTGAGCGGAAAGTCCGACCTTCAATGCCTAGACTTAATGATTCAATGGCTCAATCATTTACACGCCTACCGGGAAGGGCTTGGTGTGGGTTTCTGAACCTACCGAGAGTCCGGCGAACCGGCCTTGCAGCAGCGACATCAGCCCGGTGACCCAGTAACCGATCACGAACAACAACAGGAAGGGAACGGTAAAGTAATTCTCGTTGTCGATGGCGTAATAGACCGCGAGCGCGAAATAAGTTCCAATGAGGAGTTCAACCCACGGAACCCATCCCAGGCGCTTGCGGTATTTTTTCGCGCCGACTTTGTCCTGCTTCGATTCGACGCGATACTTGGGAGTGCGGGCAAAGGCGGTCTGCTTTCCGACCAGCGCTTCTAGCACGGCAATCGTATTGGTGATCGTCAGCCCGATGCCCAGGGACATCAATAGGGGCAGGTAGAGCAGCGATCGCAGCCAGCTTTTTGGAAACAGTTCCTTCTGCGAGACCAGATAGAAGCTGGAAATAGAGAACGTCGACGCCATGAACAGGGGAAGGTCGATGTAGAGCATCTGGAACCATCCCTGATAGAAGCGAATGATCATGGCGGGCATCAGCAGAACCGAGAGCACGATCATCAGCGGATAGCTGAGGTTGGCCGTCAGGTGATACACGGCTTCGATTTTCTGGTGCCGCGATACGTCGCTCTTCAACACCTGCGGAAGTATTTTCTTCGAGACCTGGATCAACCCTTTGGCCCAACGCGCTTGCTGCGTCTTGAATGCGGTCATCTCCACCGGCAACTCGGCTGGACATTCGACGTCCTGCAGATACACGAATTTCCATCCCTTGAGCTGGGCGCGATAGGAGAGGTCGGTGTCTTCGGTGAGCGTGTCATGCTCCCAGCCGCCGGCTTCGTCGATCGCACTGCGCCGCCACACGCCGGCGGTGCCGTTGAAGTTAAAGAAAACGCCACTGCGTGCGCGTCCCGAGTGCTCCAGCACGAAATGACCGTCGAGCAGAATGGCTTCGACTTGCGTCAGTAGCGAGTAGTTGCGGTTGATGTGCGTCCAGCGCGTCTGCACCATGCCGACCTTGGGATCGGTGAAGTGATGGATGCACTTCAGCAGAAAGTCGGGGGGCGGAACAAAATCCGCGTCAAAGATGGCCACGAATTCGCCCTTTGCCGTCCTTAATCCCGCTTCCAGCGCGCCTGCCTTGAAGCCTTCACGATTCTCGCGATGGATGTACGTGACCCGATGCCCGAGCGCCGCATAGCGATCGACCAGGATTCGAGCGACCTCCACGGTTTCGTCGGTCGAGTCGTCGAGCAGCTGGATATCGAGCTTTTCTTTTGGATAGTCGAGCCGGCAGACGGCATCGAGCAAGCGGTCCACGACATATTGCTCGTTAAAGATGGGCAACTGAACGGTGACGCGCGGCAGCATGTCGATCTGGAAATGTCCCTTGGGTTCCGTGGTCTTGTTCTTTTTGTGCTTGTAATAAAGGTAGACCAGCCAGTAGCGGTGCGCGCCGTATGCCGCCAGGATGATCAGCACGACGAAATAAGGAATCAGCAGAGCCAGATCGAAGGCATTGACCTGATAAAGTCCCTGGAAAGTCTTGTCCAGAAAATGCTGGCGAAAGTAGGGCCCCAAGCCCCTGGAAACCAAAATAACGACCAAGGCCAGCCGGTCCAGCGGGGAAGAAGTGAGCGTTAAAGCCATGAACTCGACAGGACCATTAAGGAAAGAGAACAGTCCAGGTATTGTACCTGATTGGTCGTCGGTCGCTAGTCGTTCGTCGTTGACGACGATCGACTAACGACCATTTACCGCCACTCCTCACCCACTGGACTTAGCTTCATCTCGACCTGCTGATGAGAGCCTTCCTCTACTTTCACCGCCGTACCGTTCGCTTCCTGGGACTTCAGAAAGTCGGGGTCGCGCCAGACTCCGTCCTCGAGGTCCTGCCAGGCAGACAGCGTGTAGCTGCCGGGCGCCACGCCGCGAATGATAAAGCGGCCATGCTGATCGGTGGATCCATTTCCGAAGCGATCAGGAAGCTTGCGGAATTTCTGCTCCGGAACTGCTACCACCGTGGCATCGGCTACCGGATACTCGTGATCCACATCTTTTTCCTTTTCAACGACCACCCCCTCGATCGTGCCTCCACTGGTGCTTACCAGAAGCTCAAGCGTGGCCGGTCCGCTTGCCGTGAATCCGGTTGCGATGTCTCGTCCGCCCAGCGTCACCGATTTAAGGAAGAAGCCCTGGCCGTTACCTCCGTACACCTGCACGATGTAGTTGCCGGGGTTGACGTTTTTCCATTCGAAGTTACCGGACCGGTCCACGGGCGCGTTGGCTCCAAAAAACTCTGGTGACATGAAGAAGCCGGGGTCTTCCGGCAATTCGGCCTGACGCAGATTTGCCGCGTATTGTGTTAGGTCTCCTCCACCGTTCTCCATGCGGAGATGACCGGAGATTGCGAAAGCAGGCTGGACAACCATTTTCACCGCTTCGAGGTCGGCGGCAACGACGCTGATCTCTTGCCGCGCAGTGAGCGATTGCGAATCCGTGCCGGCCGTTGCCTTCAACAGATACGATCCCGGACCGATCCCACGCAGTTCGAACTGGCCGTCCGGTCCTACGTCATTGTCCGCATGGATGGAATCGCCCGCCTTGGCAACCAGCTCCACGACAGGTTTCTGGCCAGGCGCGACACCCGCAACAACTCCGCGGACCCGATAGGTTCTGGCCGGCACCAGCGTGAAGTTAACCGGCATTTCATCGCCGGCCTTCAGCATCATAGCCGAGGCCTGCATGGCATCGTAGGTTCCCGGGTAGTAGGTGGTGAGGTAGCGTGTATCGGGCTGGGTGTCGCTCGGGTTGTCGGCGCGCGGCGATTTTTCCTTCTGCCGTTCATAATCGCGGAAATCCGGAGGCGGCATGGCCACGATCCAATACTGGCCCGGGAACAAGCCGGAGAGCCGGTATTCGCCGAGATCGTTCGTGGCCACGGTCGCGGCGCCTTCCCGCACCGTCTTCCCTGGTTTTTTCCTTTGCGCCACAACTCTGACCTCGGCCATCGGGTCGCCATCTTCGTCGGTGACGCGCCCGCTGACGATGGCGGTTGGCAGCATTCGAAAGAGCAGATCCTCCAGCGATTGCCCGGCCTGAACGGTCACAACGTTGACGTCGGACTTGAGCCCCCGCCCATTGACTCCGACAAAGCCGGTTCTCTCGAGGAAGATGCGGTAACGTCCGGGCACGACGTTCTCGATATGAAAATGGCCGTCGGCGTCGGTCGAGCCGGTGTAGGTCTCACCCTGTACTTCCGCGATGACCTGCACCAGCACTTTTTTGAGCGGCCGGCTGCCCGGCTCCTGCACCACGGTGCCTGCGATGGCGGATGGCTTGGGCGCGGGCACGGACTCCTGCGCGCTGGCCAGCAGCACGGCGCTGAGCAGGAAGATGGCGAGGGCGAATGGGCGGTTCATGAGATTGCTAATTTCTTACCGCGGCCAGCCGAGAACTTGACCACAGGGGGCACAGGGTTTCACCGGGGAGTTTGCTGTCCTCTGTGATTCACTGTGCCCCTGTGGTTAAGCATTTTCTCGCTACGGCGAGCAAATCAGTTGAGGAAATATTGCCGGTACAACGTATCCCGTTGAGCCGGCCGGAAGCCTGCATCGCGTATGATGCGCCGCAACTCTTCTTCGGTTGTGCAATTGGTCACGCCCGCGGCGCGCACGACGTTTTCCTCGAGCATCACCGAGCCCACGTCGTTTCCGCCGAAGCGCAAGCCCATCTGGCAGACTTTCAATCCTTGCGTCACCCAGCTGGACTGCACGTTCAGGAAATTCGAAAGATAGAGCCGCGAAATCGCCAGCACTTTCAAATATTCAACCGCTGTGGCCTCATCCCAGCGGCGTCCGCCCAGCGCGGTGTTGGCAGGTTGGAAACTCCACGGGATGAAGGCGGTGAACCCGCCCGTCTCCTGCTGCAAATCGTAGAGACACTGGAAGTGGTTGATGCGGTGTTCGATGGACTCGCCGACGCCAAACATCATGGTCGCAGTCGTGCGCATGCCGAGTTGGTGCGCGGTGCGATGCACCAGCAGCCAATCTGCTGTCAGGCATTTCAAGCGCGCGATTTTGTAGCGGACTTCGTCGTCGAGAATCTCAGCGCCGCCGCCCGGGATCGAATCCAGGCCTGAGTCGCGCAGGCGCGCAATCGTGTCGCGCACGCTGAGATTGCTGTATTCGGCGATAGCCAGAATCTCCGAGGCGGAATAGCAGTGCAGATGAACTTTCGGAAAGCGCTGCTTGATGCCGCTGAGCATCTTTTCGTGCCAGTCGATCTTGAGATCGGGATGCAGGCCTCCCTGCATCAGCACTCCGGTGCCTCCGAGTTCCACGGTCTCGCGAATTTTCTCGTAGATGGTGTCGAAGTCGAGGATGTAGCCTTCCGCAGCCGCTGGCCCTTTCAGCGGACGATAAAACGCGCAGAAGGTGCAATATTCCGTGCAGAAGTTGGTGTAATTAATGTTGCGGTCGATGATGTACGTCACGGTGCCTTCGGGATGGAGCTTGCGGCGGACTGCGTCCGCCTCCATGCCAATCCCGATCAAGTCATCGGACCGGAACATCTCCAGCGCTTGGTGTTTGGTCAGCGACATCCTCTTCACCCCAGGGTCATAACCATTTTAGCTGCAGACAGCATGGGGAAGCGAGTTTGACTCAGCTAGGGACAACCGCCCTAGGCTGTCCAGCAGGCCAAGCCCCGCCATCCTTTACTCGTCTAAGGTTCAAGGAACGAAACGCCCGGCCAGCTGCGCTCGTCAGGACAGCCCAGGTGGCTGTCCCTAGGTGTCGCTAAGCCGTCCGACGACGAACTTGTGGACTCGGCTGGGAGGCTTTGGGACGCTCGCCTTTCTGCCTGCGTTTGTACTCGTACAGTCCGTATAGCGCGCCCAGCAGCGAGAACGCGATCAGAGCGATCAACACGGGCCAGTAATAAAGGGCAAAGAGCCGCACGATGTGCCGTCCGTAATGGAACCCGAGATAGGCCAGGATGGTGAACCGAAGGCCGCGCCCCACGGCCAGGGCGGTCAGAAACTTCCTGGTGGGATATTGCATGGCGCCGGCGGCCAAAAGCATGGGCACGATGGGAAACGGCGGCGGAAGTATCGCCGGGATCGCGACTGCCGCGAAGCCCCAGCGTTCAAAAATCGCGTAGAGCTTCTTGGTCGTCCTCTTCGAAAATTTTTTTTCCAGGGTCTTTTCTCCACCTTTGCGAGCCATGCGGTAGGTGAGGTAGCCGCCGATGAGCGCTCCCGCGGTTGCCATGATCGCGTAGTAAATCCACAGGCTGGGACGATGGGCGGCGAGCAGGACGGTGACGACGTCGGTGCTGCCGGGTAGAGGGATGACCGAGTTGTCGACCAAGCCGAGCAAAATCAGGCTGGGACCGCCGAGATGGATGAGCCATCGCAGGGTGCTCTTTTTCGACGCGAGCAAGAGGATCGCCAGCAAGTGCATCTTCTCTATTGGAGCACGAATTGGGGCGCACGACGCAGGTTTAAAAAGCAGCTCTACTGAGACCATCCGATGTTTACCCAGACCTGGTCAAAATTGTGGCGCCGGCATCTTTCCGGCTGTCCCCAAGGCGGGGTCGCGCCCGCCGGACAGCCGCCGAGGCGGCGGCGCTACAGTCAGGTCTCGCCTCACGCGGCCGTTCGCAAACTGGCTCGTAACCGGAGCAGAACCGACGCTAGGGCTGCCGTCGCAACCAGCCAGATGGCAAGCACCGAATTTACCACCCAGCCCGGCACTGCCCCAACGCGGCGCAACAGAAACGGCAGAAAATTCCACGTCGTGATGTGAACAGAATCCCACGGATCCCAGTGCATGGCCTCCGTGTTCAAACCCCAGGCATCCATCTTGCCCAAAGCGAAGGCGGCGATGTTCTTGAAACGCAGAGCCACGACAAACGTCGGATGTCCGAACGTCTCCATCTGGTAGATTTCCAGCGGCAACCAGAAGGCCAACGATGCCAACTGAATCACCAGGCTGATTGCGATCAGCGCGCATCCGGCGCAGCAGATCGATCTTCCTAGGTGCTCCCGATAACGCATGAGCAGCGGCACGGCAACGAGCGCCACCAGTTCAGCCGAGGTCGAAACATAGCGGTCGCCCCAAGCGAAGTCGCCGCTCCAGTAGGTGTACCTAGCGTAAAAGCAGATGTAGGCCAACAACAGAAGAAGAGACGTCGCGCCATATGCCCGTACCTCTGGAGTCAGGCGCTTCCACAGCCAGGCCAGAAGGAAGATGGCGAGCACGAGAAGAGGATCGAAGAGAAAGATTGACTTCTCAGGCCGGAATAGCGCGCCTAGGAAGCCGATATGGAAGGGCGTGCTCCAGGGAAAGTTCGCCGGCAGGGTAGGATCCAGCAGGTGATATTCGCGGGCGAAGACAGACACATAGGTATTGGTAAAGGATCCGTAGCGGTAAAACTGGTAGGCGCGATCGACCCCGAGAAAAAATATGTAAACGGGTGCGGCCACTTTGCAGTACGCGGTGAGACGCAGCCATAACCCCCGCCCGCGCAACCCTTCCAGCCAAAGCACAAGCAGGACAAAGACCCCTGCGGCTACCAGATCTAACCCGGTGGTGAGGCGCGTCAGCAGGTTCAGACCGAGCGCGCTGGAACCCGCGAAAAGCGCGCGCCAGTTGTCTGTGCGCAGCCACTCATACTGAAAGGAAAATCCCGTAAGGGTCAGCAACATGATGTAGTTGTTCTCCATCATGTTCTGTGTGTAGTGCAGATGGGTGGTGCAGAACATCAATGCCAGCACGCCCACCACGGACTCCTTCATGCCAAAGCGCAACTGACCGAGCAACCGGAAGGCGACGAGCGCGGTGAGGACGTTTACCAAGATGTTGGTGCTGTAGCTGACCACGATTCCGTTCACGGAGGGATCGTCGCCGTATCCCGCGAAAACCTGCCAGTGGGCAATCCACGTCCCCAGGAGATCGGCGGGCAGCATGAGCAGCGATTGGCCGATGCCGTACCAGCTATAAAGGCGCCCGCCACGGCCGTGCAGGCCAAACTCAGGAAACTCGTTGGGGAAAACCTGCGGTTCCCTGGTCCAGAGCCAATGGGTGGTCTGAAGCCGATGCGCCGTATCGGAGGTCCCCAACTCGCCGGATTGCACCACGAAGGCGAGCAGTCCGGCGGTCAGACACAGGAGAAAAAGGGGATCGCGCAACCATCTTCCGAGGCGAGAGGTCATCGCCTGGATGGTAATGCGAAAGTCATAATTTAAGAAGCATTGGCGCTTGGCCTAAGGCGTATAAAGCACCTTGTTTTCAATTTCGGACGCGACAATTATCGTAATCCGACGATTAATCCAAAGATTAGTCGACTGACACAAATTGGCAGATGATCTCGAAATACCGTGCCAAACATCGTCAATTCCATCCACAGCCCGTGCAAGCACCCCTTCGTTCGCAGCCAGCCAAAGAGATTTCCTTTTGGAATCTATTACTTGAAGCGATGGCTTACTTTGGTCACATCCTCGAAAGGCCGGTCCCTAAAATGCAAACTGAGTAACCGTCATCGTAGTTAAATCTGATTCCCCCCATGGGGTGGAGTACGCACTTGCAGAAACAAAAGGGCTTCTCACTGATCGAGCTACTGATTGTGGTGGCGATCATTCTGATTATCGCCGCGATTGCGATCCCAAACCTGTTGCGCGCACGCATTGCGGCGAATGAATCGTCCGCAGTGGCGTCGCTTCGAACCATCAACACAGCGCAGATTTCGTACTATTCCAACTATCCGACGATTGGCTTTGCTTCTGTACTAAGCCGTTTGTCGGGCACTTGCACCGGTACCAGCGTGCCCACTTCGGCCGGCTCCTGCATGATCGATACGACCTTGGCGACGGGCAGCAAGAGCGGCTATTCGTTCACGGTGAGTGGCAACGTCAGCGGCTATGCAGCGTGGGCAAACCCGATCAGCGCGAATCAAACCGGCGTCAACTCGTTCTGCTCGGTTCAGGATGCGGTAGTGCGCAAGACCGGCACCGCGGCGATCAGCACCTGCTCCGGAACTGAAACCCCGCTTCAGTAAGCTTCGATTGGGCGAGGTACCTGGGGGACAAGGCAGACAAGGGAGGCTGAGAGGGATTTGTCTATCAGACAAATCCTAAACGAAGCGAAGTTCCGGTGCTTGCGGAAGGGCTCCGATTTCAGCGCTCAGGCGAAAGAAAAGATCGAGTCCGTCAAGGCATCGGCGATCAAGATAATAATGGACGTTATGGGTCAGGTAGGCGCGAACGAATTCGACCGTAACGCCGAGTCGCGGCACCCACTCCTGAACGATGGCTTCAAGTTTTTCCGGCGATAGCCCATGATCCCGTGACGTCTTAAAGACCTCCGCGATCGCCGCGCCGCTTCGTCCAGCGAGCGCCTGCTTGCGAATCGCCCAGAAAGCGAAGACGAACGACTTTCCCGTGCGCGCCACCCACTCCTCCGCCAGATCGAGAGTAGCGTAACGGGTCCGGTCGACCTGAAGCGCAGGGTCTCCGATGAGCAACGCCGCATCGCAAGCGCCGAGCATGGCGTCGAGATCCGGAGCCATCGCTTTATAATCGCGCGCTCCGCCCAGCCATTTGGCAAACAGAATCTTGGCCAGCGCCACCGACGTCATCGAAGAAGTATCGAGCGC
>Ga0070761_10001169_pt1 | contig 16512 bp, 13 predicted proteins | sample HubBroMetageREF1_FD_66724 | JGI IMG/M metagenome (GOLD analysis project Ga0070761, IMG submission 66724) | Reference soil microbial communities from the Hubbard Brook experimental Forest, New Hampshire, USA - Hubbard Brook CCASE Soil... | ecosystem: Environmental > Terrestrial > Soil >... | reverse complement strand
CGTCGCCCCAATACCGGGAAGTCACCGTTCCGGCCCGCGCCGCATACTCCCATTCCGCTTCGCTCGGCAACCGATAAGGCCCGGACCCACTGCCTGTCGCGATACCAGCCTTGCGGTTCAGCCAGGCGACATAGCTCCGGGCATCGTCCCAGCTCACATTGATGACGGGACGATTGCCCCGGCCCCAGCCCTGGTCGGACGGCCGATAGGCGTTGCAGCCGCCATCCGCGACGCAGGCGTCCCATTGCGCAAAAGTGACATCGTATTTGCCGAGTGCAAAGGCCATGACCGTGACGGGATGCTGCGGGCCTTCATCGTCGAAACGCTCTTTCTCCGAGGCCGGCGAGCCCATGGTGAAACTCCCCGACGGGATCACCACCATCTCGGCGCAATCGGGGCAGTCGCGGAAAATCTGCCCGGGTTCTCTCGATGCGGTCGCCTTCTTGTCCGCGGCCGAGTCCGGGCTATCGAGCCATGCCACCAGCTTGGGCAATTGCCCGGAACCCACCGCCCCCAGCATGACCAGCAGGATCGCGCCGGCGGCGTATCCGATCGCTTTGACGGGAATCCGCGCGGCCTGTCTTCCCCCACCCGAACGCCTTGTGTCCTTCCCGGTGACGGAGTCGGCCGGCGCCGCCTCGGCCTGCCGCTTCGTTCCCTCCGCTCCGCTCTTGTCCAGGATCGATCGGACCGCCGCCGCCAGGCGCCCGAGATGGCGGTCCAGCGGCGGGGTGAAGGCATCGAGCCAATGGACCCGGCTCAAGTATAATTCGAGTTCCTTGGAGGGCGGCACGTCCTCGATCCGCAAGCGGATGATCGGAATTCGCCGGTGGAGCGCGCGCTCGACCTCGCTATGGACATAGACCGACGCATTGGCACGGCTGGAAAACACCAGCACCACGCATCGGGCACTATTGATCGCGTCGATGATCGAGCCTGCCCATTCGGCACCGGGGGCGATGTCGAGGGGCGCCATCCAGCAGCGGATACCCCGCGCCTCGAGCGCGGCGCGGACGGCGTCCCCAGTTGCTTGGTCCGCCGACGACAGGCTGATGAACACGTCATGCGCCATGCCGCCTCTATCCTCCAAGGTTCGTCCGGGCAACCTCGCCAGCTATAGCGCAACTGCGGATGGACGCAACCCGGCAGACCGGCAATTCTCACTATGGCAATAACCGTCGCCCTCGCCAATTCTTCTCCTCTCCGCCCCATTGGGGCGGGGAGGCCGGGTGGGGTGGGGAACGCTTGATATAAAAGAATAAAACTCCTCCGGCAACCCTGCGCATCGTACAAGCTACCCCCACCCCACCTCCCCGCCCCGGAGGGCGGAGAGGAGAAACGAGCGTAATCGGCCACGATGAGAATTGCTGCTGGCAGAGCCTCTGCTCTAGCCTGCGCCGGCACTCGCCAGATCGAACAGGAGCACGACGTTCAGCGCCACGATGACCGCGCTGACGACCCAGGCGAGCACGTTCAGCCACACGGGGCTGGCGAACCGGCCCATCTTGGCCCGGTCGGCGGTGAAGAGGACCAGCGGGACCATGGCGAAGGGCAGTTGCATCGACAGCACCACCTGGCTCGCGATCAGCAGCCGGCCGGTCGCGGCTTCCCCGGCGAGCGCGATGATCGCGGCCGCCGGCGCGATGGCGAGGAGGCGCGTCACCAGCCGGCGCAGCCAGGGCGGGAGCCGGAGGTCGAGGAACCCCTCCATCACGATCTGCCCGGCCAGCGTGCCGGTCAGGGTCGAATTCTGGCCCGAGAGCAGGAGCGCCAGCGCAAACGCGATCGCGGCCAGCGGCGCGCCCAGCAGCGGCGCGAGCAGCATGTAGGCATCCTGGATCTCGGCGATGTCGGTCCGGCCGGTCTCATGGAAGGTGGCGGCGGCCACGACCAGAATGGCGGCGTTGACCAGCAGCGCCAAGGTCAGCGCAATGCAGGAATCCAAAGTCGAGAAGCCGATCGCCTCGCCCCGGCCCGCACCGTCCAGATCGAACCGCCGGGTCTGGACGATCGCCGAATGGAGATAGAGGTTGTGCGGCATCACCGTGGCGCCGATGATGCCGACGGCGATGAAGAGCGCGCCCGAATCGAGAAAGATCGATTCTTGCGGCACGAGCCCTGCGGCCAGTTCAGCGAGGTCGGGTTTCGCCAATATAATTTCGTAAGCGAAACAGACGATGATGAGAATGATCAGGGCGATCACGATCGCCTCGATCAAGCGGAAGCCGAAGCGCTGCAGCGACAACACGATGAGCGTGTCGAACCCCGTCAGCAGCACGCCCCAGAGCAGCGGCAGGCCGAACAACAATTCGAGCGCGATCGCCGTGCCGACGACTTCGGCCAGATCGCAGGCGACGATGCCGATCTCGGCGAAGAGCCACAGCGCCCATGCTGCCGGGCGCGGGTAGGCGTCGCGGCAGGCCTGGGCCAGATCGCGGCCCGTGGCGATGCCGAGCCTGAGGCTCAGCACCTGCAGCAGCATGGCCATCAGGCTCGACAGCACCACGACCGAGAGCAGGGTATAGCCGTAGCCGGAGCCGCCGCCGAGATCGGTCGCCCAATTGCCGGGGTCCATATAGCCGACCGAAATCATGTAGCCCGGCCCGCCGAAGGCGAGCAACTTGCGCACGAAGCCACGGGCCGGGATCGCGATGCTGCGATGGAGATCGGTCAGCGAGGCGGTTTCGATCGGGCGGCGCCGGGCATCCGCGGCTGGACTGGTCATCGGGTTCCCGATTCCGGGTGGCGCCCGTCCCGGGTCCGGCGCCGGCGGCTCCCTCCGATCAGGACAGGGTCGTCAGCGCCTCCGGGGTGAAGGGCAACAATTGGTCATATTGCCCATCCCGTATCTTCCGCGTCCAGGCCGGATCGACGAGCAGCGCGCGGCCGACCGCGACCAGATCGAATTCATCGCGCTCCAGCCGTTCCAGCAACGCGTCGATGCCGGTGGCGGTCGAACTCTCGCCGCGAAACGAGGCGGTGAATTCGCCGGAGAGACCGACGCTGCCGACCGTGATCGCGGGCTTGCCGGTCAGCTCCCGGGTCCAGCCGGCGAGGTTGAGATCGGATCCCTCGAATTCCGGTTCCCAGTACCGGCGTTGCGAGCAATGGAAGATATCGACGCCGGCGGCGGACAGCGGCTTCAGAAATCGGCCGAGCGCTTGCGGGTCGGACGCGAGCTTCGCGGAATAGTCCTGAAGCTTCCACTGTGAAAACCGTAGGATGATCGGGAAGTCCGGCCCGGTCGCGCCGCGGATCGCCTCGATGATCTCGACCGCGAAGCGGGTCCGGCCGACCAGATCGCCGCCATACTCGTCGTCGCGCCGATTGGTGCCCTCCCAGAAGAACTGATCGATCAGATAGCCGTGGGCGCCATGGAGCTCGACACCATCGAAGCCCAGCGCCTGGGCATCGGCTGCAGCTCGAGCGAAGGCCTGGACCACCCGGCCGATCTGGGCACGGGTCATCGGTTCGGATTTCTGCGTCCCGGGCTTGGTCAAGCCCGATGGGCCGGCGCTCGGCAGTTCCGGATGCGGCGCCCTCTCCGGATTGCGTGCCATGCCGACATGCCAGAGCTGGGGCATGATTTTGCCGCCGGCGGCATGGACCTCGTCGGCCACCCGCCTCCAGCCTTCGAGGGCGGGGCCCCAGAAATTCGGGACATTGGCGTTCGAGGTCGAAACCGGGTCGTCGACCGTGGTGCCCTCGGTGACGATGAGCCCGGTCGCCCCTTCGGCCCGGCGCCGGTAGTAGGCGACGACGTCGGGTCCGGGCATGCCGTTCGCGGATTGCTGCCGCGTCATCGGCGCCATCACCACGCGGTTGGCGAGAGCGAGCCGGCCCAGGTGAAACGGCCGGAAGAGCGGTGCAGCGGATCGGCTCACGCGACATCTCCAGAGTAGTTTCGGCATTTGTGCCACAAAGGCGAATGCGGCAATATGGCCGGCAGACGGAGAGCAGCATTGCGCCCGAGCCCATCAAATTCCCGTGACCTGCGCGGGGGCGACGGGGGCGTCGTGTTTCTGTCCGGCGGGGAAGTGTCGGGGGGTCCGGGGTATGGCGAGCAGCGACGGCGAGAGGACAGCGTTCGATTTTCGGTTCCAATCCCTGCGCGGACTGGACATGCCGCTCCAGGAATTCGCCGGCCGGCCGGTGATCATCGTCAACACGGCGTCGAAATGCGGATTCACGCCGCAATATGCCGGGCTGGAGGCGCTGTGGCAGGCGCGCCGAGACGAGGGGCTGATCCTGATCGGCGTCCCGTGCAATGATTTCGGCGGCCAGGAGCCCGGCAGCGCCGAACAGATCTACTCGTTCTGCGCGACGAATTTCGGCGTGAATTTCCTGTTGACCAGTAAGGAGCACGTCAAGGGCCCGGAGGCGCATCCGCTGTTCGAGTGGCTGGCCGCCCAGGGTGGATTCTGGTCGCGGCCGCGCTGGAACTTCTACAAATATCTGATCGGCCGCGACGGCAAGCTGAAGACCTGGTTCAGCAGCCTGACACCGCCCGGCTCGGCCAAGTTCACCCGCGCCGTCGATGCGCTGATCGCGGCGAAATAGTCCCGCATGGTTCGCCTCGGCGTCCTCGACCAGGCACCGGTTTCGGCCGGGTCGACCAGTGCTCGAGCCCTCGCCAATTCGATCGATCTGGCGCTTCTGGCCGACGCCCTGGGCTATCATCGCTATTGGGTCGCCGAGCATCACGCGACCCCAGCGCTCGCCTGTGCCGCTCCCGAGGCGCTGATCGGCCCGATCGCAGCGGTGACGCGGCATCTGCGTGTCGGCAGCGGCGGGGTGATGCTGCCGCATTATTCGCCGTTGAAGGTGGCCGAGACCTTCACCATGTTCGCCGGCTTGTTTCCCGGTCGGATCGATCTCGGCCTCGGCCGGGCGCCCGGCACCGATTCGGCGACGGCCTACGCCTTGCAACGCGATCGCCGCCAGCTGGCGCCGGATGATTTCCCCCAGCAGCTGGCCGAGTTGCTGGGCTATCTCTACGATCGGATTCCGGCCGATCATCCCTTCGCCCGGCTGGCTGCCGCCTTGCCCGGCCGGCCGGAGATGCCGGAGCCCTGGCTGCTCGGCTCGTCGCCGCAAAGCGGCATCTGGGCCGCGGAACTGGGCCTGCCTTATATGTTCGCCGATTTCATCAACCCTGCCGGTGCCGCCATCGCTCGGCACTACCGGCGGGATTTCACCCGGTCGCAGACGTTGGCGGCACCCCGGCTCGGCGTCGCCGCGAGCGTCATCTGCGCCGAAACCGATGCGGAAGCCGATCGTCTCGCGGCCAGCGGTCGGATGCTCTCGACCTTGCTGCGCCGGGGTACTCTCGTGCCCGTGCCGTCGATCGAGACGGCACAACGATTCTTCGCCGAGCAGAGTCAGCCGCCGAACGGCACCGTCGCCGCGCGCCGCGCGATCGTCGGGGCGCCAGCGACGGTGCGCGCCGGGATCGTGGCGCTGGCCGAGGAATATGGCGCCGAAGAAGTGTTGATCGTGACCATCACCCACGACCATGCCGCCCGGCGGCGCTCCTACGAGCTGATCGCCCAGGCGTTCGGGCTGGGGATTGTCCGGACCTGGAAGTACCGGGCCCGGCACGGTCAGGCCGCGATCAGCCCCTGGTGCAGCGCCGCCTCGCCATAGGGAAATACGATCCCCGGATCGGCCGTGAGCAGACCCTCGTTCTTGTCCCGATACGTCAGCCGGGTCAATAGATTGCGGATCACGTTGAGGCGCGCCGCGTGCTTGTCGTCGGCGTGCACCACGGTCCAGGGTGCCTCGGCCGTATCGGTGCGCGCCAGCATTATATTTCGCGCCGTGCTGTAATCGGCCCAGTGACCCTGCGCCGCCTCGTCGATCGGGCTCAATTTCCATTGCTTCAGCGGATCGATGCGCCGGTCCTTCAGCCGCTGCTTCTGCTCGTCGCGGCTGATGTCGAGATAGTATTTGAACAGCTTGATGCCCGACTCGACCAGCATGCCTTCGAAGCCCGGAACCATGCGCAAGAAGGACTCGCATTCTTCGGCGGTACAAAAGCCCATGACCCGCTCGACACCGGCACGGTTGTACCAGCTGCGATTGAACAGGACGAATTCGCGCGCCGCCGGTAAATGCGGAACCCAGCGCTGGAAGTACCATTCCGTACGCTCGCGGTCCGACGGCGTGCCGAGGGCGACGATCCGGGTCTCGCGCGGGCTCAGATGTTCAGTGATGTGTTTGATCGTGCCATCCTTGCCGGCGGCGTCGCGGCCCTCGAACAGAACCAGGATGCGCTCGCCCTCGGCGATCAGATGGCGCTGGAACTTGACCAGCTCGATCTGCAAGAGGCGCAAGGCCGGGCGGTATTTCGTCTCTTCGTCGGTCTCGTCGGGCTTGCGCGCCATGCCGCACCTCTTCTCCGGGGCCGCGATGAGAACAGGCGGCCGTCGCAGACGCATAATAGCGGGAAAAGCGCGATATCGGCGGCGAGATCCAGCGTCGCAGCGAGCGGCCGAGCCCAGCTCCGAACCGGCACCCCCGGCACCGGCTGGGAGCTGCCGCCGATTTCCGGCTTCTGCCCTGCAGACGGTGTGATTGTTCGGCCGGAAAGACTGCCCATGTGCCCATTGTCGGTCAATTGCTGCTCGGCAATCGGCGACAGGGAACGCATGTCTGCCTTGTTCTGGATGCGCGCGTCACCCCCTGCGAAGGCGCTAGTCTCGTAGCTCGGAGATGGAACCGAATTCTATGGAATGGATCATGAATCGATCGTCTCGTACCTCTACGGCCGGCTCGAAAGTCTCGCATCATCCGTCGGTGCCGGCGCCGTCGGGCTTTCCGGTCGATGTCTACCCGATGTCTCTCGCCTGCGACCGGCCGCTCGACCCGCTGCTGCCCAAGGATTGAAATATTCGCGAGACCAGGCGATAGCCTCGATCCCCGATGGGGTCTGGGCCGAGAGGGCCCTGGCGTCGCCCCAATCTCGCGGTTGAAGGCGTCGCAGCAAGGATCAGCGACTCGAGGCGCCGGTCTTTCAGGTATCCCTCATAAATCCGTCGATGAATTTGATGTCCAATTCTTGCGTCACCTTATACAGGTAAATTAAATGGCAGTAAGTTGTCTGTGATTGTTCAACGGCTCCACGCCGCCATTTGACATGCTCGAGCACAGCTGATGTCATGAATTTCAAGTCACTCCCGATGTTTTCCAGCATATAGTTACGAAAATTCGCGTCTTCTTCACAAAGAAAGCCTATTTCCTCCAGGAGCCCGGCAAGTTCGATAAACATTCCCCGGTATTTGGTGGAGTCGTTGGCTCTAGTCTCCCGCAGCCTCTGGTGAACGTCGTCGCTGAACGAGCCGATCTGGCCGCCTCGTCTCCACCCGTCATGTAGATCGAGATAAAAATTCCTCGCATCGATAATGGCGGTACGCTCCCACTTTGCCAGAGTCCGATAGTAGGCATCGAACGCGCTCGCATTGACGGCGGTTTGAATTTGCCTAACGGTAAAGAAAATGGCGAACAGAGAAATAAGTGGCAGCGCCAATCCCGATATCGATCCGCCAAGGAAACTGAAGAACTCAAAAAAGTTTCTACTGCTATTCGGCGCACCGTCAACGGCGAGATCGGAGGTGTTCGACTTGTTATAGATGTTTCCGCCGTCAAGAAGGTGAGGAAAGAAAGATTCAAATAAACGAACCGAAATTCCTATGGTTACAACCACCAGCAATAGCCCGAAGGCCAAGTAAGGCAGCACCCTTGTAATTCTCTCTAGGTCTTTAGCTTTGATCTCGATCTTCATGACCTGCCTGATGCTCCATCGGCCTGGGGCCAAATTCAGGCGAATCGGCCGTGCCGGCCCTCGCCGCGGCGGAAACGTTCGGCCCCGGCACGGCTTTCGCCGGCATCCAGCGCCATCCGGCCGTGGCGGAATTCGTTGCGCACAGCCTCGTCCCAATCGAGATCCCATTGTTGGAGCGCCGAAAGCCGGTCGTGGCGCAGGCAGATTTGCGGGAAATGGGCGATCTGGACAGCGAGATCGAGCGCCGCCGCGAGGGCCCCGCCCGGCTCGGCCAGGCGGTTGGCGAGGCCGATGGCGAGCGCTTCTTCGGCCGACACCGGCCTGCCGGTCAGGATCAGATCCAGGGCGCGCGACTGGCCGATCAGTCGCGGCAGCCGAACCGTGCCGAGATCGATCAGGGGCACGCCCCAGCGCCGGCAGAAGACGCCCAGGACGGCGTCGCGGGCGACCACGCGCAGATCGCACCAGAGGGCCAGCTCGAGTCCGCCCGCCACCGCCGCGCCCTCGATCGCCGCGATCACCGGCTTGGAGAGGCTGAGACGAGTGGGCCCCATCGGCCCGTCGCCCTCTTCCGACAGCGCACGCCTCTCGCCTGCCGCGACTTCCCGGAGATCCGCCCCGGCACAGAACGACCCGCCCTTGCCGGTCAGAATTGCGACCGAGAGGCCGGGATCGGCGTCGAAGGCGCGGAACGCCTCGGCCAGTTCGCCGGCAGTCGCGGCATCGACGGCATTGCGCCGTTCCGGCCGGTCGATCGCGACGATGGCGATGTCGTTGTGGTGTCGGATCTCGATGCTCATGATCGCCTCCCGGCCGGAGCCTTCAGGGCAAGGCGCCCTCCGCCGACGCCAGATCGTCGGCGCGCGCCGCCGACGTGGCGAGAATGATCTCGATGCCCTGGACGACATGCTCGATCGCCATGGACGGCGCCCCGGCATGGCGGGCGGCCTGCTGCGGCAGATAGGGGATGTGGAGAAAGCCGCCGCGCCAGCGATTGCCGCTCTGGGCCGCCAGATGCATCAGCCCGTAGAAGAGATGGTTGCAGACGAAGGTGCCGGCACTGTTCGAGACGATCGCCGGCAGCCCGGCGTTGCGGAGCGCCCGAACCGCGGCCTTGATCGGCAGGCTCGCGAAGTAGGCGGAAGGTCCGCCGGCCACGACCGGCTGGTCGACCGGCTGCTGCCCTTCATTGTCGGCGATCGCGGCATCGTCGATATTGACCGCGACCCGCTCCAGCGACAGCGCGGGCCGCCCGCCGGCGAGGCCCACGGCGAGCACGAGATCGGGGGCGGTCGTTTCGATGGCTCGGGCCAGTGCCTCGAGGCTACGGCCGAACACGGTCGGCAGCGCGCGGGTCTCGATCGTGAGGTCTCCCAGTGCAGGCCGGAGCCGCCGGATCGCCTCCAGCGCCGGATTGAGGCTCTCGCCCCCGAACGGTTCGAAGCCGGTGACCAAAGCCTTCATCTGTGCTCCCTCGACGGCGGCAGAAAGGAGAGTCTGAGCGCGATCGCCAGCCCGATCGCTTGCAGGATCGTCAGCAGATCGGCGATCCCGGGCCAGCCCCACGCCTGATAGACCATGCCGCTCAGCGATCCGACCACGCTCGATCCGACATAGTAGCAGAAAAGATAGAGCGAGGCCGCCTCGGCCTTGGCGGTCGAGGCGCGCTGCTGGACCCAGGCGCTGCAGACGGCATGGGCGCCGAAGAAGCCGATCGTGACCACGGCGACCCCGAGCACGATCAGGGCTGCCGGTTCGGCCCGGGTCAGCTCGACCCCGGCCAGCAGAAGAGCGATGCTCGACCCGAGCATCGTCCGCCGGCCGAATCGGTCGGCGAGGCTGCCGGTCCAGGTCGAAGCGAGCATGCCCAGGACATAGACGCTGAACAGGGCGCCGATTTGAGTCTGGCTGAAGCCGTAGGGCGGCGCCTGCAGCCGGAATCCGACATAATTATAAACGGTGACGAAGCTGCCCATGAGCAGGAACCCGCAGACACAGAGCCAGCGCAGGCCCGGATCGGCGAGGCTGCCGCCGATGCTGGACAAGGTCCGGCGCAAGCGGAGCGGACGCGGCCGGAAGTGCCGCGACTGGGGCAGAGCCACCCAGAAGATCGCGGCACAGAGCGCGCTCACGGCGCCGACACCGGCGAGCCCCAGTCGCCAGCCGCCGAGATCGGTGAGGGCGGCACAGAGGAATCGCCCGCTCATCCCGCCCAAGGCGCTGCCGCCGATGAACAGTCCGATGGCGAGCCCGACCGAGCGGGTCGCGATCTCCTCGCCCAGATAGGCCAGCGCCACCGACGGCACGCCGGAGAGCGCCACCCCCATCAGCAGCCGGAGCAGCAGCAATTGCTCGAACGAGTCGGCGACGGCACTGCACAAGGTGAGAGCCGCCGAGGCGGCGAGCGACAGGCTCATGATCGGCTTGCGGCCCAGACTTTCGCTGAGCGTGCCGGCAACGACGATGGTGACCGAGAGGGCGGCCGTCGTCAGCGAGACGGTGAGACTGCTCATCGCCGGCGATATTCCGAATTCGCCGGCGAAGACCGGCATCAGCGGCTGGACGCAATAGAGCAGGACGAACGTGGCGAAGCCGGCCGCGAACATCGCCAGATTCGTATCGCGGAACGCGCGCGTGCCCGCCTCGATGCGCGCGGGCCCACGCGTCATCGGCTCGGCCGGAAGCAGTCCGGCGCTCAAATCCGGCCGCCCAGCGCCCGAAAGCGCGCCTTCCACTGCTCCCGCGCCTTCAGTTCGGGCCAGGGTTCGAGCGCTTCCGGCCAGAGCTTGCCGCGGTAGCCGCGACCGACCAGTTGGCGCGCCTCCTTCTCCGTCCAGCCGGCGAGCTGCACCGCCTCGCTGACGGCTGCGATCCGGTCGGCCCGCTTCACTGCCCGGCGCCACGCCTCCGGCACTGCGGCGCCGAAGCCCAGGGCCAGGCAGAGTGCGCGTTCGAGACGCTGCTCGAGTTCGCGATAAGGCTGGCCCAGCACGGCCTTCACCGGCGTCACGGCATCGCCGTAGACGGCCTCGGCCAGATCATGGGCGAGCGCCCAGCGGCGGACTTCGAAGGCGGCGGCCGGCCACACCATCTCGCCCAGGATCGCTTCGACCAGGACCGAATGGTGGGCGACGTTGAAGCCGATCTCGCCGATGGTCTGGCCGCACCAGCGATTGACCCGGCTGATGCCGATGACGAGATCCTCGAGATCGAGATCGAGCGGGCTCGGGTCGAGCAGATGCAGCCGGCGGCCCGACAGCATCCGGCCATAGGTGCGCGGCGCCTCCTCGCGCGTCGGCACGCCCGCATCCATCGGCTTGCCCTCGGGCTCGACCTTGCGCACGCCAGTCTCCGGGTGGTTCGCAGGGTGCATCTTAGGCACGCCGTGACCGGCCCGTCACCGCCCCGGCTGCAGATGGGACCTATCCGCCGGGCTCGCTGCCCGGGATCGACGGCGGCGCGTCGATCCCGAGTGCTCGAGGCGTGGAGATGTTCAGAGCTTCCCGGTTCGCCGGCAGGAAAGTATCGCTGAACCTCTCGAGTTTCCGGGAAGGCGCAATTTAGGTTAGCTGTGGATTCTGCCGCTTCGGTTGCGCCAGAACGAGCTGAAGCGTAATGTCTGTGCCGCTTTTGGAGCGGCAAAATGGACGATCTGGAGTTTGAAAGGCTGAAGACGCGCGTGGCGGATCAATTGAATCCGGCGCAATGCCTCGATCTGTCCGAACTGCTGCGACGACTGGCCCGCGCTCGACTCGGCGAGATTGCGATCGAACGCCGGACCGAGATGATGCTGGAAAACCGCAGGTGCTCCTATTGCGGCCATACCGATGTCGTCAAGCATGGCCGTGACGGTAATGGCCGTCAGCGTTTCCGCTGCCGCAGCGGCATCACCGAGGATGGCGAGGTCGTCGGCTGCGGCCGGACGTTCAACGGTCTGACCAACACTGTTCTGGCTCGGATGCGGAAGCCCGACCAATGGATGGCGTTCGCCGCGACGATGGGTGCGCACAAGTCGATCTCGAAGGCCGTCGCCAGCGGCGTTGGCGTGTCGCGCCCCACGGCCTGGCAGTGGCGGCACAGGCTGCTGACGGTCCAGTCGGTCATCGAGCCGGGCCAACTCGGAGGCGTAGTCGAGGCCGACGAGACGTTCTTCCGAACTGCGTACAAGGGCAGTCGTGGCTGGAAGCGCGGGACGCCGCCAGAGAATCGGCCGCCTCGCTATCGGGGCGGCGCGGCGCTCAAGCCGGGACTGTCCGGCGAACAGGTGCCGGTGGTTACGGCGGTGGATCGTAGCGGCGGCGGCGTCGAGCGCGTCCTGCCGAGCTGCGCCGGAATCGCCGCATCGCTGGCGGGCAAGATCGAGCAAGGCTCGGTCGTTTGCTCCGATGGCCTGCGCGCTTACGTCGATGTCGCGGTGCAGTCCGGTTCGGAGCTTCGCCGCATCAAAGCGCCTCGCAAGGACTGGCTGACGAAGGCGATCGGCGGTAAGCCGCGCAAGGCCGGGCGCTTGGGGCGGGGCCGGCTGAACGCCCATCATCAGCGGCTGAAGACCTTCGTGAACCGGCAGGCGAACGGCGTCTCGACGCGATATCTTCCGGCCTATCTCGGCTGGCAGCGAGCCATCCGTAGGCCCGGCTTCTCGGCCGAGAACCTGCTCTACGACACGCTGATCCATACCTATCTGCCCAGCCCTGTCCCCTCTTCCCAGCCAAACTCGGAATAGGGCTGGCCGTTGCCAATTCCGGCCAGCGCTTGGCGAACGTAGGGAATGATATCGGCGGGAAGGTGCGCGAAGGAGAACCAGCGAAGTTCCCCATGCTTGTCAGGCTCGCAGATCATCGGTTCACCCGACCACTTCGTTGCAACGAAGAAGTGCCCGGTCCAGCTGCTTCCTTCGGTGAGACTATGAAGCAGATGGGAATGGTGCAGGTCGGCAGGATCGAGATCGACACCGATTTCCTCCTTCGCTTCGCGGACAGCAGCGGATCGGATTGTCTCATCGGCTTCGAGCGTCCCGGCAGGAAGACTAAAATGGCCGTCCATCCAGCCGGTGCCGAGGCGCCGGAGGAGGCATACGGCTTCATCCCGTATCAGGGCGACGAATACGGCGGCGGAGATTTGGTGGCGAACCCTTTTGGACATCATGACCCTCGGACGGAGACGGTTTTAGGATCGCTGCCGCGCCCCGCCTCTGTCCAGCAGGCCAGACGCCGATCACGAGACAATTTAGCTTGGGCCGATGGCTCGCACCGGAACTCTCTCGGGCAATTCAGCCAAATGAACCCGCCCAAATCCTAGAATCCACAGCTAACTTGAATTGCGCCTCCGGGAAACGCAGCAATCCTTGTCGTCACAATATGTGCCGTTCAGGATCAGGTGCTGATGCCGAGGCGTGAGATGAGAAAATTCCGTGATCAGAAGAGATGAAGCCATTCTCCCGTGGCCTTGCTTTACGAGATTGCGGATATGGGCGATCGTCTCTCCGTAAATCTCATAGAGGCAATATCTCGTACACGAATCGCCCACTGTTCAACCCCCGGAAAAGATTGATGCCGCCCGAGCAGCTTAGGGGCGCCGAGTTCGGAGCGGTCGTCCGATGCGATCCGCTCGGCCGTGAGCCGAATCCAGATTCTTCCCGATTTTCTCCGGATAGGGTCGACCCGGCGCTGACACTGCCATGCATGACGCGCAGCCTGCGCCGCCCGCCGGGTTCGCAACCCATCGGATCACAATGCAGCAAGGCTCGGGAGAGTTGGATTGTGATCGTCCATACGGGTATTATCTCGTGTGAATTGCACCATATCGGTGTTAGCGTGAACCCGCACGCCAACGCATCACGAAGGCTGGACGACCTTGGGCGAAGAGACCGAACCGCACGGCTACCAGTTCGGCGAATTTCGGATTTACCCCGCGCAGCGCCTTCTGTTCCGCGGCGACGTGCAGCTTCATGTCGGGCAGGCCGTCTTCAGCCTCGTCGTCTTCATGATCCGCAATCCCGGCCGTCGCCTGCGCAAGAAGGAGATCATCGCCGGGGCCTGGGAAAAGGTCGCCATCAGCGACTCGACGATGGCGAATTATGTCGCGATGTTCCGTGACCTGTTCGGAACCGAGTCCCTGATCGCGATCAACCAGGGCTATCAATGCACGCTCATGGTCGAGCCGCTGGCGGGGCCGCCGCCGGAGCTGCTGCCGTCCGCCGCGGCCAGGCCGTCCAATGCCCTGCCGCCCCGGGCGGTCACGCGGATCGGCCGCGAGGCCGAACTGGCCCGGGCGGCGGCGGATCTCGCCGAAAACCGTCTCCTGACCCTGGTCGGCCCGGGCGGCATCGGCAAGACCTGGCTCGCGCGCGAATTGGGCTGGCGCGAGAGCGACAAATTCACCGGCGGCGCACATCTGATCGATCTGGCGCCGGTCAAGGAAGCAGCGGGGGTCGCCAGCACCGCGGCAAAGATGCTGGGCGTGGCCCTGCGCGGTACCAAGGCGCCGGTCGAGGTCATCGCCCGATCGATCCGCGACCGCGGGCCGATGCTGCTCATCTTCGATTCTTGCGACTATGTCGCCGCCGCTTCGGCCGCCTTCATCGAGGGGCTGATGACGCGGGCGGCCAATCTCACCGTGCTGGCGACGAGCCAGCAGATCCTGAACCTCCCGGGCGAACGGGTTCTTCGCCTCGACCCTCTGCCGCCGGCCGACGCCATCGCCCTGCTCGTGGCCCTGATCTCTGCGATCGATCACCGTTTCGAGCGCGACGGCGGCAACGAGTCGGCCCTGGCCGAGATCTGCCGGCGCGTCGGCTGCATCCCGCACGCGCTCGAACTGGTGGCCCGGCGCGTGCCGGCGCTGGGCCTGGAGGCGATGCGGGCCGGGCTCGAACGGGACGAACGGTTCCAGACCCTGGTCAACGGCCCGCTGACCGCCGCCGCCCGCCAGCAGACCCTGCTGGCCACGGTCGATTGGAGCCACGGGCTGCTCGACGCCGGCGATCAGAAAATCTTCCGCCGCCTCGCCTGCTTCTCCGGCAGCTTCTCGCGCGAGGCCGCCATCGCCGTCGCCGGGCCGGACGGCGCCACGCGCCACGAGATGGCCGACGCTCTCCAGCGGCTGGTCGACAAATCCTTGCTGACCTTCGAAGACGGCGCGCGGCCGCGCTACCGCCTGCTCGAAACGCTGCAGCATTACGGGGTGAGAAAGCTCGAAGAGACCGGCGAGACCGAGAACGCCTTCGAACGACATATCCGGTACTTCATCGCGCTCTTCGACCCGGCGGACGGGATATGGGAGACGATGCCGGACGAAGAATGGCGAAAGGCCTACGAGCTGGAGATCGACAATGTCCGCGTCGCGCTGGACCGGTCGCTGGAAAAGCCGGAGCGTACCGCCGCCGGCATCGCCTTGGCCGGACGGTCGGGGCGTCTTTGGTACATGCTCGATCTGGTGCCGGAAGGAAGGCTGTACTGCGATCAATTCGTTGAGCGCATCGGGCCGAATACATCGGCGGCCGATGCTGCACGACTGCTGAGATACGACGGCAGCCTGTGGCGCTATGCCGATCGTGGGCGGGCCGTGGCACTAATGGAGCGGTCGGCCACGCTCTATCGTGAAGTTGGAGACCGGCTCAACCTGGGTATAGTTCTAGGTTTGATCGGTGGTAACTGCGTGTATCTCAAACGACATGACGAAGCAAAAACAACCCTCGACGAGGCGCAGGAGATCCTCTCTGGCGGTAATCTGACAAAGTCGCAACTCAATATCATGAATGATCTAGGTTCTCTTGCCCTGCCAGCTGAACCCAACGAGGCCCGACAGTATTGCGTGCTCGCGCGCGTTCATGCTCGTAAGTTAAAGGATGTTATTCGCGAGACCAATGCTATCTTTAATCTTGGCGAGGTCGAATTCCGCCTTGGCGCGATCGACTCGGCGATCGAATATGCCCGGGAGGCCGCAAGCGAACTCCGTAGCGCCGGACAGCTCGCCCGGCGCGGACCGCCATTGACCAATCTCGCGTCCTACTTGGCATTCCGTGGGGATCATATTGAAGCTCGCGTACATGCCAGGGAGGCGTTATCACTCCTCATTCAGGAGGGCGGATATTACCTAAGGGCTTGCGTATTGGTCTGGGCGCTGATCGCCGCTCTTGAAGGTCGGTTCGCTGAGGCGGCCCAACTCGTCGGTTGGGTGGATGCCGAATACGACCGTAACGGCGAGATTCGAGAACCAACCGAACGGCAGATCTACGATTTCGCGTCTAAGATCCTGGAAGCGAACCTCGAACTCGGCATTATCCAGACCTTCACCGCCGAGGGCGCCTCATGGGACGAAGATCGTGCTGCCAATTTCATCGTCCGGAGGGTCGTTTCGCCAGATGACCCCGCGCCATGAGGCGCGCATTCGGAAGGTTGTATACACGTCATAAAAATACACCGGCGGACAGCCCGGTCAGCTACGCATCCGTTGCCGGGACCGATCACGCCAAACATTGGAGGCATGAACCTTATGCCTGTTGTAATTCCGCCACCACCTTTGGATGTACCGGCGATCGTCATGGTAGCAGCCCGGTCGCCTAGTAGCCCTACCGCCGTTCATCGCCCAACGCCCAAGCTCCCAGGGGTTTCGCGCCCAGCTGCAACTGGTCAAAATCCCGATATCGTCGGGCCGCCGCCCTCACCGCCACCACCGCCGACGCCTGATTCGGCGACCCGGCAGCCCGGTTCGTAAGCCCTCGGGCCGAG
>Ga0070761_10001168_pt1 | contig 16521 bp, 14 predicted proteins | sample HubBroMetageREF1_FD_66724 | JGI IMG/M metagenome (GOLD analysis project Ga0070761, IMG submission 66724) | Reference soil microbial communities from the Hubbard Brook experimental Forest, New Hampshire, USA - Hubbard Brook CCASE Soil... | ecosystem: Environmental > Terrestrial > Soil >... | reverse complement strand
CGCCACCGTCACAGGAAGCGACCCGCCAATCACGAATCCGAAAAATCGTCCGCCGGCCGATGCCATTGTGGCCGGCGAGCCGATTGCATCCAGTTCGGCAAGTACTGCCTCAGCGGTCGATGTATGCTCGGGAAAACCCTGGTCAAATTTGGCGAGTGCGGCGATCGCCTCCTTCGCCGGAGCGACGGAGCGCGCAGCGAGAGATTCGAGATAGCGGCTCGCCCGCCGCGCCGCAGCATCCAGGAGGTCACTCATAGCTCCGTTAACTATAAGCCCATTGCACACGGGGTTGATCGCCAAATGAGCCCCTACCACCGCATGGCAACCCGCGGCGCTCGCCGCGGCTTGAAGCAACACTGAGCGATTGAGTCCGACGCGGGCGATCAGATATGGCAGCTCGCCGGGCTTTGGCGTGCCCAGACGCAGCGGTACCTTGCCGCCGAACATCGAGAACAGCACGTTGCGCCCCGGCACGTGCGCCTTTCCAATGGCAGACAAGTGTTTGCCGGTCGCGAACGGCGGCTTTAGGGCAGGCTAACGGCAGTTACCTCGCATCGCGATCCGGCGGCTGGGCCCGGTTTCTCGGCGCGTTACCGCCCCCCTTCCGCTACATCGTTGTAGGAGTGTCGGGCCCACCCGAGATAGTGCGTGCTATCGCCGTTCGCTTCATTCAGGATCTCGAGCATGCTGGGCAGCAGCTCACCGTAATCGGGGGTTCGCAGACCGATGACCATCTGCGCCAGGCCGGAATCGTGCAGACCGTCATAGGCCATGTCCAGGGACCGCCGACTTGCCGCCCGTAGCGTTGCCGCCTTCTGCTCGAAGCTGCCGTCCTTGCCCGTCTTGAGTTCGTACAGCATCAGTGTTAATCGAGGCAACGATTGCAGCAGTGTACGGCGTTGATCGGCGCTGCCCTTGAGAAGTTTGTTCTGGATATCGGCATTGACGGTGAGGCCCGCGGGCTCGGCGAGCGCACGCACCGCGCGATAGGCCGCCGCGAGCCCCGGCAGGAAGCGCAGATTGCCCGCACCTTTGTTCTCGCTGCGCTGTTGCGGCTCGATGTCGAGGTGAATCCCGTCGATGCGGCTGCCACGGTGCTGCTGGTTGAACTTCATGATGGCACGCACCTGATCTAGCAGTTTGTCGCGGTGCTTCGTCCCCGCCTCGTCGGCATCGGTGCTCGATAGCAGCGCTTCCACGCGCACATTTGAGCGGTGCAGCAGTTCGATGGTTGCCGTGAGAGCGTCGATGTCCGCAAGCTCGCCATGGGTGAACACCGAGACATACACCTCGTTGATGTTCTGGGCACGACAGAAGTCCCGCAGCCGTTCGGCACCCTGCGGCGCTCCGAGAATCGCTGGACCCTTCCACACCCAAAGGCCGTGGATCGGCCGCACCTCACCCGCCATCGCTGGCAAGGCGAGGGTCGCAAACAGTATCCTGGCAAACAAGCTGAGGCGATGTGTCATTCGGTCAGTGCTCCTCGCAACTTGGTATTCATCGGGCCGCCCGACCTAGGTTAGTCCCGCTACGACAGGTTCCGCAGACTGTTCGACCTTGTTGCTTAGCGCCCTACTTCACGCGAGCGCTTCCAGGGGTGCTAGGAACAGAACAAATCACGCCCCCGCTACCATTAATACTTGCCATCCCTCCGACGGCTCTCTTCAGAGCCGCCTCGACGAAGCCGGTCTCGCTATACAACAGCATTTCCGTAGGCTTTGCGACGACTCGGATCGAGCCCACGAGCCCTTTGAGCTCCTGGCATCCCGAAGGCTACCTAATGTGAGACTCGTCCCGTTTCGGAACTACCAAAGCCACTTTTACCCTGGTGACCGTAGCATCCCCTCTTACCCGGTGACTTCATCCCCTGCAAGACCGTTCCGGGAGAGGACTTATGCGCGCTTTGCCAACCATCCTGCTGACCGCCCTCATGGGCGTTTCTGCCGTCAGGCGTATGCGGGCAAAGGCGACGATTGGTCATATCAATATCTAGTCAAAGGAGATCCCAAATGAAATCGTTACTCATTCTTCTCGCCGCTATTATGCCTTTCGTTGCACAGGCTCACTCGGCTCTTGTCATCGCCCAGCCAGCAGACATTGCTCATGATGGTCTGGCTATCGGCGATGGTTTCAACTATGCAAGCGTTCAGGAAGCCGAACAGGGAGCGATGGCTCGTTGTCTGGACCAGTACAACAACCGCGGCACGCATCGCAATTCTACCTGTACGGTTGTCGCTCACTTCGACCATCAGTGGCTTTCCGTCGCCATGGACCCAGCTGACGGAACACCCGGATTCGGTTGGGGCATTGCAGCCACTGAAGATGAAGCCGTATCGCAAGCAATGGACAACTGTCGTCGAACGGCCGCCGGTCGCGGTAACTACTGCGTCATCAGTTTCACTCACCTCGACTCAACTCCAAGTAATTGAAAGCATCAAGTTTTAGGACTTGACTCAGAGTTGCTCGATGCTGCATGTCTGTTCCGGGGACATGCTTAAGAGAGGGGGTCGTCAGGCGGCCCGGGCTCACTAGGCAGGTCACGCGACAGCGGCAAAGGACGATCGGATGACAGTTCTCCGGTTTCTCATCGACACGCCGGTCGTGGCCTTCCTGCTACTACTGGTGCTGCTCGTGACAGTCGTACCGTTCGTCGGGGCTCTGTTATCCCGCAACAGATCCCGACATCCCGATAACCTAAGGATGCTGGTGAAAGAGCCTCCAACAACACGTTTTCTGGGCACTCAGATGGATATTGCCATCCTGCTCCTCGGGCTTCTCCTGTTGCTCGGCGTGATCGGATGGATACATAAGACATTCTTCTAATCGAGCTGGCAGCCTTGGAATCGAATCATGTGGAGGACCGTGTGATCTTGCCATCCTTCGTGAGCGCGCTTCTGCTGATCGGGACCACCACACTCTGCGCGGCGGCGCAGTCTCCGGATTCGGCGAACGCAGGGGTTAGGTCCTCGCCGCTACCGGGCGAGCATCTGGATGAGGCCATGATCGTCGACGGAGATTACATCGAGACTCCCAGGCGTCTCGATCTCCTCCGGATCGGTGCGCTGTGGGAGATGGACGAGCCGGTCTGGCTGGCGAGTCTGCCGGGTGCGGATGAGGTCTACCGGCTTTGGTACCAGCCGCCGTTCGATGACCTGACAATCGTGCGCCTGACTCACCGCCGGGGTGTGTGGGTGCTTTCGGTGCGCACTCAGGCCCAACAGTTTCTGGTCAACAAGGTGCTGATCCGCTGCATCATGTCGCGCAGACAGAACGATCCTAGCCGGTGTCGCTACCCTCGGCTGAAAGTTGATGCTGAGCGTAAGCTCGAGTCTGACAAGGCGGAAGCGGCTGTTCAGCGTCTGCGGTCGCTGGACCTGCCAGAGACGCCCGAACAACCCCCGACGCCGGGATTCGACGGTGTGAATTGGACGCTCGAGGTCTTACGCGGCGGAAAGTCCTCTGAGGCCCATCGCTTCAATCCACCACCCGGCGCGTTCTTGCAGGCGGCCGAAACGCTGCTGGATCTGGCCGGCATCTCTCACTGAACCCTCAAAAAAACGTGCCGGTGAGCCGCACCTGCACTAAAGGCACGATGAGCCGCCCTAATGTACACGGGTGGCACACCTGACAGCGCCCCAGCTCTTCGAGAGCCTCGACCACTCAATCGGCTGTATCCACGCTGCGGACCTTCACTGCTACCGATCGCACCAGCTTTCGATCCATGGATGAAAGTGCGGCTATTTGTTGGCGGTCTGATTTGGCAGCTCAGCTCGGAGCTCTACTTTGCGCTGGATCTGCTCTTCGGACAGGATGGGTGCGAAGTCTTCCATCTCAAAGACCTGGCGGATTTCGACTTCGTAGTCGCCGGCGCCGCAGTTGGGGCCACGCTTGACCCACTCGATGGCCTCTTCGAGGGACTTGACCTGCAAGATCGAGAAGCCGGCGATGAGTTCCTTGGCCTCGGTGAAGGGACCGTCGACGACGGTACGAGATTTGCCGGAGAATTTGACGCGTGCGCCTTTGGAGCTGGGATGGAGGCCATCGAGGGCGAGCAGGACACCAGCCTTGATGAGCTCTTCGTTGTACTTGCCCATCTCGGCCATGAGCTGTGGATCGGGAAGGGCGCCTTCTTTTTCTGACTCTGCGGTCGCTTTGACGATGACCATGAATCGCATTGCGAAATCTCCTTTGGGTTGAGCGATGGTTGGGTGGCTTGAACTCAGAATGAGAGCGCAGTCGGATCGCTATTGCTCGCTTTCGTACTCGCTCTCTGCTGATACGTCGAACGGGGTGTGGCCGAATCGACATGAGAGCGTAATTTAATTAATTATTATTCGGGGAGACGAAGGATGGGCCTAAATTACGGATTTTATTGAGGCAGGTTGAGCTGAGGCCCTTCAGGCGGAGGTCTGCAGGGAAGCCGCTCGAATGGCTGGACACCGCGCTGCGGCTGCGTGACCCGGGCCTGGAGCCATCGAAGACCGACCCGCTCATCGACCCCTTGCGCCAGGAGCCGCGCTTCCAGGCGATGATACGGGAGTTGAAGTTTCCGAGCTGAGAGTTATTGGGCCGCTGGGCCGAGCCCGCAGCCACGTCGTGTCAGATGCACGTCGGGTAGATCAATAGGTAGCATGCCCCCGCTACCAACAATACTTGCCGTGTTCCCGGCGGCTCGTCTCAGAGCCGCCTCTGCGAAGCCGGTCTCCCTGAATGCCAGCATTTCCGCGGACTTGGCACCGTAGCGCTTTCTGCGCAAGAACTCTTTAAATAATAAACGGTGTTCAGTACACTGAACGCCGTTCAGCCCGTCGCCGCGGATATTGCGATCAGGAGACTCTCCCTATCATACCCATGAGCGCGATCACCCGCCGTCGCAAATACCAAGGGGAATTGCGCAGAGTCATCCTGGACGCTGCCCGCGAAATTCTCGTGCGCGAAGGTTATGAAAAGTTTTCGATGCGCAAATTAGCTGGGAGGATCGAATACTCGCCAGGCAGCGTCTACCTGCACTTCCATAGTAAGGAAGAATTGTTCCGGTGCCTTACAGATGAGAGTTTCGAGCGCCTCCACAAGACTTTGCTCGAAATGCGGGACACGTGGAAAAGCCGAAATCCGGTGGAGGAACTCAGAACAGGCATGTTCGCCTATGTGAATTTCGGGTTGCGCAACCTCAACGATTATCGCTTTGTATTCATGCTGGCGCCTCCGGTGGAGGCCCGCCCGTACAAAGTACATCCTGCCTTTGTGGTCTTGCGGCAGATGGTGAGGCGCTGTGTGGAGACCGCGCACTTTCGGAAGGTAGATGTGGAGACCACTGCCCAAGCGCTGTGGTCGTCTGTTCACGGAATCACATCACTGCTGATCCAGAGGCCGACGTTCCCGTGGGTATCCCGGAAAAAACTGATCGCGCAGGTAATCAATACAGCTTTGGCAAGTCTGATTGCAGAACCACGAAGGCAGTAGCAGAACGTGAAGCAAAAATCGTCAGTCAAAGAATCGCCACGGCGCGAACCGGAACAACAGGCCGGCCGGCGGTCGCCGTCGAGGGTGCGAGCGTCGGTCTGGCTGGCGATAGCGGCTGCACTTCTGCTGTTCTCCAACGGAGCGAACAACGTGCCACTGGCCGCGTGGTTTGCACCGGTGTTCCTGCTGCGATTTGTGCGTTCACAGAAGCTCAGGATTGGGCTTCCGATCGCTTACATGCTACTTGCGGCAGGCTTCGCCTTTCAGTTCAGAGGGATGGTGCCGATTCCGGGAGTCACGTATCTCATCTTTCTCCTCTTATGGGGGATCCCGCTCGTTTTCCCTTACGTCGTTGATCGCCTGGTAGCCAACAAGCTCGCCGGGCTCAAGGCAACTCTGGTATTCCCTACAGCATGGACCGCCATGGAGTATCTCCTCGCTCGCGGCCCGTACGGGAGTTGGGGATCGGCGGCATATTCGCAGTACGGCAATTTGCCTTTGCTGCAGGTTCTCTCGGTCACAGGCCTGTGGGGCATCACATTTCTGCTGGGCTGGTTCGCGGCGGCGTGCAACTCGCTCTGGGAGAACGGGCTCGATTTCCAGCGGGCGCGAGCGGGAGCCTGGATGTGCGCCGGAACGATTGCGACAGTGGTACTGCTGGGTGGTATACGGCTGGCCCTATTGCCTCCGTCCTCGCAAACAGTCCGTGTGGCTTCGATTTCCAGGAGCATTGCGCCTCCTTTGAGCACCCTCGCCGTAAAGCGATTATTCGAGGGACCGGCCTCAAGTGCTGACATCGCCGAATTCCGAGCCTGGGCCACGGCAAATGAAGACGATTTGCTTGCCCGAGCAGAGCGAGAGATGCAGGCGGGCGCCAAAATTGTGTTCTGGGGTGAAACGAACGCGTTCGTATTGAAGGAAGAGGAGACAGCCTTCGTCAGACGCGGCGGTGACTTGGCGGCGAAATACCACGCCTATCTCGGCATGGCGATGGGCGTATTAAGCCTCGGCCAGAGGCCTTGCTGCCAGAACAAGCTAGTGCTGTTGCAGCCGAACGGCCAAGTAGCCTGGGAGTACGACAAAGCTCGGCCGATCCCAGGTGCTGAAGCCGCCCATCAAATACACGGCGACGGCAAGTTGCGAGTATTGGACACGCCTTACGGACGGTTGAGTTCGATCATTTGCTTCGACGCAGACTTCCCGCAATTGCTGGCGCAGGCAGGGGTGTCGGGAGTCGATGTGCTATTTGACCCCTCCAACGACTGGCGGGCGATAGACCCGTGGCACACGCAGATGGCGAGCTTCCGCGCCATCGAGCAAGGCGTCAATCTGATTCGGCACACAAGCCAGGGACTCTCGGCTGCATTCGATTACCAAGGTCGCCGATTGGCCGCAATGGATGATTACCACAGTACAGACAAAGTGATGGTGACGCAGGTGCCGACAAGAGGCGTACGGACAATTTATTCGCGGCTCGGAGATTGGTTTGCCTGGGTATGCTTAGCATCGCTCGTTTTACTGCCGATCGCGTCGGTCAGGCGGCATTGAGGCCGCCGCGTCCCATACTTCCAAATGGCCGCACACGGCCTCCGGGAACATGGCATAGGACGCACCCGCTACCACGATTCCGTACGTGCAGGCCACCGAGCGACCCGGGTCAAGGCCCCATGCGTTCGAACCTACACCCTGCCACCACGTGGCCCAAGGAAATACCACAGAATCAGACCCAGCAGCGGCAGGAGCACCACCACTAGTATCCAAATCAATTTCCTTTCGTTGGAAGCGGAGCTTTGAACGATATTGATTACCGCCCAGATGTCGCCAGCAAGTACCAGCAGGCCCCAAAGACTATTGTATCCAACGGACATCATTCTTGGATCCTCCCCTTCTGCAACATCGTGACCAATGGGGCGCTAAGCGTACGAATCGACATGTGATCCTCCGCTTAGATTTATTAGTCGTTCTCGAGAATTGAGCGGAATTATTCTTTGTCATCTACGTTTCTAGCCTTGGAGAAATCGAAAGTCAACAATAGGCGTGGCGCGCACCGAGTCTATGAGGCGAGAACTCGGCGCATGATTCAGAGATACCAGCGCCAGGAGCCTCAAAGACCGTTCCCGCCGGTCTACCGGGCCGCAATTTGACACGCCTTCGACTGGCGGGGTCGGCTATGACCAGTCAACGCTCCGAAGCATCCGGCGTTGATCGAGGGGCTAGCCACTCGTTGCCGTTCCAAGATCGGCGGCAGGAAGGAGAGGTCGCATGAGGAAAATCGCCAGCGTCCTTGGAATTGCGCTTTGCGCCAGCATCGCCGCGGCACAAACGGCGAAGTTCCGGATGGACCCGGGGGTGGCGGTTGACGCCGTTTTGTCCGGCGCGGTGAAGTCCTGCCCGAGTATCGAAACTCATGGCGGCTCGACCGGCAGCGCCGATAACGGTCCGGCCCTGGTGGCGGCGCTGGCCGCGTCGCCGGGCGATGGGCAGTGCGTCTCATTCCCGCCGGGGCGCTTCACCTTCGCCTCCGCCGTCACGTTCAGACTGCCGGACGGCAGTGCATCAGTCACGCTGAGCGGTGCCGGGGCGGACGTGACGGAGCTCAATTGGCCGAATGGCGGCGGCCTCACCTTCGAATTCGTCGGCCAGGACGACTCGGTCCATGTACGCGACCTGTCGCTGACGACGGGCACAGCGGGTGCCGGGCGCGCGCTCGTGCTCCAGCAATCCGCGAAGCTGGGCGGCAATCCCGCGGACAATGCGCTTTCGGACGTGTCCCGCGTGAGCATCCACGGCGCCGACGGCTATGCCGTCACCGACTATTGGGAGACCGGCGTGGCCATTGTCGGCGTCTCCAACGTCAACATGACCGGGCTTGTCGTGACCGGGCCCGGCGGCGAGGCCTACGCGTCGCATGGGCAGGGGGTCGTGCTCGAAGGCAGCGCCGATGATCCGCTCGTGGTCTTCAACATCGCCGGCGCCACCTTCAACTACCTGCTCAAGGGGCTTGTCTACGGCAATGAAGTGGAGGGTGTGACGATCTCCCAATCCAACTTCACCGGTGACAGTTATGGGATCTTCGTCCCGAACGGCCTCAACGGGCTCGATCAGCTCGCCGTCACCAGCAGCCAGTTCAACTGCGCGCTCGCCGGCGTCTATGTCGGGAGCTACACGTCCGACACGCTGTTCAGCTCGAATCTCTTCATCGTGCCGAACACGGGTACCGGGATCCTGCTCGAGCGGGCCTACCTCTATAGCGCGGTCGGGAATGCCTTCAACAGCGGCAGTGCCTCGATGACATCCAGCCACCCGGTCGGTATCGAAATCGGCCCCACGGCCGGTGGCGGCACGATCACCGGGAACCTGTTCGACAACATGGCGGCGGCGGTCGTCCTCGAAAAGGGCTCGACGGGCGGTAACGTGCAGTCAAACGAGTACTCGAACGATCCGGTCAAGGTGAGGAACCTCGGCAGCGGCAACCAGGTCGGTGGCGGCTCGCCCTGACCGAAAGCGGGCAACGCCATCGGTCGCCCACGATCAGCGCCCTGCGACGACTTCGTCCTTACTCTGCAGCTTGCGTAGTACCGCCAGCAGCGCGGTCAGTTGCTGCTTAAGTTGGGCGATCTCCGCGCCCTGGCTCGCTATTTTGTTGGCCACCCTCCTCTGCGACCGCTCCCACTTCCGCTATCTCGCCCGCGGATTTGGAAGGACCCCGACTCCACCCGCAGTGCCGCCGCTCGGTTTCGGGCAGTACATTACCGTGATGTTGCCGTCCGGCGGCAACGCGGGGGCTGGAGCGGGGGCTGGAACGATACTGACCGCTGCCATGGCCATACCGGCCGGCTCGGTGAACCAGGGTGCGATAACCTTCTGGACTATGTATTGAAAAATCGCGGGCATGCCGGCCTTCGTCGCATTCGACACTTTGTTGATTATTACAACCACGGTCACTACCCCAGCCACCGCGCCGACAGCGGCACCGATGGCCGCCCCTATTGGCCCAAATATGCTACCCAACACGCCACCCGCTGAAGCGCCCGCACCAAACATAGTGACCCACAGGAGAGTATTGACGCTGCAGTTGACCTGACTGGATTCATCGATCGGGGCTAACTGATCGGTGGTGCGATCAACTGTCAGACCGAAGCTTCCTTTCACCTCAAGATTCACTGCATAAGCCGGGAGCGTACCCTTGAAATCAAATGCGATCAGACCGAGTGTGACGGAGACGGGAAGCGGTAACTCGCCCAGCAGCTTATAGCCGTTGTCCGAGAATCCCTGGGTGAAGACTGCGAGCACATCCTCTCCTAAGTCCTTGAGATTGACCACGTCTTGCGCGACTTGCTGCACGCATTGCGAGGTGTCCACAGAGACTGTCACGAACCCCAGCGCATCTGTGGTTCCTCCGTGGAGCGCCGCCAGTGCGTAGGTGGAGGTCGACGCCGGCTGCACCACCTCCTCGCCAGTCGAGGACACCCGCACGTTGTTCAGGGTGGCGGTGAAGCCATCAGGCAGCGCCACATTCCAGCTAAGGGTTGAGGACCCGAAGGGTGAGATGTGATCGGGCGTTGCTTTGAAAAGGAGCAATTTTGGGGCGGGCTCTGGCACCTTATTCCTCCACGCCCGTGAATTGTAGTTATTCGGAGATCGCAGGGATAATTATTCCTGTTTGTTGCGTCGCGACAGTTAGCGACAGCTCGCTACCGTCTACGTTTACGCCACGGTCGCGCGCCCTGGGTAAGTCCCGCTACGACAGGTTCCGCAGACTGTTCGAACTTTTTGCTTAGCGCTCTACTTCACGCGAGCGCTTCTAGGGGTGCCAGGAACAGAATAAATCGCGCCCGTGCTACCGCGGAGTTGGCTCGCAGCAACGTCAGCAATTGACTGAGCGGTCCGTCGCGACCGGCAGTTTCCCGGAAGCCTGATCTGGTAAAGCGGACGCTATTCCCGAGCAAGCGCGACCGCATTCGCGTAGGCCGTTCGCACGCTCGTCCCGTCGGCGGCACTAATGCTTGGCCAACAAAGCACTCAAAGATAGCTCAGCCACGAATCCTTGCGCCGCGCCTTCACGGCGGCGACCCAGCGACAAAGTGGATACAGCAGCGACGCCGTTCAGCGCCTGTAGCAGCACGGCGAACCCGAACGTCGAAGCGCCGGCGGCAGTCGTTACCCGATGAGACGGAGGCGGTAGCGGCTCAGTGTAGTTGCGCGGGAGTGATCGACACACAAGTCTCTTCGTGAAGTCCCGGGCGGGCCGGCCCGTCTCGAATTGCATAGCGCATCACAAACCGAGTTCACCTACTCACCGGAGCAGATGGCGGCGTGACTTAGGTCCGGTCTCGGTTACCGCCATTGGATGAGCATCGTATCTGGCTATTCAGAAGGATTCCCGCTCATGCGAGAGCTCATCCGTGTGACCGTAGTCGCAGCGAGATTCAACCGCGATCGATGCCACCTATCTCTAACGCGCGTGCGCGGTGCAGCGCGCATGAATGGAAATCCCATTGCCGGCGAGGTTCTTGCATGAGTCACGCTGATCCTGCGAACGCCCGAGGGCCATTGCCGGACGGTGTGGACCAGACAGAGGCTCCCTCCCTCCACCGCGCACCTCACCGACAAGAAACGGTTGGCGACTTGCTCGCAAATATAAACCTCATCGCGTTGATGGCATATGGCCGCGCGGGGTCGCTCCTCATCCAGAGTTTGTTTGACAGTCACCCTAATGTACTGACCTTGCCTTATGCAGGAGCGATGTTTTCTTTGATACCTGCGTCAATTAATGACCTGAATCGGCAGATTGATTGGTTCATTAAAAGGTTTTCAATAATTTTTGACACATCCGGAGGAGGTTATTTTGGCGATGTAAAGGACCTTGGGGCGGGTAACTTTGGGCCCGACGGCGACGAAGATTTGCGCGTGTGTTCAACGCTCTTCAAGAAAAAACTACTGGGCCTCGTGAACGAATATTGCAAACTCGACAGCAATCGGCTGTTGTCTAGAAAAGAATTCTTCATCCTTGTGCATATAGCATATGGATTGTGCCTGAGATCTTTTAATGTTACCGAGATCAGATATATTTGCTATCACACCCATACGCACGATCATGACGAATGGCAAACTATGTTGGAGGATTTTCCCGAGCTGTATTTCATCGGGATGACTCGAGATCCACGACAAGATTGGCTCTCCTGGAAAAAAATCTACGGGTGGCGGATACAAGGGGATGTGAGCAGCGATGTCCCGCCAATATTTCTTGTCTTACACCAGTACAATAACTACTCAAAAGGTTGCTACGAACTGAGTAAACTGGTCGAGAGACTGAAGGATGATCACATTCGGGTCATTGATTTGGAAAAATTGCATATCTCGAACATAAAGGCGATGACTCATTTGTGCAGCTGGCTTAACATTGAGTTCGATGAATGCTTGCTGCAGTCGACGTTTAATGGTCGCCAGTGGCACGGCAACGCCACGAATGGCAAGAGAACGTCCTCTCTCAATCCGAACATGACACGAGATACGTGGCGTAAAGAATTGCCTGATCGCGATCGAAAACTTATTTGTTCATTGGTGCCAGGATCAATTAAGTATCTTGGGTATGACAAAGAGAATCCCGCGACCAGCGTAGGAACGGGAAATACAATCGACGATTTTAAATACAGCAGTGATTTACTGTTGTTTATTCACTGTATTCGTTTCAGATCTTGCTTATGGAATAATCCGGGCCGCAAATTCTGGCAGAGCGGCAAACTGCGTGAAAAAATAGGCATAATACGTCGCCTCGGTACGATTACTTTTGAGGGAGCCCGTCTCTTTTTTGAACTGAGGGGGAATGGGCTAGAGCGTCAGATTGCTGAAATCGCGGGTCAGCAAATGGAGTTACTACGCAAAGAGCTTCCACCAATGTCCATTTTGTAGCTCCCGCTTTCCTCCGGCGCTGATTTAGGAACATCGGCAATCGACCCATCGCCGTCAGTCCCGCTAACTGTCACGCGTCATTCCCCTAACGGATTTTTCGCGACATTCACGCGATCCCGAAGCCGCCCGCGGTCGCGCCTGCAGGCATCACGTCGTGGGTCGCCGCCACCTTCAGCACTGCGGGAGTCGCCGGTGCTGCACGGCACGCTCATGCGGAACGTCAATGCGCCCGCACTGAGGCCGTTGCGACCGAGCGGCACAGTTGTTTGAAGGAATCGCGACGTCTCTCACGGTGCCGCGCCCGGCCTCCTCCGCTCGGCGGCATAGCTCTCCGGTGCGCGCGCGATCAGGTAGGCACGCACCGCGTCGGCCCGCTTCACACCAAGCGCAGTTTCCACATTGATCATGCCGTTTGCAGACAGCCCGCCCCCGCGGACCACGCTGCCCCACAGCCGAGGTAAGGCATATGCCTTGGGCGGCGCGCGACACTTGGCGTTTGAGGTGCAGGGAGCGCAAGCTTATGAGCGAAGCGGCGCCTGTGGACAGGCTGCAACAGCTACTGAGCAGGCACCCCTGAGGCAGCACACGATGTTGTTTCTACGCGGATTGTTCGATCGACTGTTCGTAGCGGGCGCTGTCGTGGCCGGGGGTCTGGTGCCAGGCTTCATCGCGCAGTATCGCCAGCGGTTAGGGGGGCGACTCGATCAAGCCCGACTTGATCTCGAACCCTGGCAGAGAATCGCCGACAGGTTCTATCAGGGCGATCTGGACAAACTGATCCAATATCACCTGGACAGCAAAGATGCCACGTTTCACTCGGAAGGCAGCGTCATCCAATCTCTCATCGTCACCGTGCAGCAACTGCAAAGCGCCGTCGGCGCCTTGCACAGCAGCTTATTTCATCAGGTCGGGTATTTGACGCTGCACGCCGACGCCGGCCTCATGCGCGCCACCGTCGCGGACTGGGTGCCAACGCTTGCGCTCTCCATCGAAGGGGTACTGTTCGCACTGCTATTTGCCGTTGCGGTCTGGTTGCTGTTTCACATCTTGTGGTGGCTGCTTGCGCTGAGCGGCAGTTGGTTGCTTGGCGCGGTCCACGCACTACGCCTGAACAAGGAGACTCGGGCCGAATGAATCGAGCCACGCAGTCACGGCTGAAAGCCGACGAGAGACACTGACCGGCCGCCCGGCAAATGCGCGCGCTCCGCGCTCGCTTGAAGCCGGAACCAGCCAATCATTTTGACGGTAGCCCGTCCGGCTCCACTGGCCCGGTTCAGTGTCCGCCATCCAGCAGCTATTCATTTGAGGCCAGTGACCGTAAATGGCCGGTTCCGGCATCTGGGTTACGACCCCGCACCAGCCGAGTCCCGTCAGGAAGCGGAATGGGATCTGCGTCACAGCTGATTCTAAGAAACGCAATCCGGGTTCGCAGTTTACATAGTGATCCACGCCATAACATGGCGCACGCCAATTGCGGCCTTATAGACCTTGCGGTCGATGGATCAGTGCCGACCATGGCGTTACCAAAAAAGCAGGAGGAAGCGGTGAGCGCTGAGCCGTTGCGGCAGCATAGCGCCGCGCCAAGCCCTATCGCCGCGCCAGCTGCAGGCGTTCACGCGCCCATCACGGTCTTGGACCCGGTCGTGGAGAGCGCTTCGCGATTAAGACATGGTGCGCTTCGAGCCGCTCAAGGAAAGTCGGACAAGCTTCACATGACTCGCTTAAGAAGCGAGCGTCGCGGCCAGCTGGTCACGGCCGCCATCGGCGTCGCGCTAACTCTCGCGATGGGCCTGGTGCTGCTCTTCGGCTATCGGCTCGTCACGGACATCCGTGCGAGCATCAATGCACTGCAGGCCGCGAGCGCTCTGCAAAGCTACCCCGAGGAGATCTCTGGTCAGCTAAGTACACTGTGCGACCGTCTCGAGGCTCGCGCCTATTCCGGCCAAGCGCTCGCCGCTCTGCAGAACACGGTCAAGCGTTTCGATCGGGATTTCGGGCAGCTATCCGCCTCCGGAAACGACTCCCCGGAGCTCGCCCGGGCGCTCTGGCTGTGGCGCCAATACCGCAGCGTGATCGATCCGGTCGTCTCTTTCACGGGCCAGCCCTACGCGAATTCCGATAACGCAGAAACCACGTTCTCGCCCGAAGGCCGTGAGCACTATGCCGCGGCGGAGCGCGCGCACCAGTTCGCGGCGGACAACGCCAAGGTATTGCAGACGCAGCTAGTGAATCTCGCCACGACGATCCAGCACACCTCCTCAGATGCTGCATTGCGCCTGCGAACCCTGCTCTTTGGAGGTGTGATTGCCACACTGGTGCTGGCCGTGGCCGCGGCTTGGTTCCAGCTCATGCGCACGCGGCTTCTGAGGGCACGGGCCGAGGTGGAAGAGGCTCATCACGCCCTGATGCGTGCCTCCCGTCAGGCGGGAATGGCTGAAGTTGCCAGCAGTGTGCTCCACAACGTCGGCAACGTCTTGAACAGCGTCAACGTGTCCGCGAACTTGCTAGATGAGCGGATCCGGGCGTCCAAGGCTTCCGGACTCGCCCGAGTCGCCGCGATGCTCGAAGAGCAAGGCGATCAACTCGGATCCTTCATTGCGAGTGACGATCGGGGCAAACGACTGCCCACTTACCTTGCACAGCTCTCTTCCCAGCTCCTCGCCGATCGCGAGGCCGCACTCAAGGAAATGGCATCGCTACTTAAGAGTGTCGAGCACATCAAGGACATTGTCAGGATGCAGCAGAGCTATGCGACGCACGGCGGTGTGGTGGAGAGCGTCGCTGTCGCGGATCTGGTTAACGACAGTGTGCGGCTGAATTCGGAGGCGTTCTCCCGCCATGGGGTCACGCTCGCGTGCGAATTTGAGGAGGTGCCTGCCATCACGGTAGATAAGCATCGGGTGCTGCAGATTCTGGTGAATCTCATCCGCAACGCCAAATATGCCTGCGAGGACTCCGGACGAAGCGACAAACGCATCACGATTCAGGTCACACGGTGTGCACTCGGGGTCGCGATCGCGGTGGTCGACAACGGCGTGGGAATCCCAACCGAGAATATGACTCGAATCTTTAGCCACGGGTTCACCACCCGCGTCGGCGGCCATGGGTTTGGACTGCACAGCGCAGCGCTCGCCGCGCAGGAGCTCAAAGGCTCACTGCGGGTCGCCAGCGATGGCCCGGGACGCGGAGCCACCTTCAGGCTCGAACTACCGATCAGTCCCGCGAAGGGCTCGCTATGAGCGCCGTCGGTGAACCCCTGATTCATCGGGTGCTCACGATTGATGACAACCCGGCCATTCACGATGACTTCAAGAAGATTCTGGGCCGAGATACCAACGCGGACACAGCACTCGCCGCGGAGGAGGCGCTATTGCTGGGGGACATGCTCCCGCAGAACGAGGACTCGCACTTTGAGCTCGAGAGTGCGCTTCAGGGTGCGGCGGGTGTGGAGCTCGCTCGACGGGCACGGGCTGAGGGCCGTCCCTTTGCCGTGGCCTTCGTTGACATGCGCATGCCGCCAGGCTGGGATGGTTTAAAGACGATCGAAGAGCTCTGGAAGGTCGATCCAGATGTACAAGTCGTCATCTGTTCGGCCTATACGGAGTACGGGTGGTCGGAGCTGCGCTCCCGGCTCGGTCTTTCCGACAAGCTCCTGGTCCTGAAAAAACCGTTCGAATCGATCGAGGTGCTGCAGGCGGCAAGTGCCTTATGCACCAAATGGCACAACGCACGGATGCTGCGGCGCCATGTGGAAGACCTGGAGCACATCATCGCGGCGCGCACAAAGGGACTGGAGGCGGCGAACCATCAATTGCAGCAGCTCGCGACCCACGATGTGCTCACCGGGCTCCCCAATCGGGTCATCCTGCACGACCGGCTCGAACAAGCAATCGCTCACGCCGCCCGCGAACAACGCGAATTTGCCGTACTTCTGCTCGATCTCGATCGCTTCAAGCTGATCAACGACTCCCTGGGGCACCGCGCGGGCGATGAGCTGCTGAAAGAGGTCGCGCAGCGCCTGAAGGGCGTCGTGCGCAGCACGGACACACTGGTGCGTCTTGGGGGCGATGAATTCGTGATCGTGATGGCATCGATCCAGACCCGGGATCAGGTTCCCGCGATCGCCACCCGGGCGATTGAGGTGCT
>Ga0070761_10001167_pt1 | contig 16522 bp, 14 predicted proteins | sample HubBroMetageREF1_FD_66724 | JGI IMG/M metagenome (GOLD analysis project Ga0070761, IMG submission 66724) | Reference soil microbial communities from the Hubbard Brook experimental Forest, New Hampshire, USA - Hubbard Brook CCASE Soil... | ecosystem: Environmental > Terrestrial > Soil >... | reverse complement strand
TTCAATTCGATCTCAAGGTCGGTCTTCCACATGCCGACCATCCACACCAAGTCGCTAGCAATGGAAAAGTTTTCGGCTGATCACCTTCTTGCGGGGCGATGTACTAAGACCTCTTCGACTTCGTATTTGCCTGCGATCCGTTCTCCCACGCCGGGAAGGCCCGGGAATACGGCCGCGGGCCCAGCCGAGCCGCTGCGTCGCGAGGGGTTGTCGTTTTTCGAAGACACGGTCCCCCTTTCCGCAGGTGCAGCTTCGGGCAGCAGACCTTACCACGACCCCGTACGCGGGGCGCCTCGCTCTCGCTCTTTCCGACTGCTCTGGCAATGGGCTCGCAACCACGCAGCGCATGAACGCATGCGTGCAAATGAATCTGCGCGCAAAGGCGGCCCACGATCATTGTTTCGCCCGGGAGCGCCAGGCTGCGAGCCGGCTGAGTCCTGGGCGCACACGCGTCCGTGCGGGCGCTCTAAATGCACGCAGCCGTGTTAGGTTGGCCCGCACACACGTTGGAGTGCGATGTGGAGCCTCGTCAATCGGACGCCGTACGCGGCCGAACGGAACTGGATTCGCGACAAAACGGGCGTGCACCACTGGCTCGTCGCCGTGCGCGCGATGTTCTCGGTCCGCCACGCGCATTCGCCGACACTGGCCGACGAGCAGCTGCCGCCAGCCCTGGTCCCGGAGCACTATGGCGAGCCGGGCCGGTCGAGCCTCCGCTACGACTCCGATCTCCTCGCGCTTCGGCCAGGTACTGACATCGTTCTCGACGCCGAAGCCCACGCCCCCGGAGGCCGGCTGGCATCAACGGTGACCGCATCATTACGGGTTGGAGACCTGCGCAAGACCCTGCTCGTTCACGGCGAGCGCATTTACTTCGTGGGCGCCACGGGGGGTCTCACCATGACGTCTCCGCGTCCGTTCGCGCAGCGCCCGATTCGGTACGAGGTCGCGTACGGGGGATGGGATGCGAGCGATCCCAATCGCCATGGCCTCGACGCTCGCAATCCCGTCGGTCGGGGCTTTGCCCTCCGCAGCGAGCGCTTGGTTGAGAAGCTCGCCCCCGCGATCGAGTACCCAGGCCGAGATCCTGCAACGAGTGGTCCTGCGGGGTTTGGGCCCATCGATCCGGGATGGTCGCCGCGACGCGAACTCGCAGGCACGTACGACGATCACTGGCAGGAAACAAAAAAACCGCTCTTGCCCGATGACTACGACGAGCGCTTCAGTCAGAGTGCCCCCGTGGACCAGCAAATCGTCCCGCATCTGCGTGGCGGTGAGCGCGTCGAGCTCATCAACCTGACGCCCGAAGGGCTGCTCGCCTTCGATTTGCCCAAGCTCTACTTCGCATTCACCACACACTTTGGTGGGCGCGCCGAAGAGCATCGCGCCCGGCTGACGGGCGTGCGGATCGAACCGGGGCGCTCCCTTCTATCGATGGTGTGGCAGACCGCGCTCGCGGTCCGGCCGAGCAACATCGATTACTTGGATCACACGGTCATCCGACAGAAGGAATACCTACGGTGAGCGTGGGAGTCTCCGTGGTGGCGCTCGGCGCGCGCACTCCTCTTGGCCTGACTGCCGAGAGCTCGGCGGCAGCCGTGCGCGCCGGGATTAGCCGCGTCCGTGAGCATCCGTTCATGGTGGACTCGCTCGGCGAGCCGCTCGTCACGGCGTTCGATGGTCAGGTCGACCCGTCCATGCTCGGATGGAAGAGACTCGTCGCGCTTGGGTCGAGCGCGCTGCGCGAGGCGGTGCTCAAGGTCACAGGCAACCCGCCCGACTCGCAGGCACTTCGCGTGCTCGTCGCTCTACCCCAGCTTCGCCCGGGCTTCAGCTCGAACGATGCGGACCTTACACTCCGCGGGTTGGAGCAGGAGCTGTCGAAGATCGGGGTCGAGGCAAAGGTCGAGCTCGCAGGAAACGGACATGCCGGCGCCCTGAGAGGTTTGCAGGTTGCGGCGGCGCATCTGCTTCAACGACAATCCGAGCTCGTCGTGGTGGGTGGAGTGGAGAGCTATCTGCAAGCCGACACGCTCGATTGGCTCGCCGCGTCGCGGCGACTCGCGGCCGGGGACGTGCGTAGCGGCTTTCATCCGGGCGAGGGCGCCGGGTTCGTCGTTCTGTGCGCAACCGACCTCGCGTCGCGTCTGAGGCTTGCACCTCTGGCGAGCATCCGCGGAGCTGTGTCGAGTGTGGAAGAGCGCTCGTTCGAGAAAGACGTCGAGGTTCTTGGAGAAGGGCTCGCTACCGCCATCGTCGGCGCCGCTTCGAACCTGCGTCTGCCCGACGAGGCGATCGACACTGTGCTTTGCGATATTAACGGCGAGCGCTATCGCAGCACCGAGTGGGGCATGAGCGTTCTTCGCATCCAGCACGTCTTGAGGGATTCGACGTACGACGCCCCGGCGGACTGCTGGGGGGACGTGGGTGCCGCATGGGGTGCGCTCGGTTGCATCCTCGCCGTGCAGTCGTGGCAGAGAGGTTACGCGCGCGGGGCGCGCACGCTCGTGTGGGGTAGCTCCGATGGCGGCCTTCGCGGCGCCGCGGTGCTCGAGCGGGCTGGCGGTTAGGACGAGCCCATGCCCAGCGTCAGTGTCAATTCCCCCAAAACCCCCGTGACGCAGGGTAGCAGCGGCGTCGCCGCGGCGACCCTGCCGAACGTTTGCAAAATGCCTGGCCCACCGGCTCCCTTCGTGCCTACGCCCCTGCCCAACATCGGCAAGAGCGACAATTCTCCCCAAGGCTATTCCACGACCGTCACGATCGAAGGGAATCCCGTGGCCATCAAAGGGGCCACGTTCAACTCGATGGGTGACGTCGCCAGCCAGGGGACGGGCGGCGGCCTCATCTCGTCGAATGTCCAAGGACCCACCAAGTTCATCGGGCCGGGCTCGATGGACGTGAAGATCGAAGGGAAAAACGTCCAGCTGCTTGGCGATCCGATGCTGAACAATTGCGGACCGGGGGGAAGCCCCGCGAACGCGGCGACGATGGGCGGGGTCATTCAAGACGCAGGCGCCGAATCGCCGGGCGGTGCCCCAACCCAGACGGGTCCACTGCTCGGGGTTACGTTCCTGGTTGACCCGTGCCGCTGCGGAGACCCGGTGGGTCTGCGCGCGTACGACGTGGGTCTCGACGGACAGAACGCAACGTTCACCATCTCGCAGAACGGAAACACCGTGACGACGTTGAACGCGCCGCTGCGGTCGGGTAGCGCGGACGCCACTTGGGTGTCGCAGGCGAATACCACGAGCATGCCCGAACCCGTCTTTACGCTTTCCGGGTCAGCGGGGTCGACGACGGCGAATGCCCAGTCCGACCTCCACTTGCAGAAGTACGACGACTTCGCCGCGACTCTCAAAACGATTGCCTGCACGAGCGGCACTTTTGCGTGGACGGGCAAGTTCGACATCGCGCTGACCCACGGCGAAGTCGTGATCACCGCGAAGGTGAAGCTATTGAACCGGCAAGGCCCCAAGCCGTCTTCGCCGACCACCCCGATCCCGGTCGTCGGCCCGCCCGTCTCGGATGCCGACAAGGCATCGATGAAGGCCGATATCGAACCGAAACTGGGCGCACGGTGGATCTTTCACCGCAAGAAGTGTGCGCGGGGGGACCCGTGCAATTGTCCGAAGGACAGGGACTGCTGCAAGATGCGGGTGCGCGTGGTGGTCGACTTCGTCGAGTCCGGCGAATATCACACGGTGAATTTGTACCAGGGCGCCGGGAGGGCCAACTCCGGGGACTGGACGCGCGTGAAAACGCGTGAGAACAGTTGGGCTCACGAGACTGGACACCTTCTCGGCTGGTACGACGAGTACGCGGGCGGAGCCACCGGGCCCTCGCCTCGCTGGACGATTCGGTCCGGGGTCATCATGGATACCGGCCTCACCGTACCGCAGGACTACTATGTGGACTTTCGCGATTGGCTGCAGCAAGTCACCGCCGAAGACTGGACGATGATTGCGGCATGAGGCGATCCATGCGTAGGGCCGTGGCTTTGCGCCTCGCTTGCACCCTTGCGCTGGCCACCGCCCTCTCCTGCCGATCCGAGACACGATCCCCCGCACCGAAAGGCGGCGCTATGGTCTACAAAATCGAATACTGGACGAACCTCGCCGACGACCGGCTGGCGAACACGCTGGTGCTCTCGTCGGCGGACGGCGTTGCGCGTGTGGCGATCGCAGCGAACGGAGACGACCCGAGGCTCTCGACCATCGGGATCTTCTCCTGGTCGCCGGGCGCGGAGCCAATCGACGCCGTTCGGTCGGCCGTCTTCGCGCCCGCATTCTCGGCCCCGGCTACCCTGACGGGGATTCGGCCCGGCGAAGTCGTGCGTCGAATCACCCTGCGCGTCGACGGGAATCCACCGATCGAGCGCCAAGCGGCGGAGCAAGCCCCCGCCCCCGCGGCGTTCGCGCGCGCCGAGGGGTTGCTTCTCGAGTTGATGCGCAATGGGCGTGCTCACCCTCTCGAAGTATTGCGGGGCGTGCTTTCCGTCGCCCCCGTCCAAGCGGCGGCTGGAGTGGACGGCATAGACGTCATCCTTTCGCTCGACAATCCCGGAGCTCGTCCCGTCGCGATCCCCCACCCCCAAGACTGGGCGTCGATGGGTGGGGCCCTCCAAATTCACGCCCTTCGAAACGACGTTCCGCTCGCCGACATGCGCGACGAGCACCGGGCGCTCCTCGATCTCGGTGCCGGGCAGGTGACTCGGACGCCTCCGCCCGACGTCGCGGGGAGGCTGACCCTGCGGCCGAAAGAGTTCGTGGTGCTTTCGTTCCACGGCAAACTTCCTCTCAAGCCCGGCTCGTACGACCTCTGGGGTGCACTCGACGTCCCGATCCTCGACGAGGGCGGGAACCTGGTCGTGCGAGGCACGCTTACGACCACCAAGCACACGATCACACGACGCTAGAGCAACCGCGCCGCGTTTGCGGGGCGCTCGCGCCGTTCCATCGGAACGGCGGTTACTCGAGGGACGCCGGATTGAGTCGGCTGCTTGAGACTCACCACCGCCCAACCGGCGCCAACCGCGCCAGCGCCATGCCCGCCAGCCGCCCGACCTGTTCACCGGGAAGCCCCCGCGTGTCGACCCACGACGCCCCTGCGGTTCTCACGAAAAGCACCGTTGCAATCGAGTGGCGCGCTCGCATCGGCAGGAGCTGAAGCGCCTCGACCAGAGTCCCGACGGAGAAAGGCTTGCCGCACAGCCATCGCTGGTCGGGGTTCAGGCGCGCCATCGCCTCGCCGCAGTGATCGCGCACGGCCTTCGGATCGGGATCCGGCAATGCGTCCTCCGGCGGCGGCACGATATCCGCATCGAGATCGTCCTCCTCGAGCGGCGGCAAGGCTTGGCGCGCGTCAGTCTGCTCCCCCACGATCCCGCGCTCGTCCGGCTTGGCCGGAGTCGCTGCGCCCGCTGCGACTTCGCCGAGCTTCATGCCCGTTATCAGCGAGATCGACTGCGCCGCGAGCTTCCGCAGTAGCGGCGTCTTGCCTTCTACATGCTCGAGCAGCCTCGGTAGCATGCGAACGTTCCCGCAATGGCCCAGAGCGGTGATCGCAGCCCGCACGTGCGTCGGATAGGCGCATAGCGCGGCCAGGTCTTCGTGGACTGCGGGGCCTTCAAGCGCCGCAAGCAGAGTCATGGGTACTGACCGAGGTGTCTGCCGATCGAGGCCCCATTGCCGGCTATACTGCACCGCACGCGACGAGCCCCACGCAAGTGACGGAACAAGCGCCGCTTCGCGAACCGCTACATCCGGGTGATCGAGAAGGTGCTCGAGGGCGGGCCCATGGACCGCTGGATCGATGTGCCCGGCCGAGTGGGCGGCCCATCGAACGACGAGCGCGTCGGGATCCTGCAGCCACATGACCAGCGGCGACAGGATCACTCTCCGACGCCAGGCCACATCGAGTAGGGATGCGCGGGCCTTCGGTACAAGGGACCCGCTGAGCTTCAGCCCGATCCATGCGTCCACCGTTTGACCCCCGCCGAGCACAATCGCTTCCACCGCGGCCCGCCGGATGCCGTCATCTTCGTGAGCCAACGCCGGAAGCAGGGCGTCCGGTGCCCCGGCGCTCGCCAGTACGAAACCGGCGACGATCAGTGCCGCCGGCTGCGCGGGGTCGAGGGTGCCCACGATAGGCTCGAGGAGCTTCGCGCGCACTGGGGCGCCCCCCAGCGCGAGCCCGTCGACGTGGGCGAGAAAGCGCGGTTCGAGCCCGCGTAACAGGCTCTGCAGAGTGGCCACGGGACTCTCCAAGCCGCGCTGAAGCTCATCGATGCCAAACTGCGCCTCGGCAAGATGCTCCTCGAGGACGTCCCAAAGAACAGTCTCCTCCGAAGCGGATGCGTCCGCCAGGGCCATTCAGTTGATCTGAACCGAGCCGCCTTTGATCCGATTCACGCCGCGCGAGCGAGTCTCCACGTACGCCCCGCGGATGACCACGCGACCATTGCGGCGAAGCGTAATGCTCGCCTCGCCGCATTTCAGTACGATCTCGTCTTTCGCCTCGAGCACGACGCGCCGGCCATCGACGGTGACTTCCCGCAGCGCGGGCTGCGCGTCATCGTGCGCCGTGTCGACCGCGGCCACGGCCGCGGGACGCGGCGCGATCAAACCAACGATAATCGGGCGGTCGCTTCGCTCCGTATCGAAAGAGAGAAGAACCTCGAGGTGCGACTCCGCGGCTTGCTGGAGACGACGCCCCTCGAGCGGTGACAACGCGCACGCCGCGATCGGCCCGTGCGGGTTGCCAGGGTAGTCAATCAGAGCGCCCTCGCCGGGCGACCACCCCGCAATCCGCCCGATGCGCTGTCCCCGCACTGGCTCGAGTCGCCGCTGTGCCAATTCGACCACTTGCCCGTCAGACTTTGCCGCGCCCATAGGTACTCTCTTTCGGTGGAGAAATAGCCCGTCACGTCCGAAAAGCCGTTGCCGCCCCTCATGCGGCCTCTCGGCAGTAATAGTTGAGCAGTCCGCCGAGACGCGACCGGCATTCGATCGCGCCGAGCGTCGCGTTGTCGTTGCTCGGCGATGCCTTCGGCCTGATGATTTGCCTACCGATCCCTTGGTGGACCTCGGCCAGATCCACTCCGGCCAGGTATTCCATGACCATGAACGGAGCGCCGCTTTCGAGCTCCCCGATGTCCAGCACCTTGGTCACGTGCTCGCTCGTGAGCGCGACCGCTGAGCGTGCCTCGCGAAGGAATCGGGCCGCCGACGTGATTTCGAACGCAGCTTCGGCCCGAAGTAGCTTGATCGCCACCCTCTGACCGAGCTGCCTGTGGCGCGCAGCGAGCACAACGCCCATCCCGCCCGACCCGAGAACGCGTTCGACTTCGTACTTGCCAGCGATTACGTCTCCAGGCGCCGGGATACCAGCGATTACGTCTCCAGGCGCCGGGATACCGGGCGTAGGGGCGGACGTTCCAGAGTGCGGCGACGACTCCTCTGCCCCCGAAGCCTCGCGGCGCCTTGCGTCATTCTCGGACGACATCGGATCTGACGCTTACCCCACGGATCTCCACGACGCTACTGATCGGCGAACGTCGGACGGCTCGCCGGTCACAAGACGTCGGAGCGCCGAAGCGTACAGTCATTTGTTCACGACGGGAGACGCCCCCGTCAGTTCTGGCTGATCTTGCTGCCCTTGAGCACGAGGTCAGACGCGGCCTTCACGCTCACCTTCCCACTCGAGTCGCTCGTCAGATTCTTTCCCTTGAGCACGATGTCGCCGTTCTTCTTCAGGGTGATGCTGGCGTCACCGGCCTTGATAACCAGCTCGTCGCCGGCATCGATGACGAGCTGATTGGTGACGTTGATCGCGCCTTTTTTTCCGATCGTGATGGTCTGAGTGCCCGTGATGTTGATGGTCTCGTCGCTGCCCACCGACTCGGTGCGCTTGCCGCCGACGTTCACGCTCACGTCGCCGCCGACATTTTCGCTCAGATTGCCGCCAATCGTCACGGCCTGTGCCCCCGCGACCGCCACGGACCGGGCGCCGCCTATGGCGATCGACTCGGCCCCGCCGACGACCTCGCTACGCGCCCCGGCCACCATGAGGCTCTGACTACCACCCACCGACATCGAATCGTTGCCGGCAATAGACACCGACTGATTTCCCCCGACCGTGGCCGATTCGTTGCCTGTGACGGAGATCGTTTCGTTGCCCCCCACCGTCAGCGACTCGTCAACTCCGATCTTGACGGTCTGGTTCTTACCGACCGAGAGGGCGTCGTTCCCTCCGACCGAGCGGGTCCGATCGGCGACCACCGTGGCCGTCTCGTTGTTCTTGACGAGTGAGTTCAGGTCTTTCTCCGCCTGGATGTAAAACTCCTCGCTCCCCTTTCGGTCTTCGAATCGTATCTCGTTCGCATTCGGGGCCGCGCCGCCCTTGGTGCTTCGGCTCTTGATGCCGCTCTGGGTCTGATTGCCGGGCAGGCCGTAGGGCGGCATGTTCGCGTCGTTATAGACGCGCCCCGTGATGATGGGCCGATCCGGATCGCCTTCAAGAAAGTCGACGATGACCTCCTGGCCGATGCGCGGGATGTGCATCGCGCCCCAGTTGGTGCCGGCCCAGACCTGCGCCACTCGCACCCAGCAGGAGCTCTTCTCGTCGTTCTGCCCCTCGCGGTCCCAGTGAAACTGGACCTTCACGCGACCGTATTTATCGGTCCAGATTTCTTCACCGCTCGGCCCCACCACGATGGCCGTCTGGGGTCCGCGCACGAAGGGTTTGAGCGTTGCCCAGCGGGGGCGAAACTGGCGAGTGGACGCGATCGCGGTAAACGTACAGCTGAACACCTCGGCTCGACTCCGGCGCCCGCCGCCTGCTTCGTGCCCACTCAGGCGAAGCGTGGACGAGGTCACCAGATAGTCTTGATTCTGGTCGTCGCGGGGGCAGTCGACCAACGTAAAGAGGCTTCCGACGGTAAGCTGGCGCGCGTTTGACCATCCCGTCGCTTCCTCGAACGGGGTCTGATGCTCTTGCAGGCGGACCAGCGCGTAGGCCTCTCCCGGGTCGCGACTGCTGAACCCGCCCGGATAGTCGTATATTTCACCGTCGTCGTGCGCGTGGCCCTCTGGATTCGAGCGCGTCGCGTAGAGAGTTGCGCGCGACTTGGTGAAGTCGAAATCGGCGTGAGAGTGCTTGCCGGGCTCGACGGCATTCTGCACCTGCCAGTCGTCGATGCACTCCCCGGCCGCTGCACGATTCGCGCTCGGCGGGCGGAACGGTATCGAGAGACTGCCGTCGACCGACGGCGGAGCGTCGTGGGCCATGCTCTTGTCGACCAAGACGAGCGTGTGCCGTCCGTCGGCATGACGGAAGTAGTAATAGATGCCCTCGCGCTCCATGAGCCTGGACACGAAGTCGAAATCGGTCTCGCGGTACTGAACGACGTACTCGCAGGGCTTGTAGTTGTCCATCGTCAGCCCGGACGTGTCGACGTCCGAAATGTCGCATTCCTGAAAGACGCTCGTGATGATGTCGACCACGTTTTGGTCCTGGAAAATGCGGCAGTCGGCGCTTCGCGTAAGGAGCCAAAGCCACGGCCGGAGCACCAAGCGGTAGTGGATCGCGTCGGAGGTGCCCAAGTAGTCGACCACCGCCACGACGCCGTTGAAGTGGCGCGTGCTGCCGTCGGCGGTCTGCAGATGCACCGTCGTCGGGACGCCGAGAATATCGGTGGCCTGGACTTCGGTGTCACTCGTCACTTCGACCGCATACTCGAAACAGCGGCTGAGACCTTCGACGCCGACTAGCGAGCGAAAAAAGAGCGTGTCGGGCTCGAGAGGGGACGGCGAATCGATGGTGACGGGTCCGACGGCCGGCATGGGTAGCGATATACTCTTGCTGTCCCCGTGAGACTATCCCCCCTTTATAACGAGGCAGGCCGCGCGAGCTTGCCCCCTGGGGCCTCAGATCTCGAACCAACGGATATAGACGACGACGACCTCGGGCCGGCTCATGTCGGCCCCAAGATTCAGCGATTCGTTACCCGGGAGCCAGATCTGGCCCCTCAGCAGATGAGCGACCTGCCCGGGAACCCACTCCCCCCGGTCCGCGCCCAGAGACGCGGGGGCATCCTCCCTGAGAGGCTGATCGCGAAAAGGCGACGCCGCAATGAAAGCCTGCCAGTCCACGGCCGGCATGTCGAGCTTCATCCGTACATACGCGTCCATCCTCCCCCCAGCGGCCCACATGAGGACGTGAGCCCTCGCGGGGAACTTGAGATGCGTCGCCTCCTCCACACGGCGCATGTCGTCGACGGACGGGACAGCTTTGGTGGTGGGGCCCTCCTCGCACGCCAGAAGACTCCAGAGCGCCCCGAGAGACAGGGCGAACAGCTTACGCATCTCACATTCTCGGAGCCTGCAGGGCCCTGTCGACTTGTGCAGGCGAAATGATCGCGTCGCCCTGGTTCCATTCCAAGCGACGCTTGGCGAGACCGTAATAGTCGTATTCCATCCCAAGTCCCTCGAGTTGAAACCTGCCCATGAGCTCGTCGGTGACGTGAATGGAGTCCTCGGGCCTTACGGTCCCGGGATCGAAGCCGGCGCGCTGCAGGCTCCAGGCGACCGGTCTGGGCAGCACGATATTGGTGCTTTTCCACACAAACGTGCCGTTCTTCAACTTGATCTTGTCCCAGTTGTATCGGTCATAGAAGTGATACTCGAAAAGAAGATCGTAGTGCCCTCCGCCACCCGCATCCGTGACCACGAGGTGGCCTTTCCCCCAATACGAATAGCCCCCCACCGCGAGAAACCAGTTCTTGTTTTCGTCCTGATCGTTGTAACCGTTGACGGCGCCGGTGGATACGATGTCATACGTGCCCGGAGCGAGCGTCTCCGAGAAGGTCTTGGCCCGAGCGACCTCGCTATTTAGCTCTACGCGAGCCGACGGCACCTCCCGAATCATCTTGTCGAGGTCGATCCACCAGTCATTTCCTTCGTCCTCGAGATAGTGCAGGAGGTTGCTCGTCGCGTCGGGCCCGACGAACGCCCACGTGCCTCCCCAGCCGAGGTCCAAGAAAGCCTCCCGCAACGCGAACATTCTTACGGTCGTGGGTTGCGAGTTCCAGGGCCCCGCGCCCGGGTCCGGGTGAACCGGAGGGTCTTGGATGCCCAGCCGGTAAGTGGTGATGGCTGCGGGCGGTGGTGCGGCGGGTGGCGGCGCGGCAGGCGGAGTTTTCGCGACGAGAGCCGCGTCCATTTGACGAATCGTCTTTACCCCCACCGCGCCATCGACTCTCAGCCCGTTCTTCGCCTGAAATTGTCGAAGGACCTCGTAGGTCTCTTTGCCGAACACGCCGTCCGGGGTGCCATCGGGCCGGGTCGAAAATGGCAGCTTGAATCCCAGATCGATGAGACCCGCTTGAACCAGCGCGATCGCGTAGCCCTGTTCCCCGCGGAACATGGGGGCTCCGCCCTTTTCGATGTCGGCGAGGCGCGAGCTATTCGTGAATGGTACCGAGTGGAGCGGCATCCTTGCGCCTCGTGGGTGACCGGTCGACCCGAGGGCCTCCGATCACGTCTCGAACCAAGAGAGGTACGTGAACCGTGAACCGATTCACCGCACCGGTCTTTACTCTAAGCCACCGCTTCGCTTTCTCCGGTACGTAAAGGACATCGCCCGAACACAGCACATTTGGACTACCTCGCACGCTGCGGAGCCGTCCGTTGCGTGCGTCCGACCAGACTTGGTCGGCGTCGAAACCGAGCCGGGTCGCGACCTTAAGCAAGTAGTCTCCGGTGCGCACAACATAGGGGATCCAGTCGTCGCCCATGCTTCGGCTTTCCTTCGTTAATTCCGCGCCTGCCAGAAGATAGCACCGCCGACTGGGAGCATATCAGGCCACAATGCACGTTCGCCGGTGGCCGTCGCGTCCCCCTCTGCGCCGAAAGCCTACCTCTCTTTCGCAACCATCTCCTCCGCGCATAACGGACCGGCCTTCGGGCAGCGGCTAGGAACCGCTTGCCTTCATGACACTCACGCCCGAGAGATGCGCATTTTGTCTGGACGTTCGATCTACGAGCCGGATGCGTCTCGGCCCGTGACCCCGATTGGCCGACAGTCCTGTTCGTCCAAAACGAGTTCGTGTTAATGTAGGCGGCACTTTGAGTCTTGCTGCGCGGGGGAATGCAGCCTTTGGGATGTCTTTGGACATGCCGGCCCTCAGGAAGCGTCTTCGTGTCCGTTGAAAGCAAACCAAAAACGCAAGCTTCCTTGCCCGCTCCCGGCGACCAAATTGCGGGCAAATACGAGGTCGAACGTGTGCTCGGCGCGGGTGGCATGGGCATCGTTGTCGCCGCGCGGCATCTGCAACTCGGCCGGCACGTCGCAATCAAGTTCCTGCGCGATGACGCCGCACTCGATCCGAACGCGGTCGAGCGTTTTCTGCGTGAAGCGCGAGCCGCCGTCACACTCGCGAGCGAGCATGCCACGCGCGTGCTCGACGTCGGCACGCTGGAGCCAAACGTCCCGTACATCGTCATGGAGTATCTCGCCGGGTCGGACCTGAGCGAGGTTCTGCAAGCGCGCGGAACGCTCACGATTCATGAGGCTGTCGACTTCGTTCTGCAGGCCTCAGAGGCTATCGCGGAGGCCCATGCGAACGGGATCATCCACCGGGATCTGAAGCCCTCCAATCTCTTCGTGACCCAGGCGAGGGACGGTCGGCCGTTGATCAAGGTTCTCGATTTCGGAATCTCAAAGATGAGTCAACCCGGCGACGGCCCGAGCATCCTCACCGCCAGTGGAAACATGATGGGCTCTCCGAGCTACATGTCGCCGGAACAAGTCCGAAGCTCCAAGAGCGTCGATCCCCGCAGCGACGTGTGGGCTCTTGGGGTCATTCTCTATGAGCTCTTGTCCGGCACGCGGCCCTTTCGAGGCGACACCCTCGGTGAGACATTCGCTCAAATCTTGTCGGAAACGCCTCCATCGCTTGGCCAGATCATGCTGGCGATTCCGGCGGGACTCGACGCGGCCGTCACACGTTGTCTTGAGCGCGATCTTCGGCGCCGCGTTCCTAGCGTCGCCGAACTCGCCTTGCTGCTTCAACCATTCGCGCCTTCCTCCTCCGCCCGGTCGATCGAACGAATCCTTGGCGCATCGACGCCTCCGCAACGTGCGTCGAACGAAAGCCTTTCAGCGCCGAACGTGACCGTGACCGGTCCCAATTTCATTCCCACGCCGTCCACAGAGACCGCGTCCAGCTGGCAGGAATCGCGAAATCCTTGGCTCGCTGCAAGGCGCTCGGCGGTTGCATTGGCGCTTTTTTCTGCAGCGGGCTTGGCCATCTTGATATCCGCAGGCATTCACTTCTGGCGCGGCGTTGCTGCGGTGATTTCACCCGTCGCCTCAGTACCAAATGCAGCGCAATCAGTAGCTCAGACGACCTCTCCCGCGCCTTTCGCGCCGCGGCCCCGAGCGGCCGACGTCGGCGACCCCAATTCGGCTCCAGTGGTCGACGACGGAGGCTCCTCGGCAGCCCAGGTGATTCCTGCATCGATGAGCCGTGCATCCACTTCCCCTCCCCCGCTTGCGTTAACAAGTTCGCCACGCAAGAATCCGCTCGCTTCGGCCTCCGCAGTGCACCGGGCGACCGGGCAAGATCCCAGCCCGCCGCTCCCGAAGTCTCATTATGATCAGTTTTAAGGCTCGTCCTTGCTTTCTGGCAATCGCGGTATCCCTGGCGAATACCAGCACCGGACGCGCATACGCGCAGGCGCAGGACGAAGCCATCGCGCGAGCACTCTTTGACGAAGGCCGAAGACTGGCCGACGCCGGGCAATACTCCGCCGCATGCCCGAAGTTTGAGGCGGCGCGACGGGCACGTGCAAGCACCGGCGTCCTCATGAATCTCGCCGATTGCTATGAGAAGACCGGTCGAACTGCGAGCGCGTGGACGACCTTCGGTGAGGCGGCGTCGGTCGCGGTGCGTGCCGGACGCGAGGGTGACCATATCGAAGCCACGCGGCGTCAGACCGCCCTTGAGCCGCACCTGAGTCGCCTGGTGATTCACATCGATCGCGAGGTGCCGAGCCTTATCGTCAAGAATGATGGCGTCGAGATCCCAAAAGGCGCCTGGGACGTGCCCATTCCCATCGATCCCGGGACTCACGAGATGACCGCAGAAGCTCCGAACAGGCAGTCTTGGAAGAAATCCTTCGAGACCGCCAGGGGGGCTCAGACGACCAGTTTAGAAATCCCGGAGCTGTCCGATACATTCCCGCCCAATACTGGGGCACACCCCGAAAGTCCCCAACCTTCGCTAACCTCAGTCGTGTCAGCGCAAGAGGATCCGTCCTTCGGACGCACCCAACGATTTGTCGGTCTGAGCGTGGCTGGCGCGGGGATCATAGCCGTCGGGATCGGCGGAGTTATCGCATTGGTCGCGAAGGCTCACGACAGCGCCGCCGCCGTTGAGCCCGGCATCGCGCGCCACACGGATTCCGTCAGCGCCGTCAACCTGGGTAATGCTGCGACCGTGGTCGTTGTGGTCGGAGCCGCGGCTACGGCGGCGGGAGCCGTCGTGTGGCTGACTGCCCCAACGGGACGGCCTCAGTTTGGCACCAATGGTCAAGAGATATTGCTAAGGGGAACTTTCTAAAGTGATCGAGCGGACTCGAACAGCATTCATTGTTGCCACGTTCGTGGCGACCTCGGCCTGTAACGCGATACTCGATATTGAGACTTACCCGCCAGGCCCGGTCAATGACGCAGGCCTCGATGCGGCCGAGGCGACGCAGGAGGCGGGCAAGCTGGACGCGCTGCCAGCGATCGAGTCCTCATCGGAGGCCCCGGTCGACAGTTCTGCCGACGTCATTGACGGTGGCTTCCTCGATAGCGAGGCGTCGGCCGAGTCCAGTTCGGTCGATGCCGAAGTGGACGCTTTGGAAGCCAGCTCAAATGCCTGCTCTACCGGGGACACACGTTGCGTGGGAAGTGCGGTCCAAAGTTGCTCAGATGGGCAGTGGATGGCGGCCCTTCCATGCGACGCGGGGGCTTGCAACGGCGCCGGGATTTGCGGAGTCTGCGCGGACGGCGATTCAAAATGCTATGGTTATCAGTTGCAGGCCTGCACCAACGGTGACTGGGGAACAGCCGCGCCCTGCGGTGGCGCCAAAGCCTGCACCGGAACTTCGTGCGCGCTGCAACTTACGGTGACTGGCGCCTCGGTTACCGCTACGCAAACGCTCGCCGTAACCGGCCCAGTGGCCCTCGTCTCGGACGCATTTCAATTAGAAACGTCCGCGACTTTGACCGCGCAAGTCTCTTGGGGTGACGGAACGAGTAACTCGGGCGTCGTCTCCGGTGGCAACGGCAGCTTCACTGTCAGCGGTTCGCACACTTACGGTATCAGCGCGCCGCCAATGGTTACGATCGTCGTGGTGGTGAATGCGATGACCGGCGCGAGCGCGAGCGTCGCGTACCCGGCGACGGTGCGACCCGCGGCAACTGGCGTGGTCTCACAGTTTCAACCGACGGAGTCTTACGACATCGCCATCGGTCCTGATGGAAACGTCTGGCTCACGGAAGAGGACCACGGAATCGACATGTTGACCGCCGCCGGCGTTTCGACGAACTACGTGTCGCCTGTGCTAACCGAAGGCATCGTCGCAGGACCGGACGGTAACCTTTGGTACACGGCGTCGGACAGTAATGTGACTACTGGATTTTCGATCGGCTCGATGACCACAGTGGGCGTGAACGGCGCACGGACTGCGATCTCCGGTTATGCCGATCGGTATTCGCCAAATGGAATAACCGTTGGGTCCGATGGGAATATCTGGTTCACCGAGAATCAGGGCATGATCGGGCGCGTCACGCTCGCGGGAGAACTAAAGGAGTTCCCAGCGTCGGGTGATCCCGGCAGTATCGTCTCTAGCCCAGATGGTTACCTGTGGTTTACGGAGTCCATGGGAGGGAAGATTGGCCGCATTGCGGCGTCCACCGGCGCGATCCTCGAGTTCCCGCTTCCAACGTCAGGGTTCGGGCCGGATGGCATCGCGCTTGGACCTGACGGTAATATCTGGTTTACCGAAAGCGCCGCCAGCGTCTCGAAGGTGGGTAGACTGGATCCGTCCACGGCGACGTTCACCGAGTTCACCCTTCCATCAGGTGTAATCGGCCAAGGGATCGCGGTGGGGCCCGATCGAAACCTATGGGTAACACTTTCTGGGAATGGTCCTGTTTGCCGCATCACGACGACGGGAGCCCTTACCGTCTTCCCCCCGAGCGCAGGTTTCAACTTTGCCGATGCGATTGCAGGCCCCGACAAGAGCGGCAGCATGTGGTTTGTCGAAGACCTCAGCAACGTCGGGGAAATATCGCCTTGACCCGTAGGCCATCGCATTGTCCGCGCGGCTACGCTGAACCAGCATCAGTCCACGTAGAGCCTCGTGGTCCGCGGTGCATAGGGATTCGGCGAACAACGGGAGCGGTCATGAATTCGAGCATCATTGGCATGAGCGAATAACGCGATAATGGTAATTCCGGACGTAGC
>Ga0070761_10001166_pt1 | contig 16538 bp, 13 predicted proteins | sample HubBroMetageREF1_FD_66724 | JGI IMG/M metagenome (GOLD analysis project Ga0070761, IMG submission 66724) | Reference soil microbial communities from the Hubbard Brook experimental Forest, New Hampshire, USA - Hubbard Brook CCASE Soil... | ecosystem: Environmental > Terrestrial > Soil >... | reverse complement strand
CAGCTCGCGCATGACCAGGGTGGCTGAACCTTGCAACAGCAACTTCAAAGTTACGTCGTATTCCTGCATGCGGCACGCTTCCAGGAAAGTGGGTGGGCCGATCGCGGTTTTTCTCTCATTGCCCGAATGGGCGACCATTGGTCACGGTCTGTGGGCTGCAATGAAAATGTGGCAGCCGAACCCAATTTTCGGAAACTCGCTGATGGCGTGGTCGATGCCAATCTTTGTAAAATATAAACAAATACGACGAAGTGTATTCCTCGCGAAGAGCGGGACTTAAGTCCCGCGCCGGCTAAAGCCCGCCCTCCATGGGGTTGATCGGGAAGTAGAAGGCGGATTCGGCCGGACGGACTACGCGGTTCAGCCAAAGGGGGCGGCGCAGATTATTCGGGCCTGGGGCGGGCCGGGCGAGAGCTTTCCACTTTAGATACACGGCGTGGGACCGGTTGGTATCAACGAAAATATCGCCGTAGCGGTCGCCGGCGCCGGCCGGTTCTACGCGCACCATCTGGTGCCAGCAGTGCATCCCGCTGACCGGGTCCGGATGCACCGGGAAAGTGATGTTCTGGTGCACGCCCGTGTCACTCCACCAGACGCGTTGCGTATCGGGGTCGCGGCTCTCGTAAGGCCCGGCGCCCGATAAATGCCTCATCTTGTACTGGCCCTTGCCGGTTTCTTGCAGATCGACCCAAGCGCTGGTCATGCGCTCCACCTTATCGTCCGGATTGGCGCGCCAGCGGCCCAGATGGTGCGAGCAAGCTACCACGCCGGGCGCCAGACCTTCGGTGACCCAGGCATGCAGCACGAAGTAGCCGATCTCCGTGTGCACCTTGAGTAAGTCGCCGGTGCGAATTCCGCCGAGCATCTTAGCGTCCACCGGATTGACCCACAACGGATTCTTGTGCGCGATTTCGTAGAGCGCTTTTGAATTGCCGGAGCGGGTGTGAATCAAAGTAGGAAGACGGAAAATAGGCAGCAGCGTGTAGACATCGCCGTGGGCGTGCTCGGGCCAATCGACGGATGGCTGGTAACGGGGGTCGAATTCATCCGCGCGGCGATGGATGTGGCTCCGGTAATACTCCGGAAGCGCGAACTCCGGCCATTTCCAATCGACCATGGTGCGCGAGAAGATCTCCAACTTGCGCGATGGCGTGTTATATCCAACTACACGCTTGCCATCAACCATTACTCCGCCATCCGCTACCGGTTTCTCATTCAACTTGTACAGGCCCTTTGTCACTTCAAACACCCCATACTTGCGCATGTAGGCAAGCGGAGTCAGTCCTTCATTGGCGGCGGCTGCGGGCAAACCGGGCACAGAGTTCTCAAACATCCAGCCGTAATATTCGTCGACAGTGATCTTACAACCCGGCCGGTAAGGCGACTCGAACCACTGGCGGATGCCCATCGAGCCATCCGGGTCGATGGCCCATGACAACGCAATCCAGAACTCGTCCTCTTCCCACACTTCTCCGGGATTGGTTTCGTAAGTGTGTTCCGTCTTCCGGCCCAGTCTCTCCTCGTAGACGCGCAGCACGGGCTGGCGGAAGCCGATCCACTGGCCGGCGTAAGATTCCTGGCTCATCAAGTCGTGGCGCTCGGAACTTAGTCCCATGGGCAGCACATAGTCGGCATACCAGGCGGTCTCGCTCCAGGTGGGCGTCATGGCGGCGTGCAAGCCGATCAGCGTTTCGTCGCGCAAGACTTCGATCCAGGAAAAGCCATCGGGGTTGGTCCAGACAGGATTGTAGACGCGCGTGAAGTACGCTTCCAGGCGGCCGCGGCCTTCCTTGAGGAAATGCGGCAGCAGGAAGGACAACTCGTGGTAGCTGAGGGGCCACTCCGGCGGATAGAGCAACTCATTCCAGCGCTTCTGCTGCGGCGGCGTGCTGAAAGGCTTGGGGACGAATTTATTCCAGGCGTTCAGATTGTGACCGCCCTTAGTGCCTACCGAGCCGGTGAGAACATGCAGCAGAACGAGCGCGCGGGAGCATTGCCAGCCCCCCAGATTCCCCGATGCGGGCCCGCGCCATAGGTGCGAAGCGAAGCGGCTGCCGGCTTCCGCGATTTCGCGGGCGGTGGTGACGATAACATCCGCGCGCACGCCGCTTTCCTTGGCGGCGAATTCAGGTGTGTACCGCGCGTAGTGGCTCTTGAGCGCGGCGATAAAGGCTGCGAAAGTCTGGCCTTGGGCGCGGAAGCCATCGGCCTCGAACTCATCCCAGTTGGTCCAGTTGCGCACGAAGGCGGCATCGTAACGGTTCTCGTCGAGAATGACTTTGGCCATGGCCAGAAGGACCGCGGCTTCAGTGCCAGGATAAGTTGGCATCCAATAGTCCGCCATGCTGGCGGTGTTGGAGAGGCGCGGATCCATCACCGCGATCTTGGCGCCCGCCATCTTGCCGTCGATAATGCGTTGCGCGTGCGGGTTGAAGTAGTGGCCGGATTCCAGGTGCGCCGACATCAACAGGATGAAACGCGCGTTGGCGTGGTCGGGCGACGGGCGGTCGGCAGAGTGCCACAGCGTGTAACCGAGGCGCGCGGCAGCCGAGCAGACATTGGTATGGGAATTGTGTCCATCGATGCCCCAGGCTTGCAGGGTGCGCTCCATGATGAGGTCGTGACCGGGCCGGCCGACGTGATACATCACCTCTTCGCCGCGGCCTTCCTGGATGGCTTTGCGGATGCGCGCGGCGAAGGTTTCCAGGACCTCAGCCCAAGTGGTGCGCTGCCATTGGCCGCTGCCGCGCGGTCCGGAGCGCTTCATGGGGTAGAGCACGCGGTCGGGGTCGTCGATCTGGTTGATGACCGCAGGTCCTTTGGCGCACAGGCGGCCGCGGCTGGAGGTGTGTACTGGATTGCCTTCGAACTTGGCGACCTTGCCGGTTTCCTTGTCGATGTAGGCCAGCAGGCCGCAGGACGATTCGCAGTTGAAGCAGATGGTGGGGATGAGCTGGTAGTGGCGCGCGACTTTGCGCGGCCAGGCGGCGGGGTCGTATTCCACCCAATCGTCCCACTTGGCGACGGGGGCGCAGGACATCAGATGGCTGCCGTCACGTTGGAAATCTGTCACTAAAACTCCAGCGGGGCCTAAGCCCCGCGCCGGCTAAAGCCTGCCCTCTTAGCTATTGGGCACACTTTGGCCGGCCATTATGAAACACCATTCGAAGATCAAAAGGCCGGCCAGGGACAGCAGGCCGGCGATTTTGGGCGCGTCGATCAGGAGCAGCGCGGCTGGGAGAACGATTCCGATCAGCACCGCTCCCAGCCAGAACGGGCGGCGGTATGGGCCGTGCGTGATCAAGCGGGCTGCGTAGCGCGCGTTATCCGTAGCGTGGGGCATGGCGAATTCGCCGAAGACTATGAGCAGGTGCAGCCCCAGGCAGACGGAGAGACCCGCGACAGCCACCGCGCGGGCCTCCGGCAGAAATGCCAGCACCACGGCTCCAGAGAGCAACGCCTGCACAATCAAGTGCAGCGGCAACAGCGGTGTCTGCCACAGATCGCGTCCCTTGCACTGTCCGAAAAGGAACGCGGTGTAAACGGCGGCGAAGAAGCCGGCAAAAACCGTGGGCCAAACCAGAATCGCGGAGACGCGCGGCAAGTCCGCGAGTGCCGCCAGCAGCATGAGTCCGCACAATCCGCCATAGCCCATCAGGATGAAAGCGCCACGCGCCAGCCATGAGCGCATTTGCGGACGCAGTATGATGCGGAGAAAGCGATCCTTGCGGTCCAAATCCCAAACCAGCATGACCATGGTCAGGGCGGTGAACACCAGCGCGACGATCGCCAGGGTCGCGTCGCGCAGCCGGCTGGACGGAAGCTTGCCGAGCGCCACGGCCAGCGCGGGCAACGCCAGCGGCGCGGAGGCGATGGACTTCAGCCAGAGGTACGCGGGCACCTGCCAGGCCCAGGGGCGGGCGTGCGCGACATCGTAAGCGGCCAGAGCGTCCTTTTGCAGGAGAGGGCTATCGGCCGGGTAAACAGCGCCGCCTCCGGGGACCTGGCCGTTGCGTTCCGACCACATATAGAACGCTTCGTGGCGGGCCGCGGTGGGGACGATGGCGCTCTCCTCGGCTTCGATGTAGTAGAGCTTCGGCTGCGTGCCCTTCTCCGGACGGCGGACGCGGACGGTGTTGCGCTCCAGCAGTTGCGCGAGGTTGCCTTCCGGCAGATCCAGATCGCCGGCCACGATGGCCTGTTCGGGACACACCGTGACACAAGCGGGCTCCAGGCCCACTTCGGTGCGATGCGCGCAGTAGTTGCACTTGGCGGCGGTGTGGCGTTCGGGATCGATGTAGATAGCGTCGTAGGGGCAAGCCTGCATGCACGCCTTGCAACCGATGCAGGCGTCGGAATCGAAATCCACGATGCCGTCTTTGCGTTTGAACATGGCGCTGACCGGGCAAATTTCGACGCAGGGCGGGTCGGCGCAATGATTGCAGCGGGTGACCTGGAAATAACGCCGGGTGTTGGGGAAGCGGCCTTTCTCGACATACTTCACCCAGGTGCGATTGACGCCCAGGGGTACTTGGTTTTCAGTCTTGCAGGCGACCGTGCAGGCGTGGCAGCCGATGCATTTGCGGTTGTCGATGATGAAGCCGTAGTTCATGGCGGCGAGGCGCGACTGCCATGACCCTTTGTAGCACGCGGCGGGGTGGGCAGCCACGATACCGTAATGTGGGGCGGGCAGCGATTCTGTACTAGACCTGCGGATGCTGTTGGGTCGCGAGAAAACTAAGTGGCATTGGGCAATCCGGCCTTGCAGCCAAGATTGGCCGCCCCACAAGCCCGCGAAAGGTGGTATTGCTGGCCATATGCGTTACCTCGTTCCTTTAGTTGTCGTGGCCGCGCTGCCGGGCTGTGCACAGGAGCGCCCGCCCATCGTGGGCGTCGCGCACATCGGACTCAAGACCGATGACATGGCCGCGGCGCGCCAGTTCTATGGCCACGTGCTTGGGTATCAGGAGCCTTTCTCACTCGACAAGCCTTCCGGCGGGTTGATGCTGACGTATTTCAAGGTAAACGACCACCAGTACATTGAGGTCTTTCCCGAATTGAAGAGCGAGACGGAAGACCGTCTCTCGCACATTGCATTCGAGACGACCAACATCCAGCAACTGCGCGACTACCTGGCCGGCAAGGGCGTGAAAGTGCCGGACACGGTCCATACGGGACTCGACGGCAACATCAGCATGATGCTAAAGGACCCGGACGGCCACAACGTGGAGTTTGTCGAATACCGTCCCGGTTCGCTGCATACCAAAAACTTTGGCAAGTTCCTGCCGGATACGCGCGTCTCGGAACGTATTATCCATGTAGGCATCACGGTCGTGGACCGCAACGCCGCCGACCGCTTCTACCACGACATTCTCGGCTTTCACGACGTCTGGCACGGCGGCATGCAGGACGACCGCACGGACTGGGTCGATATGCGGGTGCCAGATGGCACGGATTGGCTGGAGTATATGCTGAATGTACACAACCCGTCGCCGCACACGTTGGGCGTGATGCATCATCTGGCGCTGGGCGTGCCGAGCGTGGATGCCGGGTACAAAACGGTGGTCGCGCGCGGCGTCAATCCGGAAAAGCCCAAGATCGGCCGCGATGGAAAGTGGCAGCTTAATCTCTACGATCCGAATGGCACGCGCGCGGAATTGATGGAGCCGAAACCCGTTCAGAAGCCCTGCTGCTCGCCGATACTGGATCAGTGACAGGATTGTGGGGCGGTCCACTGGACGGGGCCTTGCCGGTACAATATAACCTTGAACATCAGACACTGCCCTTCAACCCGAGCGCATCGGCCCGTTCCTGCATGGCATGAACACAGAAGGCGATGTGTTCGTCGAGTTCCACGCCCAATTCGCGCGCGCCATCGACGATGTCGTCGCGGTTCACGGAGCGCGCGAACGCCTTGTCCTTCATCTTCTTGCGCACCGATGCCGCATCCACTTCGAAAACGCTGCGGTGCGGCTTGACGTAAGAGACCGCGGTGATGAAGCCCGCCAGTTCGTCGCAAGCGAAGAGCGTCTTCTCCAGCGGGGACTCCCGCGGCACGCCGGTAAAATCGGCATGCGAAAGGATGGCGCGCCGGATTTCATCGCTCACGCCGCGCTCGGCCAAAATGGGCTCTCCTTTCGTGGGGTGGTCCGGAAGTACGGGGTGAACTTCCCAGTCGAAATCGTGCAGCAGCGCGGTGACGGACCATTTCTCTTCATCCTCGCCGAGTTTGCGGGCGTACGCGGTGACGCAGGCTTCGACCGCCAGCGCATGCTTACGCAGGCTTTCCGATTTGGTGAATTCGTGCAGGATCTGCAGGGCTTGTTCCCGGTTCATTCTCACTATGATAAGCCCTCGGTAACTGGACCATCACCTCGTTTCTCTTCAACTGCCCGCAGGCGGCGTAGATATCCAGACCGCGCGGCTTGCGGATGAAGCATCCCATCGACGGCCGCACGATGGCCTGGAAGCCGGCGACCCGCTCGGGATCGGGCGTCTCGAACGGTATGCCGGGACCCGGATTCAGCGCGATCAGGTTGACCTTGGCGTTTAGGTTGGCCAGCAGCCGCACCACGCGCCGCGCGTCGGCGTCGGTGTCGTTCACTCCCTTGAGCAGCACATATTCGAATGTGAGCTTCTCCCAGGGACGCAGCGGATAGGCCTTGCACGCAGCCAACAGTTCCCGCAGACGATACTTCCGCGTGATGGGCATCAACTCCTGCCGCATCTCCTCCGTGGACGCGTTCAACGATATCGACAGTCTGGGACGCACCGGCTCGCGTCCCAACTCCGCGATCTTCGGAGTGATGCCGGCGGTCGAAACCGTAATCCGCCGCGGCGGAATTCCCACGCCTTCGGCGTCTGTGAGCAGGCGCGTGGCTTTCACTACGTTCGCCAGATTCAGCAGGGGCTCGCCCTGGCCCATCATGACGATGTTGAGCCGCGTGGAGTCCTCCAACAGTCCGTTATCGCGCGCTACCAACAGCACTTGTCCCACGATCTCGCCCGCGGTGAGGTTGCGTTCGAGACCCATCAGCGCGGTCATGCAGAACTTGCAGTCCACGGGGCAGCCCACCTGGCTCGAAATGCAGATAGTGTCGCGCTCGGCCTCGGGCATCAGCACGGTCTCCACCGTGCGGCCGTCTTCGAGGCGCAGCAAGTAGCGCCGCGTGCCGTCCGCCGATTCATAACGTTGCGCGATCTCCGGCAGGCCCACGCGGCGCGGACCGCTTAATTCCCGGCGCAGTTCGGCGGGCAGGGTGGAAACCTGCACCAGGTCGGCGACTTTCTGACGGTATAAAGCGGTGTAGATTTGTTTGGCGCGGAACTGCGGATGGCCGGGCCCCAGAGCCTCCCGAATCTCGGTCAGTTCCATGCCCAGCAGCGGCTCTGACATCTCCTACGATTATGGCATGGCCAGTTAGCGGTACTCGGCTTCGGAGGTTTCCGGCAACAATACCGACAGAGTGCTTAGGGTCTGTCACGAAATAGCTGTGCCATCTTGGTGGGGCGGCCAATCTTGGCTGCAAGCCGGCTTTGGCGCGCTGAAAAGCGCGCCTGCAGGCACGATTGCCTACCCCACATCGAGTTTGACATCAGCAGGCGCAAGTGCGAGGCGACGCGTTTCGTACGGGGCCATCAGCGCCCGCCTCTACGATCTATTACTTTTTATTGCGCATCGCGGTAATCACGGAATCCGGCACGCCCGCGGCTTTGAGCCGCGCGAGGTCGCCAGGCTCCAGCGAAAACCGCCCCGGCTGATTCGCGATCATCTTCAGCACTTCCTCCTCCGCCACGTTGCCGTCGATTAGCTTGACGATGAAGTCGTTGGTCAGCACGATGCCCGTTTGTACCGGCGCGCCCTGCACGGCTGGCGGCGCCTTAGGCTGCCGTGCCTGAATTGCCGCGATCTCCTTCCGGCATTCGTCCATCAGGCCAGCCACCAGTTTGCCGCCGTTGAGTTCCGAGGCCTTTTCAAACGCCATGAGCGCGCCGTCGAACTTGCGCAGCGCCATGTAGCCGACGCCCAGGTCGTACCAAGACTCCAGGGCGGTCTTCGAGCCGGGGGCGCAGGACTCCGTGCTAGCGCTCAACAGGCGCACCACGCCATCGTAGTCGCCCCCCTTCGCAAGATCGTAGGCCTGTTTCATGTGGCATTCCTTGCCGTCCATGAACGGGACCTCCCGATTCTCGATCCACGTGGCGTAGAGCCGTTGCGCTTCCGCCAGTCCCTGGCGCAACGCCATGGACTTCAGTTCGGATGGCGCCGGCCACTCCGGGCTGCCGGTCTGGCTTTGATTCTCTTTCTGAGCATGGCCGTGCACCGCGACTACCGCGAGTTCCTGCCCGTTTACCGGATCGACCGCGCGTACCTCCGCAAGAAACCACCCTTCGGTGCGGGAGATATGCACCGCGGGCAGGCCCTCGCCGAGAATGGGTTGCTGCGGACGTCCTTCGCATCGGGAGACGTCGATCGACACCACAATCGCGGGCGTTGCCGCCGCGGCGGAGTCCGCTCCCCTGGCTGCCGCCACGCCATGCGCGCGCATGTCCTCGAAGAGCAGATCGCCGAACTCTTTGGCGCAATCGCCGGTGAGTCGCCCGGGCGTCACGAGTCTGCCGGCGAAGGCCGCAGCCAGGCTGGGCGAATGCGCGATCTTGAAAGCGACCCTTTTTTCCGCACGGGCGTAACCGCCCAAGATGAGAAATCCCACGGCAACTGCGAGACCTCGAATCATGGCATCGCCTCCTACCACCGCGCCGCCGGCTTGCTCAGTGCCCGGTCCGCCGACCATGCGCCCGATCCCATTATCATGATTGCCGCCGCCATCGCCAGCACCAACAGGTGAAACTCGAAGCCTTCGCCCTTCTGCCGGCCTGTCCAGTTCATGAAGAAGCCATTCACGGCGTGCACCTTGACGATCGCGACCACCATATTGCAAGCGATGCCAAACGCCGCCACCCGGCCGAGCAAGCCCAGGATCAGGCCCAGTCCGCCGAAGAACTCGGCGGCAATGGCCAGAAATGCGAAGACGGACGGAATGCCCATGTGCTCGAAACCATGCAGGGTACCGGAGAAGCCGTGCCCTCCCCACCAGCCCAGCATCTTCTGCGCTCCGTGCGCGAAAAACACCGCTCCCAGCGCCAGGCGCAGAATGGCTGGGGCGGCGTGCGGGTTCGTGTAAATCAGTTTGCGTAGCATCATATGCGATGGTATGTGATATCGTTTGCTTTTCCGATTATGCCACTCGATTCGCTTTCCCGCCGGGCTTTTGTCGCATTAACGGCGGCTGCCCCGATTGCGTCCGCCTTCGCGCGGAGCAAGGATCTTCCCGTCGGCCTGGAGCTGTATTCCGTGCGCGACGAACTGAAAAAGGACCTCATGGGCACGGTGCGCGCCGTGGCCAAGATGGGCTATGAGTGCGTGGAATTCTTCTCGCCGTATTACGCGTGGACCCCCGACTACGCCAAAGAGGTCCGCAAAACGATGGACGACGCGGGCATCCGCTGCTCATCGACGCACAACGGCCCGGAGTCCTTCACGCCCGATGGGATCGCGCACGCCATCGAATTGAACGGGATTATCGGCAGCCAGTTCATCGTGTGGGCGAGCGCCGGAAACCCGCGGACACTGGATGGCTGGAAGGCGGTTGCGGAGCGTCTCAATCAAGGCGCGGAGAAGATGAAACCGGCCGGATTGCGCGCCGGCTATCACAATCATCAGTTGGAGTTTAAGCCACTGGACGGTCAACGCCCTATCGAGGTGCTGGCCGCCAACACGACCAAAGACGTTATGCTGCAATTGGATGTGGGCACCTGCATCGAAGCCGGATCCGACCCGGTCGCGTGGGTGGAGAGCAATCCCGGCCGTATCCGCTCCATGCATTGCAAAGACTGGTCCAAGGATCGGGGCTACAAGGTGCTGCTGGGCGAAGGTGTGGCCCCCTGGAAAAAACTGTTCGAGGCCGCCGAGAAGACCGGCGGCCTCGAATTCTACCTGGTGGAGCAGGAAGGCAGCGACTATCCCGAATTGGAAACCGCGCAGCGCTGTCTGGCCAGTTTCCGCAAGCTGCACGCGTAAGCTGCACGCGTAAGCTGCAAGCCTGTAAATCGTAGGGCGGACCCCAGGTCGCGACAGGCCGACGAGGGCGTCGGCCGCGGACCAGGGGGTCCGCCCCACAATTTTGCGGGTGTTCTGCAGCGAATCAGTTCGCCGTAATCGCGCCGAACACGCCGGTTGTCAGGTTTGCCCCACCGGCATTGAAATAGAGCACGTTGGTGGGACCCGAGTCGGCGCTGCCATTGCCAAATTCAAGTCCCCAGAGTCCGGGGAGGGTAATATCCGCTCCGGTGCTGGTCTCCAGGAATTCCTGAAACTTTCCGGTCGTAGCGTCGTAGGCCCCAATCCAGCCGCTGCCGGTGTTCCCCACCAGTATCATGCCGCTGAACGCGCCGAAATTGGCGGGCGCCAGCGCCACTCCCCACGGCTGATTGAACCACCCGTTCTGCAATCGCAACAGAAGCTTGCCGGTGGTACTGTAAGCATCCACGTAACCGGTGCCGCCGCCGGCGATGGCGTTGTACGTCACATAGATCTTCGACCCGATGGCCTGAATGCCAGCGGGCGAGTAGCTGGCGGGTATTTTCGAATCCGTGAAGGCCCCAGGCGCGAACGTCACGGGAGCGAACGACGCCGCATCGTAAGCCTCGATACCGCCGTTGGCGTTGGCCGCATAGAAAGTTTCCGCGCCGCTGGTGGCGTTCTTGGCTATGGTCAGGCCTTGATAGGATGCGCCTGAGAGGGAGTTGTTCACCATAATCGTCGCGGTAGTCACATGGCACTTGGCGCAGGACTTGCCGGGTGTGCTGGGCGCCGTTTGGGAATTCCAATACGAGATGGTTCCATCCAGCGTGGCAAAAGCAAAATTGACGTTGGTTTTGCCGACATTGTAGGCGGCGGTTCCAGTCGGACTGCCCGGCCCGGTGGTGGCCGACGGAATGGTCACCGTTAAGCCCACAATGGCGCCATTGGCGTCGTACAGAGTCGAAAGTCCGGTGACCTGGTCCGATGCCCACCACTCGTTCTCCCCCACGCTCTTGCTTGCCGCGCGCGACAGTCCCCAGGGATTTACCAGGTTCGGATCCTGGGTATTGGTCACGATATTTGCCACGGTATAGCTGTTCGTTTGCGCTTCGGCGCCAAAGCAGAACAACAAAGTGGCGCCCAGCATAATCGTTTTTCTCATGTGTCCTCTCTTACCTCGATTCACGAGCGTCCGTTGATGAGTATAAGGCCGGCGGTGAACCAAGTCAATGGGCTATTGTGTGAACTTCTCGTTACGGAGGTAACGTGCCCGGCATCGGCCCAGCCCCGGCCTTGGATTCCGATCCTAATTCGCCGTGATGGCGCCAAACAGTCCATGCAGATAGTTGTCGATGCCCGCGGCGAAATAGAGCGTGGTCGTTGGACCCGAATCGGTCGTGCCGCCGCCGAAGTAGAGAGCCCACAGTCCGGGAATTGCAATTTTCTGCGCGGACGCGTTTTCCATAAAGCCCAGGAACTTGCCCGAGGTGGCGTTGTATGCTCCGATCAGCCCACTGCCCACATTTCCCACCAGCACGGCGTGTGCGAACTTGCCGAAACCGGCAGGCGCTTGTGCGATTCCCCAGGGCTCATTGAACGATCCCTGTGCGAAACTCAGCAGCAGCGTGCCGGCCGGATTAAACACGTCCACGTAACCGCCGGCCCCCGGGCCCGCCGAGAAGGTCACGTAGATCTTTGTGCCGATGGCCTGGATGCCGTACGGCGTATAACCGGCCGGAATGCTGGGATCCGTAAACGCGCCGGTCCCCAGAGTGACGGGGACGAACGCGGTGGTGTAGGCCTCCACTCCGCCGGCGCTGTTGGCGGCATAGATTGTCTCTACGGCGCCGTCTTTCGCCGACGTGACACCAGTATAAACGTGCCCTGAGTTGCGCACCTTGACGACCGCCGCAGTCCCCGACGACCATTGCGAGATGGTTCCGTCAAGAGTGACGAATACGAATTTTCCGCCGACGGCCACGGTGCCAGTGGGAGTGCCGGCCCCGCTGCCGCTGGTTGGCGGAATCGTCACGACCAGAGATTGAATGTCGCCAGCGCCGTTATACAGCGTCGAAACGCCGGTGCCATCGTCGGCGACCCACCAGAATGAGTTGGCGCTGCGGGAGAGGCCCCAAGGATTCACCAAGTGCGCGTCGGTGAACGTCGCCATCCCCGCAATGTCCGAAACCAGATTGGTCTGGGTGTAACTGTTAGTGGCAGTGTCCTGCGCGATCGCGCCGATCGCAGCCAGCATCGCAATCATCGTCAATTTGTAACTATTCTTCATTTGTATTCTCCAGGGTACGTAATTGAGCATACGTGGCGTATGCAGTCGAGTCAATGGAAATAGGCGGCGCGCGGCGAATTTAACAGCTTTATTAACGAGTGAAAACGGATTTTCCATCGGTGTGCGCCGCCGGTTACAGTATGGGATTGGCTCACCTCCTGATCGTCGACGACGACGCCAACACTCTGGCGTCTCTGGCGCGCGCCTTCCGGCTCGCCGGCCACCAGGCTACGGTGTGCGACAACGCCGCGCGCGCGCTGGAATTGATCAAGGCCGAGCGCTTCGACGTGGTGCTTTCCGACGTGGCGATGCCGGGCAAAGACGGCCTGGCGCTGCTCGAAGACCTGAGAGCGCAGGGCGCGCCGGTACCGGTAATCATGATTTCCGGCCAGGCCAATATTGAAATGGCCGTGCGCGCGACGCGGCTGGGCGCGGCCGACTTCCTGGAAAAGCCGCTCTCCACCGAAAAGCTGCTGCTCACCATCGACAACGTCCTGCGCATGAAGCGCCTCGAAGACGAGAACCGGCAGTTGCGCCAGCGGGTCGGCAAACACGAGATCGTGCACTCCGGCGAAGCCATGCGGCGAGCGATGGCGCAGGTGGACCGGGTGGCCGCCAGCGAAACGCGCGTTTGCATCCTGGGCGAGACCGGCACGGGCAAGGAATTGATCGCCCGCGCGCTGCATGATCGCAGCCCGCGGCGGGAGGGCCCTTTCGTCACGTTGAACTGCGCCGCCGTGCCCGCCGAGTTGATCGAATCGGAGCTTTTCGGGCACGAGAAAGGCTCCTTCACCGGCGCAGTCTCGCGGCACCTGGGCAAGTTCGAACAGGCGCACCGCGGCACGCTGTTTCTGGATGAGATCGGCGACATGCCCGCCGTGATGCAGGCCAAGCTGCTACGCGTATTGGAAGAGAAACAGGTGGAGCGCATCGGCGGCGACCGCTCCATTCCGGTGGACGTGCGCGTGGTGGTGGCCACGCATCGCAATCTGGATGAGATGGCCGCGCGCGGGACCTTTCGCCAGGACCTCTACCACCGCATCTACGTTTACCCGCTGGCGCTGCCGCCGTTGCGCGAACGGCCGGAAGACATTCCCGGGCTGGTGGATCACTTCGCGCGGCAGGTTTCCGAAATCAACGGCTGGAAACCGAAGCCTGTTTCGGCCGAAGCCATCGCGGAGCTGAGCCGGTATGCGTGGCCCGGCAACGTGCGTGAGCTACGCAACGTGGTGGAGCGCCTGCTGCTGCTGGCCGACGGCACAGTGGATGCGGCTGCCGTGCGTCTGGCCCTGCCTCACGCGGCAACGGCTTCCGGCGCGCCGTTGAGTGGCGGCACGCTGGCAGCGCGCACGGAGGCCTATGAGCGCGAAGTGATCCTGGCCGAGCTGAAGCGCCACCAGCGCATGACCGATACCGCTAAGGCACTGGGCCTGGAGCGCAGCCATCTGTACAAGAAATGCCAGCAGCTTGGCATCGACTTGCGCGCTCTGCGGAGTTAGTGGGCGGGCGTCTCGCTTTGCAGCGGGGCACAACCGGGGCTAAAACCCCGCGCGGACTTATCTGTGGCCCCATTGCCGCTCAATGACTTACGCGCCTCTTTGGACACCCGTTTTTCGCCGGTAAATGCGCTTGCCGAGGGCCAGCTTCGCTCGCCTGAGCCGGCTCAAAGCCGGCTGCGGGCAAGATTGCCCGCCCTCCAGTCACGCGGGGTCACACCCACCCCCAAGCGGGACTGATGCCCGATAAAAACGCGGATGCAACATTGCGCTATGCTCCTTCCATGAAGCCCTTTTTGAAACAGATGCTACGGGCGCTGCCGCTTGCGCTTCTCGCGATCGCCGCGCACTCCCAGACACCCGCCGTCTACCCCTTGCAGGACGGCTTCGTGGATGCGCACGGCGTCCTCATCTATTACCAGACGCTCGGCCAAGGCGCGCCGCTGTTGATTGTGCATGGCGGCCCCGGCGCATCGCACGACTACTTTCTCCCGTACTTGTTGCCGCTGGCCCGCCATCACAAGCTAATCTTCATCGACGAGCGGGGGTCGGGAAAGTCGGAAAAACTCGACGACCCCTCCGGCTACACCGTCGAGAATATGGTGGAGGATACCGAAGCCGTGCGGCAAGGACTCAAACTGGGCCGCATCGGCCTGCTGGGCCACTCGTATGGCGGCGTGCTGGCGCAGGCCTATGCGCTCAAGTATCAGGCCAATCTGACTCACTTACTCCTGTGCAGCACCTTCCACAGCACGACTAAGATGAACGAAGTCTTCCACCGCATGCTGGCCGATATGACTCCGGAGCTGCGCGACCGTATCCTGTCTCTTGAGAAGGCCGGCCTTTTCGGCAAGGGCAAGGATTATGAGAAGAATCGCTACCCGAACGATTATATGATCGCGGCTTGGGCGGAAGGCTATTTCCCCTACCTCTACCAGCGGCGGCCGGACCCGAATTACGATCCCATCGCCAACGGCATCATGTCCTGGGACCTCTACCGCGAGATGTGGGGATCGAACGGCGAATACGTCATCGACGGGAATCTGAAATCCGTGGAATATGCGGACCGCCTGAAGACGATTAAAGTGCCGACGCTAATTACCGCGGGCGACCATGACGAATGCGCGCCCGCGCTCTCCGAGGAAATGCATCGGCTCATCGCCGGATCGAAGCTGGTGATTTTCCCGCAGAGCGGCCATATGAACTTCGTGGATCAACCCGGGTTGTTCATCAAGACGGTGGACGACTTTCTGGCTCAGTGAGCTTCGCCGCGCGCACGATTTCCATCGGCACCCAGATCTGCACGCGATGCTTCCCGGTAACTTGAAAGCCGGCGGCGGCAATAACCCGACTTACCAGAATCGGGCGGCAATCCACAAAGTTGGGAAAGTGGCGATGCGTCCACTCATAAGATTCGTAAACCAGCCCGTGTGGTCCCTCTTTGGACATACCCACGACCACAATGCGTCCGCCGGTCTTGAGGACCCGCCGGCATTGCGCAAGCACAACGGGGATTTCCGGCGTGTCGAACAACTCCAGGGTAAAGCTCATAAACACGGCGTCCATGCTATCCGCCGGATACGGCAAGTCAGTCGCGTCTCCCGTCCGCAACTCGACGCGGTCCGCGATACCTTCGTGGCGGAGAAGATTTTTCGTAACGGCCATCATTCCATCGGAGAGGTCGATCCCGTGGACCCTGCCGGAGGGACCGGCGGCGCGCGCCAGCCAGACCAGCGCATGCCCGGTGCCAAATCCGATTTCGAGGACCGTCTCGCCCGGCTGCGGCGCGAGCATTCGCAGGCCGGCCTCGCGCACCCCCGCTTCGGTGTGTTCGGACAGAAGGTCGTAGACCTTGCTGATTTTGTCATAAAGCGCTTTGGTCTCGGCTCGTGAGAGCATAACGCCACTATAACCCTTCCAGTGAGCGCGGGGCCAGCACCTTCCTAAAGGGAGTCACTTCGACAACAGTCCGGAGGGTCAGCCCGCCGGCTGCCGGCCCGCGATGCGCACCCCGCCGCTAACAGCGGAGCCAGTTTGGTACCGGAAGTGCGGCATAACAGACGCCGAAGGCCGGCTGGGTCTATAATTCGCGGTAACCGGGACGCCGTCCCGGCTAAATCACGACTGAATCCCAAAATGGTAGGGGAATTGGTATGAAGAGCCAGCTTAGAACTCGTACGGCACTAATGGCCACCTTAACTATGGCGAGCGATGCGCCGATAGTGCCGGCCTCGCCTACACCTTTCACACCGGGCGGATTCGCGGCGAGGGCGTACAAAAGGGTTTGCCGCTGAGCGAGCTTGGCTCGCCCGGGCTGGGTGGTTGGTGGCTGGTGGTCTTGCCAGCAATCGCAGGAAGCCGATAGAGCGGAGAAGGAAGCTTGGCGCCGGGAAAGTCACTGAGATCGCGTAATCTGCTAGTCTGTGTTTTGGGGAGGCCGTCTTTTTGCCCAGTGACGACACACTCATCCAAATCGTCGACGCCGCGTTGGCCGAAGCGACTCGCAAGAGCGGATCGTGGCTGCTGTGCCGTCCTGGGTGCGCGCAGTGTTGCTTAGGCGAGTTCGCGATCACGCAACTCGATGCGGCAAGGCTGCGGCGGGGACTGGGCGAACTGGAAATGCGCGATCCGGAGCGGGCCGCGCGCGTGCGCCAACGCGCACGAAAGGCTG
>Ga0070761_10001165_pt1 | contig 16540 bp, 16 predicted proteins | sample HubBroMetageREF1_FD_66724 | JGI IMG/M metagenome (GOLD analysis project Ga0070761, IMG submission 66724) | Reference soil microbial communities from the Hubbard Brook experimental Forest, New Hampshire, USA - Hubbard Brook CCASE Soil... | ecosystem: Environmental > Terrestrial > Soil >... | reverse complement strand
GATCCGGCGCCGGCGGAACACACGCTTCGGCTTTTGAACGAGGGCCACAGCTTCGAGGAGATTGCGCGGATTCGGGCGCGGCAGGTTTCGACCATCGTCTGCGCGGTGGCGAATCTGATCGAGAGCGGGCAGGCGAAGCTGGATCCGAAATGGATTTCTCCCGACGCCCAGCCGCTGATTGAAGCGGCTTGCCTGAAGCAGGGAGTCGAGCGGCTCCGAGACATCAAAGAAGCGGTGCCGCCTTACGTGAGCTTCGAGGACATACGGCTGGTGGTGGCGCACCTGCGCGCCGAGAACCGGGTGCGGGCGAAGACGACTTAGAGGGATCGCGATCTTCGACTCGATTCTACACGCCTTTGGCGGCGGGATCCCAGATCAGTTTGTGGATTTGCAGGCTGAGGCGGGCGGGAACGCTGTCGGCGAGGATCCATTGGGCGAGTTCTTGCGGATCAAGTTGGCAGTGCGAGGTGTCTCTGGCGCCAGAGGCGGTTTTTTCGAACGCCGGGGAAAATAAAATGGCGTGAACGCGCTCGGCCAGCGCGTGATTCAGGACGAAGTCACGGGCGAACTCATAGTCAACCCGGTCGGTCAGGACGAACTTGAGTTCATCGTGAGGCCGGAGCGCCTTCAGATTCTCCAGTGCGAAGGTGTTCGGTTCGCCGGAGTGCGGACACTTTACATCGACGATCTTGATGACTTGTTTCGGCACGCGCGCCAGCGGGCGTTCGCCGCTGGTTTCGAGCAACACCCGGTAGTCGGCGTCAAGAAGTTGTTCCATCAGCGGAATGACTTCGCGCTCCTGCAACATCGGTTCGCCGCCGGTGATCTCGACCAGTCCCCCGGTGGGACTCAGACGGGCAACTTCGCTGAGCACTTCCTGCAGCGTCATCTTTTTCCCGCCGTAGAAACTGAACTCACTGTCACACCAGGAGCAACGCAGATTGCATCCCGTCAGACGCACGAAGACGCAGGGGAGGCCGGCGTGGGTCGATTCACCCTGCAGCGATTTATAGATTTCGGTTATTTGAAGCATGGAATCATGGACGCATTGAGTCATGGAATCATTGAAATTCTAAGCAGGAGCCTTCAGTGACTCAATGATTCCATCACTCAATGACTCAATGAACTTCCTCGGAGTAGCGCGCCGTGGTCGTATCGGTCTCGAAAACGGTGACATCTTTCACTCTCACCCTTCCGTTGGTTACGGTGCTTAAACGGGTGTTGGTTTCGTCGTAGAAATATTTCGCTAGATTTTCTGCGGAGGGATTGAGGATGGTGAAGGGTTCGATGTCGTTGATCATCTGGTGATCGAGACGGTCAATGGCGTTCTTCATGACGTCTTTCAAATCTTTGAAATCGAGCAGCAGGCCGGCCTTGTCGAGTTCGGCGCCGGCGAGGGTCACACGAATCTTGTAATTGTGGCCGTGCGGGTTCTCGCACTTGCCCTTGTAATTGCGCAGGTAGTGTCCCGCGGCGAATGTGTCTTCGACAGTGACTTCGTACATGAATGCAACCAGCCTCGGCTGTGTTTTATTGTACCTTTTGAGAGCATCGGAGGCACGGCACGAGCATGAAGCAAGCTGAAATCACGATTCGAGAAGCGGCGCCGAGCGAGTCGGCGATCATACTTCATCACCGGCGGTCGATGTTTCGCGATATGGGCGAAGGCACGGTCGAAGAGCTCGATCGGATGGTGGAAGTGGCAAGGCCGTGGCTGGCGCGGGCTCTGGCCGATGGTTCGTATCGCCACTGGCTGGCGCTGGACTCATCGGGCCGCGTGGCTGGCGGCGGTGGTGTGCTGTTGTGTCCGTGGCCGGCGAATCCCAAAGACCCATGCACCGAGCGAGCGGTGATCCTGAATGTTTATACGGAGCCGGAGTTTCGCAAGCGTGGAATTGCGCGGTTCATCATGATGACGATTCTGACCTGGCTCAAGGAGCAGGGCTTGCGCTCCGTCAATTTGCACGCCAGCGCCGAGGGACGGCGCTTGTATGAAAAGCTCGGGTTTGAGGCCACGAACGAAATGCGATTGCGGTTTGATGCGCCGAAATGATTGCATCCGTCGCTCGCTTCCACAGATCGAGCACCTTCTGGAATTCGTCGCTGGTCTGGTAGTGACCGCCATCGTGCGCCTTGAGGGCTTTTTGCGCGGTGGGAAAATCGCCGATGTGCAGCGCCGCGTTGGCCAGAAGGAGCGACGCTTCATCGGATTGGGGAGCGATCTCATCCGCCTCTTTCAGAAGAGGCACGGCTTGCTCGTACTTGCCTTGGTTCGCCAGGCGCTCGCCAACGTACATCACTCGCCCGGCGTGAAAGTATTGGCGTCCATGGATCAGGGCGACGGCCAGAAGTATCAGCAGACCGGCCAAGGACGCTTTCAGCCACACCGGATACGGCCAGTTCTGAATCTGTTGCTGGCAGTTGGGACAAAGCGGAGCACCTTTGAAAACCGGCCAGTCAGCCGAGCCGGTGGCGTCTGCCCTGGTATTGCAGCGGGCGCAGACACTGCCGTCGACGACAGAGACCTTCTCCAGCTTTTCGCCACGCTCGGTTGCGGCGCGTTCTTGGTTCCAGCTGCAGGGCTCGCAGAAAAGCCTGTCCTTGATGGTGTAGAAAGAACCGATCGGCGCGCTGAGGCCGCATCCCGAGCAGGTTGCTTCGCGCATGGTCGGGAATTGTAATCGAGCGCCGACGGTTTGCACCCTCGGGACCGACTGGTTGCGAGAGAAGGGCCAGGAGCCAGACCAGCGGCTGTCTGCGACCGTCAAGCAAACCAAGGGCCAACTCCTTATAATCTGCTAACGTTCGGGTTGCTACCCCGTCTATTTCTGTGCAAGGCAAGAATTAAGGATTGGACCATTTGTAGGGGACAGAGACAGACAATGCCGGCCGATTCTTATGCAGTCGCAATTCCGGTTGGCGAGATTTCCCGTCCCAGACGGGCGGCAAATAACAGTGACAGCGGCAACCAGAACCCCAGGGTGAGGGGCTCCTTGGCAGCGCAGAGCAACCGCATTGACGACACGGGTCTGATCCGGGAGGCGCAGCAGGGAAACCGCGCGGCCTTCGAGGTGTTGGTGCGTCATTACGATCAGTCGGTACTGCGGCTGGCACTGCACCTGACGGGATCGGAGTCGGACGCTCAGGACGTTTATCAGGAGGCCTTCCTCAAGGCCTACAAGAATCTGGGCAGCTTTCGTTTTGAGTGCTCCTTCTACACGTGGATCTACCGGATCGTCACGAACCTCTGCCTGGATCATCTACGGAAACGAAATGTGCGCAAGGAAGATGCTCCGGTCGCGGTGGATGCATCGGGCGAAGAGTACAGCCGGTTGGAGCAGTTCGCGGACGCGCGCTCGGGAGCTAATCCGGAGCGCGATTTGATGCGGCGGGAACTGGGACGGAAGATTGGCGCAGCATTGACCACGCTGACGCCGCGCGAGCGGATGGTCTTCGAGTTAAAGCATTATCACGGGCTGAAGTTGCGGACGGTGGGCGAGATGCTGAATACGACGGAAGAGACGGCGAAGAATACGTTATTTCGCGCGACGCAAAAACTGCGCACCGCGCTGGCGGAGATGCGATGAAAGGGAGCTACGAGCCGCCGGTTTGCTCGAAGCTCGAAGCTTGTGGCTCGCAGCTCGAACGGCGGCAAGGAATCGGCCGCTTACAACCTTTCGCGAGAGGATATGCGCATGAAATGTGATTGGGTACGGCAAAACATCCTGTTCTACGTATACAACGAACTGGAGGACGATGCCCGCTACGAGGTAGAGCAGCACCTGGCGCGGTGTCCGGAATGCGCGACTGAGTTGAAAGCGGCGCGCAAGTTCCACGCGACGCTTTCGGAAATGCCGGTGGCGGAGCCGACTGCAAACCTGCTGGCGGCGTCGCGGATGCGGCTGCAGGAAGCGCTGGAAACGACGCGGCCGGGAGGGTTCTGGCAGCGGGTGATTCTTGAGCCCGCGATCTGGCTGCGGCAGATTCGCATGGCGCCCGCACTGGCGGCAGTGATATTCATCGTGGGATTTGGCGGCGGCATGGGCGCGACTTACAACTTTCTTTCCGGACGCGAAGGGGGCGGCGTGGTAACGGGCTCGCTTGAATCGGGTAATCCGTCGGTCGTTCAGCCGCTGGAATCGTCTGCCATTGCGGGGATTCGTTCGGTGACGCAGGAGCCCGGGTCGAATCAGGTGAGCATCAAGTACGACACGGTTTCGACCCAGGAGGCGCAGGGCTCGCTGAACGACCAGCGTATCCAGCAATTGCTGTTGTTTGCGGCGCGCAACAATTACAACTCGGGCGTGCGCATGGACTCGGTAGATTTGCTGACGCAGGCACCCGACGATTCGCGTGTGCGGGAAGCGCTGATGTATGCGTTGCAGAACGATACCAATCCAGGCGTGCGGTTGAAAGCGCTGGATGGTCTGAGTGGTTTTGTGCGGGATCCACGGGTGCGGGATGGAATTTTGCGGGCGCTCATCAGCGACACGAACTCCGGTGTGCGGCTGCAGGCCTTGCGGCTGGTGGAGCCGATGAAAACGGACAGCAATGTGCGATCGGTGCTGATCAAGTTGTCGCAGACGGATCAAAACGTCTCGATTCGTTCGCAAGTGCGTACGATGCTGGCGCAAATGCCGGAGATGGATTAGTGGAGGGACGGGCGCCCGGCGCTCCACCAAATTTGGATCGACAAGGAGGACATTCATTGAAGCACGCAATCAAACTCGCTGGCGTGGCCGGGCTGGTGGCTGCGCTGGCATCTCTGGCTCTGGGCCAGGAATCCAGGGTATATCGCGAAGGCAGCAATTGGGTCCAGGAAATGACTGGCGACTTGGGTGCGGCGAAGAATCTGCGGGTGAAGCTGGCCGCCGGTTCGGTCAAAGTTCAAGGTGGATCGCAAGCGGGGATTACATACGTCATTCATCGGAAGGCTTATACGTCGTCAGAACAGCGGGCCCGCCACGAATTTGAGCAGTACCGGATCAACACGGCAGTAAAGGGAGATACGGCATGGGTGGTGGCCGAGTCGAGCAGGCGGGACTCCAAGTGTTCCGATGAATTTGTCATCAATGTGCCGCGGAACTTGCAGTCCGCGAAGATCGAGACCGGAGGCGGCAACGTGACCACGACCGGGATCGCCGGTCGCGTCGACCTTGAGAGTGGCGGTGGGAATATTCACCTGGATGACATCGGCGGCGAAGTGACGGCGGAAACCGGCGGGGGCGCGATTGACGTCGGCAGCGTGGAAGGCAATGTGACCCTGGAGACGGGCGGAGGAAACATCAAAGTCGCATCCGCCAAGGGCGAGATCAAGGCGGAAAGTGGAGGGGGAAGCGTAGTCGTTCTTTCCGGGTTGCAAGGCGCCGTGCTGGAGACGAGCGGGGGCAGTATTCGGGTGGACAAGTGCAGCGGACGGGTGAAAGCCACCACCGGGGGCGGCAGCGTCGACCTGGGCGAGATCGGGGGGCCGGCGGAAATTGAAACCGGCGCGGGCAGCATTCGGCTGGCTTCCGCGAAAGGACGAGTACGAGCCCAGACCGGCGGAGGCACGATCGAATTGGATGGCGCGACGTCGGTGCAGGCAGAAACCTCGGCGGGCGGAATCGTTGTGAAGCTGCTCTCATCGTCTGGCGCCGCCAGCAGCAGCAGTTCCACGCTGGAAAGTTCGGCGGGTGACATCACCGTCTATCTCGCCAATGATCTGGCGATCTCCATTCGGGCAGAGATCGAAATTGCCAATGGCCACACGATTCGCAGCGACTTCTCTGATATTCACGTGTCCAGTGAAGGCGGACCGTGGGAGAAAACGGTGACGGCAGAAGGTCAACTCAACGGCGGCGGGCCGGTGCTGAAGGTGCGCACGAATTCTGGGAATGTCAGCTTCCGCCGCGTCAGTCGGTAGGAACGGTCGTCGGTCGTCGGTCGTTTGCGATTCACGGCGGACCGCGAGAGTTTCCTAACGACCAACGACCGACGACCGACGACCGACGACCAGCTTTTTTTCGGGAGGGCCTATGATCCATCGCTTCCTGCTTTGCACGTTTCTTACTACGCTAGCCGTTTCCGTAGCTGCTGGCGCGCAACCAATCGAACCGAACGTCGAATCGAACTTCGAATCGAACTTCGAGCGCGGGGGAGAAAGCTGGGACTGGGGTTTCGGCACCGACGAGAGCGGTGGATCTTCGTATCTCGGAGTGGACATCGCCGACGTTTCCGCCGAGCGCCTGGGAGAATTGAAGCTCAAAGAAGAGCACGGAGCCGAGGTTACGATGGTCGACCAGGACGCTCCTGCTGGAAAAGCCGGACTGCACGAGCACGACGTCATCTTAAGCCTGAACGACACAGCGGTAGAAAGTGCTGCCCAATTGCGGCGCATGATTAAGGAAACGCCTCCGGGCCGCGTGGTGAACCTCGGGATCAGCCGCGACGGTCAACCCATGACCATCAAGGTGCAACTGGCCGACCGTCACAAGTCGATGGAATGGGAGCCGAAGGACGGAGACTTCAAGTTCAACATGCCTAAGATTTCCGCGATGCCGGACTTCGACCTTCCCATGGTAGTGGTCGTCCACCAGTCGGCACGCAGCGGGCTGATGGTGGAAAACATTACTGCGCAACTGGGAGATTTCTTTGGCGTCAAGGACGGCAAGGGCGTGCTGGTGCGCTCGGTGGAAAAAGGAAGTCGCGGGGAAAAAAGCGGATTCCGTGCCGGAGATGTGGTGGTTAAGGTCAACAACCAACCGGTGCACGATACGTCTGACTTCACGCATGCTCTGCGGTCGTCATCGGGACCAACAGCGGCCGTGACGGTGATTCGCGAGAAGCGAGAGCAGACTCTGACTTTGACGCTTCCCGACAAAAAGGATTCCGGCAGCCTGCTGGAAGACAGCTTTGACATGCCCGATATCGGCGCGGACACGGAGCAGGCCATCAACCGCGCCGAAGAAGAAATTGCCCGCATGGTTCCGGCCATCAACGAGAAAGTGCAGCAGCAGGAATCATGCTCCAGAGACATGGAGAAGAAGCTGCGGGAATCGGAACGCAAAGTGCGTGATGAGCAGCGGAAAATGCAGGAACGGCAGCTGAAGCTGCGCCATGAACTGTCGCGAGAGTGGGCCGAGATCTGACATTTTCAGGGCGATTCGGGGCAGGTTACTAAAGTCACCAGCACGGAAACGGCCCGCCAGGTTACAAGCGGGGTGGCCAGATTCCACAGATGGACTACCCCCTGGTTACCTGTTGCCGCGAGCAAAACCCCGATAAGCTAGTGGCGCAATGGCATTCCGCGCCCTATTGTTTTCAACAAGCCCCGAGACGAGTTCCGCCATGACGACGGCGTGCGAGAGTACGGGGATCCGCGTTGAAGTGTGTTCCGACATCTTTTCCGCCATCGAAAAAGCGAAGACGCGTGCCTTTTCGTGTGTGATCGCGGACTGGGTCGACCAGCCGGAGGCGGGCTTCCTGTTGAAGCGCGCTCGCGAGTCCACTCCGAACCGCAGCACGGTAGCCATCGCCATCGTTGATCACGAGCCCGAGGCGGCGGACATACGCGACAACCGGCTCGATTTCCTGATCTATCGTCCAATTTCAGCCGTTGAGGCCGATGCGGTGCTGGCGAAGGCGTGTGAGCAGATGCAAGCGCCGGGCGCAGAGCATGTTGCGGAGTCGTCCGGCGCGGGAGACAACGCGCGCGACACCCGGGACGCGGCTTCGGATGATTCCCACGCAGCAGAGCAAAGTCAGCAGGATTCGCCAGATGGTTCTCTCGAAACCGATGCCGCGGAGAGCGGCGACGGCTTCGACGGTGAAATCGCGAACGGAGAGGAAGAACCCCGAAAGCGCAGCTACGCGGTAGGGCTTCGCGGAGCTTGTGCCGCGGTGCTGGTGCTTACGGCGGCGTTTTGCCTGTGGAACTCGCGCGACGTCATCGCCTATCTGTCGCAGACGCGGGAAGGAAGATTCCGTGTTCTGCGGGAATCGGTGGCGGCGCTTTTCTATATGAACCAAACCGGGGCGTTACCCGTTAGTTCCGCCGGGAATGACGCGCAACAGGATGCGTATTACAGCCGGGGTCCCGCTAATGCCAATGCATCGACGCCGGCGCTCGGAGTGGTGGCTACGGAATCCACGGTGACGGAAGCGCGTTTTACCTTGCCCAAGGCTCCTGATTTTCCGCTCCCTGCGCCGGTGTTTGTGCATCAGGAAGCGGCACCGGTCCGCGTGGAACGAGCCGCGATTCCTGACAGCATGAGAGACTCGCCGCCGATTGAGCGGCCGGTAGTGGTGACGGTGAACGCGGCGCAGATGATGCCGCCTTCCGCGCCCCCGCAGCCGCAGCCTGCAGTGCAGCAATTCAGCGAACCGGTCGCGGTGAGCGAAGAAGCAGCGCGGGCCATGCTGGTGCACAGCGTCGATCCGGTGTATCCACCGGAAGGGATAACGCAGAAACTTCACGGAGCGGTGGTTCTGCAGGCGGTGGTCGGACGCGATGGCAGCGTCGAGGATCTGAAAATTGTTCGAGGATACTTCATCCTGGGCCGAGCGGCGATTGCCGCCGTCAAGCAGTGGCGGTTCCAGCCTTACAGTATCAACGGTCACGCCGCGGCAACTCAAACCACCATCACGGTTAATTTCAGCTATCCGCCAGGATAGCGTCGCCACACAATCTTCTATTTGTGGTCGTGTGCTTGTTCCGCGCCGGTTGGTGGGGCTGCGCCGCTGGATTTCTTCCAATAGTCCTGTACCGCCGGCGGCAGCTTGGCTACACGACTGAGGAATGCCGTTAGCTTCCACATGTCTGGCTCGGAGAGCGTCTTGTCCCACGCGGGCATGCCGGTGTAGCGGACGCCGGTACGAATCACGTAGAAGACGTGCCATTCCTCGTCATCCAGGGGGTGAAGGATGAGGTTCGGTGGCTGCGGGTAGAAAGATTTCTCCAGGGCCGAGGGCTGGCGGTTGATATCGCCATGGCAAAGCGCGCAATTCATGGTGTAGATCTTCAGGCCCTCGATCAGATTCTCGTCCGTGGCGGGCACGGGATTGTTCACGCGCGGAGCATGGCGATCGACCGAATTGTCGAGCGCGCTCATGGTGATGTGGCGTTCCAACTCAGGCGGAGCGCTGTTGGCGCGGGTCGGCAAGAAGCCGAGCAAGGCAAGGCCAAGGCTGCCGATCAACAGAACCATAATGGTGATGACCATCCCCAGAATGAAGTTGCGCATGTCAGAGAGCCTCAGTTCACAATAGAGTTCACGGGCGAACTGCAGCGCCACGCACCCACTCTTTATTTATTCTACCTTCAAGGGCGCGGCAATCGACCCGACGCGTCCGCTAAGGTTGTCACGGACAACGAAACGGACAGAGTATTCGCCGGGGGCAAGATCCAACGCACCGTTGTAGGCAACGCCTTTCTGGCGAATCGACGGCAACTGCCCTGCGGTCAGATGAGCGTCAATTGTCTGCCCGATTGGAGTATCAACCGCTTTGCCTTCCGGTGTTTTTGCCAGCGCTATGAATTCCAGCACCACATGGTTATTGTCGGCGCTGTCGACGAGGGCGGAGTCTGGGGCCAGGTGCATCTCATAATTCACATGCCTCTTGCCCGGCTCCTTGCCCGGCTCGATGTTCTCCCACCGCGCCACCAGCGCGAGCGAGGTGAAATCCAGAGGTGACTGCAAAGCCGACGAAATATCGCTGTTGTGGCTGCTCGCCGGATCGATGGTCGCATTGGTTACAAAGAAGCCGTTGCGCGCGCGCACTTCCACGTGATCGCGCTTCACCTTGACCGCCAGCTTGCGCCAGCCAGACTTGGTCTTCGAGTGATCCAGATAGTAGCCAAGCATGTAGTATTCGGCGGAATCGTTCACCGCGGCCCGAAAGCCCTGCACCAGGTCGTTGGAGTTGAAATAGGCGCGGCCCCCGGTCATGTATGCAAAGGTCTCAAAGGCCGCCTGTGTATCCATTTGCCGCCAGCTCATGTTGCGTGCGTAGTTTTTCCCCGGGTTGCGCACCGAGGCGCTGGCCACAGTCACAACTTGCAGTCCCTTGACGTCGACGGGATAGAGCGCAATCTGTGCGTCATTCAACAGTTGCCAGGTGTGTTCGTACAGGGGCAGCACGTCGGTGAGAGTATCGCGGCCAGCGGGCGCGAGCTGCATGGTGTTGTCGCTGACGCTGAAAGGGAATCCGCCGCTCGCCCAGATCAGTGCCTTCCGCCCGGGGAATCCCGCCAACGCCTGCGCTACTTGTTGCATCCCCTCCAAGGTGTAGGTGATAGCGAGGCGCTGCTCGAACGACTGAAAATTCAGCTCCGCGTCCTCCATCATGGTCTGGAGTGCTTGGGCTTCGCCCGCCACACTCGCGCTGCCCTTTGCGTTCTGCCCGCTGCTCGCTTTGCCGGGATCGGCGCCCGCACTGCCATCGGGGCTCGCGGTCCCGGTCAGGGCTTCTACTTCTTCCGGGCTATCGACCATCTGGAACGGTTCGCCTTGCACCTTGTGAAGCGCGGCCACCAGCACGCGAGGATCGGTGGTGAAGTCGTGGATCCCGTGAATGCCGCTGCGGGTGAGGGTATAGAGGGCGGTGGGCTCGCGCTGATCCACGGACTGCGTCAGATACTTGAGCAAATCCCTTCGGGCATACGCCTGATCCATAAAACGCGTGTTAATGAGATCGAGCACCAAAAGCGTGATGCGCCTGTTGGACGGGCCGCCCGTGATGGAATTGCTGAATTCATTCGGACTTGTGGGACGCGACCACCGGTGCGCGTCGCTGGTAATTTCCTCGAATGTGGCAACTTTTTGTGCGACGCCATTTTCCAGTACCGTAAAGTCTTCCTGCTTGAGTCCAGTGATGTGATTGCCGGACTTGTCGGTAACCACAGCGGGAATCAGCACCAGTTCCGTGCGCGCGGTGAATCTGACTTCAGAGTTGTTCTCTTTGTCTTTGGGTTTTGCGGAAACAGAAATCGAGCAAACCGACACTGCGATCATGGTGACATAGCAGGAGAGCTTGCCGCCGATCGACATTCCGTACTCCTTCTGACTGCGGGAAAAGGATACCGCGTAACTTAGTACGCGTGCAGTCGCCGAGCCTCGCGCACCAGATCGGACACTTTCGGCAGGAAGAACTCCTCCTGCGGCGGAGAAAACGGAACCGGCGAGTCGAGCGACGTCAGGCGCACGATGGGACCATCAAGATCGTCGAACGCTTCTTCGTTGATGATCGCGGAAATTTCTCCGGCAAGTCCTCCGCTGCGCGTGTGTTCGTGAAGAATGATGACTTTGTTGGTCTTCTTCACGGTGCCGACAATCGCCACGCGATCCAGTGGCGAGACCGTGCGCAAGTCGAGGATTTCGATTTCGATTCCTTCCTTGCTCAAGATATCCGCGGCTTCGAGCGCAACATACAGCATCGCCGCGTAGGTGACCACGCTGAGATGCTGGCCCTCACGCGCTACTCGCGCCTTTCCCAGTGCAACGACGTAGTCTTCGGCAGGAATGTCCTCTTTGATTCTTCGGTACAGATACTTGTGCTCGAAAAAAATCACCGGGTTGGGGTCGCGGATCGCCGCCTTGATGAGTCCCTTGGCATCGTAGGCGGTCGCCGGGCAGACGACTTTCAGGCCGGGCGTGTGCACGAACCACATCTCCGGATTTTGCGAGTGGAACGGGCCACCGTGGACATTCCCGCCGCTGGGGCCACGGATCACGAGCGGAGCCGGCGCTCCCCAGCGGTAGTGCGCCGACGCAACCATGTTGCAGATCTGATTAAATGCGCAGCCGATGAAGTCCATGAACTGAAACTCGGCCACGGGACGCAGTCCAGTGAGAGCGGCGCCAAAGGCAGCGCCTACGATGGCCGACTCGGCAATCGGAGTGTCGATGACGCGCTCGGGGCCGAAGCGGTCGATGAAGCCGTCAGTGACTTTGAAAGCGCCGCCGTAGATGCCGATGTCTTCGCCCAGGCAGAAGACGCTCGGGTCGCGCTCCATCTCTTCCCAGATTCCCTGGCGGATGGCTTCGAGATAGGTGGTGAGGGGCATGCACGGGAAGTGTAGCAAGAAAGCTGTCAGCCTTCAGCCATCCGCTTTTCGTCGTCAGTCATCGGCTACGGAAAACTCGGTGTTGACTGGTTGGCAGGCCACTTCCTCGAAAAGCGCGAGAAGCGGCGCACCGCCCGATACCGATGTGTTTACTGGTTAGTACCGGGTCCCCTCCCCTTGGTCTCCTGGAATCATGAGCTTAGGAGGAATTTTTGGACTTGGTCTTTGTCTTTGTCTTTGAAAAATTAGGACTTATATCAAAGTATTCTGGAATAAGGACTTACGAGATTCGCTCGCTTAAACTCTCCCAAAATGGGAAGTTTCGCGACTTTCGATGAGATTCTGACCGCCTCAAGAATCAATGGTCAAAGGACGATTTTCAAGGAACGACCGGCCAGGGGGACCGGCGGCCTCGGGGCGTCTTCCGGGGACACGGGCACAGTTCTCGATGCGGCACTCTTGAAGAATTTTCGCAGATTTCGGGTCGGTGTCTGTGATGGCGGTACGAGAAAAATGTGACGAAAGAATGCGGGGTGTCGTTACATGTAGAAGTTCGCGGTTTGGGCAGTGACCGAGGAGCGGGCTCCACTTCCGCCGAATCGCTTACAATTCCCCTTCCATGACAGTCACGGTTCGTTCTTTTGCGAAGATTAATCTCGGGCTCTACATCGGTGCCGCGCGCGCGGACGGATATCACGATCTGCGCACGGTGTACCAGACGATCGCGCTGCATGACGTGATCCGGGTGAGCATGGAACGAAACTCGGGGCGGAGCAGCGGAATTGAGATCTTGTGTAAAGACCCGCAGGTTCCGCTGGATTCGTCGAATACCTGCTATCGCATGGCGGAGCGCCTGATGGAGGAACTCGGCGCTAAGGGGCGAGTCCGCATCGAGATAGAGAAGCGGCTGCCGGTGCAGGGAGGGTTGGGGGCGGCTTCTTCGAATGCCGTGGCTACGATGATTGCGCTGGAGCGGGCGCTCAAGAAGCGATTGTCGGGTGCGACGCGGCTGCGGATTGCTGCCGAGGTTGGGTCGGACCTGCCGCTTTTTCTGGTGGGTGGAACGGTGTTAGGGGTGGGTCGCGGGGAGGAGGTTTATCCGCTGGCTGATTTGCCTGCGATTCCGATGGTGATTGTGACGCCAGAGGTTGGGGTCTCTACGGCTCAGGCGTTTGCCGATTGGGACGCGCGTCGCTCCACGAGCTTGGAGCAATTGACGGGGGCGGGGGCGTCCGATAGACTGTCTGAGGTTGGCCGTGCGCTTTCGGCGTGGCTTACTAGTTTAACCAGTGGTTACCCCAACACCGGTGCTCCTGCAAAAGGCGGGAGCCGGGCCGGGAACTTGCTTTCCGACCTTGTCCGTACCGGGATTGAAAACGACTTCGAGAAAGTCGTCTTTCCTCAATATCCCGAATTGCGAGACATAAAAGGTTCGCTGGAGCGCGCGGGGTCGAGATACGCTTCGCTTTCCGGTTCAGGGTCGACCCTGTACGGGCTGTTCCGGTCGGCAGCCGAGGCCGCGAAGGCGGCGGACCGGCTGCGAAAGCGGGGGGTGCGGGCGGTGGCGACCAGTGGGTTGACGCGCCAGAATTATGGAAAAAAAATTCTGGCTTGACTGGATGGTTGCTGCGGATGTCAAAAGCAGACGGGCGAGGCGCCCGTCGCTCCATCGTTCCGTCGCAGGATTTGGTTGTTAAACGGCAGTGGTTCGACGACAATTGAGGCGCAGTCCGCTAGTCGGAGCGATTCACTGGGCCGTCGACTAATGGTAGGTCAAGTGCCTTTGGAGCACTTTGTCTAGGTTCGAATCCTAGCGGCCCAGCCAGATAACCAGTTCTCGGTTGCCAGTTCTCAGTTCTCAGTAGAGACACTGGAGCCCCACAACCGGGAACTGAAAACCGGGAACTGAGAACTGAAACTATGGCTACAGTTGCGACGACAACGACCACCGCGGAAAAAAAGCCGACGACGGACGAAAAAACTGAACGCAAGCCGCAACGCGCCCGGGTCGACGACAGGTTCAAGGTTTTCTGCGGAACCGCCAACGAGGCGCTCTGCGATGAGGTCTGCCACTTTCTTGGCCTGACGCGTGGTCAGGCTCTGGTCACGCGCTTCAAGGACGGAGAAGCGTATGTGCAGATCCAGGAGAACGTGCGCGGAGCCGACGTGTTCGTGATGCAGCCCACCTGCCAGCCGGTGGACATGCATCTGATGGAACTGCTTTTGATGATGGACGCGCTCAAGCGGGCTTCGGCGCGGCGGATCACGGCGGTGATTCCGTATTACGGCTATGCGCGTCAGGATCGCAAAGACAAGCCGCGGGTGCCGATTTCGTCGAAGCTGGTGGCGGATCTGCTGACCACGGCGGGCGCGGATCGCGCGCTGGTGGTCGATTTGCACGCGCCGCAGTTGCAGGGATTTTTTAATATTCCGGTGGACCACTTGTTTGCATCGCCGGTGCTGGTGGATTACTTCAGGAAGCTGAATCTGCCGGATCTGACGGTGGTTTCTCCCGATGCGGGTGGCGTGGAACGGGCGCGGTTCTTTGCGAAGAAAATGGACGCGGCACTGGCCATCGTGGATAAACGGCGCGTCGAGATGAACGTGGCGGAAGTGATGAACGTGATCGGCGAAGTCAATGGCCGCACTTGTCTGATCATTGACGACCTTATCGACACGGCGGGAACGCTGGTGAAAGTGGCGCAGGCTCTGATTGAAAATGGAGCGGGTACGGTGTATGCGTGCTGCTCGCACCCGGTACTTTCAGGGCCGGCGGTGGAAAATCTGGTGAACTCTCCGATCACCGAGGTGGTCGTGACCAACACCATTCCGCTGAGCGATGCGGCCATGCGGGTCCCGAAGATCAAAGTGCTTTCGATCGCGGGGTTGATTGGGCGGGCGATTCAGTCGATTCACGAAGAGACGTCGGTGAGCAGACTTTTTATTTAGATTTTTGGATAGGCGAGTTTCGACAAGCGATGTTGCGGGGCAAAGCCCCGCCACCCCACGAGGGTTGTTCGATCGAGAAGGACGGAAACGGAATTATGGCGACGGCAACGGATATCAGCATTCTGGAAGCGCAGAAGCGCGAGCCAGGCACTAAGAACGCGGCGCGGCGCGTGCGCGTCGGCGGGAAAATTCCAGCTGTTTTATACGGCGCGGGCAAAGGCGCGGCTTCGGTGGCGGTGGATCCGCGGCAGGTTCTGCGCATCCTCAAATCGGAGAGCGGCCACAACACGATTTTCGACCTGGCGATCGACAGCGATCGGGTGAAGGCCATGATTGTGGACTGGCAGTTCGAACCGATCAAGGGAAACCTGCTCCACGTGGACCTGCAGCGCATCGCGATGGATAAGCGGCTGACGGTGACGGTTCCGGTGGTGCTCAAAGGCGAGGCAGTGGGTGTGAAGACGGAGGGCGGCATCCTCGAGCAACTACTGCGTGAGATTGAGATTGAGTGCTTGCCGGCGGATATTCCGAAAAACCTCGAAGTTGATATCAGCCACCTGGTGTTCGGCGTCGAAGTGCGCGTGAAGGATCTACCGCACAGCGAGAAGCTGAAGTTCCTGACCGAAGAGAACCAGATGATCGCGCACATCACTACGGTGAAGGAAGAAGTGGTGGCGGCACCTGAGGTGGTCGCGGACGCGACAGCGACTCCGGCCGAACCTGAAGTTATTAAGAAGGGCAAGCAGGAAGTCGAGGGTGAAGGCGAGGCCGAGGGCGATGCCAAGGCCAAAGCTAAGCCGGAGAAGGCTGAGAAGCCAGAAAAGAAAGAGAAGAAGTAGCAGCGGGCAGCTGGCTTCTAGCTTGGAGCTAAGAGCCAAAGGCTAATAGCCAAGAGCGAATTTGCGTGAAACTGATCGTCGGTTTAGGCAATCCTGGAATCGAGTACCAGTTCACGCCGCACAATCTCGGGTTTTTGACGATCGACCGGATCGCCAACAACCTTGGGATCGAAATCAGGAATCGCCAGTGCCGCGCGCTCGCCGCGCGGGCAACGATCGCCGGCGAGCCGGTGATCCTGGCCAAACCGGAAACCTACATGAACCTGAGCGGGCTTTCGGTGCGGGAACTGGTGACGGAGCATCAGGTCGAGGTGGAGCGGGACCTGATTGTGATTTACGACGAGCTTGACCTGTCGTTGGGTGCGATTCGGATCCGGCAACGGGGAAGTTCGGCGGGGCACAACGGGATGGAATCCATCCTCGGTGCTTTGGGGACCGACGAGTTTTTGCGGATTCGCCTGGGAATTGCGCCTGACCGCAAGGTGGTGGACGGAGTGCAGTATGTGCTGACGCCGTTCCGCAAGGCGCAAGAAAAGGCTGTGGACGAGGTCATCGACACGGCAGTGCAGGCGGTTGAGGTGGTGGTAAAAGAGGGACCGGCAGCGGCGATGAACCGGTTCAATCGCAAGAACGAACCGGATGAGTGAGCAAAAGGTCGTTCGTCGATGGTCGTTAGTTGTTGGCGAACCTGGCCCGCGATGATCCC
>Ga0070761_10001163_pt1 | contig 16573 bp, 14 predicted proteins | sample HubBroMetageREF1_FD_66724 | JGI IMG/M metagenome (GOLD analysis project Ga0070761, IMG submission 66724) | Reference soil microbial communities from the Hubbard Brook experimental Forest, New Hampshire, USA - Hubbard Brook CCASE Soil... | ecosystem: Environmental > Terrestrial > Soil >... | reverse complement strand
CGCCGGTCAGCAAGCCGCCCGGCCAGCGGCGAGAGCCCGGCCTCAAACCCGGCCGAGCAAAGGAACGTGGCGCTGATCAGCAGGGCGCTCGCGCCCAGCTGGTTCAGCCGCAACGGCGCGAGCACGTCAAGCACTCCGAACGCCAGGCCGGGGATGGCGGTAAGCCACAAGCCGACCCGCACGTCACGGTCCTTGATAGCGGCGAACGCGGCGATGAGTCCCTGTGGCTCGGACCTGGCCGGTGTCCGCATGGTGAAGTTGATCGCCATCAGCACCGCGCCGAAGACGGCCGCGGCCGAAAACGCCGGTCCGGTGCCGATCTGATCGGCGATGGCGCCGACCACCGGCCCGAACAGGGCACCTGCGATCGCTGCTCCCAGTGCGGTGCCGAGCAACTCACCCCGGCGTTCCTCCGGGGCCGAGCTGGCCAGCCAGGCCATGCCAGCCGCCCAGGTGCAGGCGCCGCCAAGGCCTTGCACGAACCGGGCGGAGTCGAGCACAGTTACCGTCGTTGACCAGCCGAAGACCAGCGTAGAGCTGCTCATCAAGATCAGCCCGAACACCACGCCGCTGCGGACGCCGAAGCGGGCCACCAGCATTCCGCCAGGAAGCGCGCCCGCGAGTGTGCCGAACGGGTAGGCGGCGACCAGGATGCCCGCGCCCGCCTTGGACAACATGGCGCTGTGCACGTAGTGCGGCAGCAGCGGGGTTAGCGCGGTGAAGAAGGTGGTGTCGGCGAACACCAGAGCGCTGATGAAGATCAGCAGCGTCCTGATCTCGATCGGGAGCTTTGGCGTGGGCTGCGATTCCTGCCGATCAAGTGCCCGCCTCGCCAAAGCCACTGCCTATCTGCTCTAAGTTGCCCGTGATGTGCTCATTGTCCGGTCGAGCTAGCGAGCTTAGCGCAGCCCGACGGCACCGTACTGACGCTGGGTCACCGCACAACGGCAGGGCGGGCGGGCTGGCGGATCCACAGTTCATCGTGGCGCAGGTGTGACACGGCGGCGCCGGGACAATAAGTCTGTCATGACGAAGACTGCGGGCGAGGATCTCCTCGTGCCCCGCCATCGCGATGTCCAGGCGTTCCACGATCGGGCGGAACGCTACGAGGACGGGTTCCGCGGCCGGATGCACCACGAGATCGTGACCCGCTCCGTCGAGCTGGCACTGGCCTTCATGCCGTCGCCGCTGCGGGTACTCGACGTTGGCTGCGGGACCGGCCAGTTGCTGCGCGATCTTGGATGGCGGCTGCCCCAGGCCGGCGAGCTGACCGGGATTGATGCCGCAGCCGGGATGATTGAGGCCGCCAGGTGCGCCGTCGCTGACGGCCGCGGCGCCGATCCGCGCCTGCGCTACCGGCAAGGCGTGGCCGAGCGGCTGCCTTTCGATGATGCCAGTTTCGACCTCGTCATCAGCACGACCTCATTCGACCACTGGGCTGATCAAGGCGCCGGTCTGGCTGAGTGCCGCCGGGTGCTGGAACCAGGCGGCCTGCTCGTACTCACTGACCTGTTCTCGCTCACCCTGCTGCCCACCATCTGGCTCAGCCGCCGTGACCGGGCTAGGACGCCCCTGCTGACCACCAAGCTGCTAGCAGCCGCCGGTTTCAGGTCGATCACCTGGCACCGGCTCTACTCCGTGATCATCCGGTCAGTAGTCGCGTCCGCCTGATCTCCAGGTCCTCGCCGGGCCGGCCGCGTAGCGGGACCGGAGGCCGCGTAGCGGGACCGGAGGCCGCGTAGCGGTCAAGATGTCTTGGTGGCCTGGATGGTGTAGCTGCAAGCTAGCCGCGATGGGTCGTCGGCCAGCCGCCACTCGTCAGCTTCGGTCCGCTCCATCAGGCCGGGAAGTGCCTCCCACGGCACGCTGTCGTGCTCGGTGAACTCGTCGATCCGCAGGCCAGCGTCGAGCAGGGCGGTGACGATCTGGCCCAGGCCGTGGTTCCACTCGTGCGTCAGGTTGTGGGTGAACTCAGCGTCGGTCTGGACATAAGTACCGCCCTGCGAGAGCACGATCGGCTCAGCGGTCTCGAAGTAGGGGTATTTCACTATCAGCAAGTCGTCATCGCGGCCGTCCTGCAATGACCACAGCGTCGGGTGCCCTTCCCTGATGAACAGGCGGCCGCCGGGCCTGAGCAGCCCGGCCGCCACTTCGGCCCAGCGGCTCACGCTCGGCAGCCAGCACAGCGCGCCTATGCCCGTGTAGACGAGGTCGAAGGACTCCCGGCCGAGCACGTCAGCCGCGGCGTAGACGTCCGATTCAACGAAGACGGCATCGGCCCCGGTCTTGCTGGCCAGATCGCGTGCCTGCTCAACGGCGGGCGCGGAGAAGTCGAGTCCGGTCATCGAAGCCCCGAGCCTGGCCAGCGAGATCGTGTCGGTGCCGATGTGGCACTGCAGGTGCACGGTGCGAAGCCCGGAGATGTCACCGAGCCTGGGCCGGTCGAATCGCACCACCTTGCTGAGGAAGGCCGGATCAGCCACAAAGTCAGCTACGTGGTAGTCAGGCGAGGCGACGTGAGCTGGTACCCGCTCATCCCAGTTGGCCTTGTTGAAAGCTACGTAATCCTCCACGACAACCAATCTGGCACAGGTCAGCAAATGATTTCCAGTGCCCAGATTCACCCCGCCCGGCCGGGCGTCAGACCCCGCCGGATCAGGGTTCCTGAGAGGTAGGTAACGGCCGGGCGGATCTTACCGATCGGCCTTCTCGCCAGGCGACTCGCCAAGTACGTTGTCAGACAACGTCGGTCTTGCGACGTTGTTCAACGATCTGGAAGGCGTTAGCCGTATGCAAGCCGAAATCAAGGGCACGGTCATGCCCATCCTGGAAATCGCACTCGCCCAGGGCGAGTATGTCGTGACCCCGCACGGTGAGCTTGCGTGGATGACGACCAGCATTCAGATGTCGCAGACGACGAGCAGCGGCCCCGCGGGCGGAGCGGGCGGCGGTCTTATGGGCGGTCTCAAGCGCATGCTCGGCGGCGGTGGCCTCTTCCTGACCAGGTACCAGGGTCCTGGCTCGATCACTTTCGCGGCTAAGGTGCCAGGGCACATCGTTCCGGTCGACATCTCCGCCGGTAGTACCTACCTGGTGCACCGGCACGGCTGGCTGGCCGGGACGCCGAACATCACCGCGAGCGTGGCCATGCAGCAGAGCTTCCGCGCGGGCTGGCAGGGCGGCGAAGGCTTCCTCTTGCAGAAGCTGGACGGCGAGGGACGCGCCTGGATCGAATTGAGCGGCGAGGTGACCTCGTACGACCTGCCGCCGGGTCAGACGGTACTGGTGCACCCCGGGCACATCGGCATGTTCGCCTCGACGGTGCAGTTCCAGATCACCAGGGTGCCGGGCATCACGAACATGTTCTTCGGCGGCGATGGTTTCCACCTGGTCGCGCTGACCGGCCCCGGGCGGGTCTGGCTGCAGTCGATGCCGCTGGTGATCCTTGCGCACGCGCTCTCGCACTACCTGGACAAGGGTGGCGCCAAGGACGCCGTGGCCGGCGGTGCGGTGGGCGGAATGCTCGGCGGGCTGCTCGGGGGCTAAGCGCCGGCCAGCCATGGGGACGGCCAGCCAAGGGAGACGGCCAGCCAGGGAGACGGGGAGACGGGAAACAGGGCGGCGGCGCCGCAGCAATGCGGCAGACCCAGCGGAGCGTCGCGGTCCGCGGATCACCCCGATCGCCGCCCTGTTCCCCGTGGCCACATGACCCCCGTACATGTGGCCCGGCCAGCGGCTGCCCCGTGCGGTCCGCCGCCGAGCCGGTGTCACGATGATGCCCGAGCGGACGTGAAGGCGAGCGCAGGCAACGGCCAAGTTCTGGTCAACTCACTGGGCCGCCTGCAGGGTCCGTCCGTATGCGCCCGGTCTGACTGGTCAGACCGGGCGGACCGGTGGCGGGCAAAGGAACCCGGGTTCAGCTATCGGTGCCGTCGCCACCGTACTGCTGCTCGGCCAGGAAGCGCTCGAACTGCGCGCCGAGCTCGTCGGCGGTCGGCATGTTCTCCGGCTGGTCGGCCAGGAGATCGTGACGACCGGCGTTAAAGGCGTCGTACTGTTCCTCAAGCGACTTGACTACCTCGGTGACCTCATCTGAGCCAGCCACCTGCCTGGCGATCTCCGCGTCGGTGACCTGCGCGGCCTCGCGGAGGGCGTCAGCCGGGAGGCTCAGGCCGGTGGCCCGCTCGACTGCCCCGAGCAACGCGACGGCTGCGGTCGGATACGACGCGTGGGCCAGGTAGTGCGGCACGTGCACGGCGAACCCGACCGCCGGCCTGCTCTCTTCGCCCATCCGGAGCTCGATCAGCGCCATCGCGCTGCCTGGCACCTGCAGCCGGTCGACGAGCGGCTGGTAGCCCTCGATCAGCTCGGGGAGCGTCGCGTGTCCGGTGACGCCGAGTGGCCTGGTGTGCGGGACTCCCATCGGGATACCGTGGTAGCTCGCGACCAGCCTGACCTTAAGCGTGGCCGACAGGTTCAGCACGGCCCTGGTAAACGCCTCCCACTCCCGGTCGGGCTCAAGCCCATCGAGCAGCAGGAATGGCGTCCCGGCGGCGTCGCGGAGCAAATGCACGACAATCTCAGGGATCTCGGCGCTCTCCCAGTGGTCTTTGACGAAGAACATCGCTGGCCGGCGCGATCGGTAGTCAATCAGCGAGTCAACGTCGAACCTGGCCACCTCGGTGTGGTCAAGCGTGGCCAGCAGGTGCGTGGTGAGCTGCCTGCCCGCCGCGCCCGCATCGATGAATCCGTCCAGGTAGTAGAGCATCACCAGATCAGATTCCAGATCCAGTCCCAGTTGGGTCAGCTGATAGAGGTCTCCTGGATCGCGCGGCACCTTCACAGCCTCCTCAGTTGGCTTTACTATAAGTCTTACCAACTCATCGCAGCGGTTCGGTCATCCAGGCAGCAAAACCTTGCCTGAGCGAAAAGTCAACTTGGCCAGGCAACGTCCGCTGCGCGGCTTCGTCTCCGCTCCGCGGCTACGTCCCCGCTCCGCGGCTGCTACTTGCGTTCGGACCATCTGCCGATGGCCGCGGCCAGCTCGTCGCTCACGAACTCGAAATAGTCTACCGAATCGGCCATTCTGGTCCCGGCGCGCGTATCGGCTCCCAGCAGGTCAATGCCTTCCCTGAGCACCGCCGTCCAGCGCCCGAGCACCCGGTCGCGCAGCCTGAGCACTTCGTCCCACACGTTGTCTGGCACCCGGTAGTAATGCCGGCGTGAGCCGGGCTCACCCTCGCGGCGCACCATGCCGACGCCGATGAGGTAGCGGACGCCGCCTGAGATGGCTGCCGGGCTCGCCTGCAGCAGTTCGGCGAGCTCGGCCGCGGTCAGCCGGGCGGCGTCGGAGGCGAGCAGCGCGGCGAACACCCGGGCCGGCATCCTCGGGATGCCAGCCTCGATTTCCACCGACGCGAATCGCTCGATGAAATTAAGCATGCCGTCCCGGTGGCGGTCAGCCTGACCGCCAGCAGGCGTCACCCCGTCCTGATCGGGCCCGGGAGTCACTGGTCGCCTCCCTCGCCTAGACGACGGCCGTCGGCCGGAGTTATAAAATTTGCAACTTTCAAGAATTTATAAATTTAGGGTACTCTCCGCTTATGAGTGAGGCAATCGCGATCGCCGGCCTGCGCAAGGCCTACGGCCCGGCCACCGCGCTCGACGGGCTCAACCTGACTGTCGCCAGCGGTGAAGTGCACGGCTTCCTCGGACCCAACGGCTCTGGCAAGACGACGACGATCAGGATTTTGCTCGGGCTGCTGAGGGCGGACGCCGGGTCGGCCGAGGTGCTCGGCTGTGATCCGTGGTCGCAGGCGACCGAGCTGCACCGCAGGCTCGCCTACGTGCCCGGTGATGTCAGCCTCTGGCCCAACTTCACCGGCGGCGAGATCATCGACCTGCTCGGCCGGCTGCGCGGCGGTACGAGGCCGCGCAGCGGTACGAAGCCGCGCAGCGGTACGAAGCCGCGCAGCGGTACGAAGCCGCGCAGCGGTACGAAGCCGCGCAGCGGGGTGGACACCGAGCGGCGGGCCAGCCTGATCGAGCGGTTTGAGCTTGACCCCACCGTGCGGGCGCGGGCGTACTCCAAGGGCAACCGCCAGAAGGTCGCGCTGATCGCCGCGCTGGCGTCTGACGTGGAGCTGCTCCTGCTTGACGAGCCGACCTCGGGTCTTGACCCGCTGATGGAGGCGGTATTCCGGTCCTGCATCGAGGAGGAGAGGCAGCGCGGGCGGACTGTGCTCCTGTCGAGCCATATTCTGTCCGAGGTGGAGGCGCTTTGCGACCGGGTGACCATCATCAGGAAAGGCAAGACGGTGGAAACCGGGAGCCTGGCTGACCTGCGGCACCTGACCAGGACGTCGGTAAACGCCGAGCTCGACCGCCCGGCGCCCGGGATTGCCGGGCTACCTGGTGTGCATGACCTGGTGATCGCCGGCGACCGGGTGCGATGCGAGGTCGATACCGACAAGCTGACCGGGTTCCTGCGCGAGCTCACAGCCGCCGGCGTGCGCAGCCTGACCAGCCAGCCGCCGACGCTTGAGGAACTGTTTCTCAGGCACTACACGTCAGAAGACGGCGTGCCCGCACCGGTGTCAGCGTGACCAGCCTGACGGGTACCTGGTCGCTGACCAGGCTGGCGTTCCGGCGGGACCGGATCATGCTCGTGGTATGGGTGTACGCGTTCACCGCCTTCGTCGCCGCGACCGTGTACGGGTTCCGCAAGCTCTACCCGGCACCGGCCGGACGGGCGGAGTTCGCGGCGACCGCCGGGCACAATGCGGCGTTCTTGTCGCTCTACGGCCCGCTCTACGGTGATTCGCTTGGCTCGCTGACGGCCTGGCGGGACTCGGCCATAGCCGCGTTTCTCGCCGGGTTGATGAGCGCGTTCATCGTGGTGCGGCACACCAGGGCCGACGAGGAGTCCGGGCGGCTTGAGCTGGTCGGGGCCGCGGTCGTGAGCCGGAGCTCGCCGCTGGCCTGCGCATTGATCGTGGCCTTGACGGCGAATCTGGCCATCGCCGTCACGATGACGCTGGCCGCGGTCGGATTCGGGCTGCCGCTGGCCGGATCGATCGCGCTGGCGGCCGGGATCGCCGGAAGCGGCGCGGTGTTCGCCGCGGTCGCCGCGGTGACCGCTCAGCTCGCGCAGAGCGCCCGCCCGGCCCGCGGCATCGCCATCGGGGTGATCGGTGTCGCTTTCGTACTCCGAGCGGTCGGCGACTCGGCGAGCGCGAGCGGTCCGCGCTGGCTGAGCTGGCTGTCACCGATCGGCTGGGCGGTGGGCGACCGGGCCTTCGGCGGAATCCGGTGGTGGGTGCTGCTGCTGCCACTGGCGGCGACCATCGTGGTGGCGGCCGGAGCGGCCGTGCTCGCCGCGCGTCGCGACTACGACGCCGGCCTGCTGACGCAGCGGCCCGGGCGGGCCACGGCCGCCGCCGCGCTGCGGAGCCCGATAGCACTGGCCTGGCGGTTGCAGCGGGGCACCTCGTTCGCCTGGATCGCTGGCGCGCTGGTGTACGGACTGGTCATCGGCTCATCGGCCAAGGGGATCGGCGGACTGCTCGGCAGCATGCAGGTCAGGCGGGTCGTGACGAGGCTCGGCGGCCAGTCGGTACTGACCAACGCCTACCTCGCCGCACTGCTCAGCTTCACGGCCGTCGTCGCGGCCGGCTACACCGTGTCGACCGTGCTGCGGCTGCGATCGGAGGAAACGGGCGGGTACGCCGACTCGGTGCTGTCGACCGGCGCGAGCCGGATCGGCTGGAGCTCGGCTCACCTGGCGATCGCGGCGGCTGGGACCGTGGTGATCATGGCAATGACCGGGCTTGGCGCCGGACTCGGCTACGCGGCTCATGGCGGTGCTGGCCGGGAGATCGGCAAGCTGGTCGTCGCTGGCCTGGTCTATGTGCCTGCCGCGCTGGTGATCGGCGGATTCGCGGCCGCCCTGTTCGGCCTCGTGCCCCGGTCAAGCGCCGCGGCGAGCTGGACCGTGCTCGGGCTGGTCGCAGCTCTGCTGCTGCTCGGACCGACGCTGCAGCTGTCGCACTGGGTACTCGATGCGTCGCCGTTCACCCAGGTACCTCGGCTTCCTGGCGGCAATGTTTCGGCGCTGCCGCTTGTTGTGCTTGCCGTGATCGCTGCTGTGCTGGCCGGTGCGGGCCTGGCCGGGCTGCGCCGCCGCGACATCGGCTCAGCGGGCGGCTGAGGTCTGCGGAGCGCCCGCCCGATCGCCCGCCCGATCGTCCGCCCGATCGGGCCGGGATCGGGCCGGGATCGGGCAAAGACGGCGAAAGGCATAATGAAGTAGTGAATGTTAGCGATCTGAGCCGGTCACGACGGATGCTCATACTCGCGATCTGCTGCATGAGCCTGTTCATCGTCGGGCTCGATGTCACGGTCGTGAACGTGGCCCTGCCGTCGATCCAGCGGGAACTGCACGCCAGCGTGTCCGGCCTGCAGTGGGTCATAGCCGCGTATTCGCTCGTGCTGGCCAGCCTGCTCATGCTGTCAGGCTCCACCGCCGACCGGGTCGGGCGGCGCCGTACCTTCCAGGTCGGGCTCGCGCTGTTCACGCTCGGGTCACTGCTCTGCAGCCTGGCCCCGAGCCTCGGAGCGCTGGTCGGGTTCCGCATGATCCAGGCGATCGGCGGATCGATGCTGAACCCGGTCGCGATGTCGATCATTACCAACACCTTCACCGAGCGGACCGAACGAGCGCGGGCCATCGGGATCTGGGGCGGGGTCATCGGGCTGAGCATGGCCCTTGGACCCGTCGTCGGCGGGGTCCTGGTCACCTCGGTCGGCTGGCGCAGCATCTTCTGGGTCAATATTCCGGTCGGTGTCGCCGCCATCGTGCTCACCGCGCTCTTCGTGCCCGAGTCGAAGGCACCACAGGCGCGCCGGTTCGACCCGGTCGGGCAACTGCTGGTCATGGTCATGCTGGCCGCGCTGGTATACGGCATCATCGAGGGTCCTGCGCGCCACTGGACTTCCGCGCTCATCCTGGGCTGCTTCGCCGCGACGGTAGCGGCCGGAATCGCGTTGGTGCGCTACGAGAAGCGGCGTGATCAGCCACTGCTCGACAGCCGGTTCTTCCGCAGCGCGCCGTTCTCGGGGGCGACCTTGATCGCGGTGTCCGCGTTCGCCGCACTGGCCGGCTTCCTCCTGCTGAGCACCTTGTACCTGCAGGACGTCCGGGGTCTGTCCGCGCTGCACGCCGGGCTCTACATGCTGCCGATGGCCGGGATGACGGCGATCCTTAGCCCGCTGTCCGGCCGGATCGTCGGCAGCCGGGGCGCCAGGCTGCCGCTGCTCGGTGCCGGGCTGGCGATCACTATCAGCGCCATCACCTTGACCAGGCTCGAGGTAGGCACGTCCGCGGTCAGCCTGGTCGTCAGCTACCTGCTGTTCGGGGCCGGCTTCGGCCTGGTCAACGCTCCGATCACGAATACCGCCATGTCCGGAATGCCGAGAGCGCAAGCGGGCGTGGCGGCTGCGATCGCGTCGACCAGCAGGCAGGTCGGGTCCTCGCTCGGCGTCGCCGTGATCGGGTCTGTGGTGGTGTCGGCGCTAGTGGGCAGTTTGCGGATCGGCTTCGCCTCGGCTAGCCACGTGGGCTGGTGGGTGATCGCCGGATGCGGCCTGGCCGTGATGGCGCTTGGCCTGCTCACCACGGGCGGCTGGGCCAGACGGACGGCTGAGCGGGTGGCGGCCGGACTCCAGCCCGCGCCGGAGCGCTCCGGCGCGCGGCCCGCCCCCAACGACCTGCCAGTCTGACCTCGCGGCCGCTGCTCCCGCAGGGCCCTGGGCTGCCCCCAGGGCCGCGGGCTACTGGTCCGCGGCTTCCTCGGCGGGGATGGACATCACTGCGAAGACCGCGCCCTGGTCATCGCTGAGGATGGCCATCCGGCCGTAAGGGGAGTCCCAGGCTGGGGCGACGACGCGGCCGCCGAGCTTGGTGACGGTGTCCACGACCTGATCGGTGTCGCCGGTCCCGAAATACGTCCGCCAGTGCGCGGGCGTCTCGGCCGGCGCGGCCTCCCCAAGATCGCCTATTCCACCCATGGGATCGCTAGTGGTCTTAAACGTCGCGTAACTGAAGCCTTCGCTGCTCATATCGTCGTAGTCGTAGTCGAAAACGGCGCGGTAAAAGTCCATGTTGGCGCCGAAATGGCGGCTCATGTTCTCGTTCCAGCAGACCGACCCCGGCTCGTTGGCCAGTTGCATTCCGGTGTGCGCCCGAGGCTGCCAGATGCCGAACACCGCGCCGCCTGGGTCGGCGGCCACGCTCATCCGGCCGACGTCCATCACGTCGAACGGCTCAGCGAGCACCTGCCCGCCCGCCGACGTGACCTTGCCGACGGTGGCGTCAGCGTCGTCCGACGCCAGATACGTGGTCCAGGCGGCGCGCGCTTGCGCCGGTCCCATCTTCGGGCCGATGCCGGCCACCGGCCGTCCTTCGAGCTGGCACATCACGTATCCGCCGGACTCAGGCGGCCCGGCGGAAGTCTGCCAGCCGAAAAGCGTCTCGTAGAACGTCACGGCCCGGGCCACGTCGTCGGTGCCAAGATCGACCCAGCAAGGGGTGCCCGCCGGCCATGGCGTGTCACGCTGAACCATTCAGTCCTCCAGGCAATCACTCGGTGGTGCGCGTTTCGATGATTGGTCGGCGCGTTCCAGTCAGATAGCGCTTACGCAGCGTACCGACTTGGCGTCACACGGTCAGCCAGATAGGCATTCAGCCTTTGCCTGCGGGTCGCCCGCACCAGGCTCTGAGCGGGCGGAACGCGTGACCATGCTGCTATCTTCGCAGGTAAATAGACGGGTCGGCAGGCCGATGGATGCCGTATTCGTGCGCTCAGCGCTTTCTGTTCGTAGCATGGCGGCATGGGAAACAACTGGGCTCTAAGGTCAGGGGCCCGCTCGCCCCGTCATGCGGGCTGGCGGAGCGGGGCCGGTTCAGGGAGAAGCCCGTTTCCGGTGCGCGGCAGAAATCTCGTTATCCTTCTCACTGGCATTGTGGTCGTGGTCGCCGTGGTCCTGATCGCCACGAACGCGGTGGCGCAGCGCCAGACGGCCGGCCCGCACGCGGGCGCGGCGACATCGACGTCGCGATCTGATCAGGCCACCGCCGCTCATCACCCGGGTGCCCTGTCACCGCGTGCACTGCCACCTGGTGCCGTGCCGCCCACCGTCGGGCTAAGGCCGGGCGCGACCTCGCCCAGCGCGGCGGGCCTGCTGACCGCGGAAGAGACGCTGCCGAAGCTGACCACGACCCAGCTCGCCGGCCAGCGGGTGATCTACAGCTACACCGGCCTCACCCCTCCGGCCCGGCTGCTCAGCCTGATCAGGGCGGGCGACGTCGCCGGCGTCATCTTCTTCAGCAACAACGTGAGCTCGCCGGCGCAGATCAGCTCGGTTGCCCAGGAACTGCAGCAGGCCGCTATGAGCCGGTCTGACCCGGTGCACCTGCCGCTGCTGCTGATGACCGACCAGGAAGGCGGCCTGGTGCGAAGGCTGTCCTGGGCTGGACCCTACTTGTCAGAGAAGCAAGTCGGTGCGTCAGCGAATCCTTCGAAGGCGGCGACGCGGGCGGGAAATCAGGCCGGATCTGGCCTGCACGCCGTGGGGCTGAACGTCAACCTGGCACCGGTACTCGACGTGTACCGGCAGGCAGGCAACTTCATCGATCAGTTCGGCCGCTCGTTCAGCAACAACGCGGGCGAGGTAGCCAAGCTGGGTACCTTGTACGTCAAGGCCGAGCAGGCGCACGGCGTCGCTGGCACCGTTAAGCACTTCCCCGGCCTCGGAGCGGCCGCCACCAACGAGGACACCGACCTGCGCCCGGTGACACTTCACCTGTCGCTTTCCGCCATCCGCAACATCGACGAGCGGCCGTACAAGCCGGCGATCGCGGCCAACGTCAAGCTGGTCATGGTCTCCTGGGCGGTCTACCCGGCACTCGACGCCAGGTACCCGGCTGGCCTGTCATCCACGATCGTCCAGGGCGAGCTGCGTAACCGGCTCGGCTTCGGCGGCGTGACGATCACCGACGCGCTGGAGGCCGGAGCGCTCGTGTCGTTCGGGTCGATCGCGCGCCGCGCGACATTGGCGGCCAGGGCCGGGATGGACCTGCTGCTCTGCGCCGCGGGCAGCGCCAGCGAAGGCGAGAGCGCGATGAACTCGATGGCGTACGACTACACGCACGGTTCGCTGAACAAGATCGCGTTCAAGGCCGCGGTCGAGCGAGTGCTGGCGCTCCGGGCGAGCCTGGCCAAGAGCTAGCGCAGACTTCGGTTCCCGTGCTCGCGGTGAGGCGGGCCAGCGACTCGGTCAGGCGGCTGGTGACCGGGCCTGGCCGGGCGTCGCCGATCGGCCGGCCGTCGATCTTGATCACCGGCGCGATGCCGCCCATCGTGCCGGTGACGAACACCTCGGCGGAGGTGTAAAGCTGGGTCAGCGAGTAGTCACCGATGACGCACTCGATCCCGGCGTCAGCGGCTAGCTCAAGCACCGCCGCCCGGGTGATGCCTTCCGGGCAGGCGGCCGCCGTCGGAGTCCCGAGCACTCCCGCCGTCACGCAGAACACGTTGGTGGCGTTCGTTTCGGCCACGAAGCCCCGATGATCGAGCATCAGCGCGTCGTCCGCGCCGGCGACGTTGGCTTCGATCTTCGCCAGGATCGAGGGCAGCAGGTTGTTGTGGTGGATCTTCGGATCCAGGCTGTCCGGCGGCGGGCGGCGGATGCTGGACGTGATCAGGGTGATCCCGGTGGCCTCGTAGACCGGCTCCTTGAATTCGGGCAGCACGATCAGCGTCGGGCCTGACTGGTTCAGCCTCGGGTCCATGCCGCTGGTGATCTTGATGCCCCTGGTGAGGGTCAGCCTGATGTGCACGCCGTCGGTCATGCCGTTGGCCGCCAGCGTGCGGCTGAGCTGCTCGATGATCTCCTCATCGGACGGCACGTAGTCAAATGCCAGCGCCTGGGCCGACCGCCGCAGCCTGGCCAGGTGCTCGGTTAGCCGGAAGATGCGCCCGTGGTGCAGCCGCAAGCCCTCCCAGACCGCGTCGCCGCCCTGGACGGCCGAGTCGAACGGGCTGACCGCCGCCTCGTCCCTGTGGGTCAGCCGTCCGCCGACGTTCACCACCAGGTTCCGGTTCCGCTCATCGAACTGCTGCAACATTCGCGCGCTCCTTCCCAGCCTCCGATGGTAACGACAGCCACGCGCAGGCCCGCGTTCCGTCTCCGCCGCCAGGTTCAGGTCAGGCGGTGCTCGGCGAGCTCGGCGTAGAACGGCTGGCAGCGGGCGGCGAGCGGCTCAAGCTCGGGCGGCAGCTCAGGTCGGCCGTCAGTCCCGCCGGCCGCAGGAGCGGTGAAACCGGTCGATGCCCAGACTCCCGCGTACCAGTACCTGGCCCACACCCCGTCGGTTGCCCTCGGCCCGGCAGGCCAGCCCAGCATCGCGGGATCGAAAGGGATCGCCAGCGCGTCGCACAGCGCTTCAAGCGCCGGCCGCGGCCTGGCCGCCAGCTCGGCCGCGTCGATCACCGGGCCGCCGAACCGGCGGAAGATCTCCACCTGCTGCTCGAGCCCGAGGTCGGCCAGCGTCGGGGTGTCTCTGACCTTCGCGTACGAGGCCAGCAGCCGCCTCGGCTCCCTGATCAGGAAGGCGTGCCGCAGCCCGCCCAGCGCACGACGGTCCACGTCGGCGAGCAGGTGGTGCGTCATGTGCTTCTGATAGAACACGGTCTTGCCTGGCGGCAGCTCGCCGGTGACGAGCTGCTCAATCACCTCAGGCCAGTCAGCCGGCATCGACCTGATGATCTCATCCCGGCCCGGGTGACTGATGCCGGTCGCGTTCAGGTAATAGCCGTAGAGCGGCTCGTCGGCCACCACCGTGTCCGCGCGGTTCCCGAACGAACGCATCAGCGCCGTGGACAGGGTCCTTGGGCCCGACCACATCGCGATTCTGGCGTCAGTCACCCGAGATGGTTTATTTGCTGCTAAAAAACGACGACGCTGCGGAGGACCTCGCCACGACTCATCTTGGCGAAAGCCTCCTCGACATCACCGATGGCGATGGTTTCAGAGACGAACGCCTCAAGCGGCAGGCGGCCGCCCAGGTGCAGGTCAGTCAGCATGGGGAAGTCGCGTTCTGGCAGGCAGTCGCCGTACCACGAGGACTTGAGCCGGCCGCCCCGCCCGAACACGTCGAGTAGCGGAAGCTCAAGGGTCATCTCCGGCGTCGGCACGCCCACGAGCACGACGGTGCCGGCCAGGTCCCTGGCGTAGAACGCCTGCTTGTAGGTCTCTGGCCGCCCGACTGCCTCGATGACCACGTCAGCGCCGTTACCCTCAGTCAGCGCCCTGATTTCCTCGACGGGATCGGTCTTGGCTGAGTTGATCGTGTCAGTGGCGCCAAGCTCGCGGGCCCACTGGAGCTTCCTGTCGTCGATGTCGACTCCGATGATCTTCCGCGCGCCGGCCAGCCTGGCGCCGAGAATGGCGCCGCAGCCGACACCGCCGCACCCGATCACGGCCACCGAGTCGCCTCGGCCGACCTCGCCGGTATTGAGCGCGGCCCCGAGTCCGGCCATCACGCCGCAGCCGAGCAGCCCGGCGACCTCCGGCTTGACCTGGGGGTTCACCTTGGTGCACTGGCCGGCGGCGACGAGTGTCTTGCCAGCGAAGGCGCCGATCCCAAGCGCGGGGGAGAGCACGGTGCCGTCGGTCAGCGTCATCTTCTGCGTCGCATTATGGGTGGCGAAGCAGTACCAGGGCCGCCCGCGCCGGCAAGCACGGCACTGCCCGCACACAGCGCGCCAGTTGAGTATCACGAAATCGCCCGGTGCCAGCCCGGTCACGTCATCGCCGACCGCCTCGACCAGGCCGGCCGCTTCGTGCCCGAGGAGATAGGGGAAGTCGTCGCCGATGCCGCCCTCGCGGTAATGCAGGTCGGTGTGGCATACACCGCAGGCCTGGACAGCCACTAGCGCTTCGCCTGGCCCGGGATCGGGAACGACGATCGTGGTCAGCTCGACCGGAGCGCCCTTGCCGCGGGCGATCACGCCGGCTACCTCATGTGCCATCGGGTAACCCGCCTTTCACTTCTTATGCAAACAAGATTCCGCAGCGCTGAATCAGCCCAGCCGGTCGGCTCTTGCCCGGCCCGGTCCGCCTCTAGGCTGCCTTTGCCGCCCTGGCCGATGATACGGACGCGCGTCTGCGCACGACTACCCCGACCACCACTTCAGGCGGAGCCAGCGCGCGGAGCGAGCGTCCCAGCTCATCGACCGTGATGTCGCGCAGGACGACCCGGTACCTGGATGGCCCTTCGAGCGGGCTCGTCAAGCCGGTCGGCCTGGTGAGATACCAGAACGGGATCAGCAGCAGCAAGACTCGCTGGAAGGCCGAGGCGAACGGGCTTGGCCGGTAGCCGCGGATGGCCAGCGTGGCATTGGGGCCGAGAATAATGTCGAGCCGCACGCCGAATGGCCGTCGCGCGATCCTGACCCGTTCGATTTGCTGCCAAGGCAGATACCTTACCGCCCGGCGTTTGCGACCGCGCCGCCTGGTCGATGACGGCAGGCCGAGCCGAAACCCGGCCCGGTCAGCGGAGAACGCACGGAAGCTCAGGCTGTAAAGCGTGGCGAGGAAGATGGCGAGCGTGATGACCAGGCCGGCCGCGCAGTCCGCCCTGAACCACAGCGGCCAGCGGCTGAGACCGAGATAACCCAAGGCGACGGCACACCAGAGCGGCGTCAGCCACAGATAGCCACGCGGGAAGATCACTGAAGGACCGGCAACCGGTGCGGAAATACCCTCCAGCATCGCTGACTCCTCAGTTGGGACGGCAGATAGATCGTGCATCTAGCGCAACCTGGACCGCAAGACTGTTTCTGGATGAGTCGTATCGCCCGCGAGCCGGTCCGATCGTGTAGCGGCGGTGCCGAACATGCCGCATGATGTAAAAACCTCGGCAGGGCTGAGGACAGCCGCCATCGTCAGGGGAATCGCGTCGCATGAGCAGAGGCCGGCCGGAGGGCGACTACGGGCAGCGGACGCCGGATTCCTGGTCAGGTAATCCTGGTCCAAGCGACAATGACCGCTGGGACGTGGATGAGCTATACGGCGCCGAAGATCATGGTGCCGGGGATTACAGCCCGGGGGATTATGGGTCTGACCCGTACGCGTTTGATGCCGGAAAATATGGCGTCGGGCGACCGTCTCCAGATTCGTGGGCGCCAGAACAGGACTACGCCGGTTCGTGGGCTGCGAACGATGAGCTAGGTGATCCGAGCGCGCCGGGGGACGGTCGCTGGGCTCCGTCTGGCCCCGCTTCGTCTGGCCCCGCTTCGTCTGGCCCCGCTTCGTCTGGCCCCGCTCTGCCTGGCCCCGCTCTGCCTGGCCCCGCTCCGGCCGTACGGCCGGAGCGCGGTGAAAGGCGCAACATGCCTGGCGTCGGCGACGGGCTGGACCCGGCCACCGGGCCGGGCTGGGCCGCTCACGAGGAGCCGCGCTCAAGCGACAGTCACACCGGTCGCCTGGGTGGGGTAAGGCGAGGCAAGGA
>Ga0070761_10001161_pt1 | contig 16598 bp, 8 predicted proteins | sample HubBroMetageREF1_FD_66724 | JGI IMG/M metagenome (GOLD analysis project Ga0070761, IMG submission 66724) | Reference soil microbial communities from the Hubbard Brook experimental Forest, New Hampshire, USA - Hubbard Brook CCASE Soil... | ecosystem: Environmental > Terrestrial > Soil > Temperate... | reverse complement strand
GTCGTCGCGGAACTGCGCGCCGCGGCTTTCTTTGCGCAGCAGCGCCGCACGGGTAATTGCTTCAGAAACGATCATCATATTTCCAATGTCGATCGCCGTGTGCCAGCCATTGTTGTACTCGCGATTTCCCGGCACGCCAGCCTGTTCTGCACGCACATGCAACTGCGCGGTCACCCCGAGTGCTTGCTGCATCTCATCTTCCATGCGCACAATCCCAACCAGGTTCTGCATGGTCTCCTGCAGATCGTATTGAATCTGGTATGGGTTCTCACCGGCAGGACCGCGTTCGAAGAAGGCCAGCGCTGTTGTTGCCGCGGATTGAATCCCCGCCTCGTCAATGGTCGCTTTTCCGTTTTCTCTGGCGAATACCGCAGCGAAACGTCCGGCACGGCGCCCGAACACAAGCAGATCGGAGAGTGAATTGCCCCCCAGCCGATTTGCGCCATGTAAGCCTGCCGCGGCTTCGCCCGCGGCGAAAAGTCCGGGCACAGTGGACATCTGCGTCTCGCCATCGACGCGAATGCCCCCCATCATGTAATGCGCCGTGGGGCCAACCTCCATTGGCTCTCCAGTGATATCGAGATCGGCAAGTTGTTTGAACTGGTAGTACATGCTGGGGAGCTTGCGCTTGATATGTTCTTCCGCCTTCGGCAGTCGCTCCTTGATCCAGCTGATATCGAGAAAGACGCCGCCGTGTGGAGAACCCCGGCCCGCCTTGACTTCACGATTGATGCACCGTGCTACATGATCTCTGGTGAGCAGTTCGGGAGGACGTCGTGCATCTTTGTCCCCCTGCGTGTACCGCCAACCTTCTTCTTCGCTGTCTGCGGTTTGCTCCTTGTAGAGATCGGGGATGTCGTCGAACATAAACCGACGGCCTTCGCTGTTTCGCAGAACGCCCCCTTCGCCGCGCACACCCTCTGTCACCAGAATTCCCCGAACGCTGATAGGCCAGACCATTCCGGTAGGGTGAAATTGAACGAACTCCATGTCCTGGAGCTCGGCTCCCACCCGATAAGCGAGGGCGAGACCATCGCCCGTATACTCCCAGCTGTTGCTTGTCACTTTGAAAGCGCGCCCAATTCCTCCGGTCGCGATCACGATAGCCTTTGCCTCCCACAGGTAGAAGCGACCTTTCTCGCGATCGTACCCACAAGCCCCGGCAATGCGGCCTCCATCGAGCAGGAGGCTGAGAACTGTACACTCCATGTGGAATTCGATTCCTGTGTGAATGCCATGGTCCTGGAGCGTGCGTATCATCTCCAGGCCGGTTCGATCGCCGACATGGGCCAGCCTGGGATACCTGTGCCCGCCAAAGTTTCGCTGGAGAATCCTGCCGTCTGGGGTGCGATCAAAAAGCGCACCCCATGCCTCGAGTTCGCGTACACACTCTGGCGCTTCCTTGGCGTGCAGTTCGGCCATGCGCCAATTGTTCAGATACTGTCCTCCGCGCATCGTGTCCGCGAAATGAACCCGCCAGTTATCGCGATCGTCAACGTTGGCCAGCGCTGCCGCGATGCCGCCTTCTGCCATTACGGTGTGCGCCTTGCCTAGCAGCGATTTGCAGACTACCCCGACCGTTGCGCCGTTGGCCCCGGCTTCGATCGCGGCGCGCAGGCCTGCCCCGCCTGCCCCGATCACCAGCACATCGTAGGAGAATCGACGGAATTCCGGCATCTACAAAATTCTCCAATCGTGCCAGATCCCCATCGAACATAGCCGGACATAGATATCGGAAAATGCCACCCAAAGCAGGCTCGCCCAAGCCCACTTCTTATGCCCGGCGTTAAGGCAGCTTGCGCAATCGTAGATCTTGTGCCGTACAGGGTGATCCGAGATGCTGTCAAATGTTCCTCCAATGAGGTGGCGGAACGCGTGGCATCCGAAGATATATCCGGCAAGAAGGACGACATTCACTACAAGTACAAGGCTTCCAATCCCGATCCCAAATCCATCGGGAAAAATGAACGATCGTACGGCGTCGTAGACCAAAAATCCCCAGATAACGTAGGAGAGCCTCAGGAAGTAGCGATGATAGTTCTGCAAAATGAGCGGAAAGCTTCGTTCGCCCCAATAGCTTTTACGCGGCTCGCCCACCGCACAGGCCGGCGGATCCGCCCAGAACGACTTGTAGTAAGCACCCCGGTAGTAGTAACAAGTGACGCGGAACAGGCCGGGAATCCACAGAATGAAGAGGGCCGGAGAGAACGGTAGAAAGCGTGGGTACCAGCTTGGCTTGGGGCCAAAGAAAGCGTGCGGAGAAGCACCGAACAGCTCCGGTGAATAGAAGGGCGAGATATAGGGACCGAAAGTGTAGTGGCTGTTCTGGAACGCCGCCCAGGTGGCGTAGACCACAAACGCACCGAAACCGAGCAGAACCGCCGCCGGAGAAAGCCACCAGAAGTCACGGCGTGATGTTTGGCCAAACTTGCCGTTTTTCCAGAAAATATCGGGGGCAGACATCGTCCTCCCAGGGCGGAGGAACTTTCAGACAGCGCCCTACCCGCCGATGGCAGATGATTGTATAGCAAACCGTGCCCTCAGGAACTTCTCCGCATATGATCCAGTCCATCGTCGCCTGCTTCTGTCCACGCAAGCAAAGCCGGTTCGATTCTGCACAGGGCCATTTCCAAGGACAGCTGCACAAATCGCCAGTTAGCTTACACACGAGCGGCCGCTCATTGGAGAGCGGCCGCCCGTGTGTGGGGAGAGGCAGATACCTAGAAGTTGAGGCGCGCGGAGAACTCCATCTGACGCATGTCGCCAGCCGTCGCCGCGTAGCCGAAGTTGCTGGCGTTCGTGGCTGATGCGAACGAGAAGGTGCTGTTGATGGAGTTGATGTTGGGATGGTTGAAGACGTTGAAGGCCTCGGCGCGAAGCTGAAGGCCCGCGTGTTCGGTGATTGGGAAGGTCTTGTTCACGGCGGTGGCGAAGCTGACCTCCTTGGGACCGCGGAGGACGCCAGGCTCAGAGTTACCAAAGGTACCCCATGCAGGGACAGCGAACGCTGTGTAGTTATAAAGCGCCGGCTGGCCGATGGCCTTCTTGCCGCTGCCGTGGTTGCGAGTGAGTGTACCTACGATATTCGGGCGCGTGGCGAGCCCAGCATAGGCTGAACTCAGGCTGACCGGGGCCGCGAATCCACTTTGCACGGTGATGAGACCTGAGGTCCCCCATTGTGAGAGGAACTCGCGCAACATGAAGTTGCTGGAGTGGCGGAAGAAGGGCAGCTCATAGACGTAAGCGGAGGTGAAGACGTTCGTGCGGTTGTAGCTTGGAACTCCATAGTCGCCGCGGGGGTTGTGCGGATTCTGGAAGCCGATATTGGAGTCGAAGCCATAGGCCAGATTGCCCTGTGCGGTCTGGTCCTGGTTGCCGAGGGCTTTGGAGTAGGTGTAGGCGGCGTTCAGCTGGAGATTTGTGAGCCGATAGATGAAGCCTGTCTGGAGGCCGTTATAGTTGGCGCCGCCGATAGAGACGCCCGTGTTGATGGAGGTGTAGCCCTGATACGGGCGATAGTAGTTGGAGTTGATCAGTGTCGCGCCGCTCACTGCACTGTTGGCGCCGTTGATGCAGGGGTCGTACAGCCACGAGCTTGACGGTGCCGGATTGATGTCGTTGGAAGAGTTCGAGCAGTCGTTGCTGTGGGTGCTGGTGCCGTTGAGGGCGAAGTTGCGGTCGACTGCGTTGGAGAAGATGTGGTCGTTCTTATCGCCTGCATAGGCAATCTGGAGGATGCCGCGGCGCACGATCTCGTCTTCAAAGGTGAGCGACCACGACTGGAGCGTTGCGGGGCGGTAGGTGCTGTCGAGGCCCGACAGCGCCTGCAGGCCTGGCGCGCCAGCGGTACCGCCAGCTGGGGTACTGAACTGCGTGTTGGTGTAGGTGGGAGTAGAGACGTAGGGAGGATTGCTGATGAGGCCCGACGTCTGGAACATGCCGACCTGCGTGTAGCCCATACCGTAGCCGCCATGGATCGACATGGTGCCCGCATCGTTGAGGCGGTACGCGAAGCCAACGCGTGGTGCGAAGAGGTCCTTCTTGGCGACTGTGAAGCCGCAGGGTGTGCCGCTCTGGCAGGCGGTCACGATGCCGTTGGTGAGGTAGTTGGCGATCCCGCCCGAGGGAGTGAGGGGTTGATTGTTGCTGTTGAGGACGAAGGTGCCCGAGGGCGTGACTGCCGGGGCAACCGCTGGATTGAAGGTCGCGCCGTTGAAGTTGCTGATGTCGTTCCCTTCCATAGTGCTAGGCGAGAAAAAGCTGTAGCGGAGGCCGTAGCTGAGAGTAAGGCGCGGAGTGGCCTTCCAGTCGTCCTGACCGTAGAGCTCAAACCAGTGCTGATGGAAGGCGCCGGCGCGCTGAACGTTGGACTGCGAGTAGGTGGCCAACTGCCCGAGAAGGAAGTCGCCTGCATCATCACCGGTGTGAGCACCGCTGAAGGAGAAATTGCCCTGAGCAAAAGCGGAGGCGTTAACCCGGAGGATGTTCCACATGTAGAAGCCCCCGGTCTGGATCACGTGCCGCCCGTGCACCCAGCTGAAGTCGTCAGAGAAGATGCCGTCGCCGGTCTTGGAGAAGTTTGGCTGTGCACCTACGCCAAGCCATGACCAGAAGCTGCCAATTGATACACCCGGAAGGCGATCGTCACCGTTATTGAAGGCCTGCTTGAAGAGTCCAGATGGGACGAAGTATTGGCCAGTGGGCAGTAAGTTGACCTTCTGGTAGGTGTAGGCGATGCCGGCAGAGTTGATTATGGTCGGCGTGATGTTGTAGGTCCAGCGTACGAGCGCATTGAGGGCAGGGGTGTAGACCGTAGCCCCGGGATTGGGGGAAGGGTCGTTGTAGTTGCGAGCCGGACGAATGTCGTTGACCTCTTCATGCATGTAGCGGCCCATGATGAGGTGTTTGTCTGTAATGTGTTCGTCTATTCGATATATCTGGTCGTTTTGACTGTCTCGCTCAGGGTTCGTGTTGATGTAGTTAGCAAAGTTTGTGTTGTTGTTTTGAGGAAGATTGGGAAGCGGCCAGAAGTTGTTTGCGGGATTGATGAAGTAGGCAGACGCGGAGTCGAAGCAGGTGGGGTTGAGTTGGTTCGTTACTCCGTTGGGATCTTTGCCAAAGCAGCTCGCGAAACTAAGGCTGCGGGCGGCGAGAAGGTTCTGGCAGAAGCTGTCGCAGCTGAGGTACCTGATGTTCGCCGGCGTGCTCCCCGTGCAACCTGCGGCAAGCGCAGCTGCGTTGGTTGTGTTGCAGATCGGCGCGTCATGGCTGAGGCTGAGGTCGCCCGCACGTATCGCAGGCGTGAACATCGAACGGCTGTTCAATACAGAGGCGTAGTGGTTGGTCTTCCATTCGCCGCCGGCGAAGAAGAAGGTCTTGGTCCTCGAGGTGTTGTAGACCTTCGGAATGAAGATCGGGCCGCCGAACGTGTAACCCCAGATGTTCAGGTGCAGGCTGGAGTTGGTGGCGGGGATGCCGCTGATGGAGTAAGGACGGGCGACGGCGAGGCTGTTGCTGCGCAGAAACTCATAGGCCGTGCCATGAAAGCTGCTCGTACCACTCTTGGTTTCGATGAGAACCTGGCCGGAACCCGCAAAGCCGTACTTGGCGGTGTAGGCATTCTTCAGAACGCGCAGCTCGTTGATGGCGTCGATAGAGGGTGTGATGTTGATGTTGATCAACGAGGTCGACGTCATGTTGTAGACGCCGTCAATGGTGTAGGTGGTTTCTTCGGAGGAGGCGCCGCCTACGATGAGATCGGTCTGTCCCAAATAACCTGCGTTCACTTGCTGGTTGGTGCCATTGACGCTCGATACACCGGGAACCAGCGTGGCGAGCTGCTGGAAGTTGCGCCCATTGAGCATGAGGTTTGCGACCTCTTTGGCAGAGATTGTTCCGGCAGACTCAGCAGACTCTGTCTGGACGGTGAGCGTGTCGGCCTGCACACTGACCTTTGTGTCGACATTGCCAACCTTGAGTGAGGCGTCCTGACCGCGGCGTTGCCCCGGATCGAGATGAAGGTTCGCAATGACCAGTGAGGCGAATCCAGGCGCGGAGACATTGACGGTGTAGTCGCCATCCGGAAGGTCTTGGACAGTGTAGTAGCCCTTCGCGGTGCCGTTAGCCTTCGCGACAACGTTGGTATTCTGGTTTGTGACGATCACGGTTGCATTGGGCACCGCAGCGCCCGAGGGGTCTGTAATCGTGCCGGAGATCGCGCCAAAGGTCGTGGTTTGCGCATGCGCAACCACGCCGGTCCACAGGGCAATCGCACCTATGGCGAGACCTATCGTGCAGAGAGAAGATTTGAGATGCCTGAATGCCCGGCGACGTGTCATGTGCTCGCCTCCAAAAGTGTTACGAGGTGGAACAGATGCGCGAATGTCAGAGGCTTCACCGCTAACATTCGTCATGTCGTTCAATGCGCCGCGACATTACGAGAGGCAATTGTGAGTGTCAACGCTGAAGTTGTTTCCAGTTGCCACGCGAGGCACGGAACTGCTGGTTAAACGCGCCCCAAGCGCTCTAATATCCCGCAATGTGGAACATCAATATTCAGCGTGCTGCGTGCGCGCAGTTCGTATGCAGTCGAAAGACGTAGGCTGCAGCGGGAGAGAGTGCCGAGGGAGGCTCAACCGGTAGCGTCAGCCGCAATCCGTAGTCTGTCTGCTGAAACGGAACACGGCCGGAATATCCGAGCAGGTCAACGGCGCAAATTGGCACCGAGAGATAAGGGTTTCCTCTAAAGAGCGTATGCGCCGTCAGTGATCCGGATGACGGCCAACCGAGCGCAATCGCGTAGACGTAGTGGTGATCGGATGAGGCAGTGAATCGGATGTCTTCTGGCGTATAGGGCTGAATGTCCCTGTTCTTTTCAGTGGAGTTTTTAGGTGCTTTCGTTGGGCCTTCACCAAAGAGAACAAAGGGGCGCGTGCCATAGATGGCTTCACCGTTCGTGTGCAACCAGTCACCGATTTGGAGCAAAACCTCTTTCGCCTCTTCGGGGATCGTGCCGTCGGACTTCGGTCCAACGTTGAGGAGCAGGTTGCCATTCTTCGAGACGGTGTCAACGATCTGTTGGATGAGCGAACTCGCGGTGCGATACTCGTCGTTTTCGACGTAACCCCAGGAGTGGATTGAGATGGATGTGTCGGTCTGCCATGGAACTAAACGCATCGTGTCGAGTTTGCCGCGCTCGATGTCGAGAGTGGCGGTATTGGGAGGCATGGCCTCCTCTTTGTACGTGAGAACGGGTTGTCGATTCCGCTCAGCGGAACGGTCGTAATAGTAGGCAGCGAACTGCTGGAGGTACGGCTTGAATGCCGGCTGGCCGATCCACCAATCGAAGTAGACGAAATCGGGTGAGTAGCGATCGACGAGCTCTGAGGATTGAGCCAGCCATGTTTCCAAGAACTTCTTGTCTGGGGGGAGCCACATCTCCAGATGTGAGCCATCAGGTTCTTTGTACGGATCAGTAATAACACCCGGTTGCTGCGGAAGCGACATCGGTTCAGCGGGACCGTAGAGCAGGTTCGTGAGCGGAGTTCGGTTGCGTACGTCGGTGGATGTGGCGTTACCAACGCCGTACCACCACCAGTGTTCGGCGGTATGAGAGGAGACACCGAAGTGGAGCCCCCGAGCGCGGGTAGCGTGCTCGAGCTCTCCGACCACATCGCGGTGTGGGCCCATCTCAGCCGCGTTGAAGGGGGTCATTGACGAGCCGTACATGGCGAATCCGTCGCAATGCTCCGCGACAGGCACGATGTAGCGGGCGCCGGCTTTGACGAAAAGATCGACCCACGCGTCGGGATCGAAATGCTCCGCGCGAAAGAGGGGAATAAAGTCTTTGTAGCCGAATTGTTCCAATGAGCCGTAAGTGGCGACTTGGTGCTTGTATGCCGCGCTGCCAGGAATGTACATGTTGCGCGAGTACCACTCGTTTCCGAATGCCGGAACGGAATACACGCCCCAGTGGAGGAAGATGCCGAACTTGGCATCGCGGAACCAATCGGGTGTCCGGTATGCCGCGAGCGATTCCCACGAAGCATGAAATGGGGCTTTGCGATTGCTTTCGGAAGATTCTGCGCGGACTTTTTGAATCTGCTGCGTGATGCGCCCTGTGTAGTCGCGCTGTGGAACCGTCTGTGAGAGAAGCGATGAGGCGCAACAGAAGATAGTCAGCAGCGCGAGAGTCTTCACCGCGACACGATAGCAGAGAGCAGGATAGTTTGTAGGTAGGATGCGAGCTTGGATTAGAGCTGTTCTTGTGTGCGGGCTTTCGCTGTCCGCGATGTCGTCTTCCGCGGCGAGACTGACAGGTCAGAGCAGTGCTCCATTTGCCTGGAAGGCAAAGTGGATCGCGGCTCCGTGGGGCACAGAGCGTGATGGCGCAGAGGCGGACGGCAGTCGACCAATGCCGATCTTCCGGCGTGAGTTTTTGTTGAAGGCTAAGCCAACAAAGGCAGAGCTACGCATCGTTGGGCTAGGCCAATGGCAGGCGAGTTTAGGTAACGCCAGAGGTGTCCGATCTGTCGCCCCCCCGGGCTTACATGGAGCCTGGACCGACTATAGAAAGACGGTGACGTTCGACACTATTGATGCCACTTCAATGGTTGATAAGGGCAGAGACGTACTGGCAGTCATGTTGGGGAACGGGATGTATAACGTGCAGCGAACCGAACTGCCGGGAGTGCTCCCGCGCGGCCAGCGCTATACGAAGTTCGCCGCGAGTTTTGGCGCGCCAGAGTTGATCGCCCAACTAGACGTGCGATATCCCGATGGGTCACGCGAGATCATCTCGACGGACCAGTCGTGGAAGGTGGAACGCGGGCCTGTGGTCTTCGACTCAACCTACGGTGGTGAGGATTACGACGCGCGCCATGAGCCGAATGGTTGGAGGATGCCGGCATTCGATGATGCCGCGTGGGGAACGGCGCAGGTAGTTGATGGTCCGGGAGGGGAGCTGACTCCCGCGATTGCTCCCGCGGTTGGCCAGCACGAGACGTACGCTCCGGTGAAGCAGGCCGACCTCGGCAATGGGCGAGTGGTCTATGACCTGGGACAGAACTTTGCCGGGATCGTGCGCATACGAGTTCAGGGGCCTACGGGTGCGATCGTACGACTGATTCCAGGAGAGCTGTTGAACCCGGACGGTACCGTGACGCAGGCGACCTTTCATGGACCAATGTGGTGGAGCTACACGCTTCGGGGTGATAAGGCAGGTGAGACTTGGGAGCCGTTGTTCGGATATTGCGGCTTCCGGTACATGCAGGTGGAATGGACTCCAGGGCCCGGTATGGCAGCTGCAAAATCCGGCGTGACGCCGCCTCGAGGAAAGCTCTTAAGTCTGCTGGGAATTGCACAACATTCGGACTCTCCTGATGTAGGCCGCTTTGAGAGCTCGAACGAGATGCTGAACAGGATTCATGCAGTAATTGTTGCGGCGATGCACAACAACGAAGTGAGCCTGTTGACTGATTGTCCTGAGCGAGAGAAGTTGGGCTGGCTGGAGCAGACGCATCTGCAGGCGCCGGGCCTGATGTTCAACAACAATCTTCAGACGTTGTTGCAGGCAGATGATCGAAACATGATGGATGCGCAGAAACCAGACGGCATCGTGCCGACGCTTGCGCCCCAGTACACGCAGTTCGGCCCGAAGAATGCGGTCTTTGACGACTCGCCCGAATGGGGGTCCGCGAGCGTACTGGAACCGTGGTGGGCATACAGCTTCTACGGAGACAGAAAGGAGTTGGGGCGCGACTATCCAATGATGCAGCGATACGTTGCTGCGCTGGAGAGCAAGGCAGTCGACGGGATTGTGGCGTATGGGCTGGGAGACTGGTATGACATCGGTCCGGGCGCGCCGGGGTTTGAGAAGAACACGACGCTCGGAGTGACCGCGACGCTCATGCTGTATGAGGATGCACTCGCGATGACGCACATTGCCAATCTGTTGGGGCGTCCAGATGACGCAGCGAAATATGATGCTTTAGCAACGAAGACTGCGAGCGCATTCAATCGGCGCTTTTGGGATGCTTCGCACGGATGGTACGACCGCGGCAGCCAAACGGCTAACGCAATGCCGTTGGCGCTTGGCATTGTTCCGGTAGAGCGGCGACCAGAGGTGTTGGCGCATATCGTTGCAGACATCCACTCACATAGTGATCATGTAACGACGGGAGAGGTTGGCTATCCGTATCTGCTGCGAGCGCTGGCGCGCGGTGGACGAGACGATGTGATTCTCCCGATGATGTTACGTAAGGATCCTCCCAGCTATGGATCGCAGTTGGAGGCGGGTGCGACTTCGCTTACGGAGGCATGGGATGCTAACCCGCACAGCAGCCAAGATCACTTCATGCTGGGAAGCGCCGAGGAGTGGTTCTATCGCCGGCTTGGTGGAATGGATATTGATCTTTGGCGAAATGCACCGGCGGAGCGGTTGACTGTTCGCCCAGTCGCGCTCCGGGGGGTGGATTGGGTGCATTGCGTATTTGATTCGGCGCTGGGCAAGGTACAGAGCAATTGGAAACGTGACGGAGAGGTAGTGCGCTACACCGTGACCGTGCCGACCCTCTCGACGGTGGTTCTGCCCGAGGGTGCGACAGCACAGAACGGACTGCATGCGCTGCGATCGAGCGGAGGTCAGGCGGTCTTTCAGGTTGAGGCCGGTACCTGGCAATTCATCCTGCAGCAACGGTGAATGGCATCACCAGGGGTTGGACCTTGCCACAGCTATGCCACGGACTTCGTTTGGATACTTGCCCGAGACGGCGCAATAGAAGTGGTAAAGCGCCCCGTCGTGGTAGATGAGCGACGGCTTGTGGGCGAAGGTCTCATCAATGGAGCCGGGTGGGCCGACATCAATGAGAACTTCGGGCACCTTCGTGAAGTGGTAGGGATCTTCGCCAAGGGCAAGGAGTTCGCGCGCGCGGCCAGGCCGAGTGGAGGTGAATCCGAAGTAGAACATAGCGTACTGATTGCAGTAGGTCATGACGTAGGGGTTGGACGCGAAGCGCGCATCGGGGCTGTCATGAGGACCGTTGGCGAGGATCGGATTGCCGGAATAGCGTGTCCAGTGCGTAAGGTCACGTGAGGTAGCGAGGCCGGTCTGTTCGCGCCAGCCACCACCTTGCTCCTTCGGGAGTGTGTTGGTCTTGGCGTTGTAATAGAGGTAAAAGGTGCTATCGTGGCCGAGGAGAAGATCAGGTCGGTAAAGACCGCCGTGCTCCCACGGGGCGCCCTCGTCGGGGCGCAGGATTGGATCAGTTAGTTCCCAATGAAGAAGATCGGCGGAGGTGGCGAGGCCGATGACCGCGGCTCCGGCTTCGTAGCCGGCGTTGGGATAGGCGTTCCACGCGGCGAGATAGCGACCGTTATGTTTGAGAGCGGCACCGGAACCGTGGAGGGATTTATCCCGGAGAATGCTGCTGATCGCTAGATTGTATTTCGTCCATTGAGATTGCGGATTCCGTGGGCCGACCAACGCGACCCGATGCCAGTGAAGAAGGTCATTAGATTCTGCAAGACCGGTTTGATAACCAGTTCCATCGAAACCGATGTAAAGCATGCAGAAGCGGCCACCCGCATTGAAGACGATCGGGTCGTCCACGGACATAGAGTCGAAGTCACCGTTGTGGCCGGTACCGCAGAGAAGGAGATCGGGATATTTGTAAGGCGTGCGGTAGGGCACACATGAATCTGACTCCGCGAGAATGTCCGGAGCGGCAAATGAGCACGAAGCGGCTAATGCCGAATGCAGAAAGTCTCTTCGCGTTGGCTTCACGGCTGCTCCTCCGGTACTAGTACTGCGACGCCCTGCGGCGGCAGCGTCACGGTCGTTCCTGCGGTAGAGACCGTGCCGACGGGTGATCCATCAGGTCGCGTCTGGAAAAGGTTGCGGTATCGTGCCGGAAGCATCAGGCTGCCTTGTTTGTCGGTGTGATTGATAACGATGACGACACTTCGATGGCCATCGTTGCTTACACGCCTGCAGAGTTCGAGACCGTCCGTTGGTGGAGCGCTCGGCGGAGCGATGCTCGCGTCACCGGCGGCATGGAGAAGAATCCTGTCGAGTGCATCTGCGTCGGGCAAGGTTCCCAAATACGATATCGAGCCCCGACCGATGGAGCGCGTGACCATGGCCGGCTGATGATCAAGCCATCTGCCGGGATCGATGTACACAAGATCTACTTTGGCGTGACTTGAAGGCGCGAGAGCTTCAGCCCAGATGTCTGCGGTTGAATCAGCGCGCAGTTGAAGCGATTCAGTCGGAGAGGCGAGATGCGCCCTTTGGTCGAGCGCGTAGTACTGTTCGACCTTAGCTCCGAGTAGTGAGGCAAGAGGGCCTGGTTGGAGCTCGGCATTAAGCGAGTTAAATTGGTCCTTCATGCCGGAACGCGGACCGAGAAGGAGGTGGCCGCCAGCTTCAACCCATGCGCTGAGCTTCGCTGCCAGGCCGTCATCGATGACATTGAGAGAGGGGGCGACGAGAAACTTGTAGCCTTCCAGTGGCGCGCGTGCAGGGTCAATGATATCGATGGCTTCACCATTCGAGGTCGCAATGTTCTCTAACGGCCTGTAGAAGCGCAGTAGTACGTGTTGCTGGTCGTACTCACGCGTGTGCGGTTGAAAGTCGATCGCCCAGCGGGAGTCGTAGGTGTAAAGGACAGCGATAGTTGCGTGCGGGGAGGTGCCACCGAGGGCAGAGCGTACATCACGGAATTCAGCTCCCACTTGTTGGATTTCTGTATAGATCGGGTTGGGTCTTCCATCAGGTCCGACAATTGTGCCGTGATATTGCTCCTGCTCATTGAGAGCCGAGCGCCATTGCCAATAGAGAATCGCATCAGCGCCGTGGCCAACATCCTGCCAAGCAAGAGCGCGGGTCTCACCTGGAGCGAGCGTGCTGTTTATAGGGGCCCAATTGACGGAACCGGGCTCGGTCTCCATGACCCAGAAGTTCTGGCGGCGCCATCCGCGGACGAAGTCGTTCAGCATGGCGTTCTTTGGAGCGTCGAGATGACCTTGGCCGACATAGTTATCCCAGCTCGCAAGATCAAGGTCGGCGGTGATGGCGTAGTGGTCCCAGTTATCGGACCAGGCGAGACCGCCGATGTTCGTTGTGATGAACTGCCGGGAGGCGATAAGCGGACGGAGAACGTCGATCTGATTCTTCTGAAAACTTCTCCACGTGGCGGTGACGAAGTGTTTGTGCTCGAGAAGGAGGCCCGGATTTCCGCCATGGGTGGGAAATGGAATCTGCGACCATGAAGAATAGGCCTGTGACCAGTAAGCCGTGTTCCAGTGCTCGTTAAGATTCGCGAGGGTTTTGTACTTATCGCGTAGGAACTGTTGGAACTGCGTACGTGTCGCGGTGTCAAAGCTTTCGTCGGTGTATTCGTTGCCTATCTGCCATCCGATGACATTTGGATTGTGGCCGTAACGACTGGCCATTTGAGCGACGATCTCGGCACAGAACCGCCGATAGAGGGGATTCGCGTAGTTGAATTGGCGGCGGTTGCCGTGTTGTGCATGCATGCCGGTTTCATCGACGCGCAGAGTCTCGGGGTATTTCGAGGTAAGCCAAGCCGGAGGGGTGTCGGTGGGTGTTCCGAGGACGACGGCGATGTGGTGCCGGCCCGCGAGTGCGATCGCACGATCGAGCCAGGCGAACTTGTAGTGACCTTCGGAAGGTTCCATTGTGGACCATGCAAACTCACCGACGCGGACGACGCTGAAGTGAGCCTGCTCCATCAGGCTAAGATCTGCATCCCAGTGGGATTCTGACCATTGTTCTGGATACCATGCAGCACCGAGCAGCGGAGCGTCGATTGTAGGGAAGGTCGATTTCTGCGCATGGACTGGCCAAACAACTGAGACGGCAAGTGTTATGGTGATGGCCAGGTGGGACACGAATCGCGGATGGGTTGGAAAGGCGAAGGGCAATGCAACTCCGTATTAGAGGCTGACGCAATCAGCATAGAGGCCGGCACCCGGTGATGTCACAGAGAGCACATGCGAGTTCCGCTATGCGGTTCCTTGCTGGAAGGCTTCTCGTTACGCTTTACTTCTGAATGAAGCCGCGATAGAAGAGGCAAATTGAGACGTGCGTTCCGGTTTGCGGAGCATGTCGAGGAACAACTGTTACCTGATTGAGAGGGTTGGATGGCACAGACGCTCGCACTTATACACACAAGCCCAACCCTGACTCCAGTGTTTCGCACGCTGTGCGCCGCCGAGATGTCCGGCGTCGAAATCTTTCACATGGTGGATGAGAGCCTAATACAGGACACGATCCGGGCAGGGCGCTTACGCGGAATCACAATTCGTCGACTGCTCGGGCAAATTGAGTCGGCCGAAGCGGCTGGTGCCGATGCGGTCTTGGTCACATGTTCTTCGATTGGGCCTGGTGTGACACTTGCTCAGTCACTGTTCGAGTTACCTGTGATCCGCATCGACGAGGCAATGGCCGAAGAGGCAGTGCGTATGGGGCGACGTATTGGAGTCGCTGCGACATTGCGAACCACGCTTGAACCGACGATCGATTTGCTGAGAGCAAAGGCGTTGCAGACCGGGCGTACGATTGAGATCATTGAGTCGTTGTCTGAGGGCGCTTTTGAGGCCGTCCTAGCGGGAGATGTGACGACTCATGACCGGATTCTTGCCGAAAAACTGGTAAGTGATTTGCACGATGTCGACGTAATTGTGCTGGCGCAAGCCTCCATGGCGCGGGTCATCAATGAGCTGCCGCCCGGAATACTGCGTGCACCGGTACTAAGTTCGCCTGAATTAGCGGTGCGCCGTGCGAAGAAAATTCTTCAACGAGCCCGCGATACCGAGCTGATGGGAGCCGCGCGTTGACGAGACGCAGAGGCGTTTTAATTCTGCTGTGCAGTTTGAGCGCAATCACCTTTCTGGACAGGCTGGCGATTGCAGTCACCGAGCCCGGAATCCGTACTGATTTGCGACTCGGCCCTGACAAATGGGGATGGATCCTGAGCGCTTACGTGCTCGCGAATGCACTCTTCGAGATTCCTTCTGGAGCGCGCGGAGATCGACGCGGACAACGGTCCGAGCTAACTCGCATCGTTTCCCTGTGGTCTGGGTTCACGATAGCGACAGGATGGTGCCGCAACTTCCTCCAGATCGTGAGCGCGCGATTTCTATTCGGGTTGGGAACCGCAGGTGCCTATCCGAACGCGTCTGGTGTCATCGCCAGATGTTTCCCACATGAGGAACACGCACGGGCACAGGGGTTCCTGTGGGCGGCAGGCCGGCTGGGGGCGGCTTTGGCTCCGCTGCTGCTAGTGCCGTTGGCACGCGTGTGTGGCTGGCGCTCCGTGTTCTGGGTGATGGGCGCAATCGGAGTTGTGTGGGCGATCACGTGGTGGATGTGGTTCCGTGTGAAACCCGAGCGCGCGAATGAACTTACTGAGGACGGACTGCAGAATATTTCTGCGCAGTCTGCGCTAACCCCAATACGAGGTGAGATTCCGTGGCGACGGCTCATTGCTTTGCCGCAACTCTGGCTGATCATGGCAGCGTACTTCTGTTATGCCTGGGGTAGCTGGTTCTTCTTCGGATGGTTCACAACGTGGATGGTTCGTGGGGAGGGGTTTTCGATCGCACAGATGGGTATATTTGCGTCATTCCCATTCGTGATGGCAATGTTCGGCAACCTAATTGGAGGAGCCCTTAGCAGAAGGCTCGTGCTCAAGATGGGAGATGTCAGCGCCTACAGGTGGGTGACTGCCAGTTGTCTTATTGTTGGAGCAGCATTGCTGCTGGCGATGAGCAGCGTTCGAGGGCACCTGGCAGTCGTTGCTCTTGCGACGGTTTCGTTTGGCGTTATGGACCTGATGTTGCCCTCGGCCTGGGCCATGTGTATGGGGCTTGGCGGGCGTTGCGGTGGAACAGCGACCGCAATGATGAACACAGCCGGAAACTTGGGTGGTTCGGTTTGCGCGTTGGCTTTTGGATACGTGGTGAAGGCAACCGGCAATTACAACCTGCCGCTGCAGATGATTGCTGTAATGGTATTACTGGCCGCGCTTCTATTTGCTCGAGTGGACTGTACTCATGGCTTGCGCGACGCGTGATTTGTGGTCGGGGCCGTAGTTCCAACGTTTTCCGTACCTTTCGCAACCACGAAGAAGTCATCGCTCCCGACTTGACCGCCCTTCAGGACCAACTCGAGAGGCCGAGATTGGCGGTCAGAGAAATGGACCTGGCACAGAGGCGCTCCCGGTTGCAGGCTTGCCTTCCACGTGAGCGCAACAATTCCAAGCTGTTGCACAGCATGCGAGCTGGTATCGCCACCACACAAAATGACACGATCAACGGATGTCGCCGCTAAGATCTCGCGCAACATGAGGCCAAGAGCGGTACCGAGTGCTTCGCCCCCAAACTCCGACGGCGTGCCGTCGACAGATGTGTACAACACAGCGTCCTGGCCTCGATTGAGCATCGTTGTCAGCTGTCGAATGAGGTCATTCTGATAAGTCTCTCCGCGAAGACTGTCGAGGATTTGAGCCGGATCAGCATGCACCTTTTGAAATCCGTTTCGTGTGGCCCAATCGATCTGACGGGATGTTGCCACA
>Ga0070761_10001159_pt1 | contig 16615 bp, 14 predicted proteins | sample HubBroMetageREF1_FD_66724 | JGI IMG/M metagenome (GOLD analysis project Ga0070761, IMG submission 66724) | Reference soil microbial communities from the Hubbard Brook experimental Forest, New Hampshire, USA - Hubbard Brook CCASE Soil... | ecosystem: Environmental > Terrestrial > Soil >... | reverse complement strand
GCGGGGTTAAGCCCGCGCGGGCATTTAACCCCGCTGGCGGACGTTCAGGCCACCTCCCTGGGCAGCCACATCGGAGCAAGACCAGCATTTGGCATCCGGGGAACTCCTTCGGGCTGAACGCTGCGGACCAGAGCGAGGAGGAACATCTCTGGGCATTGCCTGCAGATCGCCAGCCGGCCATCGTCCTGGCGCCCAATGAGACGCCCCTGGACCGGTTGGACGGAGAGAGAATTCCCGTTCCCAGGTTTCTTGGGCCTGCCACTACAGCCGCGATCCGCGACGGCGTCGAACATGCCGGCAGCTTCGAACAAGCGGCGCGCGGACTGAGACCTGTGATCTTGCGGTAGACGTGGACCCAACTCCGCCTCGCTTCACGCTACGCGGGCCGCAATGTGCCTCGTTGGAGCCGCGAGCTTAGGTAGGATGGGCCACCTCGCCGGTCCCTATGCCCAGCCGCGCTCGCACCGCGTCCATCATGCGCGCCGGATCGGTGATGTGTAACGCCGCAAAACCGGCAGCGCGGGCGCTGTCCATGCCCGGCGGCGAGTCTTCCACCGCCAGTGCGCTGTGGATTCCCAGCCGCTGTCCCGCCAGCACGTAAGGATCGGGAGCCGGTTTGTGGCGCTTTACATCGTCGCCCCCAACCACGGTTCCCAGATATTGGCGAATTCCCACCGCCTCCAGAAACGGCTCGATTTCGGCATGCGAACTCGAAGACACCACGCCCAGTTTGTATTGCCCGGAAAGTTCGCGAAAGAACTCCGCCACGCCTTCCGCGAACGGCGCGTTCGCGGCCATGCGCTCGCGGAATCGCTGCTTCTTCAGCGGATACTGCTCCCAAAGCTTCGCTGGATCCGCCGGCGGATCCGACAGCCTGGCGAAGACCTCGACCATTTTGCTATCCACCGCGCCCACGCAGTGCGCCGCATAGACCTCCCAGGTCACGGGCACCCCCAACGGCGCCAGCACCTCCCGCCAGCATTCGCAGTGTATCGGCTCGCTATCCACCAGAACGCCGTCGAAATCGAAAAGAATGGCTTGAAACTCATGCATCGCAGAAACTATAAGCTTATCGCGCCGCGCTACTACGGCGCGGCTGCACATTTTGAGCCATAATGAGTAGAGATTTCCAATGGCCACGATCACTACTATCAGCGGCGCCCAGAGTATCGACATACGCACGTGCGCATGGCATAATACTTCCAATGGCCACGGTCACTACTATCAGCGGCGCCCAGTTCGACGCCATGCCCTACGAAGAGGGCCGGCAGTGGGAGTTGGTCAACGGGGAGTTGATTTCTGTGTCCAGCCCCACGCCGCGTCATCAGGACATTGTGTTTGAGATACTGCTGGTTGTGCGACTATATCTCCGTCAAGGCCGGATGACGGGCCTGGCCTACCAGGATGTCGAATTTGCCCTGTCGGACAATGATCGGGTCCGCACGGATGTCGCTGTTGTGCTGGGGGAAAACGCTTCCCGCCTGAATCCCGACAAGGTTCCCATACCCGGCGCGCCGGACATCGCCATCGAAGTCATCTCGCCGAGCGAACGCGCCTCCGAAAGCCACGACAAGGTCCGCGCCTACCTGCGAAACGGGACTACGGAAGTGTGGCAGGTCTACCCGAAATCGCGGACGGTGCTGATCCATCGCGGAGAAACCGCCCGGTCCCTGGAATGGAGTCAGCCGCTTGAAACCGAACTGCTGCCCGGTTTCACGCTCCAACTCGCGTCCTTGTTCGCTTGACGAATTCCGCGGGAAGAACTGAACAAGGACCAAACGAATCCGGAGTTGCCGCGTCTGCTGTCGTATGCGTACTCTGCTTGAGTTCTCTCTCGCTCTATCCCTTTCGGGATCGCTATTTGCCCAATATCCGGCTTTAACTCTTCCGCCCAGCGGAAACAATCAGAAGGCATCGGTGACTCAGTTCATCGGCCCGGTGAAGGTTACCATCGACTATTCCAGCCCCGCCGTACACGGACCCGCCGGCACTGACAGGCGCGGCCAGATCTGGGGCAAGCTGGTCCCTTACGGCATGACGGACCTGGGTGTCAGCGGCGGTAAGCTAAGCCCGTGGCGCGGCGGCGCCAACGAGAATACCGTTTTTACAGTTTCCGATCCGGTAACCATTGAAGGCCAGCCGCTTGCTGCCGGCAGGTATGGATTACATCTTATTGCGGAACCGGACGAATGGACGGTCATTTTCTCGAAGAACTCTTCGGCCTGGGGCAGCTTCTTCTATGACGAAAGCCAGGACGCATTGCGCGTAAAAGTCAAGCCTGCCAAGCACGAATACCGCGAGTGGCTGACTTATGAGTTCAGCACCCGCCGTCCGGCCGAAGCTACGGCTGAGTTGCAGTGGGAAGAACTCGCTGTGCCGTTCAACATCAAAGTGGACAACGTCAACGAGATTTATGTCACCAAGCTGCGCCAGGAGCTCACCGGCTCCGCTGGCTTCAATCCGCAGGCATATGACGCAGCCGCGCAGTTCTGCGTCCAAGCCGGGGTACACCTGGAGGACGCTTTGGGCTGGGCGGAACTGGCGCTGAACTCGCCTTCCCTGGGCCAGACTAACTTCGATACCCTTAGCACTAAGGCGCTGGTACTGACCAAAATGGGCCGCGTTGCGGATGCTCAGACCATCATGCAGGCCGCGGTACACCACCCCTCCGCGACGAGTCTACAGATCCATCAGTACGGCCGCCAATTGCTCGCCGCGAAAAAAAATGATGAGGCCCTGGAAATCTTCAAGTTCAATGCCGAGCGGAATGGCGATGCGTGGCCCATAAACGTCGGACTGGCGCGCGGCTACATGGCCATCGGCGACTACAAGAAAGCGGCGGAATACGCCCAAAAGGCGGTCGGGCAGGCCCCCGATCCGGTGAACAAGAAGAACCTGGAATCCATGGCCAAAACGCTCGCCGAGGGAAAGCCTTACGACAATTGAGGGAGAAGTGCGGGGTGGCGGCAAAGAGTGTATAGTGAGGTAGAGCCACCCCGATGACCCAGGAAGATCTCGAACAAATCCGCGCGATAGTCAACTCCGCTGTGAGTTCGGCGATCAGCGCCAACAACCAAGTGCTTTTTGCGGCGATGCGCGCAATTGAAGAGCATGTTGACCTCAAGTTCGACGAAGTTTACAAACGCCTAGACCATATCGAACAACGCTTGGATCTGATCGAACGCCGCGTAGACCGGCTGGATTCCCGCTTCAGTGTTTTCGAGTTTCAAATGGCCGGGATCGGAAAGGCCCTCACTGCCGGCGAGAAGTTCGACGGCGAACTGTCCGGTACTCAGGCTGCCCAACAGCGTGCCATCGACGAACTGGCGCGCCGCGTCGCGAAAATTGAGCAGCGGCTCACTCAATAGCACTGCCCGGCAGTAGTAGCGCCCGTATCGTCTCTATCGTATCCGCCTCCGCCGCCTTCTTATCCGTCCGCCAGCGAGCCATCCGCGGGAAACGCACCGCAATCCCCGACCGATGCCGCGGCGAACGCTGGATTCCTTCGAACGCCAGTTCGAAAACCAATTCTGGCTTCACCGCGCGCACCGGGCCGAACTTCTCGATCGTATTGCCGCGCACGAAGGCGTCCACCTGCCGAATCTCGTCGTCCGTCAGGCCTGAGTAGGCCTTCGCAAACGGCACCAACTTGTCGCCGTCCCAAACGCCGAAAGTGTAGTCGGTGAAAAGGCTCGCACGGCGGCCGTTGCCGGGTTGCGCGTAAATCAGCACGGCGTCCACCGAGTAGGGCGCGATCTTCCATTTCCACCAGTCGCCGCGGCGCCGTCCCACGCGATAGGGCGAGCCCAGGCGCTTCAGCATAAAGCCCTCCACCTTGCGCGCGCGGGCCTCCTCGCGGAGCACCGTCAGTGCCGCCCAGGTGTCCGCCCGCACCACAGGCGACACAATCAGCGCGGAATCCAGCGGCGCGATCTCTTCCAATCGCGCGCGGCGGAATTCCAGCGGACGCTCCCGAATATCATCACCGTCTAACTCCAGCAGGTCATAAGCCACTATGACTACCGGCGCTTCACTCAGGATCCGCGGACCCAGCACCTTGCGGCCGATGCGGCGTTGCATCTGGGCGAACGGCAGCGGCTCGCCATTCTTCCAGGGCAGAATTTCGCCATCCAGTACTACGCCTTCCGGTAATCGCGCGCCCAGGGCTTGCAGTTCCGGGAAACGGTCCGTCATCAACTCCTCCCCGCGCGACCACACGAACGTGCGCCCATTGCGGCGAATCAACTGGGCGCGGATGCCGTCCCATTTCCATTCGACCTGCCATTCGCGAATGCCGCCAAGCTCCCCAATGGGGCCTTCCACCGGATACGCGAGGAAGAAAGGATAGGGGCGGCTGATATCGGCATCGCGCGTGTCGGGGGCCACGAGTTGCGACCAAAATTCGGCGGTAGGTTGCCAGTCGCCCATCAGGCGATGCGAGACCACCGCGGCGTCCAGGCCGCCGACCGCCGCCACGGCGCGCACCACGAGGCTTTGCGATACGCCCACGCGAAACTCTCCAGTAATGATTTTGTTCCAGGCGAAGCGCTGGCGTTCGTCCATCTCGCGCCAGGCGGCAACCAGCGAGGCGCGCTTGGCTTCGTCATCGGCGTCGCGCAAGGAAAGCAGACGCTCTTCGATCCAGTAGTGCAACGGCAGGTTGCTTGAAGACTGCGCGGGCGGCAGCAGCAGCGCGATGGTCTCGGCGAAGTCGCCGATGGCGTGGTAGCATTCGCCGAACAGCCACTCTGGGATGCCGGATTCCTCGGTGGCCCACTGCGCCAGCTTGCGCGATTCCAGCAGCCGCTTCGGCCGGCGGCCGATCAGGAAAGTGGCCGCCCAGGCGGCATCGGCCGGTGGCACACGCGAAAAGTAGCGCGTGAGCGCTTCCACCTTCTCATTGGTCTTGGTGGTCTCGTCAAGGGCGGCGTACAACTCGGCGAACGCTCTCATGGCTCGGCCTCGGCAGGTTCGCCGCCGGTTTCATCTTGCTCGCCTTCGAAGCGGGTCTCGATGGCCTGGGCATCGAGTCCCTGCTGCTTCAACCACTCCACAACCGGCGCGCGATAGCCGTGAGTGACCCAAACATGGGCCGCGCCGGACATGCGAATCGCGGACATCAGACCCGGCCAATCGGCGTGATCCGACAGCACGAAGCCGCGGTCCAGCGAGCGCCGCCGGCGCGCCCCGCGAATACGCATCCAGCCCGAGACGAAACCGGTCGAAAGCGGTCCGAACCGGCGCATCCACTGCGAGCCGTTCGCCGAAGGCGGCGCCAGGATCAACGCACGGCTCCAATCCGTAGCCGCAGGCGCGGAAGCCGCGTGCGTTGTAGGAGCCAGCGCGATGCCCGCTTCGCGATACAGCCGGCAGAAATTCTCGACCGCCCCGTGCGTGTAGATCGGACCGGCCGCGGCGTCAACGCCGGCGAGCACGCGTTGCGCCTTGCCCAGACTGTAGGCGAACAGCATGCTGGCCTTGCCGGCCTCTCGATTGGCGGCCCACCAGCTTTGGATTTCGGCGAGCACCTCGGCTTCGGGCGGCCAACGATAGATCGGCAAGCCGAACGTGGACTCGGTAACGAAAGTGTGGCAAGCCACCGGCTCGAACGCCGCGCAACTCGGATCGGGCTCCAGCTTGTAATCGCCGGAAACGACCCACACCTCGCCGCCGGATTCGATCCGCACTTGCGCGGAACCGAGGATGTGGCCCGCCGGATGCAGCGAGACGCGCACGCCGCCCAGCCGCACTGTCTCGCCATAGTCGAGCGCCTGAATGGCAGCCTCACCGCCCACACGCGCCCGTAGCAAAGCCTCTCCGCGCCGCGCCGCCATGTACGCGCGCGACCCCGGGCAGGCGTGATCGGAATGCGCGTGCGTGATGACGGCGCGATCCACGGGAAGCCACGGATCCACGTAGAAATCGCCGCCCGCGCAATAGAGTCCGTTGCCCGTAACTTGTAGGAGCGGGTCCAAAACATAGTATACGGAACGCGTTACACTGGCTGTAATGACAGCAGTCCGGATGCTGCTCCTGCTATTCGTAACTCCCGTGGTCGCGGCCGCGCCCGGCGCGATCCCCGCGCACGAATCGCTTGGATACACGGTGGAATGGCGGCTAGTGACGGCCGGCAAGGCCCACCTGATATGGGGCGCTACGCCGCATCATTCCAATCCGGGCTGGCAGGCCGACCTGCACCTGGAATCCACCGGCCTGGTCTCCAAGCTCTTCAAGGTAAATAACGATTACGTCTCGAACCTGGAATCGGACTTGTGCTCATCCGGCTCTTTCCTGAAGTCGGAAGAGGGCAGCCGGCATAAGGAGACCAGCGTGACCTTCAACCGCGAGGCGCGCAAAGCCGAATACCTGGAGAGAGATTTGGACAAGAAGGCGGTGGTAAACGCGCACGAGATCGATATCCCGGGGTGCGTGCACGACGTGTTGGGCGGCCTGTACTCGCTGCGCACGCTGAATCTGCAGCCCGGACAGACCACCCAGGTGGCCGTCAGCGACGGCAAGAGAAGCGTGCTGGCGCGCGTGGAAGCGCAACAGCGCGAGGATATCAAGACGCCCGCCGGAGCGTTCAAGACCATCCGTTACGAGGCTTTCCTGTTTAACGATGTGCTGTACCGGCGCTACGGGCATCTCCACATCTGGCTGACGGACGACGCCCGCAAGTTGCCGGTGCAGATCCGTGTGCGCCTGCAGTTTACGATCGGCACCATTACCTTACAACTGGAGAAGGAAGAAAAATCATGAAATGGCTCGCCTGTTTTTGGGCGGCTGCGGCGATGGCGTTTGCCCAGAGCGGCGGCGCATTGCTTTCGGATCAGGAGGCGCTGAAGCTGGAACGGCGCGCCGTGCAACTGATGGAATCCACCGGCTTGGCCGTGCCCGGCTTGGCGCGCGCCGGCGCGCCCGCGCTGGAAGATGCCCGCCAGGCCCTGGCCAATCTGGAAACCGCTCCGCGAAACGCCGGGACTACCTACACTTTTCTGAACGTCGCGCGCGCCTACCTGGCCATCGCCGACACGGTGCCGAAGCCCTATCCTTTTCCCGACGAAGGGCGGCGGCAGTTCGGGGAGCTACGCGATGCAGTGGACCGGCTCGACGCGCATTTCCGCGCCATGTTGGATGCGAAGGAAGCGCAGTTGCACAATCCGGATCGCGACAACCTGCAGCGCTACGCGGAAGCCAACGAGAAACTCGGCGCGCCATCCGCGCAGAAGCCGCGCGTTGTATTTCTGGGCGATTCGATTACCGACGGCTGGCGGCTTAACGAGTATTACGGCAGCGAGCGCGACTTCGTCAACCGCGGCATCGGCGGCCAGATCACCGGCGAAATGCTGGGCCGCATGAAGGCCGATGTGGTCGATCTCAAGCCCCGTTTGGTGCTGGTGCTGGCCGGCATCAACGATCTCGGGCGGAGTGTGGCGGTGAGCGCTATCGAAAACAATCTGTCGATGATCGCGGATCTGGCGGAGGCCCACCATATCCAGCCGATGTTCGCCTCTCTCTTGCCGGTGAGCGATTACCACAAAGACGTCAATCCGCAGTACGCCCGGACCGCGCACTTGCCGCCCGCCAAGATTCTGGAGGTCAACGGCTGGCTGAAGAACTTCTGCGAGCAGCGCCATTTCCCATACGTGGATTACTATACGGCCGTGGTGGACAGTGCCGGATTCCTGCAGGCCGATTTGGCGGACGACGGTCTGCATCCCAATGCTAAGGGCTACCGCATCATGGCGCCCATCGCGCTGGCGGCGATCGACAACCAGACGAAGCCCGAAGTGAAGCCAGTGAAGCCCGTGAAGAAGAAAAATGGATTGCGCGAGTGGCTTCAAAAGGAACACAAATGAGCAGATCCGGTTGGCTGCTGATCGCCATCTGCTGGGCCGCGCTCGCCGCGCCGCCGGCTAAAATCGTAATCGTGGCCGGCAAGCCGAGCCACGGCGCCGGAGAGCACGAGTTCAACGCCGGTTCGATGCTGTTGGCCAAGTGCCTGCGCCAGAATCCCGGTGTGGACGCGATCGTGGTGAAGGGCGGCTGGCCCGCGGACGACTCTTTCTTCGAGGGCGCGAGCTCTATCGTGCTGTATATGGATGGGGGCGAGAACCATCCGCTGTTGGCCGACGACCGTCTCGCGGCGCTGGGCAAGCTGATGAAAAAGGGCGTGGGCCTGGCGTGCCTGCATTACGCGGTGGAAGTGCCCGGCGACCATGGCGGTATGGAGTTGCTGGAATGGATCGGCGGATTCTACCGGCGGCCCTATTCGCAAAATCCGGTCAACGACGTGGAAGTGACCCAGGCCGCGCCCGCACACCCGATCTCGCGCGGCTGGGATAGCTTTCGCAGCACCGACGAATGGTATTACCGCATCGTGTTCCGCAAGGACGACAAGCGCCTGGTGCCCATCCTGACCACTATGCTGCCCAAGGACAAGCCGGAGCAGGAGACGGTCGCCTGGGCCGTGGAGCGCGAAGATGGCGGCCGCGGCTTCGGATTCACCGGCGGACACTTTCACCACAACTGGGGCCTGCAGGATCAGCGGCAAATGGTGGTGAACGCCATCCTGTGGACCGCCAAAGTGGAGATTCCAGCCATTGGGGCAAAGTGCGATGTCACGCCGGACGATCTGAAGGCGAACCAAGATCCAAAATAGGCGCGCGTGTTCCAGTCGCCGGCGTCGCTGCCAGTTCCAGAGCCTATGTCATGGTGGAGGCCTTCGCGTATAACTCGCCGTCCGATGCCCCGGTCAAGTGCTTGTTTTGGGGATCGCGGCCTAGGACCATGCCGTAGGCTTCGGCCGGGAGTAGGCTGTGACGAACAACGACTTCCAGTTGGGCTTAGGCGTCGCTTAAGAATAAGTTGTACAATTCATGAAATATAGGGTATGTTTTATGTTGTGCAGGACTACAGACGAAGCCGGGCTGCGACAACTACTTCGGCCGAGAGAGCCTGGATGCAAGTTCTGGGAACTCTGAACGGGTACCAGGCCCGTCTGTTCGCCGCAGAGAAGGACTTGTAACTGGGACGAGGTGGCATCGGCCACCCGCCGCAGTTGACCGGAATGTCGCGGTCAGGACTACTCAGGGGCTGCGTGAACTGCGCACCGGCAGATGACCGCGCGCGCAGCCTCCGACGGACGTGTACGTCAGCCCGGCGGCGGGCGGAAGAAAGTGGAGCAGGCCGACCCTGCGCTGCCGTCTCGGCTCAAGGCCATCGTCGAAGAGGCCACCGCAGGCGATCCGATGAGTCCGCTGCGATGGCAACACCTTCCAGAGGAACCTCGTTATCGCTGGCGATGGCGCTCAGCCTCTTATTCGCACGACCGGTTCCGGCTCAGACCTTCAAGCTGCTCTAGACATTCACCGGGGCCGGCGACGGCGGGAACCCCTCGGACCCTCCCCTGGTCCACGCAGGCATGTTGTACGGCACCACCTGGGTGGGTGGCGCAACCGGACAGGGAGTCGGCTATGGGCTCGATATCCCATACCGGCCTGGAGACCGTACTGCACACCTTTCAAGGGGGCCCTTCGGACGGTGCCAACCCCGATGCGGGCTTGGTCCGCGACGCGGCCGGTAATATCACGACGCTGTTTGCCTTCGATAACCACGATGGGGAGTGGGCCAAAGTTCGGCCCCTTGGTGCTCAAAGACGGTAACCTCTTTGTGCAATTGGCCAAACGATTCGCTCCTCAGATAAACCGCGAAGGCTTGCGGACACGCTTCAAAGAGTACGATGAAGCGCGAATCCGCAGGTGCGTTATTACGGCCAGAAACAGTGGGGAGGGCTGAAGATGACGGTGCGCCGATCCTGTTAACGACGGTGCTTTGGTAAATCGTAAGTCGGAATCGGGCGCCGATATCGCCGCACATCAGTTCCGAACTTCGGCAACCGCGTTAACGGTGTGAGCCACGACCCAGCGCACAGGGCATCGCGACGCGTGTCTGCGTCTCCTACTGAACCGCTATAGTTACGTTGCTCTGGCTGCTCGCGGGTCCGACGGTCACCTGCACGGGCACGCTGTTTCCGGGCGCAACGCCTTCAGGAATCTTCACATTGATCTGAAACAGTCCGGCAAACCCCGGCGCTGCGCCGCAGTAAGTCACCATAGCATTCAGGCCGCCGATGGTTACCGTACAGGCCAGCACGGGTTTCGTCAAAACAGTGGAGGGCAGCCGCCCGTCTATTTCCGGCGGCGTGCGCGAACCATCCCCCGTGGCGAACATCTGCAGAATATTACCCACCTGCTCGGGATTCGAGCCGCTATTGACGCTGTTGTTCTGATTCAGAACAGCGGCCTGGCCTGAGCCCGAGCCCTTGGCCGTGAACATCCCCGGAAGCGAAGTCACCACTGGCCGCGAGAAGGCAACGGACGCGTTGCCCTGATTGATTGCCTGAATATTCACAGTGCTGAAAAGCGCCGCTTCAAAGGGCACGATGGCGTTGATCTGGCCTGGCGAGGTATAGTCCACTGGCGCCGGATACCCGTTGAAAAGCACCTGGACGCCGCCCAGCGTCGTCGGCAGTTTTCCGGTAGAGTCGGCCGTGCCGAATTGTGGCGTTTGTGGGGCGAGCGACTGGCCGAAAATCGCCACAAACTCGCCCGGCGCGACTCCGGTGGCGTCGTACGAAGCCGCGCTCGTTACCGAGGTAATCACCGGCTGGGGTACGGTCATCGCGCTCTGGCTGGCGGGAATGATGAACAGCGTCATCGAGTAAGCCGGGAAGGTGGCGCTGAGAGAATCGCCGGACACCTGCACCGGCGACTGCTGCGTAATCGCGTTCAGGTTCGCGCTGCTGTACTGCCACACCTGCGCCGTACGCGCGGGGGTGAAGTGGGCCAGGCTGATGCTGTTGGCGATCGCATTGGCGGATTTGTTCAGCACCATTACCGTGAGGGCGCTATCGTCTCGCTGGGCGGCGAAGATCGACATGGTGTCCGGATCGCTGCTCGTCGCCGACACGCCGGTCTCGCCAAAATGGTTGCCCGCGCCGTCGTAGTTCAGATAGATCTGGAACGCGAACGCGCCCGGCACGCCCAGCTTGAAGTTGATACCCGGCCACATGGTGGCCATGTCCAGCCCGTATGCGCCGAAAATACCCAGTAAGTCCGCCTGTGCCACCGCGCCGGTGATGTCTTCAAGCGCGCCCCAGTTATATTCGGTAATCGCAGTCTTCGTGCCGGGGAAGTATTGATTGACCCAGCCGATCATGCGCGGGACCAGCATTGGCGGATGCTGCTGCCCGTCTACGTCGCACATTGCATTGTAGTCGTCGCACGGGTCGGAATCTGTTGGCGGCGTCACCACGGGGACGATGTAGCTCGGATCCCAGAACGCCCGCGTCGATTGCATGCGGAGGGCGGTGCTCGCAGGATCGACGGCCGTACCGAAACCAATCGCGCTGGTGGTGCAGTCGTTCGTAACGCAGGGATAGACATACCCGTGGACGTCGAGATAATCGAGCAGGCGCGTTCCGGCCTGGTTCGACGCCGACTGCATCTGCTGAAGGAAGTACTCGAGCCACGGTACGCCGCCGTGCGCGTTGCGATCGACCGGGTTGGCCCAATACTGGAAATGCGGGCCCGTCCCCCAGCCACTCTCGAAGTCCTTTTTCGAAAACAGGTATCCGGGCCAACCGGCGGCGACGGGGCCCACCACCAGGGCAGTCGGATCGGCGGCTTTCACCGCTTTTGCCGCCGCCAGATCGCGCGTGAGCATGTCGTCATAGGTGGCGGGCTGCACCGGGACTCCCGCCTGATGATAAGTATCCGAGTGGGTGCCGTCCCACCATTCCGGCTCATTATCCAGGTCCCACATCTGAACTCCGCCATCGTTGGCGGGTCCGTACTTGTTGAGCATTGCCGCCACCCACTGTCCGCCGAATGCGGGCGCGATCGGCTGGTAGACGTCGTTCGGATCGTTCACGATCTGGACGCTGGTCGACAGGGCGATACCGTTGCCGCACTGAGGCACCCCCGGTTCAGTTTCCTGTTGCTGCCCGTACTTCGACACCAGGTAACTGCAACTGTACTGATAGTTCGCCAGCAGCGGACTATCCGACGGCAGTTTTGGCGTCCAGTCCAGCACGGGGAAAGTGCTCAGGCTCACGGCGCCTGTTTCGAGGTTTCGCTCATGGAACAGATCGAAGCTGTTGTGGACGCCGTCGCCGACCAGATACGTGGTGAAATACAAGTTTACGTTGAGGTTCTCCAGGTCGAGCTGCCAATTATAGCTGGAGGCGCTATCGCCGCCCCAGCGGCGCACGCCGATGTGCATGGTGCCAGATATGCCGCTGTCGGTCCATTCGTTGAAGGGCGAACAACAGACCCCATTTGCGGTAAATTCGTTAATTCCGTAAATGAGCGGGCTGATCGGGTGTTGTGACGCGGTCGCGTCAACGCCGAGCGCGGGAACAGACGCGCCGTACAGCGCGGGGGCGCCCAGAAGTAGAAAGGGAAAATGGTGCAGCAACATAGGATGGCTGACATTATCTCTTACTTTGATTCGTCAAGCACTTCGAGCGCCCCCGGCGGTAGCATAGCCCGTTACTGGCACGAACGCTAAGACGGCTTTCCCTGCGCGCTGGCTTCGAAACCTCTGAAAGTCCTGGATAATGCGTGGTTCTGCACGACCTTGCGGAAGATGTCGAGGCCCCTCAGGGGAACATAATTATGATATCCGTACCGTGCCATCCGGGAGCCCGTGCGCGACGGTAAACTAGGATCCAAAATAATCCGGAGAGTTCGGCGCGCCTCAAAACACCCGCCGCCGCAGCCTCTCCACGTTGAACTTCGCCGTATCGGCGACCGCCATCACCGCCATCACGCCCGCTTGCACCGGATCGCTAACCACCAGATCCGCCGCCTCCGGGACGCTCCCCGCCATATTCAGGCTGATCACCAGCAGCCCTTCCTGACGCACTTCCCGCACAGCCTGCTCGATCTCTCCGCCCATCAAGGCGCCCGCCAACACCAGCGCCTTGGCTCTGGGAAGCCGGGCCACCGCGCGCACCGCGTCCGCCAGCGCACGCTCACCCACCAACGGAATCGTGTCCACCGAGATGTGTTCGCCGCGGATATTGTGACGGTCCGCCTCCGACACCGCGCCGATGGCCACCTGCCCTACTTGCGCGCCGCCGCCCATGATGATGATCCGCTTGCCGTATATCTTCTGCAGCGTCTCCACCACTTCGACTTTGCGCACAATCGCCAGCATTCGCAGATCCGCCGCCAGTTCCTCCGCGCGGCCCGGCAACGCGATCTCGAAATAAATGCGCGCTTCGGTGGACCCCTGCTCGACGATCTCGACCGACGTGATGTCGCCGCGATGCCGCGCGATCACGCCCGTCAATTCATGCAGAACTCCCAACCCCGCATCGGCATGGATCATCAAGCCGATATTGTCGTTTGTGATGGCAGGCGTCATGGCAGCGTATCAGTAATCTTATCGCCCTTGTGGGGCGGACGCCCTCGTCCCGCGGCCGGTGGTAGAGCCATCCTTATGGGAAACTGAGAACTGCGCATGCCTGAGTCTCCGGCCGGCGTGGCCGCTCGCCACTCCAACTTCCGCTATTACCTGATGGTCCGCGTGCTGACCACCACTGCGTCGGAAATGCAGGCCGTGGCGGTCGCCTGGCAGGTGTATGCGCTGACGCATCGCCCCCTGGACCTCGGTTTGGTCGGGTTGGCGCAGTTTCTTCCCGGCGTCCTGCTTTTTCTGGTCACCGGACAGACGGCCGACCGTTTTGCGCGCCAACGCATCCTGCAAGCGTGCTGCGCCGGCTTCGCGCTGTGCTCTCTGCTGCTGTTGGGTTTGACGTGGCACGGCCCGTCTTCCATAATCCCGATCTATGGCGTGCTGCTATGGAATGGAACCGTGCGCGCCTTCAACGGGCCTGCCGGGCAGGCATTCCTGCCGCAATTGGTGACGGAGGAGCAATTTCCCAAGGCGGTGGCCTGGAACTCATCCATCTTCCAGGCCGCCACGATTGCCGGACCCGTTGTGGGCGGGTTGCTCTATGGCTGGACGGCTAGCCCGGCGCTAGTCTACACCTTCGCCGCGATCGAGTATCTGGCGGCGCTGGGGATGTTGGCGCGTATCCGTGTGCGCGCCGCGCAAGGCCGGCGTCCGGCGGCGTCTTATGCAATGGCTCTGGAGGGCTTGCGATACATCCGGCGCAACAAGCTGATCCTGGGCGCCATCTCGCTGGACCTGTTCGCCGTGCTGTTGGGCGGCGCCGTGGCGCTGCTGCCCGTCTACGCGCGCGAGATTCTCAAGATCGGCGCACCCGGTCTCGGCATTCTGCGGAGCGCTCCGGGCTTGGGCGCCCTGATAATGGCTGTGGCTGTGTCGCGCCGGCCCTTGCAGCGGAATGCGGGCGCGATCATGCTCTGGTGCGTGGGCGGCTTTGGAGTTTTCACCGTTATCTTTGGACTCTCCCGCAACCTCGCGCTTTCGCTGGCGGCCTTAGCGTTGATCGGCGCGTGCGACATGGTGAGCGTGATCGTCCGCCACACGCTGGTCCAGCTTTCGACGCCCGATGAGATGCGCGGGCGCGTGAGCGCCGTGAACGTGGTGTTTATCGGAGCGTCGAACGAGGTCGGCCAATTCGAATCGGGCCTCACCGCGCAGTGGTTCGGAACGGCGCCCGCCGTGGTATTGGGCGGATTGGGGACTATCGCCATTGTGGCGCTGTGGGCGTGGCGCTTTCCGGCGTTGCGGCGGGTGGATGCGTTGGTGCGGGCGGGGCGGGTGTAGCGCAGAGGCCTCTTGTGAATCGATTTCCGAGCCGGCGTTACGTTTCGCGCGCGAGGAAGGCGTCCATGCGTGCGTTGGCCTGCTGGGCAATTGCGATCGGAAAAAAATTGAACGCGTGGGCGCCGCCCGGATAGACCGCCAGTTCCGCCCGGTTGCCCGCGGCGATATAGCGCGCGTACATGAAGAGTGAATCGTCGAGCAAACCGTCGCAAGTGCCCACCGTAAACAGCGCGGGCGGGAGTCCCTTCAGGTCGGCGTACAGCGGTGAGATGTCCGGATGACGGATGTCCTTCGCGCCGGGGAGGTACGCGCCCATGAACTTCTCGATGTCCACGGTGCGCAGCACCAGTCGCTGGTTGCCGAACTGCTTCTGGCTGGGCGTCATCGAAAGGTCGTACGCGCCGTAGAACAGGTTCGCGGCCCGGAAGCCAGTGAAGCCGTGGCGGTCGCGCATGCGCAACAGCGTGACGGCGGAGAGGGTGGCGCCCGCGGATTCGCCGCCAATAGCAAGCACGTCGGAGCCGAATTCCGCACTGGCGTTTTTCGCCAGCCACAAAGCGGCCGATTCGCAGTCGTCCGGCGGCGCCGGGTAGGGGTTCTCGGGCGCCAGACGGTATTCGACACTCACGCACGCGAGGCGTGAATTTTCGTTCACACGCTCGAGCATGGGGTCCTGCAGATCCGCCGCTCCAAGCACCATCCCACCACCGTGGATGTGAAGATAGACGCCTTTCGGATTCTGTGGCTCGACGATACGGAGCGGAATCTTACCACCCCCCTTTCCTTCGATCGTGACGATGCGCGCCCGGGCTGACTTCGGCGCCAGGGGAAAAGGGCCTTCCCCGCGGGCGCGGGCATCCCGCACGGTCTGCGCGCCCACCTCCCACCAGTTGGGCGCCGATGTAAATAGCTTCACGATCTCTTCGCTACAGCGGCGCGTCTCTTCGGAAATCGCCTCCGGGCGAAATAGCGCCGGGTCGAATCGGTTCCCTGTTTCCGGAATTGCCTGGCTCATCGCGTTCCTCCCCTGTGCAAGACGGTGCTTAATCCTGGATGCGCATCCCTGTTCCATAGGTCAGAAACGAATACTATCACCTCTTGGGTGCTTAACCGTTTTGGTCTGTCAGGATGGGCCTGCGGCCCACCAATGGCCCACCAATAGTGATGAAAACCGGTGCAAGGCCGGACCCAATGCCGTTGCGTCCTTCATCCTCCCGCCGCGACGATCTCGTCGATCTTTTCTCGCCAGCGTTTCTCAGGCATTCTAATAGGCGAAGCAGATGATCCAGGGCCTGGCACCCGTCTGCGCCTTGACGCGCGGCGCGGCTGCTTCGATACATTGCAAGGAGGACAGGCGCCGTGTCCCAATGCTGAAACGGCTGTCGATCGAAAGGTTCGAGATATCGGTACCATTCCCACGCTGGGCTTTTCTCACCCGGCCGATATAGATCCAACTCGTTTTTTAGACTCCCGCCTGCGGCCGGCTCGGCGATCTTGCGGCTCTTCTTAACACCGTAGATCAATTGTCGGCAGTTGCGCTTTTCGCTTGCCTCCCTCAAAGAGAACTGCCCCTGCCATGTCTTCTTGAATATGCGGATGCCGTAATAACGCTCCAAGACGTGCGCACTCAGATCGTCTTCAACGATCCAAGCGGCGCCAAAACGCTCTTCTGCTTTCTTCTTGAAGGCAACCAGAAAGTCCCTGATAATTTGCTCTTGCAGCCGCGAACGCTTCGGCTCCGCGTTCGTTCTTGGAGCAGTGCGATACCTTGCGCGCGATTACCGCCGGTCGTAGGGCCCGCTCGGCGCGATTGTTGGTGGGCTCCACTTCCGGGTGGGCGAGGAAGTTG
>Ga0070761_10001158_pt1 | contig 16619 bp, 7 predicted proteins | sample HubBroMetageREF1_FD_66724 | JGI IMG/M metagenome (GOLD analysis project Ga0070761, IMG submission 66724) | Reference soil microbial communities from the Hubbard Brook experimental Forest, New Hampshire, USA - Hubbard Brook CCASE Soil... | ecosystem: Environmental > Terrestrial > Soil > Temperate... | reverse complement strand
GAGCCAACCCTACGTCTATTGCTACGGGTGACTTCAACGGCGATGGAAAGACGGATCTGGCTGTAACGAACTCATACGATAACAGCGTCTCTATCCTGCTGGGCAAGGGAGACGGCACTTTCCAGCCGCAGGTGACCTATGCCGTGGGTAGCTACCCTTATTCGATTGCTGTGGGAGACTTCAACGGCGATGGAAAGCTGGATCTGGCAGTCGCCAACTCGGGCCTGTATCCGGGCGGCTCCAGCACTACTGTCTCAATCCTTCTTGGCAATGGCGACGGCACATTTCAGCCGCAGGTGTTCTACGCCGCCGGGATGGATCCAGTGGCCGTAGTGGTAGGCGATTTCAACCTCGACGGAAAGCCGGATCTCGCCGTAGCCAATTACGTTTCAAATAATGTCTCGATTCTGTTAGGCACGGGCGATGGCGCCTTTCAGCCGCCAGTCAACTACCCCGTGGGGAGTTACCCTATTTCATTAGCAGCCGGAGATCTCAATGCGGATGGCAAGCCCGACTTAGCGGTGGCCGATCGGGGCACGGGCGCAAGCAGCCCTGGCAACGTCTCTGTCCTAATCGGCAACGGCGATGGGACGTTCCAGCCGCAAAGAGTCAGTCCAGTAGGCACGTCGCCCGATTGCGTGGCCATTGGGGACTTCAACAATGACCGCAAGCTTGACTTATCCGTGGCCAATTACAACTCCGGCACGCTCTCGATCCTGCTGGGCAACGGCGACGGCACGTTTCAGCCGCAAGCCCTCTACTCGGGGGCCTTTGGACCAACTTCGATAGTGGTGGCGGACTTCAACGGAGACGGCAGACCCGACCTGGCATCCACCGGTGTCGACGACGTCGTGCAAATCCTGCTGGGCCAGGGCGGCGGCGTCTTCCAGCGGCCCACGAGCTTTGGCGTCGGGGAATCCCCCGAGTTTATGGCCACGGCGGATTTCAACGGCGATGGCATTCCGGACTTGGCTGTAGCCAACCTCACTGGAGGTACCGTTTCCATTCTGCTCGGCAAAGGCGACGGCGGCTTTCAGCCCGCGAGAAATGAAGCAGTCGATTCCCCGCTTTCGGTGGTCGCCGGAGATTTCAATGGCGATGGCATTCCAGACCTTGCAGTGACTAACTCCTGTTATGAATGCGGCTTCTCGGTTCTGCTCGGCCGCGGCGACGGCACGTTTCTGCCGGCGGTCGGCTATCGCCTGGGAAATTACCCTTGGTTACTCGCCGCGGGAGATTTCAATGGCGACGGCAAGCTTGACTTGGCGATGATCGATAATGGACTGCTTGCGGATGAAGGCTCTGCTATCTGGGTCATGCTAGGCAACGGCGACGGCACTTTTCAGACAGCCGTATCCGTTGGAGGAGGGGCGTTCATGCGGGGTGTCGCCGTGGGTGACTTGAACGGGGATGGAAAGCTGGATTTGGCCGTGACCGACCAGGGCGCCAATGGCGTTTACGTGCTACTGGGTAACGGCGACGGCACCTTCCGTCCGCAGGTGACTGAACCACTGGAGAGCGGCTCTTTTTCCGTCGGAATAGCGGACTTCAATGGAGATGGGAAGCCGGATTTGGCGGTGACCATCGGTTCCGGCGCGGTCGCGATCCTGTTGGGCAAAGGCAACGGGTCTTTTCAGCCGCCCATGTATCTTCCGATGCCGGCGCTGTCTCTCAGCCTGCCAGGTGACTTAGTCTTGGGCGATTTCAATGGAGATGGAAAGCCGGACCTGGCAGTCGCCGCGGGGGCTTTGTCGATCATACTGGGCAACGGCGACGGGTCCTTCCAGCCGCCCGAGAGCTTCGGCGTGGGGATCGGCGGTCCTAATGGCTTGGCTGTTGCGGATTTCAACCGGGACGGCAAACTGGATGTGGTTACGAGCGATCCGGCTTCCAACAGAGTGACAGTCTTGACTAACACTACGCCTTAGGTGTCTCGCCCAGACGCCAAGGTCCTGGACTAACTCTGCGCGGGCGCCGGCGCATTCGCCACCGCCACGGTAGTCTCCGCCATGCGCTTCGCATCCCCCGGCCGCCGCCAGAAAAAGTGCGGACTGAGTGCCAGCATGTATGCCAGTGGGGCCACCACCTGTGCGAGCGCCAGCGCGGGCATCTTGTCTGCCCATGCCAGTGGCACCAGGATGACGAAACCCAGCCAGAGCATGACGGCCCGCTTCAACGCCATCTTTACCCACCGCCCTCCGGATGGAGAAGCCCATCGCATCGCCAACACGCCCGGGTCGGGGCGTGGCGCAGGACTTGTCACGGAGAAGTTGACGCCGGGAGCACCTCTCCACCAGGTGTTCAACCGCCGCTCTAACCGGCGGACCTCGCGGCGCGAATAACTACGATCTGGGCGCGACAGGGTGAAACAACCCTCGTCGCAGGCGAGCGTCACTCCGTATGCGCGAAACCAATCGTACGGCCCTTTCTCCACGGAGATACTGTTCACCGACTCGCGCGTAAGCGCAAAACTGGTTCGCTCGCCGCGGTAAGTCAGGCAATCCGGCGATAGCCAAAGGAACCCGGCATCCCACAAGTAAAAGCCGTCGATAGGCCATACCCGATTACCCGGCAATAAGCCCGCGAAGATGCCGTTCTCGGCCGCCGGTCCCATGCGGCGGCGAAGTCTGTCGGCAAATATCCTGAGGAAGCCGTGGTCCAGCCAGCAGTCCAGCGCCGAGTATAGCCATGCGGCGGCCGCGATGCCCGGCAGCAGCGCCAACAACATGTACGCCGGCGACGCGTGCGGCCACATCCGGGTGGCCTGGAATACAACCGTCAGGGTGAGCGCCACCACCACCACATTCCTGATCCAGCCCGACCATATGCAGTACTCGCCCTTGACCGACTGACTGAATAGAACATCGGCGCCCGCGAACTCCGCCGGCAGCGGATATCGTAACTCTTCGGGTGGCACGCCGGCGCTCAGCAGATCGGGGTCGTGCAGGAGGGCCAGGGCGCGTTCTTCAGCCACTCCGAACCGTCGCGCGAGAGCCAGCACCCGGTCCCGCATCGAGGGGTGCGATAGGATAGACCCCTGGATGCCGCCCCAATCGACGGGACCGCGGGTAATCTTACGCAAGCGTGCCAAGGCCGCAATCATCCCTTCGGGATCGCCGGTCAGTTCCGCCGCCTTGGCGTCGGCGCTAAACTCATGACGCCGCGAAAGGAACGCCGTCGCCATAATGTACGCCAGCGGAAGGATAGGCAGGGAGAGAAGAGGTCCCGGCACGTGCGCGCGGTGGGCGAGGCTCGCGGTCACCGGACCGACAAGCAGAATGTAGGCCCAAAACGCCGTTATGCGCACACCGATGTGCTTGCCGCGGAGATGACCCAGCTCGTGCCCGATTACGGCGTTCAACTCGCGGCGAGTCAGCCGCTCCGCGAGGCCGCGGGTCATCGCTACGATTTTATTGCCGGTGGCGAAGGCGTTGGCCTGCCGGGCCACTTTGTTGCTCAAGATGTAGACGCCTGCCAACTTCACGCCAGCCCGCTGGGCCAGTGCCGAGACGCTGGCCCTCAGTTCGCCGTGGGTGAGCGCGACCTGGATGCCCATCGTCCAGCGTGCCACGCGAATGCTAAGCATCCGGTAGGTGAAGTACGCCAGCGGCAGGCTGGCCAGGGCGATACGGCGATCCCGCTCGGCCATGGAGGCGCCCACCAGAAACATGGCGAAAGGCACCAGCACAGCCGCTTCGCGCGCTACCGACGCCTTCACCAGCCCGCCCGCGGCGTCCGGTTCCCCGGCGTCCACCGGAGCGCTCGTCATAATCGCGATGCAGCATGCCGTGGCGATGAGCGGAGGAAGCACGAAGACCGCCGCGCCGGTCAGGAAGGTGAACCATTCGCTCGAGAATTGTAAGTGGACCGCGAAGGCGACAATATCGCTCAGCGAAATCGCCGAAACCCAGTATAGCCAATTGGCGGTGAGCATCCAGTGGAGCCACACGGCCGCGGATTCAGGCGCGCCTTTGCGCTCCCCGCGGCGCCGCAGCCAGAGGGCCAGCAGAACGGGCCCGAGTACCGTTAATCCGAAAGGAACAGCCAGACGGGAGGGCTGCCACGGGGCGCCTATGTGGATCTCGAATGCCGGAGGCAATTGGGTATCCGCAGTCGAGAAGAACCAGTATGTAGTGGCGGGGGTGGTGGAGCGCCCGCCGCGACGCACCTTGCCTGGACTGCTAACAACCTTCCAGCCGGCCGGGACTTGGGCCAGCGTCGCCAGCGGATGACCGCCGTCGTACACACTCACATTGACCGAGCGGACTCCCGCGCGGCGTAGCGCGGCGACCAGCGGCGCTAATGCTATTACTCCTTGCGCGGAGACACCGTCGCCCGCCAGGTACTTGTGGCAACTGCCCCTCAGGTACGCGCCTTCCCTCGCGGAGTTGCGCCAGTCACATGGCAGGGTCGCTTGGCGCAATGCCTCCAGCGCCAAGCCCGGAGTATTCCAGCTACCGATAGTGACTCCCAGCTCACCGCCCAGAGTCGGTGTCAGCTCGACATATGCGAGGGGGACGGGCGGGCCGGTATCGATGTCGTCATCGTTCGTTTGGGCAAGGCACGCAATCGCACATGCCAAGAGCAGCCCTGCGCGCAGGTTCATAAAGGGAGCCTCGTTAGCAGGAGAACACGTGGAAGGCAACGAATCAATCCACATTTGGATAGCATGCCGGCGTTAACCAATGTGACGCGGACTCTTACACACTCGGGTAGTGGGTCAGTTTGGTTTGGTGGGGCGGGCAATTCTGCCCGCAGCCGGCTTTCAGCCGGCTCTGGCCGCCTAAAAGGCGGCCTGCGGCCAAGATTGGCCGCCCCACAAGGCAAACTGACCCACTACCGCAGAGCCCCAAGCTCGCGGAAAATAAGTGGGATTCCGCTCAACCCGCCGAATCCTGTCGTCAGGATAGCTCCGTCAGCGCCGGCCGCCGCCCCCGAACCCTCCACCGCCCGAAAACGTGTGTGGCATGCCGCCGCCGATGCGGGAACCAAAGCCGCGAAATTCGCTCGAACGGGATTCTCCGAGCGACCGCGACTGGCGCTGACTTTCAAGTCCTCTGTCCGGCTGGGACTTCGACCAGTTGCCGTCGCTGCCCTGGCGATACCAACTGTTCCCGCGATGATCCCAGACCTGCCCGTCGTGGCCGGCGTATATGTCGTGCGACTGTCCCGCCCGTGCCACACCTCCGCCGCCCTCCGGACGCGCCGCGCGGGCGATGGTATTGCCCTGCCAGCGATTGTAGACGTTGCTGTTGTAATGAAACCGTTCCGCGTCGCCGGGGTGCCATTGCGGATTCCAGTGCCCACTGTAGATGCGATTCGCATACCACTGATTGTGATACCACCAGTAACCGCCAAACGGCCGCCAAAACCATCCGCCTCCCCAGTAGCCGTAGCCGAAACCGAAGCCCCAAGTCCAGGGCCAGCCGAACCAGTAGCCGCCGATCCATGGCGGATAGAACCATCCGGTTCCGAATACCACGACGCCGTCCCAAACGTACGCGCCCAGATAACCGGGCGTGTAACCGTAATAAACCAAGTCGGGCGTGGAGTCGTAAATGTAAACGAAGCGGTCGTGGTACAGCGGACAGCTCGGCGGAATGCGATAAATCTCCGCGGGAATCGTGTCGGCAACCACCCACGGACCGACGGGCGCGGCGGCCACGAACCAGACGCCGTTGTGGCAGCCGTAGTAGCTCGCGCCTGCATGAATCACGTCGCTCGACGTGTTCACCGCATACTCCATAGACGTGCCCTCGATGGCCCGGAACTGCGGCTCGCCGTCGTAGCGCACCTCGAATTTCGCTTCGGTGCGGCGCACGGCCGCAGTTTGCGGGATCTGGTTGGCGATCACCGCTTCACGGGCTTGTTCGGTGCCGGGAACGGATGCCAGCACGCTTCCCTTCGGACTGTCGGGGGGAATCTTCGCGAATTCCTTCGGAAGCTGGGTGCCGGATACCCATGTCCACGGTCCCTGAAACGACTTGCCTTGGTACCACCGCCCGGACAGCAGCACGTAATAATTCTGCGTGGACACGTCCAGGAAAATGTTGTCCTCGGTGTTGGTGACGTACAGCAGCTTGGTTTTTGGGATCGGCGACATCTGCGGCGCGCCGCGGGTTACCAGCAATTCCGCCGGCGTGGTGCTCACGTATACCGCCGGAGGAACTCCGGTCATAGGCTGCGGGCCGGGATCCTTCGAGTGATCGTGGGGGTCCTTCTCTTCGGTTTGCTCGATCTGCGCCTTTGCCTGATCCAGGCCGGGCGGCGGATTCGTGGCGGCCGTCCATGGCCCGTCCAGGGTGGGCGCCGTCATCCAAACGCTGCCGCCGTCGAGATAGTACCGGGAGCCGGAGGTATCGTAAAGCAGCGTAGCCGGCGTGTTGATGACGTGTTGGAAGGGCGTGCCTTGCAGGCTGCGAAGGGCCGGCTGGCCGTCTACCAGGATCAGCACGGCCGGGGCGGCGCTGTACAGGATTTTCGGCGGGTCGTTCTTCACCGGCACCGATTCGTTCTCGCCCTCGGCCTGGGTCATGGCCATATCGGCGAGCAAGCGGTCCAGGGTGACGGTGTGCGGCCATTCCTGCAGATGGTCGCGGATGGCGTGCTCCACCTCGGATTCCTGCGATTTCGCCGCGGGGAAACTGACCGAGGCAACCTTGATGTCGCTCAGCATGACCATGCGGCTCTCTTTGTCGACATCGGTGCGGGCAGTCAAGGAAACGATGCCGTACATGGGCGTCGAACTGCCGGACCGGGTCACGGTGACGGCGGCGCGCGCCTCCAGACGGTTCTGCTTCCACTGATCCACCTGCGGCTGGTAGATCGTGACGTGCATGCCACCCGCATCCATTTCCCTTGGCCAACCCATCTCATCGGCAGAGGGCGCCTGCGCTACCGCCGACGGCAAGATGGCCGCCACACAACAAAAGAGCGTCAAAAAGGTGTGTAAAACTCGAGTCCATTCCGAACCTTTGAACGTCATGAAATAACCGTCCCCTCAAGCAGTTTGCCACATTTGAAATTCCACTGCCGAATCGGATACTTCTCTATGATGCTATCGCGCGCAAAATGGTCTCACGCTGCCGCCCGTGATCGCCGTGGATCGCAAGGCCGCGAAGCCTCTACACGGGCGTGCCCAGGGTGGCAGGCGAGCTGCGCTCGCCCCTGGAGATTGGCCATTTGGTGGGGCGGGCGTCCACGCCTGCGGCGGGTCTTCCAGACCCGCCCGGCACCGGCTTTAGCCTGTGATCTGAGTCTCTACATTTGCCGAAGGGAAACCTGGATGGCCGGCTGAAAAGCCGGCTGCGGGCAGAATTGCCGGCAGAATTGCCCGCCCCATAAGCCGTCCTACGCCAAAACCGACACAGGCTCCCCAGTTCGGTTAAGCACCCGCACGCGGCGGGTAACTAGCGCGGTGCTATGATCCCCTCTTATGGTTAAAATCCGTCTTGCCGCGATATTATGCCTTTTCGGGCTGGGATGCCTGATCGCCACCTCCCCATCGGGGCCGCCAAAGTTCTCCTCGTTCGACCCGCAGGCGAACGCGCTGCTCGCCAAAATGACGCTCGACGAAAAAGTCGGGCAGATGACGCAGCCCGACCAACTCTTCCTCAAGTCCGATGCGGACATCGTCAAATATTACCTGGGATCTGTTTTGAGCGGCGGCGATTCCGACCCCAAAGAAGGCAACAGCCTGGAAGCCTGGACCAACCTGATCGACCGCTACCAGAAGCGTTCGCTGGAGACGCGGCTCTCCATACCGTTGCTCTACGGCGTGGACGCGGTACACGGGCACAACAACGTGCTGGGCGCGGTTATGTTTCCCCATAACATCGGGCTGGGCTGCACGCGCAATCCGGCGCTGATCGAGAAGATCGCGCGTATTACGGCGGTGGAAGTGCGCGCCACCGGCATCAACTGGGGTTTCGCGCCGTGCGTCACCGTGCCGCGCGACATTCGCTGGGGCCGCACCTATGAAGGCTACGCCGAAGAGCCGGACGGCGTCAAAGAGTTGGGGGCGGCCGCGGTGCGCGGCTTACAGGGCGATCTAACCGACCCTTTGTCGATCCTGGCTTGCGCCAAACACTTCGTGGGCGATGGCGGTACCACCTACGGCAGCAGCACGATCGGTCAGCATCTGCTGGACCAGGGCGATACGCGCCTGGATGAAGCGACCCTGCGCCGGATCCATATGCAGGGCTACATCACCGCTATCGGCGCGGGGGTGGGTTCCATCATGCCGTCTTACAACAGTTGGAATGGCTTGAAGTGTTCCGGCAGCAAGCGTTTGCTCACGGAAATTTTGAAAGACGAACTGGGCTTCGAAGGCTTCCTGATTTCGGATTACGGCGCCCTCGACGCGCTGCCCGGCGATTACAAGCACAAAATCGCCATGTCGATCGACGCCGGCATGGATATGGTGATGGTGCCGGAGCGCTATCAAGAGTTTATCGGTAGGTTGAAGGAAGCGGCCCAGGATGGCTCGGTGCCCATGGCCCGCATCGACGACGCGGTGCGGCGCATTCTGCGCGTAAAGATCGCCATGGGCCTGATGGACAAGAACCATTCGCATCTCGCCGACCGCACACTCTGGAAGCAATTTGGGTCTCCGGAGCACCGTGCGGTGGCGCGCGATGCCGTCCGCCAGTCGCTGGTGCTGCTGAAGAACGAGCATGGGGTGCTGCCGCTGGCAAAGTCGGCTAAGCGCATCCAGGTAGCCGGGAAAAGCGGTGACGACATCGGCAATCAGTGCGGCGGATGGACGATTTTCTGGCAGGGCCGCAGCGACAATGTGACCCCCGGGGGCACCACTGTTCTGCAAGCGATCAAGAAGGCCGTTTCGAAAGATACTAAAGTGACCTTCGCCGCGAATGGCAAAGGCGCGGAAGGCGCGGACGTGGGAGTCGTCGTGATCGGCGAGAAGCCCTATGCCGAGATGAACGGGGATCGTAGCGACTTACACTTGGCGCCGGAAGATGTGGCCGCCGTCGAAAACATGAAGGCGGCTGGCATCCCGGTCGTGGTGGTTCTGCTTTCCGGACGGCCCATGATACTCGACAACGTGATCGACAAGGCGGATGCGCTTATCGCCGCATGGCTGCCCGGCACCGAAGGCGACGGCGTGGCGGACGTCCTATTCGGCGACTACAAACCCACGGGCAAACTGAGCTTCTCCTGGCCGCGCTCGATGGCGCAGGTCGGCCTACACGAGGGAGATGCTAACTATGACCCGCTCTATCCGTATGGATATGGCTTGAGTTACTAACCATCCTCAGTTTGCTTGTGGGGCGGCCAATCTTGGCTGCAAGCAGGATTGCCCAATGCCGCATACTTTTCCCAATGTCGGGAAATGCTGCGGAATGTGGTAGGGCGGACCTCCAGGTCTGTCGGGATGGGCCTGCGGCCCACCAATAGTGATGAAACCATGTGGGGCGGGCGTCCACGCCTGCGGCGGGTCTCCAGACCCGGCTGTTCCCCAACAGGCTGCGCTGGGTTTTCGACCGTGCGCGGGTCCTCCACGACCCGCTCTTCCCGCAACGGAACAGGCGGGCGTGGACGCCCGCCGCAGGCCTGGAGGCCCACGATTAATGCAGGTGTTCGGTTGCGGGAAAAGTATGCGGCATTGGCAGGATTGCCCGCCCCACAAAGCCATCGTACCCAAACTGAGCCACTATTGATTCTTGCTCCAATCGCGGATGGTGCGGATCTCCGCCGCCGGAATGTGCAGGTATTCCAGGAACTCCCGATGCTCCTCCGGCGCGGCCCTCTCGAACTCCGCATGCCAGCAGTGCATGTCCGCCTCGGTCATGCCAGAGGCTTTCATAATCGAGACCCACTTCTCTTTGGTGATCATTTTATTTCTCCCGATCGAATCGTTTTTGAGCAGCTTCAGAATCGCGCGTTGGTGGGCGCGCCGCATTTCAATCTCGCCATCGAGCGCCCCCAGCCGCCGTTTCAATACCGCGGCCGCGTCGCTCTCGCGGCGATCCAAAATCGCGCGGATATCGTCCAGGGTCAGCCCCGCGTGCCGATAGGCGCAGATCTGTTGCAAGCGCTGTAGATCCCGTTCGCCGTTAGGACGTCCGCCCAGGCCGCAACGCGCGCCGCTCCCAGATCCCAGTGTCAACCCTGCAGCTATAGACAGGTCAAGAAGAAAAGCGCCGGTCGCGGATATACTGGGTGCATGACCGACTACCGCAGCATCGAAACACAGTTTTCCGACGCCCTGGGACTGCCGCGCCGCCCCGTCGCCGTGGCCTTTCTAAAGACGCCCGCCGCCGGCGTCGAGAAGTTTGAAGGAGTCATGCCGTCCGGATGCAGCTTCTGGCGCCTGGCGGCGGACGGACGCACCTTCTACACGGTGCCCGCCGACCACTACAATTGCCCCATCGGCAGCTACACGCATAACATCGCTTTGCCGCCGGACCGGGCGCCGGAGCTGGAGCAAACCTTGTCGCTGATGGGCACGCTGGGCTACGTCAAGATGGAGGAGGTGCCCGGAATCCCGCGCCTGCCCGAGCCGCCCGGAGCGGTGGTTTATGCGCCGCTAGGAGACACGCCGGTGGATCCCGATGTGGTCGTCTTCGCAGGTCGGCCGGCACGCCTGATGCTGTTGGGGGAAGCGGCGCTCCGCGCGGGCGTGATGGCGAACGCTCCGCTGCTGTCGCGTCCGACATGCATGGCGCTGCCCGCCGCACTGGCGCAGGGTGTGGTCACAAGTTCGGGCTGCATCGGCAATCGCGTCTACACGGATCTGGGAGAAGACGAATTCTACGCCGTGGTTCCCGGCCGCGATCTGGCGCGGGTAGTGGATGAACTGCGGACGATCGTCAGTGCAAATGCGCAACTGGCTGAGTACCATCGCGGCAAGCGTCAGACGCTGGCGACGGCCTAGCATGTAACCCTCGCGAACGGCCGCGCGCCCCCTAAAACGATGCGAACGTTGGCAGTCCCCACCCTATATTTGGCGCTGTTGTTGGGGCCTCGCCTTCTTTTCGCGACTCAGCTCACAGGTTCGGTTAGGGCCGCCGACCAGTGGGTTCCCGGAGCTACCATCACGGCAACTCAGGGCGGCTCCAAGGTGGTGGCATACACCGACGATGCCGGCCGTTACACATTGGAACTCACGCCCGGTGTCTGGAATATTCAAGTCGAGATGTTCGGATTCACCACCGTGCAAGACCGCGTAACGGTCGGCAGCCAAGGGGTCGCCAGGCAATGGACTCTGGAAATGCCGCGTCTCGCCGAGGCGCCGACCCGCTCGTCCAATTCGGGCAGACCTCGCAATGGGCCCCGCGGCGGGCCTCGCAACGGGCAAGCTACCGTTCCGAGCGGGGGATCCGGTAACGGTCCAAGTAGCGGGCCGAATCCCGCCGCCCGTCCAGGGTTTCAGAATGCCCAGGTGAAAGCCACCGACGATGGCCAACAGGCGCTGGCCGACGCGGCTGCAAACGCGGCGTCCGCCGATCTTTCCGCCGGTTTGGGCGCGGAGGCCCAGGATTCTTTGCTGGTCAATGGCAGCACCAGCGGCGGTCTGGCCCAATCGAGCGATGACGAAGCCAGGCGGGAACGCATGACCGGCGCAAATGGCGCAAATGGCGGGTCTGGCTTGGGCGGCGGGCCGGGCAGCAGCCAGACTTTGGGCCTTCCCCCAGGGATGAGCGCCCCCGGCAGCGACCCTCTCGGCTTGGGCGGTTTTGGAGCCAGCGGCATCAACGGAGGCTTCGGCCAGGGTCCTGGTGGTGGAGGTCAGGGCCCCGGCGGCGGTCCGGGCGGAGGCGGAGGCTTCGGCGGCGGAAGAGGTGGCGGTGGCCGCGGGTTTGGCGGCGGTGGCGGCGGCCGCGAAGCCAATGGCAACAACCGTCGCGGCCCCTACAACGGCCAATACTCCAGCTTCGGCAATCGCCGGCGCAACCAGCCCACCTACACCGGTTCGGTGTTCCTGCGGCTGCAAAACTCCGCCCTGAACGCCGCTCCGTATTCGCTTAACGGCCGTGAAGAGCCGAAGCCCTCTTATGCCATCGGCAGCTTTGGCTTGAACGTGGGCGGTCCTCTGAATATTCCCAAGATCTTGCATTATCCGCGCGCCTCCTTCTATTTCACTTACCAGGGCACCCTGAGCCGCAATCCCTTCAGCCAGCAATCGTCGGTCCCCACGCTGGCGGAACGCTCCGGCGATTTTTCGCAAACGATGGTCGACAACGCTCCTGTGATTGTCGTCGATCCCACCACGCATGTGCCTTTTCCCAACGATGTAATCCCGGCCTCGCGAATAGCCACGGCATCGGCTGGGCTATTGCAATACTTCCCGCTGCCCACTTACACAGGGCTGGTGGAGAATTACGCCATCGTCGCCTCCACTCCGAACAACAACAACAATGTGGGTCTCCGGCTGAACATGCCGGTCTCTAATAAAGATCGCCTGAACTTCAATGTCCAATATCAGAACCGCGATTCGAAAACCGAGCAGCTTTTCGGATTCCAGGATTCCACCAACGGCTACGGTGTGAGCGCCTCGGCTGGCTGGAGTCACAGTTTCGCGCCGCGTTTCAACAACAGCGCCAACTTCACCTTCAGCCGCAACACCAACCAAACGAATCCGTACTTTGCAGATACGGAAAACATCGAGGGTAACCTGGGCATCGCCGGCACTTTACAAAATCCGCTCAATTATGGCCCGCCCAATCTTTCCTTTACTAACTTGGGAGGCCTTGCCGATTCCGCGCCGGCCCTCACTCACAATCAGACGTCCAATTTTACCGACACTCTTACCTATGTCTTACACCGGCGGCATAACCTGGGTATCGGCTTCCTATACCGCCGGACAGACGCCGACAGCTTGAATTATCAGAATGCGCGCGGGTCGTTCACCTTCAGCGGACTGCTCACCAGCCAATTGAACGCCCAGGGCGAACCGGTATCCGGCACGGGCTTCGACTTCGCCGATTTTCTGCTGGGCTTACCCCAATCCAGTTCCCTGCAATACGGCGACGGCAATTACAATCTCCGAAGCTGGGCCACCGGCTGGTATGCGCGGGACGACTGGCGTCCCAGCCGGGGCCTGTCGATTAATCTGGGCATCCGCTACGAATACTTCGCTCCTTACACGGAACTGAATGGCCACTTGGCGGACCTGCTGGTGTTTCCCGGATTCACCGGCGTTTCCGTAGTCACGCCTGGCGCCGCCGGGCTGCCCAGCAGCATTATCAAGCCGGATACGCATGCGTTCTCACCCCGCTTGGGCATTGCCTGGCGGCCTTCCGCGAAAGCCTCCACCGTGATCCGTGGCGGATACAGTATCTTCTACAGCCCGTCCGCATACTCCCAGCTCGGGACTTATCTGGCCACCCAGCCGCCCTACTCGACCTCGCTCTCGCTGACCACCAGCGCGGCGGTTCCCCTCACGCTGCAGAGTGGCTTTCCCATCATACCTTCCCAGACTATCCCTAACACCTTCGCCGTCGATCCGAACTTCAAGCTAGCCTACGCGCAAACCTGGAGTTTCGCGATCCAGCATACGCTCCCGCACGGCTTTCTGCTGGAGCTCGAATACATTGGCACTAAGGGTACCGATCTGCCAGTCGCGGAGCAACCGAACCGGCCCCTCCCCGGAACCTCGCCGCTGGATACCCAGGAGCAACTGCAGATCCCTTACGCCACCAGCTTCACTTACGAAACTTCACAGGCTAATTCGAGCTTCAATGCCGGGCAGGTACGCTTCACTCGCCGGTTTGCGCGGGGTGTCTCCTGGGTGGTGCTCTACACGCGTTCCAAATCCATCGACGACGCATCCAGCTTTAGCGGCCCCGGCGGCACGGTCGTGCAATTTATCGACAATCTGAATCTCGAGCGTGGCCTATCCAGTTTCGACCAGCGCAATAACCTCCAGACCACCTTCCTTCTCTCCTCGCCGGTCGGTGTGCACGGCCTGTTGCGCAACGGAGGCTGGGCCACCAAGACTCTGGCCGGCTGGACGGTGAGCGGAACGTTCACGGCTGCCTCGGGCATGCCGCTCACCGCGCTGGTGGCCGGCAATCTCTCCAACACCGCGGGCCTGGCCGGTTCCGGAACCACGCGCGCCGAGGCCACCGGCCTCCCCATCTACGGCGGTAATAACCCTTATTTCAATCTGGCGGCTTTTACCACGCCGCCGCCTGGCGAATTCGGAGACGCCGGTAGAGACACGATTCCGGGACCGTTCCAGGTTTCCTTCAATACCGCGTTGAACCGCGCCTTTCGCTTCGGCGACACTCGGCGTCAACTGCAATTGCGGCTCAGCGCCACTAATGCGCTGAATCATGTGGCCATTACCGGTTTTGGCACAACGGTTAATTCGGCGACCTTCGGGTTGCCCACCGCGGCCACCGCTACGCGAACCGTCCAGTTACTCATGAGGTTCAGCTTTTGAAACGATTCGTCATCGTCGTTTTGCTGGCGATCTCGGCCGCCGGACAGCAGCCCCAACCCCAGCCGACGTTCACCACAAGTAGTAACTTAGTCATCGTGGATGTGACGGTGCGGGACAAATCCGGCCGGCCGATCGATGGCCTGAAGCCGACGGATTTCGCGGTGTTCGAAGACGGCAAGCCCCAGAAGATCGCCGTATTCGAGTTTCAAAAGCTCAGCGAAGAGCCCGCGCCGCCGCCTAAGCTGGCTCTCGCCGACCAGCTCAAGCTTCCCGAAGCCCCTAAGACCACCATCACCGCGGAAAAGCCCGGCCAGGTTCAGTATCACGACAAGCGCCTGATGGTCTTTTATCTGGACTTTTCGTCCATGGGCATCCCAGAACAGTTGCGCGCGCAGGAAGCCGCGCTCGATTACGCCGCCAAACACATTACCAAGGACGATCTGGTGGCCATTCTGCTCTATACCAGCCAGGTGCAAGTGCTCACCGATTTCACCGCCGATCGCGACGTCATCAACAGCATCCTGAAGGCTCTACCCATCGGCGAAATGAGCGAACTGGCGGGCCTGGCGGATACCGATTCCGCAAACGGCGAAGATACCGGCGCGGCCTTCGTCGCCGATGAGACCGAATTCAATATTTTCAATACCGACCAAAAGCTGGCCGCCATCGAAGAGGCTGCCCGCATGCTGGCGCCGCTGCCGGAAAAGAAGGCGCTAATCTATTTCTCGGCCGGCGTCAGCAAGACCGGAATCGACAACCAAGCGCAACTGGAAGCCACTATTAATTCGGCGGTGAAGGCCAACCTGGCGATCTATCCCATCGACGCGCGCGGCCTGATGGCGGACCCTCCCGGTGGAGATGCCAGCCACGCCGCATCGCGCGGAACCGGCATTTACAATGGCTCTGTCTATAACCAGCAAAGGGCCACCATCAACGACTCCCAGGAGACGCTCTACACGCTGGCTGCCGATACCGGCGGCAAAGCCTTCTTCGACAGCAACGACATAACCGCCGGCATCGTGCAGGCCCAGCAGCAGATGCGCAGCTACTATTTGCTGGGTTACTACACTACTAACGCGGCCCAGGATGGCAAGTATCGCAAGATTACAGTCAAGTTGACTAATCCTATGTCCGCGAAGCTCGAACACCGCAAGGGCTATTATGCGTCCAAGGTCTGGGGCAAGCTGAACGGGCAGGAGAAGGAGCAGCAGTTGAAAGAGGCGCTCTCCGCTGGCGATCCGGCGACTGACTTGCCTTTGGCGCTGCAAGTCAACTATTTCCGCGTGGCTCCGACAACTTACTTTGTTCCGGTTTCGATCAAGATTCCCGGCTCGGTGGTGGCGCTGGCTGCGAAGGGAGGCGCCAGTGTGACTCAGTTCGACTTTGCCGGCCAGATACAGGACGAACAGCATGCCGTGGCCGGCAATGTGCGCGATAACATTACGATCCACCTGGATAAGGACAGCGCCGCTAAGGCCGGCCAAAAGAGTTTTCAGTACGACGCCGGGTTCACCTTGGAGCCCGGCAAATACCGCTTGAAATTCGTCGTGCGCGAAAACGTGACGGGCAAGCTGGGTACCTTCGACGCGCGCTTCACCATCCCCGATCTGAGTGCGGATACCACGGGCCTGAAGCTCAGCTCGATTGTGTGGAGCAGCCAACGCGAGCCTCTGAAAGCCGCCGTGGGCGCGGCCGAAAAGATTACCGCCAAAGAACGCTTGGCAAACCCGCTGATCGTGGGCGAAGAGAAGGTGGTGCCCAACATCACGCGCGTTTTCCGCCGCAGCCAGAGTATGTACGTGACGTTCGACGTTTACGACGCCCAGCCCGATCCGGCGGATGCGCAAAAGTGCCAGTTGAAAGTCCGGATGAGCCTGTTCAATCGCAAGGGAGTGAAAGCCTTCGAGGTGGGGCCGGTGGATGCCACGCACTTGGCCGCCACGCGCCCGGGAGCGGTCCCCGTGCAGATCCAGGTTCCGCTTAAGGACCTGGCCCCGGGACGCTACATCTGCCAGATCGACGTGATCGACCAGTTAGGCCGGAAGTTCGCGTTTCCGCGCGCGCCTTTGGTGGTGCTATGATGCGGTGCCTGCGTGGCGGTCGCGGTAGGGATGCCGATTGCCCGACACCCCCCGCACAGATCCGTGCGTGCGCTGCTAACGCACACGGCTCCTATCTCGGATGCTTGGCGTAAAACCGCACCAGAGGG
>Ga0070761_10001155_pt1 | contig 16643 bp, 13 predicted proteins | sample HubBroMetageREF1_FD_66724 | JGI IMG/M metagenome (GOLD analysis project Ga0070761, IMG submission 66724) | Reference soil microbial communities from the Hubbard Brook experimental Forest, New Hampshire, USA - Hubbard Brook CCASE Soil... | ecosystem: Environmental > Terrestrial > Soil >... | reverse complement strand
ACCGAAGGCTACGCCGAAATCCGAGGACGCGTCGGCTCGCTCCTGGAAGTCGGCACCGGCTTCAGCAACGAATTAACCGGCCGCGAAAATACATATCTGAACGGTGCGATCCTGGGCATGCGCAAGGCTGAAATCGACCGCAAGTTCGACGAAATCGTGGCCTTCGCCGAGATCGAAAAGTTCCTCGACACCCCGGTGAAGCATTACTCCAGCGGCATGTACATGCGCCTGGCCTTCGCCGTAGCCGCGCACCTGGAGCCGGAGATCCTGATCGTCGATGAAGTGCTCGCCGTGGGCGACGCCGCCTTTCAGAAAAAGTGCCTCAACAAAATGCAGGATGTGGGGCGCGCCGGACGCACCGTAGTCTTCGTCTCCCACAGCATGCCGGCCATCGCGCGCCTTTGTCCGAAAACCGTGCTCCTGGACGCCGGCAGAGTCGCGCGCTTCGGCCCGACGCATGACGTGGTCAGCTACTACCTGCGCTCCGATACGGGCAGTTGCGCCGCCCGGCAGTGGGTGGACGCGCCCAGGCAGCCTGGCAACGAGTTCGTCACGTTGCGCTCCGTTCGCGTTCGCAACGTAGCCGGCGAAACGCGCGAAACCATCGATGTCCGCGACCCCGTCGGCATCGAAATGGAGTATGAAGTGCGGATGCCGGGCTACGCCCTGATACCTAATTTCAACATCCACAACGACGAAGGCGTATGCCTGTTTACCGTCCACGACCTGGACCCGGCGTGGAACCGCAAGCCCAAGCCGCCTGGTATCTATTCGACCACGGCCTGGGTGCCCGGCGACCTGCTGGCTGAGGGCACTCACTTTGTGGGCGCCGGCATCAGTACCATGGTCCCGCTTTACACCCATTTCTACGAATCCGACGCGGTGGCCTTCCACGTCGTGGATAACTGCCAGGGAGACTCCGCGCGCGGAGACTTCAACGGCGACATGCCCGGCGTAGTGCGGCCGCTTCTCGAATGGTCGACGCGCTTGGTGGCACAGGCCTCGGCCTGTGCCGAAGAAAACTATGCAACAGTTGTGGGGCAGGTTGCCAACCTGCGGGCCGATTGCTAATCGGCCCTTATCCGCCGCATCCAAAGACTCGCCGGCGGCGCGGGCCTCGTCTCATACGGACCAAACGCGGCAGCAACTCTCTCCGGAAACTTCCAATGCATGTAACAGCCGGCCCAAACGATCTCGAAGCAGCGGTTAAAGCTCAGGAATGCCTGCAACATGTACTGCTCGTTCCAAAACCATCCCTCTTCGGCGGCCCAGTTTCGCGGGTACTCAAACGGGATGAAAACGTCATGCACATGGATCAACGCGCCGTTCCCCACGCGCGGCACGATTTCGAGCAGTTCCCGGTTCACATCGCTGCCCAGCTTCGAAACGTGGCTGGAGTCGATGAACAGGATATCGTCCGCCCCCAATTCGCCGAACCTGTCGAGCGGAACCCTCTGCACCGGCGATTCGATCAACTCGGACAGGTTCCTGCATTGCGAAAGTAATTCGCTCTTTGGAAATGGTTCGATCGCCACAAACCTGCATTCGTAACCAGAATCTTCTTCCATGTTCTTCTGGATCGCCAGGGAACTGAGCAGCGTCGAGAAGCCGCTCCCGATTTCGACAATCCGCTGAGGACGATGCTTCCGCACCATACCATAGAGCATTGCGGCGTCCACGCCGAAGAAATTGCCGTTGTTGAGATAGAACGGACAGTCGGCCGTGGGTGCATCCCTTGGGAGGCGGTCAAGCTCGTCCCGATAACGCGCGGACACCGACTCCAGAAGCTCCAATTGGACGCCCTCGCGCATGTCGATCCCCACCGGCGGCCGCGGCTCGCTCCACAGCGTGTCTTCGAGTTCCGCAATATTTGGGACAGCGGAGTAGTAGTGAACCGGAGTCACGTGGTACCCGCGCCGCTCCCAGGTGGCAAAGTACCGCTTGTCGCGCATGAGTTTCGCTGGAAGCACGCCCGCGATCGCGCGCGCCAGCGCCGCTCTGCTGGCTCTGTAAAGTTTCTTGACGGCAGGTGTCACGCTGATGGGGAAGCCTCCGAGCCAAAGTGTACCAGATCAGCCGGGGAACCGAACCAATGACTGCGCCGAAATCGGAAACCGGCTTCCGTAAGGTTGAGTTCTAGCAGCTAGGGAGTCGGCAGATCCGCCGTACCTCTGAAAAGATACGGTGCAGACGGCCACACTACAACCATGATTCGCATTCGTCTCCTGTCGTCCTCGTCTCTGCAGTGGCGCGATTCGCGGATTCAGTTCGACCCCGCCTTTCCGCCTGAAAAATGCGACGGTTTGTTCCTTTGGGGCAGCGAAATGGTTCCCGAGTTCCTGGCGTTCCGGGGCCCACGTGCTTGGTTCTCGGATGAACCACGCGCGCAGAGTATGTGGCGCACACCTATCTTCAGGCAGGCTCTTCGAGAACTCGCGCCGCACGAATTTCTGCACCACTCGAATCGTGATGCGCGCTACCGTTTTCCCTGCGTGACCCATTATGGCGAGCCAACTTGCGCGAGCCCGCCGCAGCGTAAAGATACCGCGATTGCCGTGGTGAACAACTTCGGCGGGCGCATCTGGTGGATTCGGGATCTCGTTGTCGGTATGGCGACCAACTTCGCCGTCGGCCCCTGGCTTCGTCACGGAGTACGCCTCCGGAACAAGTTCATTCTTCACCCCAGTGTGGAACTTTTTGGGTCGCCGGAGAATTGGAATCAGTTCCGGCGACTGCTCTGGTCGAGGCCCGGTCCCCCCGCGAATTATCGCGGACCCTTCGGCACTAACTGGTTCGAGGACCGGCATGTTGCGGCCCTCGCTCAATACAGGACCCTTATCTGTCTTGAAAACGCTTCGCTGCCTTATTATTTCACCGAGAAGCTCGTCAACGCCGCGCGGGCCGGGTGCGTTCCTGTTTACCATGCACATCCGACCGTTCGCGAGACCTTCCTGGAGGGGGCGCGATGGATCGATCCGGCTGACTTCGGTTACGACCAATCCGCTACGCTCGCGGCGGCAAGGCGTTGCGACGCCGCCGAAGTACGAGAACACAATTGGAAATGGCTGGGCAGCGAGGCTGTGAGGGCCACCCAAGGGGAACGGATTTGGTCTCGGATCGCCGATCATTTTGTAGAGCGAATCACCAACATTCGGCGCGAGCAAGATGCGACTTCGCCCGCGATGGCCTGCTCGGAGTAATGCCTGTAACCGGGTACCAGCAGGCTTGGCGGCAAAGAGCACATGCATAGGATCGAGCAATTTTGCGTGAGACTGCGGCATAGTCCCTGGCTGGGCCACGCAGGGTGGCTGTGGGACGGCCTGCGGCCTCGGTACAACGAAGTCGTAGGCTTGCTGGGTCGGAATGGTCTTGAGCGCGTGATCAATGGAACGGATAAGGTGCGCGTGTCGCCTCCATTTCGGGGTGTTCCCGAAGTCTACGAACCAGAGGTGTGGAGGCACCTCATGGCGCACGTACGCCCCGGCGATAGGGTCGCGGATGTTGGTGCGTTCATTGGACTGTATTCGATCGCGCTTGCCAAGCGCATAGGGCCGGCGGGGCACGTAACCGCCTTTGAACCGGACCAAGAGAACTTCGCGGCGCTGGAGATGCATTGCCGCCTCAACGGCATTGGGGACCGCATTAGTTTAACTCATGGGGCCGTAGGAGACGAAGATGGGGCCGTCGCCTTTGACGCGGGCAGATCCTCCGAATCGCGGCTAAGCGCTGTTGGTGAGAATGGTCAAGTCTCGGTGCCATGTATGCGGCTCGATACGGTCTTCGCCAACAACCGCCTCGACCTGCTGAAGATAGATGTGGAAGGCTGGGAAGAACCCGTGTTAAAGGGCGGAATGGCGCTGCTTCAAGATCCGCAGCGCAAACCGCGGGCCATCTACATCGAGGTCCATCCCTTTGCGTGGCGGATGGTTGGCACGTCCAGCGACTCGCTGCTGGGTCTGCTTACCCGGTATGACTACCAGGTTACGGACCTGGAGGGACGGCCGGTAACTCAAATCGACGGGTACGGCGAGATCGTCGCGTCTCGAACGGTCAAGAACTGATGACCCTTAAGGGTGTGAGTTGAAACGCATTCTCTACATCCAGTACACCAACCCAGCCGGCTACCCGCCTCTGGAGCACAGCTCACGCATCCTGGCCGACGGCGGCTGGCAGGTGCTGTTCCTGGGCACGGGTGCGCTGGGCGCCGATGCGCTACGTTTCCCGCCGCACCCAAATATTCGCGTGCGCTATCTCGAATTCCGTCGTCCCGGATGGCGTCAGAAGCTTCACTATTTCTACTTTTGCGCATGGGTTCTAGGCTGGACACTTCGGTGGCGCCCAAGTTGGATTTACGCTTCGGACCCGCTGGTCTGCCCGGCAGTGCTGCCACTCTGCTGGCTGCCTTGTGTGCGCGTGCTGTACCACGAACACGACTCGCCGGAGGGCCCTCCCGCCGGCGGCTTTCAAAGGCTTGTACGTTGGGCGCGCAAGCAGGCCGCCCGCCGCGCCGCGTGCTGCGTTCTTCCAAATGAGGCACGCCTGGAGCGCTTCAAGGCCGAAACAGGAACGCGCCAGGATGTGTTCTGCGTCTGGAACTGTCCAGCCAGTGCGGAGGTAGCTTCCCCGCGCACGCCCGCCGACAATAGCTTCTGGCTTCTTTACCATGGCTCGATCGTGCCGGACAGATTGCCTCCCGCCGCGGTAAGCGCGCTGGCTGCTTTGCCGGATCGCGTGAAGCTGCGCGTGATCGGATACGAGACGGTCGGCTGCGTAGGCTATGTGCAGCAACTCCGGGAGCGCGCGCAACAACTCGGTGTCGGCCATCGCCTGGAGGTCGTTGGCGCGCTGCCCCTTCGCTCCGAGTTGATGGAGTGGTGTCGGCGCTGCGATGCGGGCTTGGCTCTGATGCCCATGGCCTCGGCGGACGTCAATCATCAAGCTATGACGGGTGCCTCCAACAAGCCCTTCGATTACCTCGCCTCCGGTCTGGCCTTGCTGGTTTCCGACCTACCGGACTGGCGCGCGCTCTATGTCGAGCCCGGCTACGGCCTCCCCTGCAATCCACAGGATTCCGAAAGCATCGCCCGTTCCGCAAGCCGCTTGGTCGACGACCCGGCCCTGGCGCGTTGCATGGGAGAAAAAGGACGCCAGCGCATACTCAAAGAGTGGAATTACGAAACCTGCTTTCAGCCCGTCCTGCGGCGCCTAGAGGACGGCGCTGGAGTGACGGCACCAGAAAGCCAACCAATGCCAGCGGGTGCGCTGGGAACCAAAGTAACGGATACCAGGGCATGAGCACGCTGACCACCTTGCGCCTCGATTCCGGCAAGACGAAGGCGCGCCCATCATCGGAAGCTCTTGCTCTCATTGCGATCTTTGCCCTCTTCCTGGCGCTGAACTTCCTGACCTTGGCGAATTTTCCCGTGCCCTGGAACGACGAGATCATGTACGCAGATCCCGCCCTCAACATGGCAGCCGGGCGCGGGCTAACTTCGGGCACGTGGTATGCGAGCCACGTCACCGACCACTGGGCGAATAACACCCCCCTCTATGTGCTGCTGCTGGCCATCCCGGCCGCCGCTGAAGGATCTTCGCTGGTGGCCCTCCGCAGCGTCAACCTGATGCTGGCCGGCGGGGCCGTCTTCCTCTTATGGCTCACGGCCCGTCGGAACCGTTGGTTCGCCGCACCCGAAAGGGTCCTCTTCGCCGCCCTGGGCCTCGGCGGGTATGGCATTCTGTTTTGCTACCGCTCCATCAGGCCCGATTGCGTCAGCATGTTCGTATGCGCCGCCGCCCTCTACTGTGTGGCGACGGAAGATCATCCGGTCAAGAAAGTCGGCGCGGTCCTCTCTGGCGCGCTGATTCCGCTCGCCGGGCTGCAAACCGTGCTGCTCGTGCCGTGCTATCTCTGCCTCAACCTGTGGCGGCTGGATCGCAAGCGATGGCCTCGCCTGCTCGTGTTCATCTGCGGCTGCGCTGCAGGCGGCACCGCCCTCATCGGCTACTATGTTGCTACAGGCGAATGGACCACCTTCCTGAGGTTCACCGTCGGCTATCACACGCCTCTCGGTAGCCGCCACTTTGCCTGGCGCCACGCGTCGGGCTGGGTTAAAGACCCTTCCCTGTACCTCGTGATACTCCTCGGGTTGCTCGCGGCGCGCCACGCCCCGGCGCGGCTGAGGATTTCATTTATCCTGCATCTGCTGCTGATCCCAGCCGTATTCGTAACCCTCGGCATCATGCCGATTTACTACTCGTGGATGATCTATTTCCCATTGGCCCTGCTCGTGTGTCATGCCTGGAGCCAAACAAAGATGCAGTCCATGCTTCGGGCCGCCGCGTTTGCCGGTGCGGCCGCTCCTCTGCTTGTCCTCACGGCATTCGGCATGTACATAGGGACGCACAACGGCGAAGCCCAGCGCGACCGCGCCCTCGGTCCATATATCAAGGCGACCGACAACGCCTATTCGGACCCGGCTGCGTACTTTGTCGCCCGTCAAAGGACCAAGGGCCTCGTGTACGGTGGACCGTTCGACATTTCTAAGATCGACCTGAAGTCTCTGAATCTGGCCATGCTGGAACAATCCGAGCCATCCGCCAGCGATGCGGCGCAACGCCTGCTGATGCCGCCGGCGGCATGGGACCTCGTGGATTGTGTGCCCAAATCCGCGAAAACCTGGACGACGGGGACGATTCTCTTAAGAAACCCGCAAGTTTGCATCTATCGTAGAACTGCCGAGCACGTTGGCGCCACGTCGTCGGCTGCCTCCGCGCCTACAACAGTGGTTGGCCAATTCTGACCGCGGATAAGAGAATGCCCGCCGGATTGACAGTCGTCGAAACGCATCCCGTGCAATACCACGCGCCGGTCTACCGCGAGTTGGAATCTACGCTCGGCATCCCCGTGACAGCCATCTACGGCTCGGATTTCAGCGTAGCCGGCTACCGCGACCGGGAATTCGGCGCATCGTTTCGTTGGGACACCGATCTGCTGTCGGGACATTCGGTCTCGTTCCTATCCACGGTGGCCGCCGGAGGAGCGCGTAGCGCGGATCGTGTGTCCGCGCGCGGGTTAGGTGCAGCCCTGCGCGCAGCGAAACCCGGCGCAATTCTGCTCACTGGTTACAGCCCACGTTTCTATCGGGCAGCGTGGGTGGCGGCCTGGCGCGCGCGCCGTCCCCTGCTGTTGCGCGCCGAAACCACCGACCACGCGCAGAATCGTGGCATGGCGCGCGAGCGGGTGCGCACCGCGGCGCTGCGCCTGCTATATCGCTCCTGCGCGCGGTTCCTGTACGTAGGCCAGCGCTCCAGCGATCACTTCAGGCGTCTGGGAATCCCCCGCGAAAAGCTGGTGTTCTCGCCCTATTGCGTGGACACCAAGGCATTCGAACCTTCCGAAGAAGCGCGTGGCCGGCTGCGTGCAGCCACCCGGGAAAGCCTGGGTATACGCGAAACGGAGCCCCTCATCTTGTTCTCGGGCAAGCTCAGCGAGCGCAAAGCTCCCGGCCTGGTGCTGCGCGCTGTGAAGTCGCTGCCTGGGGAGACCCGTAGCAGGATTACAGTCGCGTTCATGGGAAGTGGAGAGTTGCAACCGGCGCTGGAGCAACTGGCGGGCAGTTCTCCCAAGATCGCTACTCATTTCCTTGGATTCCAAAACCAGACCCAGCTTAGCCCCTACTATCACGCCGCCGACCTGCTCGTGTTGCCCAGCCTGCACTCTGAAACCTGGGGCTTGGTTGTTAATGAAGCCTTGCACCACGGCGTGCCCTGCGTGGTATCGGACGCGGTCGGCTGCGCACCGGATCTGATCGAGCCAAACGTAACCGGCGAAATCGCCGCCAGCGGCTCAGCCGAAAGCCTGGCCGCTGCCATCGAAAACGCACTGGCCTTGGTAGGTCGCGCCGAAATACGGGAGCGCTGTCGCGAAAAAGTCTCCGCCTACACCGTCGAGAAGGCTGCCCAAGGTATCGCAGGAGCCTATCGGGCGGTCGTCACACCGCACAACTCCTTCGTAACCGGCTGAAAACAATGGTAAAGTGCGGGCACACACCCCGGTCTCGCGGAAACAACGTGCTAACCTTAGATCGGATGGAAATACGTGCGGCATGTCAACCGAAACTTGAGCTAAGCCCCGCAAGTAATGGCAAAAACACCTACTTTGGGCCCAGTTTTGCAAATTGGCTTCGCGGATTTTGCAAGTCATAGTAAATAAGCAAGTTATTGGCTTCGTTCGTACCGAAATGATATCTGCCGGGTCGGTATTCATATGACCAGCGCAAGTTGCGACCTCCTGCTGGTAGGCAATCAAGGTGGCACCCATGTCGGATGGAGCCTATGGCACGCATCTGCGGGCCTCGGTATTCGCGCCCACTTTGCCGACGCGCTCCAAGCCTCCGAATCGTCCGTCTGGATGCGCCGGATCGCCTGGCGGTTGCTGGGCCATCGGCCCCCCCGCCTGGCAAGCTTCAGTGCCCACGTGGTTCGCCTTTGCCGGCAAGTGCGCCCGCGCTTCCTGCTGGCAACCGGACTGGCGCCGATGAACAGTGAAGCGCTGGCGGCAATCGGAAGCTTAGGCGTCAACCGCCTGAACTATCTGACGGACGATCCCTGGAATCCGGCCTTCCGCGCGCGCTGGTTCTTCGAAGCCCTGCCCCTGTACGACAGAGTCTTTTCGGCCCGCCGCGCCAACATAGCCGACCTTGAAAAGCTGGGATGCCGGGACGTCCGCTACATGCCCTTCGGTTTCGATCCGAAACTGTGTTACCCGCAGCCGCTCGATGCCCCGGAATCCGGCCGCTTCGCGGCCGATATCCTGTTCATAGGCGGCGCAGACCGTGACCGGGTACCTTTCATCGCGGCGCTGGCCGCCGCGGGCATCTCCATCGCGCTATACGGCGATAACTGGGAGCGGTTTCCCGAAACCAGGCCATATTACCGGGGCTATGCCGATCCCCAAACCCTCCGCCAAGCTACCGCTGCCGCCAGAATCGCCCTCTGCCTCGTGCGCCGCGCCAACCGCGACGGCCACGTCATGCGCAGTTTTGAAATCCCCGCTATCGGCGCATGCATGCTAGTTGAAGATACTGAAGAGCACCGCGAGATCTTCTCCACCGAAGGGGAATCGGTTGTCTACTTCCGCTCCATTCCCGAAATGATCGATAAAGCGCGCCGCCTGCTCGCTCTCCCGGCCGAGCGCGAAAGGTTGGCCGCAGCCGTGCATTCTCGCATCATGGCTGGCCGTCATACTTACGAAGACCGCCTAGCCGCCATGCTGGAGGGCGGGCAATCCTGCCCGCAGCCGGCTTTCAGCCGGCTCTTGGCGAGCGAAGCTCGCCCGAGCTACTCCCTATGAAAATCGCAATCGTCGTCCACGGCCGCTTTCATGCGTTTGACCTCGCGCGCGAGCTGTCGCGGCGGCACGACGTCACCGTTTTTACGAACTACCCGAAGTGGGCTGCCCAGCGCTTTGGACTCTCACCCGGCCAGGTGCGGAGCTTCTGGCAGCATGGCGTCGCCACACGCGCGGCCGCATGGCTCCACAACCACACGCCGATTCCATTTCCGGAAGCTGCCGAGCATCGTATCTTCGGCCGTTGGGCCGCCGCCCAACTCCGGAATGAGCAGTGGGACGTGGTGCATACGTTCAGCGGCATTGCGGAAGAAATCATGCACGCGACCAAGGGCCATGCGAAGCTGCGCATGATGGTGCGCGCCTCCGCACATATCCGAACCCAGGCGCGAATTCTGGAGGACGAGGAGCTCCGGACCGGCGCCAGGCTGGATCGCCCCACCCCATGGATCATTGCGCGCGAAGAACGCGAATATCCCCTTGCGGATCGCATTCTGCTGCTTTCGACCTTCGCTCTGAACAGCATGGTGGATGAGGGCGTGAACGCCGCCAAACTTAGGCTGCTACCGCTCGGAGCGCGGCTGGATCAGTTCCGCCCACCGCCTGAGGTAGTGGAGGCGCGTTGCGCGCGCATTCTCTCGGGTGCGCCGTTACGCGTCCTATGGGTGGGCACGCTCTGTTATCGCAAGGGAATGCTGGACATGCTCGAAGTCCTTCGCAGTCAAGGGCACGAGCGTTTCCGGTTTCTATTTGTGGGACCCGTCCCCAAGGAAACCAAGCAGCTTGTGAAGAGCCTGAGTCCTCTCGCGGAGATCGTTTCAAAGCAGCCGCAAGACCGGCTTCCCCGCTGGTATGCGGAAGGAGATCTGTTCGTTCTGCCCACCCTCGAAGATGGATTTCCGGTCGTTCTCGCGCAGGCCAATGCGGCGGGCCTCCCCATCCTGACCACCCCAAACTGTTGCGGTCCCGATCTGATCCGCGAAGGTCAGACCGGGTGGGTGCTCCCCATTCGCAGCCCACGGGCGTACATCGAACGCCTGAGTTGGTGCGATTCGCATCGGGAAGAATTAGCCGGAATGGTGCGTGCCATCTATCACCAGTTTCAGCAGCGCACGTGGGCCGACGTGGCGGCGGATTTTGAATCGATTTGCGCAGAGGGCATCGCCGAGAATTCCACCGTTGACCGTTCTGAACCGACCCACGAACGTCTGGGAGTAGTCCTCCGCCACGCATAATGGACACCGGTAAACTAACTGAATATCTGCTTATCTGGATGGTCGTGTTGGCCGTGCTAGCCTTGGTGCGTTGGCGGCGGAAAACGCCGGGAACTGGCCTGACACTGGCCTACCTGCTCAACCTTTCTCTGATCCACTGGGTCGGTGCCGCTGTCTACGTGCTTCCGGCCTTTCAGAGCCAGGATTCACGCCTCACCGAACTGGGCCTAGAGCAAAGCCTGTACGGTCTCTTGGCGTTTGCATTCGGCGGTCTGCTGCTTACGCCCGTCATGGCGAACAGAGGCTGGCTGCCACGGTCGAAGGCCACCCATCGGCCAGATCCCAGGCTGCCCCAAGCATACATCCTGTGTGGAGTTGCTTTCTACGTGCTATCGTCCACATTTCTCGGCCACCTGCCGACTGCCACGGCAGTCGTCTCTAGCGGCCAGCAGCTCGTAGTGGCGGGCCTGGCGCTCTGCTGTTGGAAAGCCTGGCGGGAGCACAAAGTTCGCCGTCTTATCGCGTGGATCATGCTCGCGCTTCTCATGCCCTTGACCACGCTGGTCACTGCGGGATTCCTCGGATATGGGGCCGTCGCCCTCTTGACTCTCCTCATCTTCGTATCGGGTTTTGTGAGGTCGCCATTCAAAGTCGCACTGGTCGGGATTCCCCTGATGTATCTGGGCCTCTCGGTCTATGTGAGCTACATGCGCGATCGCACCGAGATCCGGGCCACCGTCTGGGGCGAGCAGTCTCTCTCGAATCGCTTCGATCGCCTGGCCGAGACGCTGGCAACATTTGAGTGGTTTGATCCCGCCAATTTCCGTCATCTGCAGCGCATCGACTTGCGGCTCGACCAGAACTGGCTGGTGGGCGCCGCGGTGAACCGGCTGCGCGAGACCGATGGCTACGCCCGGGGCGACACGCTTTGGGACGCGTTGCTAGCGCTCATTCCACGCGCCCTCTGGCCGGAGAAACCTATCACTGCAGGAAGCGGCAACCTGGTCAACCACTATACCGATATCAAGTTTGCCGAGGGCACGAGCGTGGGTATCGGTCAGGTGCTGGAGTTCTACGCCAACTTTGGAACCACTGGCGTAGTCATCGGCTTTGCCATCATGGGATTGGTGATCACGGCTCTGGACTACCAAGCGGCGGACCGGCTGGCCCGTTCGGATCTGCAAGGCTTCGTGTTGTGGTTTCTACCGGGCATCGCACTGTTGCAGGTTGGCGGGCAACTCGTCGAACTGACGGCCAGTGCCGCGGCCAGCGTGGTCGTGGCTTTGCTGGCAAACAAGTACCTGGAGCGCTTCCAGACGCGCGGCGCAGGCGGAGTGTACTTCGGGACTGCCGGCACGCCCCCGGGCGGAGATCTAATAAATGGACCCCAGCAAATTATCTGAACTCTTGCTCATCTGGGTGGGCGTGTTGGGCGTGCTTGTGTTCGTCCGTATAAGGTGGAATATACCGGGAACGGGCTTGACCCTAGCGTACCTGCTCAACCTGTCGCTTATCCACTTGGTGGGTGCAACCATCTATGTGCTTCCCGCTTTTCAGGATCACGATCCGCATCTGACGGAAATGGGTTTCGAGCAAAGTCTTTACGGCGTCGTGGCGTTCGCGGTGGGCGGCCTGCTGATCACCCCGATTCTGGCGCACAATGGAATATTGCCGCGGGCTACCGGACATCGCCAGCCGGACCCCAGGCTTCCCAAAGCTTACATCGCCTGCGGAGTGCTCTTCTATGTGCTGTCGGCGACTTTTCTCGGACACCTGCCCACCGCCACGGCCATCATATCCACGGGCCAGCAGCTTGTGGTGGTCGGCCTGGCGCTCTGCTGTTGGAGAGCCTGGCGTGAGCACAGCGTTCGCCGGCTGCTGGCTTGGCTCGCCATGTCTCTGGTTTTGCCGTTTACCACACTCATCACTGCGGGCTTTCTCGGCTATGGCGCCATTGCCGTCTTAACCATATTGATCTTCGTTTCGAGCTTTCTCCGCTCCCCAGTGAAGGTGATCCTGGCAGGCGCGTTGGTTGTTTATCTGGGCCTGTCCGCGTATGTCAGCTACATGCGTGACCGCACTGATATCAGAGCAACGGTCTGGGGTGAACAGTCATTCGAAGATCGCTTCGACAAAATTTCGAAGACCGTCACGACCTTCGAGTGGTTCGATCCAACTGATTGGGCGCACCTAAGAAGGATCGATGACCGCTTGAACCAGAACTTCTTAGTCGGCGCGGCGGTCTATCAGTTGGGTCAGACCCAAAACTTCGCGCACGGCGACACGCTTTGGGATGCGCTACTGGCCCTCATCCCACGCGCGATATGGCCCGAGAAACCCATTACAGCAGGCAGCGGCAACCTTGCCAGCCGTTATACCGGCATCGACTTCGCATCCGGCACCAGCGTGGGCGTCGGTCAGGTGATGGAGTTTTACCTCAATTTCGGAACGCCCGGTGTGATCATTGGCTTCATCATTATGGGGGTGTTAGTCACCGCTTTCGATTGGCAGGCGGCCGAGCGGCTGGCGCGCAACGATCTGCATGGTTTCGTGCTGTGGTTTCTGCCGGGCATCGCTCTGTTGCAGGTGGGCGGACAGCTCGTCGAGATCACCGCCAGCGCCGCCGCTAGCTTGATAGTTGCGTTGGGGGTGAACCGCCTCCTGGATAGTTGGCACACCGGGTCCAACCTTGGGCAGGCGGTGGGGCAGACGCTTTCGCCTGCCAAGCCATCCCCAATTCTGCCGGGCTTGCGCGGCTCGGCCGGCAATGTCTGAAACGAGTATGACCGAATTGCTTGGAGTCTTCCCGTCGCTGGAACCGCTGGGCGGCGTGCAAGCCAGCGGACGCGAGGCGTGGCAAGGCATCGTGAACCAGATCGGCGAGAACCGCGCCTGTTTTTTCGGCTATCGGGCAGGCGCGAGCAAAACGCGCGCCGCGCTCGCGGCGCTTGCCCAGCGGCGGCGCGCGAGCATCCTGCTGGTGTGGCATCTGCGTTTGCTGAGGCTTGCGCCGTTGGTGGCGGACACAACGGCGCGGGTGGTCGTGTTTCTGCACGGCATCGAGGCTTGGCGCGCGCAGGATTCCATGACGCGTTGGGCAATGGCCAAAGTGAATCTGTTCCTCTCCAACAGCGACCACACATGGGAGCGCTTCGTGGCTTTCAATCCAGCCTTCCGCGATGCCGCGCATGCCACCGTGCACCTGGGAGCCGGGGAGCGAGCCAGCCACAATCCGCCGGCGCCCACACCCGTTGCATTGATGCTGGGCCGCATGCTGCGCAGCGAAGACTACAAGGGACACCGCCAAATGATCGAAGCTTGGCCGCGTGTTCTCGAAAGGGTGCCCGGCGCCGAGTTGTGGATCGCCGGCGATGGCGACCTGCGTGAAACCCTGGAACAACTGGCGCGCGGCTATACCGGCGTGCGCTTCTTCGGCCAAATCTCCGAAGAGCAGAAACAGGATCTCCTGGCGCGCTGCCGCTGCTTCGCCATGCCCAGCCGCGGCGAAGGTTTCGGCCTGGTCTACCTGGAAGCCATGCGCATGGGACGCCCCTGCCTGGTCGGCGACCGCGACGGCGGTCGCGAGGTGGTCAATCCGCCCGAAGCCGGGCTGGCGGTTGACCCCGACGATCCTATGCAACTCGCAGCGGCCATCGCCCGCCTGCTGACTCCCGGACCCGAGTGGGATCGTTGGTCCCAACAGGCCCGCCGCCGCTACGAAGGCGGCTTCACCGCGCAACACTTTCGACAGCGCCTGAACGAAGCTCTGTGGAACACGCCTCCTGGCCCGTCCATCTTAACCCGTGCCCGTGCATAAAATCCTCCACGTGATCCCCTCCGTCGGCCCCCAGCGCGGCGGACCCAGCGTCTTAATGCGCACTCTCGCGCGCGCGCTTTCGCAATCCGGCATGGAAGTCCACGTGGCCACTACCGACGACAACGGGCCGGAATGCCTCCCTGTCCCACACGGCGTTCCGCAACAGGAAGACGGCGCTACGTTCTGGTATTTTCCGCGCCAGACGCGCTTTTACACGTTCTCGTGGCCGCTCACCCGCTGGCTCGCCCGGCACGTGCGCGAATTCGACCTGGTGCACATCCACGCGCTATTCTCGTATGCGGCGTTTCCCGCGGCGCTGCTGGCGCACCGCGCTGGAGTGCCCTACATCGTCCGGCCGCTCGGCACGCTCAACCGGTGGGGCATCCGGAATCGCCGCCCGTGGCTGAAAAAGCTCTCCTTCCGCGTTTTGGAGAGCCGCATCCTGGCCAGCGCCGCCGGCATTCACTACACCAGCGAACAGGAACGCGTGGAGGCCGGTGAGTTAGGCATATCCGCGCATCCGATCGTCATTCCGAACGCCGTGGAACTCCCAGTAAGACAGGCCTCCTGGCCTGTCCATGCTATCGCAGACCGTAAAATCATCCTCTTCCTCTCCCGCATCGATCGAAAAAAAGGTCTCGACCTTCTCTTCGAAGCCTTCGCGCGCGTCCGGAACCAATGCCCCGCCGCAGTCTTGGTTCTCGCCGGAACGGGCGATCCAGCCTTGGTGGCCAGCCTCAAACACGACGCCGAACGCCTGGGCATTGCCTCCGATGTGGTTTGGGCCGGCTTCCTCGCGGGCGATGACAAATGGGCGGCATTGAGCGGCGCGGATGTTTTCGTCCTGCCGTCTTACTCGGAGAATTTTGGCATCGCGCTGGTGGAAGCCCTGGCTTGCGGTTGCCCTGTAGTCTTATCCGACCAAGTCGGCATACACCGCGAGATCAGCCGTGCCGAAGCCGGGCTGGTCACCCCATGCCGGGTCGACGAACTGGCTGGCGCTATCCTCAACGTCTTAACCGACGCCGCCCTCCGCCGCCGCATGAGCGAAAACGGCGTGCGCCTGGCCCGGCAACAGTTTTCGCTCGAAGCCGTCAGCCGGCAACTGGCGGCAGCCTACGCGGCGGTAATCCCATGAGACTAGCCGTCGTAGTGCTGACTTATAACGAGGAAACCAATCTGCCGCGTTGCCTCGACAGCTTGCAAGGTCTGGACTGCTCGGTAGTGGTGGTCGATTCCGGGAGTACCGACAAGACCCCACAGATCGCCGAACGATACCAAACCGCCTGGCTATCCCATCCATTCGAGAACTACGCCGTCCAGCGTAACTGGGCGCAGGAGAATCTCCCTGTCGAGGCCGAGTGGCTTCTCCACTTAGACGCCGACGAGCGGCTTACTCCCGAACTTGCTATCGAGATCAACCAGACCTTGGCCGCCGCGGACCAGGGCATCGACGGGTTTCTACTGCGCAAGCGGACTATCTTCATGGGTCGCTGGATTCGCCATGGCGGACACTATCCTTCTTATCACCTGCGCCTCTTCCGCCGGAACAAAGGCCGCTGCGAAGACCGCCTCTACGACCAGCACTTTGTAGTCGCCGGTAAAGTCAAGCCTTTGGACAGCGACTATCTGGATATCGTAGCCACCAACCTCAGCACCTGGACCCTGCGCCACAAGCGCTGGGCGGAACTCGAAGCCAACGAGATGCTAGCCCAGGACGATCGCCGCCGCCAGGTGCGTCCCGATCTGCTCGGCAATCCGATCGAACGGCGGCGTTGGTTTCGCAACGCCTATTCCCGCGGTCCGCTCTTTGGCCGGGCCTTCGCCTATTGGTCTTACCGCTATCTCTTGCGCCTGGGTTTCCTCGACGGCAAAGAAGGACTGATCTTCCATTTTCTGCAGGGCTTTTGGTTTCGCTTCCTAGTAGACGCGATGATCTACGAACAGCACAAGGCATAACAAGGGGCACAAGGGTGAAAATTCTCGGACTAAACGCCTTCCATGGCGACGCTTCGGCGGCTCTTCTCAGCGAAGGCCAGCTCGTCGCGGCCATCGAAGAGGAGCGACTGAACCGCATCAAACATTGGGCCGGATTCCCCAATCTCGCCGCGGCCGCCTGCCTCAACGGATCGGATCGCAATGAAGTCGAACACGTGGCCATTTCGCGCGACCCGTTCGCCCACCTCTCGCGGAAAGTCCTGTACGCCGCCGCTCGCCCCGCCTCCTGGCAGCGGTCCATGTCCCGCGCCGCCAACATCGTGCA
>Ga0070761_10001154_pt1 | contig 16644 bp, 15 predicted proteins | sample HubBroMetageREF1_FD_66724 | JGI IMG/M metagenome (GOLD analysis project Ga0070761, IMG submission 66724) | Reference soil microbial communities from the Hubbard Brook experimental Forest, New Hampshire, USA - Hubbard Brook CCASE Soil... | ecosystem: Environmental > Terrestrial > Soil >... | reverse complement strand
GAACGCGCTCGCCGAAATGGTCATCGAGGGCATCAAGACGAACGTGGCGCTGCACCAGGAAATCTGCAACCACGCCGCCTTCCAGAAAGGCGGCACCGACATTCATTACCTGGAGCGACGGCTCGGATTGCGTTGATTGCCCGGCGAGACGCGGCTTTTGCCGGCGCATAATTTGCCCATGTACCTGGAGCTGTCGTTCGACTTAGGCTCGCTGGATCCGGAGGCGGCGGAGGCCGCCTGCTTCGAGCGTGGCGCACTCGCGGTAACCTTCGCGGACTCACGCGATGATCCGGTGCTCGAGCCAAAACCGGGGGAGTTCCGCCTCTGGCCGGCGACGCGCCTCACCGTGCTGTTCGCCGCATCAGCAGACGCCGGCGCGTTGCGAAGTTCCGTGGCTCACGGCCTCGGACTCACGCCTGAGCTGATTCACGCGCAGGCGGTGGCAGATCGGGCCTGGGAGCGCGAATGGCTGAAAGATTTTCACGCCATGCGTTTCGGCGCGCGCCTGTGGATCTGCCCGCACCACGAGCGCGTCGCGGACCCGGACGCGGTCGTCGTGAGTCTTGACCCTGGACTGGCCTTCGGCACCGGCACTCATCCCAGCACCGCGCTTTGCCTCACCTGGTTGGACGCATATCTCGCGCCCGGCGCCCGCGTCATTGACTACGGCTGCGGCTCGGGCGTGCTGGCCGTCGCTGCCGCGAAGCTCGGGGCGGAGGCGGTGCATTGCTTCGATATCGATCCCCAGGCACTCACCGCGACGCAGGGCAACGCGCTCGCCAATGCGGTGGCGCAGCGCGTGCACCTTCACAGCCGCGCGGATGGCCTGCCGCGCGGGGCCGATGTGCTGCTGGCGAATATCCTGTCCGGACCGCTATGCGAACTCGCCCCCGCTTTCGCGTCCCTGGTACGTCCCGGAGGGCAGGTCGTGCTCGCTGGCCTCATGGACCAGGAGGCCGCGGACGTGACAGCGGCTTTCGCGCCATGCTTTCATGTCGCCCGGTTCGCTGACCGCGACGGCTGGACCTGCCTCGCGGGCCGGCGTACCTGACCCGCGGGCACCACTCTCCTATGTTCACTGTCTGTCCCAAGTGCGCGCTGACCCTGGTGGTGACCGCGGCCGATCTGCGCGTGGCCCAGGGCCACGTGCGATGCGGGCGCTGTTCCAGCGTGTTCAACGCCCTGGCGCGACTTACCGAGGAACGGCAGATCGGGAGCCCCGACCTGGTGTCCCCGCCACCCCCGTCGCCCCCGACAGCGCCGCTTCCCACGTCCGAACCGTTGCCCGTTGAAACCGGATCTGGCGCCGCGCCCGAGCAGCCCGACGGCTCCTCGGGCGCGTCACCCGCTGACCCCTCAAACGCTGCGCAGATGGATGCCATCCCGGAGGAGGCGCTCGAATTCGACCCCACCACGACCGATGCCGCATCGGTGTTCGTGCAGGCGAAGCCGGATCCTGAGTGGGAGGCGGCGACGGGCTCGTTCAAGGCCATGGTCGCCGCAAACCAGGAGCCGGTGCTTGCGGAGGAGCCGGATGGGCTGGTGGAAGTGGAGATCGATTCCGCGTTTCTGTCGGACATGATCCAGGCCGACGTGCGGGGCGCCACACCTGCGCCAGCGCCCACACCTGCGCCAGCGCCCACACCCGCGCCCGGATCCGCAGCGCCTGCCGAACCTGTGCCCGCTGATGAGTCCGCATCGGCGGCCTCGCACCCAGCGTCCGCGCGGGTGAGCGACTTGCGTCACACGGCATCTCACGCGCGCCCGACACTCGGTGCCGACGCGCAGCCGCGTGCCGTTACGAGCCGCATGGGGCCGCCCCCCGAGCACGAACTCGGCGCCGGCGTGGATGCGGAGGAGGACGCCGCGCAGTTGACGGATCGGCGGCCGTATCTATGGATGCTCGGCATCGCTGCCGCCGTGGTCGCGCTCTGCGCGCAGATCGTGAACCATTATCGTGATGAGCTGGCCGCGAGCGCGCGTTTCAACCACCCGCTGACCGCGCTGTATCGCACCTTCGGCGTGACGCTCAAGCCGCACTGGGACGTGCACGCGTACGATATACGACAGCTGGGCGCGTCCGTGGAGCCGGAAAATGCCGGCCAGATCACGGTGCGGGCCAGCATCAAGAACGCCGGAGAGCAGGCGCAGCCGTTGCCGCTCCTGCGGGTGACGCTGCAGGACCGCTTCGGTAATCGCATTGCAGCGCGCGACGTGCAGCCGCAGTTCTACGTCCCCGGCGCCGTGCCAGCCGCGGCGCTCCTCGGTGCAGGCCAGCGAATCGATGCAGAGATGACCTTCCTCGATCCGGGCGCGAACGCCGTGGGGTTCGAGCTCGACGCCTGCCTGCCCGCAAGCGGCGGCGGAGTCGCCTGCGCCAACGACGCCAGCGCGCGGTAGGAAGAGTGCCGGTGCGCATCGGACCTTATGTGCTGCCCTCACACGCCGTGCTCGCGCCCATGGCCGGGATAACCGACCGTCCGTTCCGGATCCTGTGCCGCAAGCTCGGCGCCGGACTTGCCGCATCGGAAATGCTCACCGCGGACACGCGCCTGTGGACTACCCCCAAATCACGGCAGCGCATGAACCATGAAGGTGAGCCTGAGCCGCGCGTCGTGCAGCTCGCAGGTGCCGACCCGCAGGCGCTGGCTGAAGCTGCGCGCCTCAACGTCGCACTCGGCGCGCAGATCATCGACCTGAACATGGGCTGCCCCGCAAAAAAAGTCTGCGGGAAACTGTGTGGTTCGGCGCTGCTGACGGATGAAAGTCTGGTGGCCCGCATCCTCGAGGCGGTCGTAGGCGCAGCCGCCGTGCCGGTCACCTTAAAAATTCGCACCGGCTGGGACCGCGACCACAAGAATGGCGTGAACATTGCACGCATCGCGCAGGCATGCGGCATAGCGGCACTCGCGGTGCATGGCCGCACGCGCGCGGATTTTTATCAGGGCGAGGCGGAATACGAAACCATCCGCGCGATCAAAGCGAGCGTCGCGATTCCGGTTTTCGCGAACGGCGACATCACAAGCGCAAAAAAAGCGCGCGACGTACTTGATTTCACCGGCGCGGACGGAGTAATGATCGGCCGCGCGAGTCACGGTGCGCCATGGATCTTCGGCGCTGTCAACGCTGATCTTCTCGCCGGTTTTGCACCGCCACCGCTTCTGCGCGCCGATCTGCGTGATATGATTCTCGCGCATCTGGATTCCGTTTACGGCTTCTACGGTGAAGAGACCGGGGTCCGGATTGCGCGCAAACATCTCGGCTGGTACTGCGAGCAGCTGCTCGATGAGCCCGCACAGGTCCGTCGGGAACTGATGGGGCTGACCAGTACCGCCGCACAGTTTGCGCAGGCGCTTAAGCATTTCGATTTTTGGGTGGGCCAGGCTGCGGTAGCGGCCTGACGACCGGTGTTTGGGGGGTCCCACATGACGGCCAAGAAAAAAACGCGCACTCGCGAGTCCACCGCCGCCCGGGTCCATGGCCGGGAGCTGCCGCTGCGCAACCACGCCGAGCGGGCGTTGAGTGATTATTTCACCAGTCTGAACGGGCACCGCCCGGCGCACCTGTACGACCTGGTGCTGCGCGAGGTGGAAGAGCCACTGTTTCGCGTCGTGCTCGACTACGCCAAAGGCAATCAGAGCCGCGCCGCCGTGATCCTTGGGATCAACCGCGGGACGCTGCGCAAGAAACTGAAGCAGTTCGGACTTGCCGGTTCCTGATGCGGTGAGCCTTCAGGGCGTGAAGCCCGTGTCGGTGCCAGTTCGCCGCGCCCTGCTCTCGGTTTCCGACAAGACCGGGCTCATCGAGTTCGCGCGCGCACTCGTGCAGCGCAACATAGAAATCCTTTCAACCGGCGGCACCGCGCATCTCCTGGCGCAGCAGCAGCTGCCGGTGCGCGAAGTCGCCAGTTACACCGGCTTTCCGGAAATCATGGACGGCAGGGTCAAGACCCTGCATCCGAAGATCCACGGCGGACTTCTCGGCCGCCGCGGCGTGGACGATGCCGTCATGGCGCAGCACGGCATCGCCCCGATCGACCTGCTGGTGGTCAATCTGTATCCGTTCGCGCAAACCGTGGCGCGCCCGGACTGCAGTTACGAGGACGCGGTCGAGAATATCGATATCGGCGGACCAGCCATGCTGCGCGCGGCGGCCAAGAATCATGAATCGGTGCTGGTGGTGGTGGACCCGGCCGACTATGCGGTGCTGCTCGCGGAGCTTGATGCCCATCAGGGGGCAAGCGAGCTCGCCCTGCGCAGCCGGCTTGCCGCCAAGGCCTTTGCCCACACGGCGCGCTACGACACCATGGTGGCAAGGTACCTCGCGCAGCATCACGCGCTCCCCCGTGAGCCCTTCCCCGCCACACTCCCCCTGGTGTTCGACAAGGTGCAGGACCTGCGCTACGGGGAAAACCCGCATCAGGCCGCGGCCTTTTATCGCGAGCCGGCGGCGGCGGGCGCGAGTGTCGCCACCGCGCGCGTGCTGCAGGGCAAGGACCTGTCGTTCAACAATATCGCGGACGCGGACACGGCGGTGGAGTGCGTGCGCCAGTTCCGGGACAGCGCCTGTGTCATCGTCAAGCACGCCAATCCGTGCGGCGTCGCCCTTGGCGCCACGCTCCTGGAAGCTTACGAGAGCGCCTACCGCACCGACCCGACCTCAGCTTTCGGCGGCATCATCGCCTTCAATCGTGAGCTGGATGCCGCGACCGTGCAGGCGATCATCGAGCGGCAGTTCGTGGAAGTGCTCGCCGCACCGGCCGTGCACGCGGATGCGGCGCGCCTGCTCGCCGGCAAGCCCAATGTACGGGTGCTCGTGCTCGGCGACCTCGCGGCCGCTGCCGGCGGGGCGCTCGAGTTCCGCAGCGTCACCGGCGGACTGCTGACGCAATCGCGTGACCTGGCGGACCTGACTGAAGGCGCACTCACGGTGCCGACCCGCCGCCAGCCCTCGGCGGCGGAGCTGCTGGACCTGCGTTTCGCGTGGCGCGTGTGCAAGTTCGTGAAGTCCAACGCCATCGTGTTCGCACGTGACCGCGCCACCATCGGCGTCGGGGCCGGCCAGATGAGCCGGGTATATGCCACGCGGCTCGCCGCCATGAAGGCAGCCGACGAGAAGCTCAGCGTCGCGTCCGCGGTGATGGCATCGGACGCGTTCTTCCCGTTCCGCGACAACCTCGACGTCGCCGCGGGCTACGGCATTCGCGCAGTGATCTGCCCTGGCGGCAGCAAGCGCGACGCGGAGGTGATCGCGGCCGCCGATGAGCACGACATGGCCATGGTGTTCACCGGCATGCGCCATTTCCGGCACTGATGTACTCCCTGCCGCGGCGATGAAGGTCCTGATTGTCGGCGGCGGTGGACGCGAACACGCGCTCGCCTGGAAATGCGCCGCCGCCGCGCGTGTCACGCAAGTGCTCGTGGCGCCTGGCAATGCCGGCACGGCGAGCGAGCCGAAGGTGCGCAACGTGAACGTTGCCGCCGAGGACATCGACGCGCTGCTGCGGCTGGCCACGGCGGAACGTGTCGACCTCACCATCATCGGACCCGAGGCACCGCTGGTTGCCGGCGTCGTCGACGCCTTTACGGCGCGGGGACTTGCATGCTTCGGGCCCCGGCAGGCGCCCGCGCAGCTTGAGGGCTCGAAGGCCTTCAGCAAGGAGTTTCTGCTGCGCCACGGCATACCGACGGCGCGCTCCCGGACCTTCACCCGCGCCAGCTTCGATGCCACCTGGGTACGCGCTCAGCACGCACCGCTGGTCGTGAAGGCAAGCGGGCTGGCGGCTGGCAAGGGCGTCGTCATCGCAGAGTCAACCGCTGCGGCGGTCGCGGCCGCACAGGCGATGTTCGGCGGCCAGTTCGGCGCTGCCGGCACCGAGGTGGTGGTCGAGGAGTTCCTGGCAGGCGAGGAAGCCAGCTTCATCGTGATGGCCGATGGCGGGCACATCCTGCCGCTCGCCACCTCCCAGGACCATAAACGTCTGCTGGACGCCGACCACGGACCCAACACCGGCGGCATGGGCGCCTACTCGCCGGCCCCCGTGGTTACACCCACGATGCACGCGCGCATCATGCGCGAGGTCATCGAACCGACGATCCGCGGGCTGGCCGCGGACGGCATGCCCTACACCGGCTTTCTTTACGCCGGCATCATGATCGGCCCGGACGGCACGCCGAACGTACTCGAGTTCAACTGCCGCCTCGGCGATCCGGAAACACAACCGCTGCTCATGCGCCTGAAGTCCGACCTCACCGTGCTGTGCGAGGCGGCACTCGCAGGCTCGCTCGGTGCCGCGAGCGCGGAGTGGGACGCACGCGCGGCCCTCGGCGTCGTCATGGCTGCCGAGGGCTACCCTGACAGCGTGCGCAAGGGCGATGTCATTGAGGGTCTGGAGCACGCCGCGACTTTGCCGGGCAAGATCTTCCACGCGGGCACCGCGCTTGCTGGCGACAAGGTCGTGACCAGCGGCGGGCGCGTCCTGTGCGCGGTGGGTCTGGGGTTGGACGTGCAGGCGGCGCGGCGCGAAGCGTATGCGCTCGCGGACGCGGTGCAGTGGCGCGGCGTGCAGTTTCGCCGCGATATTGGCTACCGCGCACTAGGCCGCGAGGCGTAGAGCAAAAAACCACTGATCGGGCATTCGGGGCAGCCGGTCGCACGGCGCCCAGGCTGAAGTGACGTGGCAGGCTAGACTGCGCGCACGTCTCTTGGAACGATTGTACGGGGAGCTCACAGTGATTACGAAGACTACGGGATTCATGGCTGCAGCTTTGGTGGTGGCGGTGGCGTTACCGCTTAGCGCCCTGGCCGCAGCGCCTTTCGACTTCGACAAGGCCTCCGGCCGGCTGCCGAAAAATATCGTGCCGGTCGATTACAGCATCGCCATCGTGCCCAATGCCGAGGCGAAAACCTTCACTGGCACGGAATCAGTGTCGCTTAAGTTCCGCGAAGCGACCGACACCGTCGTGTTCAACACCCTGAATCTGTCTCTCAAGGATGTGCGCCTGGACGGCAAACCCGTCAAGAACGTGGCCACCGACAACGACGCGCAGCTGACCACGGTGACCCTCGCAGGCGCGGCGCCCGTGGGAATGCACACGCTGACGATGTCTTACTCCGGCGTGATCGAGACCCGGCCGCAGGGGCTGTTCGTGCAGCCCTACGGCAAGTCGGCCGGTAATCCCGGCGGCACGATGCTCTCGACGCAGATGGAGTCGACCGATGCGCGGCGCATGTTTCCCTGCTGGGACGAGCCGGCGTTTCGCGCCACCTTCCAGCTGACTGCGACCGTGCCGGCCGGGTGGGCCACCATCGGCAACATGCCGGTCGCCAGGCGTGCGGTGCACGGCAAGCTCGCCACGACCACCTTCGAGCGCTCGCCGAAGATGCCCTCGTACCTGGTGGAATTCACCGCCGGGGACCTCAAGGAGATCAGCGCTCAGGGCTCGCACGTGCGCTTCGGAGTGTGGGCGGTGAGCGGCCGCGAGGAGGAAGGCCGCACGGCGCTCGCCAATGCGCAACAGATTCTCGCCGACTACGACGATTACTTCGGCTACGCGTTCCCGCTGCCGAAGCTCGACTCGATCGCCATCCCGGGAGGCTTTTCGGGCGCGATGGAGAACTGGGGTGCCATCACCTACACCGACGCGGCGCTGCTGCTTTCCAAAGCCAGCTCGATCGGTGACGCCCAGGGGGTCTACGGGACCCAGGCGCACGAGATGGCGCACCAGTGGAACGGTGACCTCGTGACCATGGGCTGGTGGGACGACCTGTGGCTGAACGAGAGCTTCGCGTCCTGGATGTCCGCCAAGGAGACGGACCTGCGCAACCCGGGCTGGAAGTGGTGGGAGCGTGCGGACGTCGACAAAGAGGTCGCCATGGACGCCGATGCGCGCCTGACCTCGCACCCGATCCAGGTGCACGTCACCGACGAGCTGCAGGCGGCCAACGCTTTCGATCCGACCATTACCTACAACAAGGGCCAGGCGGTGCTGCGCATGCTGGAGGCGTACCTCGGTCCCGACACCTTCCGCGACGGCGTGCGCCGCTACATCAAGGCGCGCGCCTTCAGCAACGCCAGCACCGCGGACCTGTGGAACGGGCTGACGGCGGCGAGCGGCCAGGACGTGGGCGCGCTCGCTTCGGCCTGGACCGAGCAGGCCGGGTTCCCGCTGGTCAGCGTCAAGTCGCAGTGCGACGCCGCCGGCAAGCGCACCGTGACGCTCACCCAGAAGCGCTTCTTCCTGCGCACCCCGGCGGACGCCGCCGCGCAGGTCGGCCACTGGAGCGTGCCGCTGCAGCTGCGCGCCGGTGCGCAGGGCACGTCGCGCGCGCTGCTGCTCACCCAGGAGGGACAGAGCGTCGCCGCCGGCTCCTGCCAGGAGCCGCTCAGCGCCGATGCCGACGCCATCGGCTACTACCGCGTGCAGTACGATGCCGCGACACTCGCCGCCAACACGCGCGCCTTCAGCACGCTCCCGGACGGCGATCGCATTGCGCTGCTCGATGACCAGTGGGCGCTGGTGCAGGCACAGACCGCGCCGCTCGCCAGCTACCTGGCGCTGGCAGAGAACATGGGCAACGATCTCGACACGCGCCCCTGGGAGCAGATCATCAACGCCCTCGGCACCATCGAGTACGACGAGCGCGGTGCCCCGGGGCATGACGCGTTTGCCGCTTACGCGCGCGCGCTGCTGAAGCCGGTGGCGCAGCGCCTCGGCTGGGACGCCAGGGCCGGCGAGACGCCGGACCTGCAGACGCTGCGGCGCCAGGTGATCGAGAACCTGGGAGTGTGGGGCGATGCGGACACGATCGCCGAAGCGCGCCGCCGCTTCGCCGGCTTCGTCAAGGACCAGTCGAGCATCGCTCCCGATGACCAGAGGATGGTGCTCAATGTCGTCGGCCTGCACGCCGATGCCGCGACTTTCGGGCAGCTGCACACCCTGGCAAAGGCGGCCACGGACGACGCCGGGCAGCGGCGCCTGTACCTGGCGCTGGCGGCGGTGCGCGATTCGAAGCTCGCCGAAGAGGCCGCCGGCATCGCGCTCTCCCCGGAGCTGCCGCCGCAGGCCATCCAGCTGCGCCTGGCTATGATCGGCACGCTGCGCCAGGAGCACCCGCAGCTCGGCTGGAACACCTTCAGCGGCCACGCCGAGATGCTCATGAGTCCCTTCGGCAACATGGCGCCACTGTTCGAGGCGGAGTTCGTGCCGCAGTTCTTCTGGAACAGCCTGCCGCCGGACAAGATGGAGGCGTGGATCCGCGCGCACGTGCCGGCGGAGATGAACGGCTACATCGAGAAGGGCATGGAGAGCGCGCGCTTCCAGTACTCGCAGAAGCAGGCGCTCGTGCCGGCGGCCGACGCCTACCTTGGCGGCAAGGCCGCGCACAGCTAAAGCGCTGTCAGTGCCCGCCGCCCCTGACAAGGGGCGGCGGGTTACTGTTTGACTCGCGTCGCGGGCGCCGCCAGTCTTGTGCTTGCGCACATGACAGCCGAGCCACGCAACGCCGCCTTCGATTTCCCCGCACCGCACGTCATCGAACTTCGCGTGCAGCCCGATGACATCGACGCCTACGACCATGTCAACAACGCCGTCTACCTCGCCTGGTTCGACCGCGCCGCCTGGTCGCATTCCGCGGCGCTTGGCATACCGCTCGAGCAGTGTCTTAGCCTGCGGCGCGGCATGGCGGCGCTGCGCACCGAGATCGATTACGTGCTGGCCGCCGTGAAGGGCGATGTCGTGCAGGTGGCAACCTGGATCGCGCGCTCCGACGGCCGGCTGCGCTGCGAGCGGCGCTTCCAGGTGCGGCGGGTCGCGGACGGCAGGACGCTGGCGCGCGCCATGACCGAGTACGTTTGCATCAACCTCGACTCGGGGCGCGCGGCGCGCATGCCCGAGCTCTTCACACGCGCCTACGTCGTCACCACAACCTGACTACGCAGGCGGCAAAAGCGCCCAGGCGACTTTTGCCCAATTAACTAGAAACTGAAACGCACGAACGCCTCGGGACCGTTGTAGCTCATGTACAGCGTCCCGGTGAAAGTGCCGGTGCTGCGGGTGTACGAGGTGCGCATGCTGTCGTAGCCGAGCCCCACGGCGAAGTTGGGGTTGCAGCGGAATTGAATATCCTCGTGGCTGTCGGCGAGCCAGCCGCTGAACTCGCTCAGGCTGGTTTTCAGGTAGTTGACGTGCGCGCTAAAGGCGACGCGCCTGGAGATGCGCCAGGTGAAATCCAGCGGTAAGGTCGGGAAAGGATCGGCCGCCGACTCGTCCTGGTACTGGCCCTGCGCGGGCAGCGCCGCATTGGCATTGGCTTGCAGGAAATACAGCCCGACGCCGCTGCCGATTTCCAGCCGATCGCTGCGATAGAATGAATAGGTGTAAGTAAGGCCGAACATCCGCCAGTCGAGGGCGCTCTGTACCACTGAGCCCTGCACGAACGTCTGGTCGCCAAAGACGATGCTGTTCGTGAGCGCGTGGGTCGCCGAACGATCGGCTTCGAAGTAGTCCATGCGCACCTTGCTGCGCTCACCTAAGCGGAACATGAGCTCCACCCGCCCCTGCGTCAGACGTGCGGGCAGCCCCAGATCGCTCTCAGCGTTCAAAGGTGTGCCCGTCATCCCGGGCGCGGCATTGGCGGGGTCAACCCGCAGGTTGGTTTTCGCGCTATACGAGTACAGCGCGACGCTGGCGTAGAAGTGATCGGTGATGGGGCTCGGGGTTTCCAGCGCCTGCGGGGGCAGCGGCGCCCCTGACAGCGGATCCCGGTCAGCCAGCGCGGGCACGCTCAAGGTCGCAAACAACACCGCGGTGGCGGCGAGCCAGATGCGCATGCGGGCGTGAACTCCCTGCCGCATAAAACGCGGCTGGAGGGGATCTTACTGAGCTACGGCACTCGTTCGCCAGCGTCGCAGTGTGCCGACGTGACGCGGTACCGTTCAGCGCTTCATCGCCTCGAAGAACTCGCTGTTCGACTTGGTGTCCTTCATCTTGTCGAGCAGGAACTCGATCGACGCCAGCTCGTCCATCGGATGCAGGAGCTTGCGCAGGATCCACATCTTAGCGAGTTCACCCTGGTCGGTAATGAGCTCTTCCTTACGCGTGCCGGAGCGGTTGATGTTGACCGCCGGAAAGACGCGCTTCTCGGAAATACGCCGATCGAGGTGAATTTCGCTGTTGCCCGTACCCTTGAACTCCTCGTAGATGACGTCATCCATCTTGGAGCCCGTGTCGATGAGCGCGGTGGCGAGGATTGTCAGGCTGCCGCCCTCCTCGATGTTGCGCGCCGCGCCGAAGAAGCGCTTCGGGCGCTGCAGGGCATTCGCGTCCACGCCGCCCGTCAGCACCTTGCCGGAGGACGGCACCACGGTGTTGTAGGCGCGCGCGAGGCGCGTGATCGAATCCAGCAGGATCACGACGTCCTTCTTGTGCTCCACCAGGCGCTTGGCCTTCTCGATGACCATCTCCGCGACCTGCACATGGCGGGCGGCGGGCTCATCGAAAGTGCTCGACACCACCTCGCCCTTCACCGTGCGCTGCATCTCGGTGACTTCCTCGGGCCGCTCGTCGATGAGCAGCACGATGAGGTAGACCTCGGGATGGTTGGAGGTGATGGCGGTGGCGATGTTCTGCAGCAGCATCGTCTTGCCGGCCTTGGGCGGGGAGACGATCAGACCGCGCTGTCCCTTGCCGATGGGCGCCACCAGGTCGATGGTGCGCGCGGTCAGGTCCTCGGTGGAGCCGTTGCCGCGTTCGAGTTTCAGACGTCTGGTCGGATGGAACGGCGTCAGGTTCTCGAACAGCACCTTGTTGCGCGAACTCTCCGGGGAGTCGAGGTTGATCTCGCCCACCTTCAGCAGCGCGAAGTACCGCTCGCCGTCCTTGGGCGGACGGATGAGGCCGAAAATAGTGTCGCCGGTGCGCAGATTGAAGCGGCGGATCTGGCTCGGGCTTACGTAAATGTCATCGGGGCCGGCGAGGTAGGAACTGTCCGCCGAGCGCAGGAAGCCGAAGCCGTCCTGCAGGATCTCGAGCGCGCCGTCGCCGTAGATGTTCTCGCCGTTTCTCGCGTGCGCCTTGAGGATCGAGAAAATGATGTCCTGCTTGCGCGAGCGGGCCAGGCCCTCGAGTCCCATGGACTCGGCGAGCTTGACCAGCTCGTGAATGGGCTTGGACTTCAGCCCAGTGAGATTCATCGAGGTGCGCGAAGCGGTGAGCTCCGCCGGACCGATGATCTCCGAGTCGTCGGCCTCGAACGGCTCCTGCTCCTGCATCATTTCATCGGGGCGTCCGCCGCCGTTGTTGCCACGGTTGCCGTCGCGATTGCCGTCACGGCCACCGCCGTGGCGCGGGCCCTTGTTGGGCCGGTTGCGGCCCTGATTTCCCAGATAGCCCCTCACAGGTTGCTGTCCAGGAAAGCTGACAGCTGTGACTTGGACACAGCGCCGACTTTCTGCGCCTCGACCGTGCCGTTCTTGAAGAGGATCAGGGTCGGAATGCCGCGGATGCCGAACTTGGGCGGCGTCTGCGGGTTCTCATCGATATTGAGCTTGGCGATCTTGATGCGATCCTGGTACTCGCTCGCGATCTCATCGAGGATCGGGGCGATCATCTTGCAGGGACCACACCATTCGGCCCAGAAATCCAGCAATACGGGCTTGTCGGACTTCAGGACGTCCTGCGAAAAAGTGGCGTCCGTGGTGTGCACAATGTGCGGGCTACTCACGCGGTTCAACCTCCGTCAAAACAGAGCGGGGAAAATACGATTGGGGAAAAATTTGGGGAATCCGAAGCGGATCGGCAATGGGTAAGCGAAAAGCGATGCCAGAACAGTTCGCTAAACGGTTACACTAATAACTCGTGATTGAGTATGAATCTTCCGGGTATTAATGAAACCTGGCTGGCAGGTGCGGACCTGCTGGCCCGCTGACTTGAGACACTTTGTAGCGCGTCCGAGTCGTTTTTGCAAGCCTCGGCAGCGAATTCACCCCTCACATCACAGATGTAATTGATGACTGACGCACACTCTGATGCAGTGACCTTCGCCTCTCTTGGCCTCCTAAATGAGGTCATGGCGGGCATAAAGCAAGCCGGCTTCGTTGATTGCACTCCCATTCAGGCGCAGACCCTGCCGCTGGCGCTCGCCGGCCGCGACGTCGCCGGGCAGGCACAGACCGGCACCGGCAAAACCGCGGCATTTCTCGTCGCGCTGTACCAGCAGCTGCTGACGCGCCCGCCGCCGCCGGGCCGGACGCGAACCTCAGTGCGCGCGCTCATCGTGGCGCCGACCCGGGAACTTGCGGTGCAGATCCATCACGATGCGCTCACGCTCGGCGCGCACACGGGCCTTAAGCACTCGGTGGTCTTTGGCGGCATCGACTACGAGAAGCAGCGTGAGGAGGTTGCGGCGGGGTGCGACGTGCTCATCGCCACGCCCGGCAGGCTCATCGACTATTTCAAGCAGCATGTGTTTGACCTCAAGCACGCGCAGGTGCTGGTACTCGATGAGGCGGACCGCATGTTCGACTTGGGCTTCATCGCCGACATCCGCTACATCCTGCGCCGCCTGCCGCCCCCGGAACGGCGCCAGTCGATGCTGTTCTCCGCCACCCTCTCGCAGCGCGTACTCGAGCTCGCCTACGAGCACATGAACAATCCGGAAACCGTGCGCATCGAGCCGGACAAAATGACCGTCGATTCTGTCCGGCAGATGATGTACTACCCCTCCATGGAGGAGAAGGTGCCGCTGCTCATCGGCCTGCTGCACCGGAGCGAGGCGGTCCGCACCATGGTGTTCGTGAACACCAAGCGCACCGCGGAACGCCTCGAGAGCACGCTCAAGGCCAACGGCTTCAGCGCCCAGGCGCTTTCCGGGGACGTGCCACAGAACAAGCGCCTGCGGTTCCTGCGGGACTTCCACGAAGGCAAGCTCGCGGTCCTCATCGCCACCGACGTCGCTTCGCGCGGCCTGCACATTCCCGATGTCAGCCACGTGTTCAACTTCGACCTGCCGCAGGACCCGCCTGACTACGTGCACCGCATCGGCCGCACGGCGCGCGCCGGAGCGGAGGGCGACGCCATCAGCTTCGCGTGCGAGGAATACGCGGTGTCGCTGCCGGATATCGAGGTTTATGTTGGCCACAAGATTCCCTTCTCCTCAATCTCGCCGGAACTGCTCGCCACTGGCGTGGTGGCCGGCGCCGCGGTGCACCGCTCGCGCCCGTTCGGTGGTGGCCGTCCGGGCGGCGGCCGCCCCGGTGGCAGCCGTCAGGGCGGTGGCGGACGGGACCGCAGGGGAGCTCCTGCGGGGCGCTCCTCGCACCGCGGACGGGGTGGGCGCTGAACGTAGCGCTGCGCGGCCCTCTCGGCTAAGCTCGCTGACGCCTTTGGCGCACCAAAGCCAACAGCCCCAAGCCGGTCACCCCTGCATGGCGGAAATCGAAGACAACGTCGATCGCGAGCTGTTCCGCAATGTGGAAAAGCTGCGCCAGCTGCGTATCGAACACCGCGACCTCGACGAGGTCATCTCCCGTTTGTCGCTCGACCTGCACATCAATGAGCTGCAGTTGAAGCGCCTGAAGAAACGCAAACTTATGCTCAAGGATCAGATAGCGCGCCTGGAGAGTGAGTTGATCCCGGACCTGAACGCCTGATGGACAGCGCCACCAGCGCCGTGAAGGCCTTCTTTCTGCTGCTCACCTCGCCACCGGCCCTGGCCGAATGGCTGACCATCCTGATCGCAGGCGTGGTCGCGGTTGCCGTGATGCGTGCCCTGAATGCCCAGCGCGCCCCGGCTGCGGCGGCCGGCGCGCCCGCTGCGGCCCCCTCCCACCTGCTCGACCATGTGCTCACCGGGGCGCTGATCATCGCTCCCTTGTTCGCGGCACTCGCGACGCTGTACGCCGGCCACGCGCTCCTCAACGCCTTTGCCAACCCCGCTGTTCACGTGGTCATCGCGGCGCAGCTGGTCATGGCGCTGGCGCTGGTGCGCGCCGGCGTCTACCTGCTGGGTGTGCTGCTCGGGCCGGGTTCGTGGGTCAGCAATCGCGAGAGCCGCATTACCATCATCCTGTGGATCGTCGTGGCGGTGGCGATGCTTGGCTGGCTGGACGTCCTCGAGACCACGTTGAACCGCATCAGCCTGTTCCCGGGCAGGGCCCAGTTCAGTCTGTGGGCGCTCCTCAAGGGCCTGGTGGTGGTAAGCGCGTTCGTGCTGGTATCGAGCCTCATCGCGCGCGCCATCGAGCGCCACGTGATGCGCCTCGATCAGCTCGCGGTCTCCACGCGCGTCGGAGTCTCGAAGTTCACGTACTTCCTGCTGCTGGGCCTGGGGATCCTGCTCGGCATCAACGCTGCCGGCGTCGACGTCACTACCCTCAACGTGCTGACCGGCGCCATTGGCTTAGGGCTGGGCTTTGGCCTGCAGTCGGTGGCCAGCAATTTTGTCAGCGGCTTCGTGCTGCTCATGGACAAGTCCATCAAGCCAGGCGATGTCATCAGCTTCACCGGCCTCACCGGCGCCAGCACCGGCAACTTCGGCTGGGTACAGGAACTGCGCGGGCGCTATGTGGTGGTGCGCGATCGTGACGGGGTGGACACCCTGGTCCCGAACCAGAATCTCATCACCAGCTCGTTCATTAACTGGAGTTACTCGGATCAGCGCGTGCGCCTGAAGCTGCCGGTGATGGTGAGCTATGACGATGATCCGGAGATTGCGCTGCAGCTGCTGCTGGAAGCGGCCGAGAATCATCCGCGCATCCTGCGCGATCCGGCCCCGGTGTCGCGCCTCATCAGCTTCGAGAACAACGGCATGCTGCTGGAGATCCGCATCTGGATCGCGGATCCCGTGAACGGCGTCAACAACATACGCTCGGACGTGAATCGCGCCATCTGGCGCATATTCCGCGCCCACGGGGTGCGCATCCCGGTGCCGCAGCAGGAGATGCGCCTGCTGGCGGCGCGCGAGCCGGGGCCGCGCCCGCTGGGGCCGTTCACGGTCCCGCCCGCAAGCGATCAGGCAGCGGACTGAAGTCTCAGGAGAAGCCTGCGGATGCCGCTCGAAGTCGCTCCCGGACTTGCGATCCCGGACAGCGAGATCAGCGTGTCCTTCGTGCGCGCGTCCGGCCCCGGCGGACAGAACGTCAACAAGGTCTCCACCGCGGCGCAGCTGCGCTTTGATCTTGAAGGCAGCAGCGTGCTGACGGCCGGCGTCAAGGCGCGGCTGCGGGCCTTAAGCGGGCGGCGGCTCACGGCCGAAGGCACGATCCTCATCGTCGCGCGCAACCAGCGCACCCAGGAACACAATCGCCGCGACGCGGAAGCACGCTTGAGCGATCTGATCCGGCGGGCGCTCATTGCGCCTAAGCCGCGCAAGGCCACCAAACCCACGCGCGCGGCGCGCGAGCGGCGCCTGCAACACAAGACGCATCAGGGCCACACCAAGCGCCTGCGCGGCCGGCCGGGATGGGACGACTAGTCCATTGGCCGAAATCGCAGGAAGCCGATTTCGGCGGACATCTGCTTCGGTTCCGCCGGCCAAGGGCGTGGCTCGATACGCATCTGCTCCGATCACCCCCGGCAGCCGAGCACTCCAAAGCGAGGCTGGCGCTTAGGACTTTGGCCGGCTGCTCAGGGGCTCAGGTCACGG